>Ga0326727_10007745_pt1 | contig 27973 bp, 17 predicted proteins | sample MB2enrmetagenome_FD_207643 | JGI IMG/M metagenome (GOLD analysis project Ga0326727, IMG submission 207643) | Lab enriched peat soil microbial communities from McLean, Ithaca, NY, United States - MB29MY | ecosystem: Environmental > Terrestrial > Soil > Wetlands > Peat | place: USA: New York...
CGCGCAATTGAAGCTCGCCGGGGCCTTCCCTGACGTGGTGATTGGCTGCTGCGGCGGAGGAAGCAACTTTGCCGGCCTGGCTTTTCCCTTCGTGCCCTTCAAGGCGGCTGGAAAGCAAATCCGCCTGATCGCGGTCGAGCCGGCCGCATGCCCGACCATGACCAAAGGCGTCTATGCCTACGATTTTGGCGACAAGAGCGGGATGACGCCGCTGCTGAAGATGGACACTTTGGGGCACGACTTTATTCCAGCGGGCATTCACGCCGGTGGATTGAGGTACCACGGCATGGCCCCGCTGGTCAGCCTTCTGCACCGCCAAGGTGTGGTCGAAGCAGTCAATTACCGGCAATTGAAATGCTTTGAAGCGGCTATAACCTTCTCGCGCGCCGAGGGCATTATTGTTGCCCCTGAAACCTCCCACGCGGTCGCTTGCGCGATCGACGAGGCCTTGAAGGCGAAAGAGGAAGGGAAAGAGAAGACCATCCTCTTCAATTTGAGCGGGCACGGCCATTTCGACATGGCCGCATACGAAAAGTACTTCGCCGGCGAACTCACCGATTACGAATACCCGGAAGAAAAGATCAAGGAGTCGCTGGCGCATCTGCCCAAGGCTTCTTGATGAATCACCACCGAGGCCACAGAGTTCGCAGAGAAAACCCTGGGCAGTTTTCTCTGTGTTCTCTGTGCGCGCTGTGGTGAGTTCTTTAGCGGCCTACAAGGTCCTACCCCACCGTATTAGGCTCATCTACCGCAGGGGCAACTCTTGTGGTTGCCCAGCGCGGTCACGGAGGCCGTCCCTGCCACCGCCGACCTTCAGGTGATTTTCAGATTTCAGGTGTATGCTTTAAGCCTAAATTACAAAAGGAGGTTCAGTCTCATGCGCAAGACCGTCACGCTTCTGGCAAGCCTCGCTGTGGTTGCCCTGGCAGCAGTCCTCTTTACGGGCGTATGCTCCAGTGCAGCCGGACAATCAACAGGCGCTTCAGGTTATCACGTCATTAAGACTGTTCCCGTGGGTGGCGAGGGTTTCTGGGATTATCTCGCCGCGGACAGCGACGGACGCCGCCTCTACATCTCGCGCGGAACCCACGTCCAGGTCATGGATACTGACTCCTACACGCTGGTGGGTGATATTCCAGACACCCAAGGCGTACACGGCATTGCGCTAGCGCCGGAATTAGGACGCGGCTTCACAAGTAACGGCCGCGCCAACACGGTGACCATCTTCGACCTGAAGACCTTGAAAACCCTTGGCACCGCAAGCACCGGAACCAACCCGGACGCAATTGTTTACGATGGCGTTACGAAGCGCGTTTTTACGATGAACGGGCGCAGCAACAACGCTACGGCAATCAATGCTGCCGATGGCAGCGTGGCCGGCACGGTCGACCTGGCGGGCCGGCCGGAGTTTGCGGCGGCGGACGGGAAGGGGAACATCTACGTCAACATCGAGGACAAGTCCGAAATCGTTCAGCTCGATGCCCAAAACCTCAAGGTGTTGAATCGCTGGCCGCTGGCGCCCTGCGAGGAGCCCTCGGGCCTGGCGATGGACACGAAGAACCGCCGCCTGTTTGCGGGGTGCCACAATCAGATGATGGCGGTTGTGGATGCGGATAGCGGAAAGGTCGTCGCTACGCCGCCCATCGGCCAGGGCGTGGATGCCAACCGTTTCGATCCCGAGACGAACTACGCCTTCGCCTCCAATGGCGACGGAACTCTCACCGTGGTGCATGAAGACTCGCCGAATAAGTTCTCGGTGGTGGAAAACGTTCCGACCAAACGCAGCGCGCGCACCATGGCCCTGGACGAGAAAACTCACAACATTTTCCTGTCGGCAGCGGACTTCGAGCCGCCGGCCCCCGGCGAGCGACGGGGTAAAATGAAACCCGACTCGTTTGTCATTTTGGTGGTCGGAAAATAGCTTTGCCTTGCTTCGGACGTTGACGAAGGAGGAGAACTACGAGTGTGTGTTTCAAAATAACTCTAGGCGCCATCGTATTGACGATGGTATTTACCAATGCCTTTGCCTCGGACAAGCCGGTTAAGATGAAAGACCTCCCGCCGGCTGTGCAGCGTACGGTCCAGGAACAAAGCAAAGGGGCCACTATCAGAGGCCTTTCCACGGAGCTCGAACACGGCAAAACGATCTACGAAGTCGAGATGACAGTGAACGGTCACGGCAAAGACGTGTCAATGGATGCCTCGGGGGCGGTCATTGAAGTGGAAGAAGAAGTGGCGCTGGGCAGCATCCCTGCCGCTGCGCGGGCGGCCATCGTGAAGGCCGCCGCGGGCGGCAAGATCGCAAAGGTTGAGAAAGTCACCGGGGGAAAGGAAGTTGCCTACGAGGCGGCACTTCGCAAAGATGGAAAGAGGTCCGAGGTCAGGGTCAGCGCCGATGGTAGCATGCTCCCTGAAGATTAGTGGCTTGCTGAAGACGGCTCGTAAGTTTGTTCAAACGAAAATCTAGGCGGAGCCTGAAAAGATTGCGCTATCCTTAATAACCGCATTCGCAAATTTCCATGGGGCTTTTGAGGGCTCCTTGTGCCGTGTGATGAGGAGATGATTCCGAGAAAACTTCCGGAAATACTTTTCGCATTCTTCTTGGGGATCGGAATGGCGTATCCCCAGCAACCACCCCGCCTAACCCTCCAGGAAGCACTCGACCTTGCAGACAAGCAAAACCTGGACCTCGCGGCAGCGCGGCGGCAGCGCGCCGTGGCTCTGGCGGGAATTCAGATTGCCAAGGAAAGACCCAATCCCACAGCCAACTTCACCGCTTTACGGGATGAGCCGCACGAAGGCCTCTTTTTTGACCAACCCATTGAGACCGGCGGGAAACGCGGCCGCAGGATTGAGGTCGCTCGCCAGGAAGGTGCGCTAACCGAGGTCGAAGTCGCTACTCTGGCCCGCCAGGTGCGAAAGAACACCCGCGAAGCTTACTATGCGGCGGCCTACATGCGCGCGGAGTCGGAGAGGCTGTCACGCGTGGTCGCCCTGGCTAAGCGACTCGAACAGATTGCCAAGGACCGCTTTGCCGCCGGGGATGTGGCGCAACTCGAGGTGCTTCAGAGCGGCCTGGAGGTCTCCCGCGCTGAGGCTGACCTCGAGGTGGCGCGGCAGCGCGAGATCGTTTCTCTCAGCGAACTGAACGCGCTCCTGAACGAACGCGCCACCAAACCCTGGGAGTTGGCGGGGACTCTCGAAGACGCAACCCCCACCGCGCGTTTGGAGGACCTCGTCGGCCGTGCCTACCAATCGAACCCCGACTTGCAGCACCTGGGCGGGGAAAAAAAGGTTGAGGAAAGCCGCCGCTCCCTCTTGAAGGCCGAGCGAATTCCCAACGTTGATTTGGAAGCGGGGATCGATTTCAATTCCCCCCGAGATTTCCGCTACGGGCCACGCGGCCAAATTTCCGTCGGCCTGCCGATTTTCGCTCGCAACCAAGGCGAAATTGCGCAGTCGATTGCGAACTCGCGCGTGTTGGACGCCGAAACTGCCGCCACGGAGCGTTCTGTTTCCGCCCGCGTGGAATCCGCCTTCTATGACCTGGAAGCTCAGCGCACGCAGGTTCGCCTCTATCATGACCGGTTGCTTCCCGTGGCGCGTCAATTGGAGAGCCTGGCGGAGGAAAGCTATCGAGCCGGCAAGACCGGTATTTTGACAGCAATCCAGGCCCAGCAGGATGTGCAGAGCGTGGAGAGTAGTTATCTTCAGAGCCTCGAACAACTGCAGGACCTTTATGCCGGTCTGGAGGAATCCGTGGGAGGAACGGTGGATTAAATGAATTCTCAATGCACACCGAATTCAGGGTCGCGCGACGTCGGGGCGGCCCTCATCGCCGCCACCGGGCAACCGCAGGCATTGCCCCCGCAGTCTGCGCTCGGGATCAAACCGGCAACATACTTTCTGACCTTGGCGCTTGCCTTATTACTTATGCCGTCTTGTTCGAAGAAATCAGCCGGAGATGAAGATGCGGGCGGCGACGAAGCCGCAGCCAACGTCGTTGCGGAAGTAACCGTAACGCGCGTGCAGCGCGCAGACATTCAATCCACTCTGTCCGTCAGCGGAACCATTTCGGCGCTGCCCAACCAGGACGTTCGCGTCAGTTCGCTCGTTCCCGGTCGCGTCGCCCACATGTTGGTGGCGGAGGGTGATCACATCAGCGAGGGGCAGGCACTGGCGAAGATTGACGACCGGCCGATTCACGACCAAGTTCGCCAGGCCCAGGCGGCAGTGGATCAAGCCAGAGCCAACGTGGAAAACGCCGAACTGAGCCTGCAACGCAACCAGAAACTGCTGGACCGCGGCATTGCTGCGCAGAAAGATTTTGAGGATGCGCGCACTCAAGCCGCCGTCAACAAGGCTCTCCTTAATCAGGCGGAGGCCGCTCTTTCGCTGGCGCAGTTGAACCTCACGCGCACCGACGTGCGCTCTCCGCTGACGGGGATGGTTGTCAAGCGCCTGCTTAGCGCCGGCGAACAGGTGGACGGCACGGCGGCGCAGCCGATCTTTGAAGTGGCCAACACCTCGGAAGTGGAACTCTACGGGAACGTGTCGGCGCTTTACCTGGAGAAGATTCGCGTGGGGCAGGCGCTCAGCATCTCCACCGATGCCTTTCCGGGCAAGGTGTTTCAGAGCCACATTGTGGCCATCTCCCCTGCCGTTGATCCCGCCACCAATATCGGGTTAGTGAGAATCCGCATCGTCAATGGTGCGGGACGGCTGCGGCTCGGGATGTTCATCACCGCGCAGGTGCCTCTGGAGACTCACCGCGACACGCTGGTTGCCGCGCTCCAGGCAGTCTATCGCGACTCGGACGGGAATCCGGAGATTTACCGCGTGGAGGGCGAAAAGGCGGAGGCCGTCCCCGTCAAACTGGGGCTCGAAACCAAGGACCGCGTCGAGCTGCTTTCCGGCGCGCAAGAGGGGGACACCATCATCCTGGGTGGAGGCTACGGCCTTCCCGCTCATGCCAAAATCAAGGTCAAATCATGAACGTTGTGCGATTCTTTCGCCAGAACAGTCGCGCCGTCTATCTGCTGACTGTCTTGCTGATAGCGGCGGGCTTGGTCTCGGTTTTCCGGTTGCCCAGCAACATCTATCCCGAGCTTTCCTTCCCGCGCATCGTCATCCTTGCGCACTCCGGCGATCTCTCGCCTCAGAACATGCTCCTGACGGTGACGCGGCCTCTCGAAGAAGAGGCGCGAACCGTACTGGGTGTGTGGCGGGTGCGCTCGAGGACCATCCGCGGCGCGACTGAAATCTCCGTCCTCTTTAATCCCGACACGGACATGCAGTATGCGCTCCAGCTTATGCAAGCAGGCGTCAGTGACGTCAGGACGGACTTGCCTGCGGGGACCGACATCTCGGTCGAGCGTATTACGCCTTCTGCCTGGCCTATCCTCATGTTCGTTTTGAACGGAAACGTCCCCGACTCCGATCTGCGCGATTATGCTTACTACAATCTGCGTCCGCTCTTCAATCGTGTGCCGGGCGTGGCGCTGGTGGAAGTCGAGGCGAGCGATACACGCGAGGCTTCAGTCATCGTTGACCCCCAGAAGATGCTCGCCCACCGCCTTTCCTTGCCGGACATCGCGGACCGCCTGAAAGCCACGAATGACATAACCTCGGTCGGAAGGTTGGACAAGGATTACTCACGCTACCTCGTTCTGGCCACGGGCCAGTTTGCCGACCTGGACGATATCCGGAATTCCGTCGTGGCGGTGGACGGCCAGACGCCCATTCGAGTGCGAGACATCGGGGAAGTCCGGGATGGAGTGGAAGACCCCCGCATGCTGGTCTACGGAAACAACCAGCCGGGCGCCTTGATCAGCATCTCACGTCAGATTGGCGGCAACATTCTGCAAGTGGCCGGCCAGGCTAAAGCGCTGGCGAAGAATCTGGGCTCGGCGATTCCCAAAACCCTTCACCTTTCCGTGGTCTATGACATGGCGGAATTCGTGCGCGAGGCGGTGGCCAGCATTCGCGACGCGGTCCTCATCGGGTGTTTCCTTGCGGTGGTCATCCTCTTTCTGTTTTTGCGCGAAAGCCGCACCACCTTGATCGCGGCCATTACGCTTCCCATCACGGTCATTGGCACCTTCTTTTTCATGAACTTGTTCCACAGCACGCTTAACCTGATGTCGCTGGGGGGAATAGCCGTCGCGATTGGGCTGATCATCGACGACGCGGTGGTCATCATCGAGAACATCTACCGCCATCTCGGCCTAGGCGAGTCGCCTGCCGAGGCCGCCGAAAAAGGTACGCAGGAGTTGCTGAGCGCGGTGATCGGCTCAACGGCAACGACGGTAGTGGTTTTCTCGCCTTTGAGCCTACTGAAAGGCGTGGTGGGCGAGTTCTTCTCCGCCCTCTGCCTTACGCTGGCGGTGTCGGTGCTTCTCTCGCTCGTCTTGGCGCTCACGCTGATACCTCTTCTCTCCCAGCGCTTCCTTTCTCCGGAGCGGCACCATAAAACGGCAGAGAGTTTCATCGGGCCCGTGAATCGGGCTTATGAAGGGGCGGTTCGGTGGTCGCTTCGCAGACGTTGGGTAGTGGCTGCCGCGACTTTAGTTTCGATTGCTGCGGCGGCGTTTCTCTACACACGAGCCGAAACTGACTTCCTCCCGGAAATGGACGAAGGAGGCTTCGTTCTCGACATGTGGACCCCGCCGGGAACTTCTCTGGCGGAAACCGATCGCATTTTCCATCTGGTCGGCGAGGAAGTTACGAAGACGCCCGAGACTGAGGCCTTCCTGCGCCGCACTGGGGCGGAGATGGGGCCTTTCGCGACCACGCAGAACACCGGCGAGATCGTGGTCAAGCTGAAACCGCGCTCCGAGCGCGAACGCGGCATCGACGAGACCATGGATGATCTGCGCCAGAAGATTCTCAGCACTATTCCGGGAGTACGCGTCGAGTTCACGCAGGTGCTCCAGGACATGATCGGCGACATGGAGGGGAGCCCCAATCCAATTGAAGTAAAGATCTACGGCAGTAACATGCCTGAGCTGGAAAAGCTCGCGGATGAGATCGGGCCGAAGATGGAGAAGATTCCCGGCATCGTGGATTTCCAGGGTATCTTGAAAGGCAATCCCGAAATTGTGGCGCACGTCGATTCCGTTCAGGCGGGACATCTGGGGATGACCGTCGACCAAGTGTCGCAGCAGATTCAGGCCGGCCTGCTAGGGTTGACGGAGACTGATCTCCGCCAGACCGACCGCACCATCGGCATCCGCGTGCGCTTTCCTGACTCGTTCCGCTATAACTTTCCGGACGTCGAGCATTTCCCCATCGTCACGCCCAACAAGCAGATTGTGCCGGTCTCCGCCTTGGCGTCGCTCGAGACGCGACAGGGCGAGAGCGAATTGACGCGCGAGAATCAGCGCTTGATGGTGGCACTCGCAGCGCGACTCGAAAATCGTGGCATGGGCAGCGCCGTGCGGGACGTCAGGAACCTCCTGAGCTCCATCCAGTTTCCTGTGGGGACCAACTACGAAATAGGCGGGCTCTATGAGAGCCAGCAAAGCTCATTCCACGACCTTCTTTCCGTGCTGGGCCTGGCGTTGGCGGCGGTTTTCATTGTGCTGGTCATCCAGTTTCGCGCTTTCGCGCCCGCTTTGATTATCATGTCGGCAGCTCCGCTTTCACTGCTTGGCGTCTTCGTAATGCTGCTGGCCACCGGCACGGCGCTCAACGTATCGTCGTACATGGGGATCATTCTGATGGTGGGATTGGTCGTCAAGAACGGAATCATTCTGTTTGAGTACGTGCACAAGTTGTGGGAGGAGCAGGGGATGCCGCTGAGCGAAGCTCTGGTGCAGGCCGGCAAAATTCGCGTGCGTCCAATTCTGATGACGACCTTGTGCACGCTCTTTGGCTTGCTACCGCTCGCTCTGGGCCTGGGAGCGGGGGCGGAATTGCAAAAACCCCTGGCTCTGGCCGTCATCGGCGGCCTCTCCATCTCGACATTCATCACCTTGCTGGTCATGCCTGTGCTATATTCGCTCCTGGAGCAGAAAAGGTCGAGCCAAGGGTTAAGGAGCGGCGATAAGGTCAGCCCCAACGGGGCGATCTAACGCAGCCTAGGCCAACGGTTTGGATCGGGGAACCTCTGGCGTCGTGGCCAGCCCTGAAGGCCCGGAATTCAGTCCGGCGGAAGGTGCGGATGGCCGTCTCCATTTGGTCCGGCGACGGTTCAATCGGAATGCCAAGAAGGAGATAAGTAATGGTCGACTTGCGCTATCAGGTGATTTCTTGGGAACGCAGCGGCCGTATTTGGTTTCACGTGGTCGATTCGTTGGCTCCACTCAGCGAACAGCCGGCCGTCGAGTATTCTTTCCTCACTCGAGCCGCCTCCGACAATGCTGCGCGAGAACTAAACAGAATCTGGATGGCCAGCCAGCAGCGACGCGGTGAGCCGCAGGAATTTAAGCCAAATTGAGCGGCGGAGACCCTGCGCGGGATCGCGCTCGAACGCCGGAGTGCGCACGCACCCTTGCCCGAACTCGACCCGCCGACCTACGGATCCTCGGAATGACACACCGAAAGGGTCTTTCAGCATCCTGCTGACAAGCAGCTCCGCGCTACTTTCTGTTTTCCAGTTTCTACTTTCCATTCTTGCCCGCCAGGGCTGCCCGTGTTGAGCCCATGGTCATCCGGAGGGAATCTTTGGGGATGCCGGTTACGAAGGGCTTAATGAGCCAGCCTAATCCCGTGGGAATGTCTCGCGTCAGCGAAATTGACTCGCACTCGATGTACACGCCGCCGTCCTTCTCTTCGAACTTCCAATAAGAATTGATTCTCCAAAGGAATCCTCCGTCGTGTCCGGGGGGTTTTTCGCGCTCGTTGGGCTTGTCGGCGTCGACCACCTCCGCGATTCGAGTCGAGTAAGACCGGCTGTACCAACGTTTCGAATCTACTGGGAAATAATGGACGTCGTGATTGGTATCGAGCGTAACGGTGATGACCTTCTTTTTCCTCAGGCGGTAGAAGATCTTGAAGTCGTTATCCTGCCTGTTGAGCAGGCGCGACCGCACCACCTCCGGCCCATAAACGTCCTGGTGATGATTGTAGTCTTCCATAAGCGCCAGGGTTTGTTGAAGCGTAGCGCCGGGAACGAAAACCACACCCAGCCAATGGTGGATTAGGCCCCCCGGCGCCTCGATGGTCTGACCGGAACGGTCCGTCGTTCGAATCCGCTCCATGAGCACCTCGCCGTGTTGCAGGGCGGCCAGGGCTTGCGACCGGCGCTCTGGAGGAAGTCCGTCCACATACAGGAACTTTTCAGGCGCCGGGACTTCTCCATTGATCCGTGCTTCCGTCCATTGCACGTAGCGGTTGAAGGCCTGAACTGTCGCCGGCTGGAGTTCGACGTTAGTGACTTCGCCTGAAGGCGCCGCCGGGAGTTGAAGCGCCAGCAGGATCGCGAGCCATTGGCTTTTTAACCCGGGCAGCATCGTCTCCAACGATAGCACATCCTGCCGAGACAAAAGAATTGACTGCGGAGTGAAACGGGGCCTTGCCGCGCTGTGTAAGAGCTTCTCGTTGCGCTGTGCGAAGGTTTCGAGCTCCACGCTTCCCTCTCGTTCCACGCTCTTGAATTTGGAATCTGGAATTTTGAATCGCCGCCTACGAAGAAGCTGACGGCTTCGCCTGGCTACGCGGCACTCGTGCACTCACCACCGGCACCATCCATACCGCATATCCGTGCGGATCGCGGATGTTGGAGATCATCTGATTGAAACACGCCCACGCCGAGTCGCGCGCCGAAGGCACCAGCTCTCCGATCGGCCCGGCATAGCCGTCCCGCCAAGCCTCGAGAATGGCGGCGAAGGTCTCCCGCGGCACACGGATTGTGTCGACGATGATGTAGTCCACGGTTATTTCCTCCAGGTTCATCGCCGCCAGGATTCCGTAAGTGTTCCGGCCGATGAAGAGGTCGGTCCCTGTGGCGGCTCCGAAGCGCGCCGGCACCTCGTGCCAGAAGTCTTGCAGATCAGGCGTCCCGCGCTGGAAATGGATCATCCCGTAGTCCTCCGGAATCAGGTGCAGGTAGCCGCCGGGCCGCGTCACTCGCACCAGCTCGGCGAGCACGCGGTCGGGGTAGGGAATCGAGTGAAGCACGTGACGGCACACCGTGAGGTCGAATGCAGGGGCGGCGGCGCCGAGCCCGAACACACTCTGGTGCTCGAACGACAAGCGCGGTGCAAGGCTTTGGTAACGCGACCGCGCGAGTTTCAAGTGGTCGTCGATGATGTCGACCCCAAGCACGCGGGCGCGTGGAAAAAGCTCCGCCAGCCGCCACGAAATCTCGCCCGTCCCGCAGCCGGCATCGAGGATGTAAGGCTCATCCGGCAGCGCGTAGCGACGAAACAGCGCGCCTTCCTGCGGCCAGATCGCCCGGGCTTGAGCGTCTAGGTTGCGCACCATCGACTCGTCGGCCATCTGTTTCCCCTGCGGGTTAAGTTTCGTCACATGGCCCTCCGGCATTGAAAATGCCCTGACCGTGCATAGCACATCGATGTGGTGCGGGCGTCTCGCCCGCCGTCGCGGGGGCGTCTCGCCCCCGCAAGAACTCGAGGGCAGGATGCCCGCGCCACAGCGGGCAATGCTCCCACCCCACCATAGCATAGCGGGCCTCCGGTAGTGGGTTGAAATTGTCCTGTCGTCCGGCTAAAATAGTGTCATATTGACTGCTGACTAGGCTCTAATCCGCGTTTGTTCAGAACGGCTTTAGAGGCCGCCAAGCCAAAACCGAGGCGGTTTGATCTTTCTAAATCCGTTGCAACAATCGGAATGGTGGCAGCGTCAAGTCGCCGTGAGCGGGTGGAGAAGCAGATGAACGCCACAATTAGGGAGGTTTATGATGGCTCGGAAAGCTTGGATCTTAGTATTAGCAATGGGCTTAGCGGTCGCCGCGGCGGCGCAAAGCGAAACCTGGCAGCTTGATCCGGCGCACACCGCAGCACAGTTCGCCGTGCGCCATATGGGAATCTCTACGGTTCGCGGGAACTTCACCAAATCGAGCGGCACGGTTCAATACGACCCCTCGGACCCGTCCAAATCCTCGATTGATGCCACGATTGATGCCGCGTCGGCGGACACCCGCGTTGAAATGCGCGACAACGATCTGCGCAGCCCGAAATTCTTCGATGTGGCGAAGTTCCCCACAATCACTTTCAAATCCAAACGGGTCGAACCTGCCGGAGCGGGTAAGCTGAAGGTAACCGGCGACCTCACGATGCACGGCGTGACCAAGGAAGTTGTGCTGGATGTCGAGGGCCCGTCCGAGCCTATCAAGGATCCGCGTGGCAACTCGCGTATGGGCGCCTCTGCGACCACCACCATTAACCGGCGCGATTTCGGAGTCGGCGCCATTCCCGCCGCCGTGGTCTCCGAGAACGTCGCAATCACTCTCGACCTGGAACTGGTCAAACAGGGCGCCACAAAGCAGTGAACGGCAGGGCGTGCGCGGTGCTGGCCTGGACCAGGCCAATATGGTCGATCACCCGCGACGTGTAGTCTTGCAGACGGATGACAAAATGTACGGTGAATTCGATTCCCGTTGCTCCCCCTGCCCTCCGCCGCCCACACGCGTTAACAAACCCTCCGATCCCATCAAGCAACCCAAGCGCTTTGCGGGCTTTACGCACTTTGCGCCTTGGCGTGAAACCGCCCGTCCTTTCGCCAATCAGTTCTCCCCGTTCGACCCAGAATCGATTCCCTTCCGCACTTTTCACTTGACAACCCCCGAGATGCATGATAGCCTACTACTGTTGTTATATGATGGACACAATGTCGTAGGCGTGCGGGGGACGCCCGGGTTGGAGAAGCCAAGCCGGATCGCCCTGGCGAGTGGGGAAAGCCGAGAAGCTACAAAAAATGGAAAATAGTGGGAACGAAGCTAAGAAGTCTTTGAAAACAAAGGATGTCACCTTTTCGAATGTGCGCAAGAAAGGGGTTTTGCAGCGAAGAAAGAGCTCGTTGAGCCCACTAAACAGCCAAGAAGCTAGCAAATGTGGCGGATTCGAAGCAAGTTTTCCAGCCGCCCGGACTGAGGCGTCAGCGACTAACAGTCGGCTACAAGAGCTTCGAGCCTGACGCGCCGTCGACCCCCGCCGTCCGCCGGACAATACGTCCTACACGCTCTTTTTGACGAAATGTCGGCTATCCATGTGGGGTCAGCCAAGGGGGTTTGACAACCGCAGCCAACCCGCGTAAGATTTTCGGTTCGAATCAATTCGGTAACTACGAACAATGGAGGACTGATTATGCCTGTTAAGGTTGGAATTAATGGTTTTGGGCGCATTGGACGAAACCTGTTCCGCGCCGCGCTTGACGATCAGGGGATTGACATTGTGGCGGTCAATGACATCACCGACCCGAAGACCCTTGCTCATTTATTGAAGTACGACTCGGTATTCGGAATCTTTAACGCCGAAGTCGGCTTCGGCGATGACTGCATCACCGTGAAGGGCAAGTCGATCCGGGTTTTCAAGACCAAGGATCCCGCCGAACTTGACTGGTCGTCGCTGGGTGTGGAGGTTGTGGTTGAATCTACCGGCCTTTTCACCAAGGCGGAAGATGCGAAAAAGCACTTGAAGGGCACAGTGAAGAAAGTGATCATCACCGCGCCCGCCAAGGGTGAAGATATCACCATCGTGCTGGGAGTCAACGAGCAGGCCTACGACCCGGCCAAGCACAACATCATCTCGAACGCTTCCTGCACCACGAACTGCCTGGCGCCCGCAGCCAAGGTTCTTAACGATAATTTCAAGATTCTCAAAGGCTCGATGACCACCATCCACGCCTATACCAACGACCAGCGCATTCTGGACCTGCCCCACAAGGACTTGCGCCGGGCTCGCGCCGCCGCCCTCTCCATGATTCCCACGACGACCGGCGCTGCCAAGGCCATCGGGCTTGTGATCCCGGAACTGAAAGGCAAGCTGGATGGCTATGCGATGCGCGTTCCCACCCCGGACGTTTCGGTGGTTGACCTGGTCGTGCTAGTCGAGAAGCCGACCACCACGGAAGCTGTGAACGCCGCCCTCAAGAGCGCCGCGGAAGGCCCCATGAAGGGCATCCTGCAATTCGTGGAAGAGGAGTTGGTCTCCAAAGACTTCACCGGCAACCCGCACTCGTCCATGGTGGACGCCGGGTTCACCAAAGTCATTGACGGAAACCTGGTGAAAGTCGTCGCCTGGTACGACAACGAGTGGGGTTACTCGTGCCGCGTCCGCGACCTGATCGACTTCGTGGCCAAGAGCCTGTAAGAAAAAAGGTCCGTGGTCCGTTGTCATTTGTCCGTCGTCCACCCTTGGATTTCAATTGACCTGGGACCTCGACTGGCCGACGGGCAACTGCGGGCTTACGCGGGCGGGGACCGCTTGTTACGTCAACCCTTTGAACGATGCTTTTGACCTGGGCCCAACGCCTGCCTGCGCCCAACGGGCCCGACTGCGGACGGACGTAAAGCTGGCGTTCAGTCTGAAACGGACAACGGACTGCGGACAACCAACTATCACGAGCAACCGACGACGGGCCATGGACAACTGACAACTGACATTAGAGAAAGGAATTATCCATGTCGAAATTATCCATTCGTGATATAGACCTGAAAGGTAAACGCGTCTTCATGCGCGTGGATTTCAACGTCCCACTGAATGACGCTTCCCAGATCACCGATGACACCCGCATTCGCGCTTCGCTGCCCACCATCCAGTACGCTCTGGGCCAGGGCGCGCGCTTGATTCTGGCTTCGCACCTTGGCAGGCCCAAGGGGAAACCCAATCCAAAGATGAGCCTGAAGCCTGTCGCCGAGCGCCTGTCGAAACTTCTCGGCAAGCCCGTGGTTTTCGCCGCTGACTGCGTGGGCCCGGAAGTGGAGAAGCAGGCCCAGGCGCTGAAGGACGGGGAAGTGTTGCTTCTCGAAAACGTGCGCTTCCACCCGGAAGAGGAAAAGAATGCGGCGGATTTCGCCTTGAAACTCGCGGCTCTGGCTGAGGTCTACGTCAATGACGCTTTCGGCACCGCGCATCGCGCCCATGCTTCCACGGAAGGGATCACGCATTTCCTTTCCCCCTGCGCGGCCGGCATGTTGATGGAGAAGGAGCTTGAATATTTGGGTAAGGCGGTCGAGAACCCGGCGCGCCCCTATGTCGCAATCGTGGGCGGAGCCAAAGTCTCGGATAAAATCGAGCTGCTCGAGAATTTCGCCAAACTCGCGGATACCGTGCTGATCGGCGGGGCCATGGCTTATACATTCCTCAAGGCCAAGGGCGTGGAAGTGGGCCTGTCCAAGGTAGAAGACGACAAGCTGGACAGCGCCCGCGAACTGCTGAAGTCCGCCAAAAGCAGCGGCAAGAAGTTCCTGCTGCCGATCGACCACGTGGTGGCCGAGAAATTCGACGCCAGCGCACCGGCGGAGATTGTAAACACGGTTAGCATTCCTGCCGACCGCATCGGGATGGACATCGGCCCTGCTACGCGAGCCCAGTACACCCAGGAAATCGCCGGCGCAAAGACGATCGTCTGGAACGGTCCCATGGGCGTTTTCGAGATGCCGCAGTTTGCAGAGGGCACCCTGGCCATCGCTAAGGCAGTCGCCGCTTCTTCCGCAGTCTCGATCGTAGGCGGCGGAGATTCGGTGGCGGCAGTAAAGAAGATGGGCGTAGCAGACAAGATCAGCCATATCTCGACCGGCGGCGGCGCCTCGCTCGAGTTCCTTTCCGGGCTCACACTGCCCGGCGTGGCAGCCTTGACAGATAAGTAGGCGGAAGGCAGAAAGCAGAAGGCTGTCGTGTAGCGGAGAGTGAGGTTATAGCAGCAAGACGATCCAATAGGCCTCTCCCTCGGGGAGAGGGTGTCACGCTCCGGCGATTTCATCAGCCGGAGCGTGACGGGTGAGGGGTCTCTCACCTGGTCCTTCGATTGCCTAGCTCTAACCAAGGAAACAAAACATGCGCAAACCCGTAATTGCTGGTAACTGGAAAATGTACAAGACCATCGCCGAAGCGGTGGATTTTATTGAGAAGATCAAGCCGGTGGCGGCGCAGGCCAGCCACTGCGAGGTGATCGTCGCGCCGCCCTTCACGGCGTTGGCCGCGTCTGCTGCTGCGGCGAAGGGCAGCAAAGTTTCGGTGGCGGCGCAGAACTGTCACTGGGACAAGGAAGGCGCGCACACCGGAGACATCTCGACGGTGATGCTCTGCGACGCCGGATGCACCCACGTGATTATCGGGCACTCGGAGCGCCGTCACGACTGCGGCGAAACCGATGAGCAGGTGAACAAAAAGGTGAAGGCCGCGCTCGCCGCCGGGCTGACCCCGATCGTCTGCGTCGGTGAGACCCTGGCTGAACGGGAAAGCGGCGATACCGAGAAAGTCCTCGAGAGCCAGTTCGTGGGCGGAATTGCCGGATTGACCCCGGCGGACTTTTCCCGTATCATGATTGCGTACGAACCTGTGTGGGCCATCGGCACTGGACGCACCGCTACGCCTGAGATGGCGGCGGACGCGCACCGCCTGCTTCGCAGTTTGGCGCGGCGTCAGTTCGGCGAGCAAGCGGCGATCGGCGTCAGGATTCTATACGGCGGCAGCGTCAAACCGGAGAACGTAGGCGCGCTGATGGCGCAGGAAGAAATCGACGGGGCCCTGGTCGGCGGGGCGAGTCTAAAGGTCGATTCCTTTACAGCCCTGGTGAATTACCCGCGCGGCTGAGGCGGCCGGAGAGAGATTTCCAAGTATGATGGCGGTTATCCAGATCATTCACATCCTGTCCAGCATCCTGCTGATCGGCACGGTGCTGCTGCAGGGTGGCGAGAACGTTGATATCACTGCTGCTTTCGGCGGCGTGAGCCAGGCAGCTTTCGGGCCCCGCGGTTCCGTGACCCTGCTGGCAAAGATCACCTGGGGTTTGGCTCTAGTTTTTATCGTCACCTCCGTGACCCTGGCGATTAACGCCTCCAGAAGCAGTTCAGGTTCGGTGCTGGAGCACGCGCCCGTTAAGTCGGCGCCCGTGACTCCGGCTTCCCCAGCGCCTGCGAGGCCCGCGCCTGCAGCGCCGGCAAAGAAGTAGAAGAGAAGTCGTCAGTTGTCAGTCATCAGTTATCAGTCAGAACCCGGCGCGAACGCGGGATGCCAAGCGTGGCATAGGGTTAGTAACCGAAGACCGATTGACCACTGAAAACTGACGACTGATGACTGAAAACCTGCCTCTCGTGCGGAAGTGGCGGAATTGGCAGACGCACCAGCTTGAGGGGCTGACGGTCGCAAGACCGTGGGGGTTCGAGTCCCCCCTTCCGCACCACACCTCAGATTCCCTTGCCAGAGCTGGCAGCAGATACCGGGCAGCCTCAGTCAGATCGCCGTAGGCTTTGGCGGGAACGTCTGGGGGCTGAACGCGGCGGGGCAAATCTGGCACTTCAATCCCGCGACCCAAGGCTGGAAGCAGATTTCGGGTTCGCTCGCGCAGATTGCGGTCGGTGCGGATGGCACAGTGTGGGGGCTCAACAGTGCCGGTCAGATCTTTCGCTACGATCCCCAGGCGTCTGGCGCGTGGGACTCGATCCCGGGAGCTCTGACGCAGATCGCGGTGGGTTCGGCCAACAATGTCTGGGGGATTAATGCCGCCGGGCAAGTCTTTCGGTACGATTCCAAACTCCAGAGCTGGGATTCTATTCCAGGTATTCTAACGAGCCTTGCGGTGGCCTTCGATGGCACGGTGTGGGGCCTGAACAGTGCGCAACAAGTCTGGCGCTTCAATGCTCAGACGCAGGGTTGGGATTCCATTGCAGGGCAGATGTCGGAAATCAGCGTGGGGGCGGATGCCGTCGTGTGGGGCGTGAATGCCAGCGGCCAGACCTACGAGTATTGGTAGCTGGCGAAAAACTGTGGGTGCGCTGAATGACACCAGCGGTTGGATTCCTCCTGCTGTCGGGCTTTGATTTCTCTTTCTCAACACCTGTCTTCTCGCGGGCACGGCGAGATGGGAAAGCCGCCTTCGCGCTAGCGGCATGGCGGGCTTCTGCTTTGTCCAAATCAGCGATGGCGTTGGACGATGCGCAGAGGACGGTGGGGCTGGTGCCCTTTCGCGGCGCGAAGTGGCATATCGATCCGCATCCAGAGCCTATGACAATAGTACTATTGCCAAGTGTGTGCATACGCGCCTACACTCAATGCCTGATACGGCAAACTGGAGGTGACGGCGGTAAATAACGCCGTCAGTTCCTTCAGCGTAGGATTCTCGCCGCACTGAGGTTCTTCGTGGCCTCGCCTCACCATTACCAAACACTCGCAAACCACCACAAAATGCATTCTGCGCTGCTGCGGATGTGTTGGCCTTACCGTTCTCGCAATCGTATGGTCTGGTCTTGTTCAGAGGACACAAGCCTCGAAGCTGGTTGTTTCTGTTTAAGAAGACAACTTGATGGAGAAAGCAATTCTTCTCTGAGTGACAAAGGGGTGAGCCATGAGGACTAATACGCGAGCTTGCTTAGTTAGCTTATTTACTTACCTTGGCCTATTCGCGGTGGCTGCGGCGACGTTTGCGCAGGCTCCTCCGCCTGCATCCTTCCTAGGCGCGAGGACTTTCGCTGCATTCGGTAATGACATGGCGGTCGCGGTGGGCGATTTCAATGGCGACGGCAAGCCGGATTTGGCGGTGGCAGGCAGCGGCGGTTACGTGAGCGTCCTGTTGGGCAACGGAGACGGTACCTTCCAAACGGCGGTGAACTACGTCGCAGGCACCAATCCCTGGGCGATCGCCGTGGGTGACTTCAACGGCGACGGCAAGCTGGATCTGGCGGTGGCGAATTATAACGGCGGGAGCGTGAGTGTACTCTTAGGGAACGGAGATGGCAGCTTTCAGACGGCGGTGAACTATGCCGCAGGCACCAATCCCTGGGGGATCGCCGTGGGTGACTTCAACGGCGACGGCAAGCTGGACTTGGTGGTGGCGGATACCTGCCCCAAGGTCGGCGGTTGTGCGACGGTACTGCTGGGCAACGGCGATGGCACATTCCAAGCGGCCGCGAACTACGCCGCAGGCTCAAATCCCAGCTCGGTTGCCGTGGGCGACTTCAATGGCGACGGCAAGCTGGACGTGGCGGTGCTGGATTCGACCTATCCGGGTAGTGTGAGCGTGCTGCTGGGAAACGGTGACGGTACCTTTCAGGGGGCGACGAACGTGCCGTTGGGCTACAGCGACGCCTACCCGGCCTCCCTCGCGGTGGGTGACTTTAATGGCGATGGCAAGCTGGACTTGGTGACGTCGGAGGGTAGCACGGTGAGCGTGCTGTTAGGCAATGGTGACGGCACTTTCCAGGCGGCAGTGGATTATTCCGTAGGCCCAAGTTTCGCCGGCCTGTACCCCTTTGGTGTCATCTGTAGCTGGGGTGCCACCTCCGTCACGGTGGGCGACTTCAATGGCGACGGCAAGCTGGACCTGGCCGTAGCGGACAGCGATAACGGGGACGCGAGCGTGCTCTTAGGCAACGGCGATGGCACCTTCCAAACGGCGCTCTACTACGCCGCCGGCGGGGCGCCCAACTCGATTGCCGTAGGGGACTTCAATCTTGACGGGAGGCCAGACCTGGTGGTGGCGAATGCGATTGGCATCACCGTCAGTGTGCTGTTGGGCAATGGCGATGGCACCTTCCGGGCGGCAGCGAACTACTACGACGGCGGCGGCGTGAATGCGGTCGCGGCGGGCGACTTCAATGGCGACGGCAAGCTGGATTTGGCGATCGCTGACACTTGGTCCGGCTTTACGCACGTGCTGTTGGGTAATGGTGACGGCACCTTCCAGGCGCCAGTGACCTGCGCCGCCACCAGCAATTACGTCACCTCCGCCGCGGTGGGCGACTTCAACCGTGACGGCAATCTGGATTTGGTGGAGACGAATTGGGTAGTTTCAGGCACGGTGAGCGTGCTTTTGGGCAACAGCGATGGCACCTGCCAGGCGCCGGTGAGCTATGGCGTAGGCAGCGAACCCGCCTTCGTCGCTGTGGGTGACTTCAATAGCGACGGCATATTGGATTTGGCCGTGACCAATGAGGGAGCCAACACGGTGAGCGTGCTTTTGGGCAATGGGGACGGCACCTTCCAAACGGCGGTGAGCTACCCCGTAGGCACGAGTCCCGCCATGCTGGTCGTAGGCGACTTCAATGGCGACGGCAAGCCGGACTTGGCGGTGGTGAATTACGGAAGCAACAATCTCAGCGTGCTGTTGGGGAACGGGAACGGTACCTTCCAGCCGGCGACGAACTTCCCGGTAGACAACGGTCCCCGCTCAATCACTGCGGGCGATTTCAGGGGGGACGGCAAGTTGGACTTGGCGGTGTCGTGTTTCAACTGGGTCAACGTGGATGTGCTGTTGGGGAACGGCGACGGAACCTTCCAGCCCTCGGTGAGCTACCCCGTAGCCACTGCGACCAACACGCTCGGCGCAGGATCGGCCCAGGCCCCGGTATCGATTACCGTGGGCGACTTCAATGGCGACGGCAAGTTGGACTTAGCGAAAGGGAATTCAACTGATGTGAGCGTGTTGTTGGGGAACGGCGACGGTACCTTCCAGCCGGCGGTGGGCTATGCTTCAGCCCAGGCCAGCGTCTCGGTCGTCGTGGGCGACTTCAATGGCGACGGTAAGCCGGACTTGCTGGCGCTGAATACCGCTAGCGGCGACTTCACCATGCTACTGAACACGACGAAGCCGCTCACCTCCACTTCCCTGATTTCCTCGCTTAACCCCTCTGCGGTGGGCGAGGCTGTGACCTTCACGGCGACGGTTACTTCAAAGCAGGGAACACCGACTGGGACCGTGAGTTTCCTGGACGGAGCCAGCTTCCTGGGAACCGAGACCTTGAGCGGCGGCACGGCGATTCTTACCACCTCTACACTCGCTGCGGGTTCCCACTCGATTACGGCCGCATACAGCGGCAACAGTACCTTCAACATTAGCACCTCGGCCACCCTGGTGCAGAATGTGCTGGTCCCTGCCGTCACCCTCAGCACCAACAATCTCACTTTCAGCAACCAGACCTTGAACGTTGCCAGCCCCGCGCAACCCGTGACCCTCACCAATACCGGCACTGGAGACCTGGATATTTCCTCCATCGCGACGAGCGGGGACTTTGGTGAGACCAACACCTGTGGTGCGACCGTCGCGGCAGGAAATGGCTGCACCATCAGTATTACGTTCACGCCTACCGTCACCGGCACACGCAACGGCGCGGTCACGATCACGGACAACGCCGGTGACAGCCCGGAGAAAATCAACTTGACGGGGACCGGGCTCAATCTCGTACCAACCATCAGCGGCATTTTGCCAACTTCGGCCACGGCGGGTGAACTGGCGCAGACCTTGACCATCAATGGTTCGAATTTCGTCTCCACCTCAACGGTCACCTACAACGGCGTGGCCCACACTGCGACCTTCATCAGCGCATCGCAGTTGACGATCACTTTGAGCAGCAGCGACCAGGCCACGGCTGGCACTTACCCCGTGGTCGTGACCAATCCCAGCCCCGGCGGAGGGGCGTCGAATTCAGTCAGCTTCACGGTCAACAGCTCCGCCCTGGCGTGGCAACAAGTGCCGGGCTTGCTCTCCCAGATCTCGGTGGGTTCGGACGGGACGGTCTGGGGCCTCAACAGTGCCGGACAGATTTACATGTTTAATTCCCAGACCCAAACCTGGCAGCAAGCCCCGGGCTTGTTGACCCAAGTCACCGTAGCCTCCAGTGGCGTGGTCTGGGGCTTGAATGCCGCCGGCCAGATTTATCGCTACGATGCCTCAAGCCAGGGCTGGGATCAGATCCCGGGGATCCTCTCTCAGCTTGCGGTGGGCTCGGATGGCGATCTGTGGGGGATGAATTCCAGCAGTCAGATCTACCACTTTAACGCTGCCACTCAGACCTGGGTGCAGATTCCCGGGGCGCTGGCGCAGATTGCGGTGGGTTATGACGGCGCGGTCTGGGGCCTCAACGCCTCCCAGCAGGTTTACCGCTTCAATCCCGGAACCCAGAACTTGCAGCAGGTGGGGGGCTTGCTGAAGCGGGTGGCGGTGGGCGCGGATGGCGACGTGTGGGGGATCAACAACGCGGGCCAGACCTTTCACTTCAATGCGCTGAGCCAGCAATGGCAGAACACGGGTGCGAGTCTGGCGCAGTTGGCGGTGGGCTCGGCGACGAACGTATGGGGGATTGACGCGGCGGGCGGCATCTGGTGTTTCAACGCCCAGACGCAAGCGTGGAGTCAAGTTCCGGGACAACTGGCGCAGATTGCGGTGGGGGAAAATGGCGCGGTGTGGGGCCTGAACAGCGCGCATCAGATTTACCAATTCGTGCAAGCCACTCAACCCACGCAAACCTTCCACCCGCTTTCGGGTTCTCTTGCGCAAGTGGTCACCGGGCTCGACGGAGAAGCCTGGGGAATCGACGGGTCGCAACAAGTCTGGCACTTCGACGCGCAGCGCCAGAGTTGGCAGCAGATACCGGGAGGCCTCAGTCAGATCGCCGTAGGCTTTGGCGGGAACGTCTGGGGACTCAACGCGGCGGGGCAAATTTGGCAGTTCAATCCCTCGACCCAGGGGTGGGGAGCGATTGGAGGATCGCTGGCGCAGCTTGCGGTCGGTGCGGACGGCTCGGTGTGGGGGCTCAACAGTGCCGGTCAGATCTGGCGTTTCAACTCCTCCACTCAAGGCTTCCAGCAGATTTCAGGTTCGCTGGCGCAGATTGCCGTGGGCGCGGATGGCACGGTGTGGGGGCTCAACAGTGCCGGTCAGATCTTTCGTTTCAACCCCTCGACCCCAGGCTGGGATCAAATTCCGGGCAGTCTCAGTCAAATTGCGGTGGGTTCTGCGAACAATGTCTGGGGGATTAATGCCACCGGGCAAGTCTTTCGGTACGATTCCAAACTCCAGAGCTGGGATTCTATTCCAGGTATTCTAACGAGCCTTGCGGTGGCCTTCGATGGCACGGTGTGGGGCCTCAACAGTGCGCAGCAAGTCTGGCGCTTTAACGTTCAGACGCAGGGTTGGGATTCCATTGCGGGGCAGTTGACGCAAATCAGTGTGGGGGCGGATGCCATCGTGTGGGGCGTGAATGCCAGCGGCCAGACCTACGAGTATTGGTAGCTGCTGAAAAACCTTGGATCATATCATTCTGAGCAAAGCGAGGAATCTCCGCAGGCGGTAGCCACGACACGCTTTCGGTTTCGTGGGACTTCGGAAAAAGTGCGGCAGGCTCGCGTGCATCTGCGGTGGACGGCTGCGTGCCAAATTGAAAGCATGGTGTTTGTCGCCGGCTAACCCACCAAACGCAGGAGTGCCTGAAGATCGCAGACTATTTGTCAGTATCATAATTGGTGATTGCTTATTTAACAACTTAATGATTTAAAGCTTGACATTCTCTTCTTCGGCGAGTTTAATGCCTCCGTCAGCAAACAGCCTCTGTTGTCAAACTGAATGTGCTGCATGCTAGTCCGCCGCGTGAGACTCGAACTCCCGGACGAGTCCAACTTCCATATCAGCTTGGGGGTCGCATTAGACGTTGCCGTGGGAGACACGGTTGCAGCGCCGGACGTTCGCGTCGCACGTGCCGCGCTTTACCGCGGCCGATGCCGGATTTTTCATCAGCCTGCTGGTTAACAATGCAGTGAAGCAATAAGTTACTTAAATCGACGTAACGTTTGTTAGATGACTTGTTATGCAAAACTCGTGGCGGGGTCATGTTTTGTCATGTTGCGTCTGTGTCGTCCCCGTCCATCGTGAGGTAGTCCAGTCGTCACATTCTGGTTGCGGCCAACGCTGAGGGGGTGTGTGGTGCCTGTTTCCCGCTCTCCCCGGCGTACATCAGATCTCTGTCCCGGAGATCGCTGAGGAGACACGCTAATGAAGAAACTCATTCTGCATTTGCTTGCAATCGGTTGCGTAGGGGTTGCCCTGTCGGCGTCGGTTTGGGCTCAGAGCCAGCCACTTACGTTTGGTCAGGTCGTAACGGGGTCGATCACTGCGGTGGGAGCGGTCGTTTCCTACAGCTTCAGCGCTAACACCGACGACGAGATCGACGTTACAATGGTCACTACCAGCGGCACTCTCGTCCCAAAACTCGTACTTCGCAACTCCGTTGGAACCGTGCTCGCTTCTGCCAACCCGGGAGGCTGCTCGGGCACTACCATCGAGATGAATAATTTCGAACTTCCCTCGACAAGCAGCTACACCGTGACGGTGAGCGACTGCAGTGGTTCGAACACCGGCAGTTACGCGCTTTACATACAGCGCACAAACAACCCATCCGGCGCCGTGAGTCTTCCCTTCGCTCAGACACTGAGCGGTACGATCGCTTCGCCGGCGCAGAACAACAGCTACACCGTCTCCGCCAATGTCGGCGACCAAATCGACTTCACCCTGCTCACCACCAGCGGCAGCCTAGTTCCGAAAATCCGTCTTTTTGAGCCCAACGGCTCACTGCTCGCTTCTGCCAATCCAGGAGGGTGCTCGGGTTCCACCATCGAGATGAATGGGATCGAGGTTCCTGCGACCGGCACCTATTTCGTCCTCATAGCTGACTGTACGGACACGAATACCGGCAACTACGATCTTTATGCGCAGCGGACGGCCAATGCCTCGGGGTCAGTGAATCTCCCCTTTGGCCAGGTACAGACCGGGACGATCAGTTCGGCGACACAGGAGAACGCTTACACCTTCACTGCCAACGCCGAGGACGTGCTCTACTCCATCATGATCACGACGAGTGGCACTCTGGTCCCGAGGATGCGACTTTACGAGCCCAACGGAGCCCTGCTCGCCTCGGTCAACCCGGGAGGGTGCTCCGGTACTACCACCCAGATCAATACAATCCAGCTTCCGGTGCCCGGGACCTATACCATGCTTGTAGGTGACTGCACCGACGTGAATACGGGCAACTACGATATTTTCGCGCAACTGACCAATAATCCGGCCGGGGCGTCAGACCTATCCTTCGCTCAGATTGCGAGCGGCACAATCGGTTCAGTGGCCCAGTTCGAGGCTTACACTCTGAGCGCCAACGTCAACGACGTGCTCAACTTCACCACGCTGACTACGAGCGGCAATCTCGTCCCCTTGATCCGGCTTTACGATCCCAATGGCGCACTGCTGGCTTCTGCCAACCCGGGAGGGTGTTCGGGTTCCGGCATCGAGATGAATGGGGTCCAGGTTCCCGCGACCGGCACCTACAACCTTCTCGTGGGTGATTGCACAGCCGTCAACACTGGCAGCTACGACCTTTACGTGCAGCGGACGGACAACCCTTGGGGGCCTGTGAATCTCCCCTTTGGGCAGGTACAGACCGGGTCGATCAGTTCGGAAGCACAGGACAACGCTTACACCTTCAGCGCCAACGCCAACGATGTGCTTAGCTTTACCATGCTCACGACCAGCGGTAGCCTAGTACCCAGACTCCGGCTCTACGAACCCAACGGAACCCTTATCAACTCGGCCAACCCAGGAGGTTGCTCGGGTTCCGGCATCCAGATGACTACGGGCCAGCTTCCGGGGCCTGGGACGTATACGCTCCTCGTGGATGACTGCACCGACCTTAAGACCGGCAATTACGACATCTACGTCCAGCGGCTGAATAATCCGGCCGGGCCGGCGACGCTGCTCTTCGCTCAGACGCAGAACGGTCTGATCGGTTCGGCGACGGCCCACAGCAGTTATATCTTCAGTGCGAACGTCAACGACGTCATCGACTTCACCTTGCAGTCGACGAGCGGCAGCAAGCTGGTTCCCTGGATCGGACTTTACGAGCCCAACGGAACCCTGCTCGCCCAAGCCAACCCGGGAGGGTGCTCGGGTTCGACCATCGAAATGAATACAGTCCTGATTCCCGTGCCCGGCATCTACACCGCGCTGATTGGCGACTGCACTTATACCAACACCGGTAACTACGTGCTTTACGCCCAAGATACGAACAACCCGCTGGGCCCTGTTCCCGTTCTGTGGAGCCAGGTTCAATCCGCCAGCATCCTCTCGCAGACACAGAGCGACACCTACACCTTCTACGGCACGATTAACAACACGGTCAGCTTGACGATGACGACTACTAGCGGCAACCTCGTGCCGAAAATGCGGCTGTACGGACCCAGCGGATCGCTGGTCGGCTCGGCCAATCCAGGAGGGTGCTCGGGTACGACCACATCTTTGACCTCAGTGGTGCTTCCGGCGACCGGCCCCTATACCCTTCTCCTCGGGGATTGCACTGACACCAACACCGGCAATTTCAACCTCTCGTCTCAATGCTTTGGCACCTGTCCGGTGGAGCCCGCGATCACTTGGGCCACGCCTGCAGCGATCATTTACGGCACGCCGTTGAGCTCGACCCAGCTCGATGCCAGCGCCAACGTACCCGGAAGCTTTGTCTATTCGCCGACTGCCGGACAGGTGTTGACCGCAGGCCCGTACAAACTGTCCGCCACCTTCACACCCTCCGACACTACGGACTATTCAACTGTCGTAGATTATGTTCAACTCACAGTTAACCAGGCCACACCGGCAATCACCTGGTCCACGCCGGCACCCATTCTCGTGGGCACGCCGCTGAGCGCGACCCAGCTCGATGCCACCTCGTCGGTTGCCGGCGGCTCGTTTGTGTATAGCCAGCCAATTGGGACGGTGCTTGCCGCGGGTGTGTACACGCTCACGGTCACCTTTTACCCGACTGACACCGTGGACTACACAACCGCCACGGGTTCCGTCCAACTGATGGTGAACAATCCTGTGCCCGCCATCACCGGCCTTTTCCCGGCATCCGCCCTGGCGGGGTCAGCGGCCGAGACCCTGACCATCAATGGGACGAATTTCCTTTCCAATTCGACGGTCACTTACAATGGGGCGCTGCACACCGTGACATTTGTAAGTTCGACGCAGTTGCAGATTGGCCTGAGCACAAGTGACTTGGCCACCCCGGGAGCCTACGCCGTAGTGGTGACTAATCCTCCTCAAGGAGGTGGTGCATCGAACTCGTCGAGCTTCACCGTTATCGGTCCCGTGGCCAGCGTCCAGCCTGGTAGCCTGACTTTTGGAAATCAGGTGGTGGGCTCTCCAGGCAATTCGCAGCCGGTCAACCTCAGCAACACAGGCTACCCCGCGCTCACCATCGCCGGCATCGCAACGAGCGGGGATTTCACTCAGACGAACAACTGTCCGGCGAGCCTTGCCTCCAGTAGCTCCTGCACCATCAACGTTACCTTCACGCCGTCCGCGAGCGGGACTCGCACCGGTACGCTGATCATCACCGACAACAGCAACGAAGTCACGGGCAGCACGCAGACCGTTAGCTTGATCGGGAGCAGCAGCCCGTCATTTCAACAAGTGAACGGCTTGCTCTCCCAGATTTCGGTTGGTGCGGACGGCACCGTCTGGGGCCTAAACAGTGCCGGACAGCCTTACCGGTTCAATTCCACGACCCAGACCTGGCAGCAGGCCCCGGGCGTATTGGCGCAAATCGCGGTGGGTTCCTTCAGCGCCGTCTGGGGCTTGAACGCCTCCGGCCAGGTTTATCACTACGATACGGCGAACAATGTCTGGGATTCGATTCCGGGGATCCTCTCGCAGATTGCGGTGGGCTCCGATGGCGATCTGTGGGGGATCAATTCCGCCAGTCAGGTTTTCCATTGGAACGCCCCCACTCAAACCTGGGCGCAGATTCCCGGGTTGCTAGCTCAGGTTGCGGTGGGTTATGACGGCGCCGTGTGGGGCGTCAACGCGTCCCAGCAGATTTTGCACTTCAATCCCGGAACCCAGAGCTGGCAACAAGTCTCGGGTTCGCTGAAGCAGGTGGCAGTGGGTGGGGATGGCGACGCGTGGGGTCTCAACAGCGCCAACCAGGCCTATCACTTCGATACGCTGAACCAGCAATGGGACAACACGGGCGCCACTCTGAAACAGATCTCGGTGGGCTCGGCGACCAACGTTTGGGGCTTTGACTCGACGAACAACACCTGGTGTTTCAATGGCCAGACGCAAGCCTGGAATCAAGTTCAGGGACAACTCACGCAGATCGCGGTAGGGGAAGACGGCGCGGTCTGGGGCCTGAACAACGCGCATCAGATCTTCCAATTCCTGCAGCCCACGCAAGCCACGCGGACCTTGCACGCGCTTGCAGGTTCGCTGGCGCAAGTTGCCGTGGGGTTAGACGGGAGCGCGTGGGGCATTGACGCGGCGGAACAAGTCTGGCACTTCAATGCGCAACAGCAGAGCTGGCAGCAGATACCAGGTAGCCTGGCACAGATCGCGGTAGGCTTCGGAGGCAACGTCTGGGGGCTGAACGCGGCGGGGCAAGTCTGGCATTTCAATCCGTCCCAAGGGTGGAATCAGATCACGGGTTCACTGGTCCAGATTGCGGTAGGCGCGGATGGTTCGGTGTGGGGACTCGACAGTGGGAACGGAATCTGGAAATTCAACTCCGCCAGCGGAAGCCTCCAGCAGATACCAGGTTCGCTGACGCAGATTTCGGTCGGTGCGGATGGCACGGTGTGGGGGCTCAGCAGTGGCGGCCACATCTGGCATTACAACGGTGCGGGCTGGGATTCGATCCCGGGAATCCTCTCTTACATTGCGGTGGGTTCTGCGACCAACGTGTGGGGGATCGACGCCGGGCAAGTCTGGAAGTACAATGGCCAGAATTGGGTTTCTCTTCCCGGTATTCTATCGAGCCTTGCGGTGGCCTTCGATGGCACGGTGTGGGGCCTTAACAGTGCGAACCAAATCTGGCGCTTCAATGCTCAGACGCAGAGTTGGGATTCCATTGAAGGGCAGATGTCGCAAATCAGTGTGGGGGCGGACGCCGTTGTCTGGGGCCTGAATGCAAGCGGCCAGACCTACGAGTATTGGTAGTACACGGCGACGAAAAGCGCAGTTAACGGAGCGCGGCTTGAAGCACAATTCAAGGCTGCAACCAGCGGCCTTGAAGAGGTCGAGAAGGCAATCGAGCAGC
>Ga0326727_10007748_pt1 | contig 27968 bp, 24 predicted proteins | sample MB2enrmetagenome_FD_207643 | JGI IMG/M metagenome (GOLD analysis project Ga0326727, IMG submission 207643) | Lab enriched peat soil microbial communities from McLean, Ithaca, NY, United States - MB29MY | ecosystem: Environmental > Terrestrial > Soil > Wetlands > Peat | place: USA: New York...
GAGGGGTCGGAGCAGGCGAATTTTGTGATCGAGTTTTTGAATACGCTGCTGCGCAACAGCGGAGGGAAGAAACAGATCCGCCTCGACTCGGGAGTGGGCATCAAACCCATTTCGATCACCGGAACCAAGCAGTTGGTGCGGCGCGGCATTCGTTACGCTCTCGACCACGGTCTGAAGACCGTCACCCTGGTCCACAAGGGCAACATCATGAAGTTCACCGAAGGCGCGTTTCGCGACTGGGGTTACGAGCTGGCCAAACAGGAGTTCCGCCCTCACATCGTTACGGAGCGAGAACGCTGGGTGCTGGAGGGCAAGGACAAGAACCCGGATGCCTCGGTGGAGGCGCTGGCGGCCCTGCTCGAGCCCGGACTCGAGATGGCCACCGAGAGTTTCAGGCAGCAGATTTGCCTGGAAGTGAAAGACTGCTTGGAATCTATTTATGCCACTCATGGCCAGGGCCGGTGGAAGAACAAGACGCTGGTAAACGACCGCATTGCAGACTCGATGCTCCAGCAGATTTTGACGCGCGCGGATGAATACCAGATGGTCTGTACGCCCAACTTGAACGGCGATTACCTTTCGGATGCCTGCGCGGCACAAATCGGCGGGCTGGGCCTGGCCCCCGGCGCGAACATCGGGGACGGGTTCGGAGTGTTTGAGGCCACGCACGGCACGGCGCCCAAATACGCGGACAAGGACGTGATCAATCCCGGCGCGGTCATCCGCTCCGGAGCTCTGATGTTTGAATTCATGGGCTGGCCTGAGGCTGGCAAGTTGATTGAGGACGCCTTGGCCGCAACTGTCGCGCAGCACCGCGTCACCTACGATCTGGAGCGGCTGATGACGATGGATGGCATCACCGGCGTGCGGAAGCTCAGCACCAGCGCTTTTGCGAGCGCCATTGTTGAGAACGTGGGATCAGGGGCAAGGGGCTGAGGACTGGGGCGATCTTGAATCTCAGATTTCAGATTCGGGATTAAGGCTCCCGGCAGGCTTCTCTCTTTTGCACACCGTTTGCTGCCTACTGCTTTCTGCTTACTGCCTACTATCTTTTCTCGGGGGGGGCTATGATTCGCAAAAAAGTGACTGTGGTTGGTTCAGGTAATGTTGGCGCAGAGGTGGCTCAGCGCCTGGTGGACAAGCAAATGGCGGATGTGGTTCTGATTGACATCCTGGAGGGTGTCCCGCAGGGCAAGGCTTTGGACATGCTCGAATCGGGGCCTGTCGAAGGTTACGACGTGAAGATCAGGGGAACCAACGATTACGCGGACACGGCGAACTCCGACCTGGCGGTGATTACGGCGGGCTTTGCGCGCAAGCCAGGCATGAGCCGCGACGACTTGCTGAAAAAGAACTACGAGGTGGTCAAGGGCGTCACCGAGAAGGTAGTGAAGTACTCACCGGAGGCAATCCTGATCGTGGTGACCAACCCGCTGGACGCCATGGCGCAGACGGCGTTCAAAGTGAGCGGATTTCCAAAGAACCGCGTGATCGGGATGGCGGGCGTACTGGATACGGCCCGCTACCGGACCTTCATTGCGGAAGCCCTGGGCGTCTCAGTTCGGGACGTGCAGGGGTTTGTTCTGGGCGGCCACGGAGACACTATGGTGCCCGTGCCGCGCTTTACCACGGTGACGGGAATTCCGGTGGAGGATTTGATGCCCCGGGAACAGCTCGAGGCCATCATTAAGCGCACCCGTAACGGCGGAGCCGAAGTTGTGAATCTTCTCAAAACCGGCAGCGCCTTCTACGCGCCTTCCTCCGCCGTAGTTGAGATGATTGACGCCATCTTCGCGGATCGCAAAAGAATTCTGCCCTGCACCGTTTACCTCGAGGGCGAGTACGGCATCCACGGTGTGTTCGTGGGGGTGCTGGTGAAGCTGGGCGCGCGCGGAATCGAGCAGATTGTGGAAATCAAACTCACGCCGGAAGAACAGGCCGCGCTCGAAAAATCCGCCGCCGCGGTGAAGGAACTGACGGCGATTATCGGGGTGTAGCGTGAGCAAAGCAGAAGCGCGCAGTCGGGAGTCAGAATTCAGAATACAGGTCGTTCTGCTTTGGACAATCATGCAGGCCAGTTAGAGCGAGGGGCGTTCATAGAACCCACGGTGACTAATCCCGCGCATCCGAATTAGGACACCACCGGGTGGACCGACTTGACTTTCGCACACAGACTTGATAGTTGTCGTTTCAGTGGATCTACGGCTCCGGGGGGCGCGATTGCTGGACAGGAGCCTACCCCTGGGCGCGCGTGGGAATCGCGAGGTGGACTGGCATGCCGAAGCTCAAGGAGCGCTACGTAGTGGACGACCAAGGAAACCGCATCAGCGTTATCCTGGACGTTGCCGATTACCATGAACTACTCGAAGATTTGGAAGAGCTTGAATCCATCCGCGCCTACGACGCCGCTAAGGCATCTGGAGATCAAGCCGTTCCGTTCGAGCAAGCGATCGCTGAAATCGAGTCGGATCACAGGTGACTTACACCGTTCTCATCCTGCGCCGAGCAGAGAAAGAACTAGCGCAGCTTCCCGCCTACGGCATATCTACAATTCTGACCGCATTCATCACCACGGCCGTTTTAGGCCGGTCATTCCGGTCGCGCGCCAGGGCAGCGATTTTCTCCACAATCTCCTGGCCTTTGACGACCTGACCGAAGATGGTGTGGCGGTTATTCAGCCAACTTGTAGGCGCAAGCGTGATGAAGAACTGGCTGCCGTTTGTACCCGGGCCCGCGTTGGCCATCGCCAGCTTGCCAGGCTTGTCGAACGCCACGCCTTTAGCGAACTCGTCTTTAAACTGATAGCCGGGTCCGCCGGTGCCGGTGCCAAGCGGACAGCCGCCCTGGATCATGAAGTCAGGAATGACGCGATGGAACGTCAGTCCATCGTAAAAGGGCCGCTTGGCCGGCTGGCGAGTCTTCGGGTCGGTGAACTCTTTCGTTCCGGTCGCGAGGCCCACAAAATTCTCCACCGTTTGCGGGGCATGTTGCGGAAATAACTCGCAGGTAATCTGACCCTCGCTGGTCTCGAATATCGCGTACTTGCCCGGTTTTAGATCTGGCATGGGAACTCCCAGTAAAAGCGGAAAATCGAAAGCCGAAAATCGAAAGTCGAAAGCCGAAAAACGAAAGTCAAAACCACAAAACAGAGACAACCGACGACTGACAACCGACGACTGACAACTGACGACTGACAACTGACGACTGATTACTGAACGATCATCGCCACCTTGATGCTATCCAGCAGCGGGAAATTCTTATCGAGATAGGCTTTCCCTTCGTTTGTAACTCGGCCCTGGTCAGGTCCGCGGCCGCCCGGCGCGCCCTCTCCGTAGCCGCTGTAGAACTGCTGGACCACGTCCATGCCTTCGACGACCTTACCAAAGGGCGCGAAGCCCATACCGTCGAGGTTCTGGTTGTCGGCGAGATTGATGAAGAGTTGCGTAGTGCGCGTGTTGCGGCCGGCGGTGGCGAAGGTCAGGTAGCCGGTCAGATTGCTCTGGGTCACGGGATCGTCTTTGATGGTGGCGGTGGCCCAGACGCGAGAGACTTCAGGCCTCGGGTTGAGTCCAAATTGCGCCACGAATCCCGGCAGCACCCGAAAGAAAGCGGCGCCGTCGAAGAAATGGTTCTTCACCAGATTGTAAAAGCGGTCGGCGCCCAGCGGCGCCCAGGCGCGCGTCACCTCCACGACGAAATCTCCCTTCGTGGTCGTGAACTTCGCTCGAAACGTGGCAGGAGCCTGTTCTTTTAGCGCCGAAGGCACCAGCAGCGAAATGCGTGGCGCGGAATGCTGAGGGGCACTCTGTTGCGCCCAAGCCTGAACGCAAAGAACCCCCACGCTAAGTATCATCGCGAAAAATGTGGTCAGAAGGTTTTTCATTTTCATTCTCCCCAAGTTTGCGGTCATTCCCGCGCTCGCATCTCGTGGCTCACACGCTCCACCTGTCGCATCACGCGCAGGAGGTTGCCGCCCAGAATCTTCTTCATGTCCTGCTCGCTATATCCGCGGCGGGCCAGTTCGCGGACCAAGTCAGGAAGCTTCGAGACATCCTCCATGCCTTTGGGGGCCGAATCAATGCCGTCGAAATCGGAGCCGAGGCCGACATGGTCGACGCCTCCGACCTGCACGGCGTGGTCGATGTGGTCGGCGATCACCGTATAACTAGGCACAGGCAGGCCGCCGAGCAGGGACTGCTCGATTTTCTGTTCTTCGAGGTAGGGTAGCCGCTTGCCCTGGCTTGCGTAGCGCGCCCGCGCCGCCGCAAGCTGGGCGTCCACCTGTTTTTCGATTTTCTTGTAAGCGTCGGCATACGCCTGGCTCAGGAAGCCGGAATAAAAGTTGATGTCCATGACTCCGCCGTTCTTGGCTAAAGCGCGGATCATATCATCCGTCATATTGCGGGGAACATTGCAAAGAGCGCGGCAGGAAGAGTGCGAGGCGATGACCGGCGCTTCGGTGACCGCCAGGGCATCGTAAAAGGTCTTGTCGGAAACGTGGGAGATATCCACCATCATCCCCAGGCGGTTCATGCGCTGGACGACTTGTTTCCCCAAATCCGTCAGCCCGTTCCATTTGGGCTGGTCGCCGGAGGAATCAGCCCAGTCGGTATTGGCGGTGTGGGTCAGCGTCATATAACGAACGCCCAGGCGTTGATAGATGTCCAGGACGCGCAGGTCGTCCTCGATGATGTGGCCGCCCTCGACTCCCATCAAGATGGCGAACTTACCCTGAAGGTGAAGGCGCACGATTTCGTCGGCAGTGGTGGCCATGCCCAGAACGTCGGAGTGGCGTACCACCTGCTCGTAGACAACGTCGATCAAATCGACTGCGCGGTGAATCAGGGCCTGCTTCGGCCAAGTCACGTCCACCCAAATGGAGAAAAACTCGGCGCCCAGATGCCCTTGCCGCATCTTTGGGATGCTAACCATGAAAGGGCTGTCCGGTTGGGCGAGGTCGTAGCCCTCATCGAGCATCATCTGCGGGGTGTCCGCGTGAGTGTCGATGATGATGGCCTGCCGCAGGACCTGTTCAGCCGTCTTCTCGGCCTCTGCCGTCGGGCGCTGGGATGAAAATGAGGGGATCGCTGCCAGACTACAAGCCAATAATACTTTGAGTAAACGCCGCGACTTTTGCATAATGGAAGCCTTAGCAATTCCGGAGCCTCCGATTATCAGAAGTCTTGATGGGATTTGTCAAACGCATTCTGGCAGGTGGCAGGCCGTAGGTCGTATGTGGGGCAATGCTTTCGGCCTTCTGAAGCGGGCGATGGTCCGATTACGCGGGCCTATGGCGGCGCACGGTTCCTTGCTATAATCGTTCACATTCTTCTCAGGCAGGCGGTGCCTATGGCGAATACTCTCCCACGTCTGATCGTTCGTGACGCGTTTGGGAATCAGCGCGAAGTTGAAATTGTTCGCACCCCATTCACGATGGGCAGGCAGAGCGACAGCGACCTGGTGTTGCTGGACAGCCGAATCTCACGCCGTCACGCTCGGATTGTTCAGACAGAGAAGGGATACTTGATTGAGGATCTGGGGAGCCGGCACGGGACGGCGGTGAATAATGAACAGATCACTTCTTGCTTGCTGAAATCAGGCGATCGCATCAGTTTGGGCGTGGCGGATTCCTATTTGCTCTCGTTCGTGGAGGACCAGGCAGTGCTGCCGGAACTGCTGGAAAAGCTGGAGAAGGCGGCGGTAGGGCCTGCCCCACAGCTCCAGCACCTCGGGTTGCTTCTGCGTATGGCCCAGATGATGCATCGGGCCCCGGCGCTCGAGGAAGTTTTGGTAGCTCTGGTGGATTCGGCGATACAGTTGACCAACGCGGAGCGCGGGCTGCTCTTTCTTCTCGAAGAGGATGGAGTTCTTCATCTGAAGCTCGCGCGGGGAGCGGGCGGCGTTTACCTGGGACGCGAGGTCACCGATTACTCCCGTACCGTAGTGGACCGAGTCGCGGCCTCGGGCCAGGAAGAAGTGATCCTGGAAGATCAGATGACGGGCCGCACCGCTCAGGAAACCAGGATCGTCCGTGCGGAGGTGCGCGGCATTGTCGCAGTCCCTTTGCAGAAGCTGCCGGTATCCGAAGCCAGGGGTGAGACGATCCAAATCATGGCGCCCGAACTGCTCGGTGTGCTTTATCTCGATACCCGCTCGCACCCCACCGCGGTCACCGGACTTGACCGCCAGGTTTTGCAAACCCTCGCCGTGGAAGGCGCCACGGTGATCGAGAACGCTCGCTTGCTGCGGATTGCCCAGGACCAGGAGCGCATCCAGCATGAGATGTTCCTGGCCCGCAACATTCAGCAAGGGCTTTTGCCGCGCCGCTTCCCGCAGAGCGACTACTTCCAGGTTCACGCCACGACCATGCCCATGGAACAGGTGGGCGGGGATTATTATGACATGGTGTACCTGCCTGACGAGCGTTACGGATTCATCGTGGCAGACGTTTCAGGCAAGGGCCTTCCCGCCGCCATGCTGGCCACCAACCTGCAAGGAGCCTTCGCGGGTGTGGCCGCCGGCGATCCGGACCTTGCCCTCTTGTTTCGGCGGGTGAACGATTTTCTTTGCGAGCGGACACCACCGGAAATGTTCGCCACCATACTCTACGGCGTGCTGGACCGTTCCGGGAGATTTCAGTTCGTCAACGCGGGACACGTTCCGCCCCAGCTCATCCGGGCCAACGGGGTGGTTGAGAGCTTGACCGCTTCGAACTTCCCGGTGGGTCTGTTTCCCGGCGCGAAGTTTGAAGTCGCCAGCGCCCAACTGCAGTGCGGCGACGTATTGTTGATCTGCTCGGATGGGGTCACCGAGGCGCACGCCGCGGATGAGGAGCTGTTCGGAGAAACCAGGTTGCGGAATTCTCTGGTGGGTTGCCCCGGCCTGCCGGTGGACGCAATCTGCCACCGCGTGGTGGACGCGGTTCACGAATTTGTGGGTAATTCCCCGCAAACGGATGACGTCACCCTCACCGTGGTGCGCTTTGGACCCCAACCCGAAAGCAGAAACTAGAAAATGGAAGCTGGAAATTAGAGGACGCTGCCGCCGGTTTTCGGGGGTAGGGCAAGCCTTACCCCTCCGTGTCGAAAAGTTCGCGCAGCTTTGGAAGGTTGAGCGCTTCGAGAGTTTGAGTCACGAGGTCGGCTTGTGTGCGGGCGCGCAGTTCTGGCGCGGGAAAAGTGGAAGCAACGGCCACACATTTCATGCCCGCGCGCTTGGCCGCCTCAATCCCGACAAATGAGTCCTCGATGACCACGCAGTCGGCAGGACAAACACCGAGTTTCCGGGCGGTCTCAGTGAAGATTTCGGGATGCGGTTTGTTTTGCGAGATTTCGTCAGCCGTCAAGATGACCTGGAAACGGGAGCGCAGCTCGAGGGCGTCGAGAATGAAAAATACGTTCTTACTCATGGCCGCGGATGCCAGCGCTACCAACACACTGTGATCATGGCACTCGGTAATCAACCTCTCAACGCCCGGTAGGGGCTTGGCGTGTGGAGCGAAAGCCTTTCGGAATCTTGCCTCGAGTTCTTCGCTGAGCCTTAGCCTGTCATCCGCAGTGGTCCGATCGCCGAAGAAATGGCGGAGGGTCGGATCATTGGCGGGTCCGAGCACCTGTTTGGGCAGCGCTTCCCGGTCAAAGGCGATGCCGTATTCGTTCAAAAGCGCTTCCCACTTCCGAACGTGAAAAGGGTTGGCGTCCACAAGCACGCCGTCCATATCGAAAATCACGGCGGCGGGTGGGAGTGAGTTTGGGTTCATGGTTTTTCTGTCCGTTGTGCGTAGTCCGTTGTCCGGAGTCCGTAGTCAGTTGTCCGTAGTCCGCAGTGAGTTCCGCCTGTCACTGCTCTCGCGACACCTGAAACCTGCTTTTCCGCTCGTCACTCGTCACTTGTCACTCGTCACTGCCTTATCGTCCGCAAGCTTGCCAGCAACTTCTCCGGCGGCAGGGTATTCAACACGTCGTCCTTGCTCAACCAGCCACGCCGCGCCGTCACCACTCCGTACTGCATGAGTTTGAAGTGGGCGGGGCTATGCGCGTCAGTGGAAATGATGATTTTCATTTCCCGGTCTCGCGCCAGCTTCAGATGCCGGTCACAGAGATCAAGGCGTTCGGGATGGGCATTCAATTCCATGATGACGCCATGTTCCTTTGCGGCTGCAAACACCTTCTCGAGGTCGAAAACGAACGGATCGCGCTTAAGAATCTGGCGGCCGGTCGGGTGCCCAAGAATCCGCACATAGGGATTGGCGAGAGCTTTCAGGAGGCGGGCGGTCATTTCCGGGCCGGGCATGTTCATGCGGGAATGGACGCTCACCAAAACGATGTCGAATTGCTTCAGGATTTCGTCCGGGTAATCAAGACTGCCATCACCCAGGATATCGACCTCCGCGCCTGCCCAGATCTTGATTCCAGTGACGTTCTTGCGCGCCGCTTTGATGCGTTGGATGTTCTCCACGGCGCGTCGTTCGTCCAGGCCGTTGGCGATGGTTACGGCTTTGGAATGGTCGGTGATCAGGATGTACTCATAACCGAGCTGTTTCGCTGCTTGTGCCATCTCCTCCACGCTGGCCCGGCCATCCGAGGCGGTGGTGTGCATGTGCAAGTCGCCTTTGATATCTCCCAACACCACGAGGTCAGGGAGCTCGCCTTTTTCCGCCGCTTCGATCTCGCCCAGGTTTTCGCGCAATTCCGGGGGAATCCACGGCAAGTCCAGCTTGGCATAAATCTCTTCCTCGGTTCGGCTGGCCAGAACTTTCTCCCCTTGGAAGAGGCCATATTCGCTCAGCTTCCATCCTCGTTTTTTGGCGCGCTCCCGCAATGCCACATTGTGCTCTTTAGAACCTGTGAAGTATTGCAGGGCTGCGCCGTAAGATTCGCGGTCGAGCAAGCGCACATCAACCTGAAGGTCGTTCTGCAGCTTCACGCTCACTTTGTCTTCGCCTTTGGCTAACAACTGGGCGATGCCGGAGTAGCGCGCAAAGTGGTCCGCGATTCCGGCCTGGTCCCGGCCCGTAACGAGCAGATCAAGGTCACCGACGGTTTCGCGCCCGCGCCGCAGCGACCCTGCGGGTGTCACCTCCTCCACCCCGCCAAACTCTTTAAGGTAGCCGGAGAGTTGTTGCGCGGTTTCATAGGCCGTGTCCAGGCGGAAACGTCCGGCGGCTCGCTGGTAAACTTCGAGGGCTTTCAGGATATTCTCTTCGGATTTAACGCTCATGCCCGGTAGGTGGCGTAAGCGTCCTGCCTTGGCGGCGACTTCCAGGTCGTCGATACTCTTGATGCCCGCTTCCTTGTAAAACAAGCGCACTTTCTGCGGGCCAACGGTTTGCAGTTGCAGAAGTTCCAGTAGGCTTGCGGGTATTTTTGCCAGTTGCTCCTGGTGGTACTTGCATTTCCCGGTCTCGACCAGTTCGACGATTTTCTTTGCCAAGTCCTCGCCAATTCCTGGGATATCCGTCAGCTTTCGCTGGGGATCGCGAGCGATGTCTTCCAGCCGCTCGGGGAAGCCCTCGATGGCGCGTCTGGCACGTTCATAAGCGGCAGCCTTGAAAGTCCACTTGGGGTCATCCTGATTGATTTTCATCAAGTTTGCTATTTCTTCAAAGATGGCCGCGATTTCGCGATTCTCCATGGACGTCTCCTGTGATTGCTTTGGTGCGAGCGGCACTCGCCGCCAGGGCCGAAAAGCTGAGAAGAGTTCGAATACGTGTTAACCCAACTAGAATTAGCCACTTACCCGCCTTTGAGGAGTGTTCCTTTTTGCCACACGCGGTGTTAGAATCACAGCGTGGCGGATTTTCGATGACTCAATCGAGTTTTGGTCTTCAATCCAAGATTATCACTATATTCGCCCTGGCGGTTGTTTTGGCGGTCGGGGTCTCGACTTACATTGCCATGCTCTTAACCCGGCAATTGGTTGAGGAGGAAATCTACAGTAGAGCCTGCACCCAGGCAAGAGCCACAGCTCACCAGTTGCTCAACGAAGACGCCCTCCAAGACACTGCGAAACTCCAGCGGGTCTTAAAGCAGATGCAACGCGACATGCCGGGAGTGCGGCAGGCCGATGTTTACCTGCACTCTCCGAACCGCCTCGAGGCAACCACGGCGCCGCAAGGAGAACACCTCGAGCTCGACAACATACCCGGCATCGAGCACTACGACGAGTTCGAGCGCCCGGACGATGAGTCGCTCACCATTGAAACCGACCACGGCAAGTTCTGGGTGATCGGCATCACTATGCGTTCCCAGAAAGTGCCGGTGGGATGTTTGAATCTGAAGGTCTCCAAGTCGCAAACCAGCATTGTGACCCACCAATTAGTCAAGCGCAACTTGCTGCTGACGCTGGCGAGCCTGGTGGTCGTTGTCTTGGCGGTTCACATCTTCTTCTTGCGGGCGGTACGGACCCCGGTCAAGGATATGATTCGGGTCATGGAAGGGGCGGAAAAGGGGCAGCTCCACGTGCGTGCCAGCCTGCGAAGCATGGATGAGATTGGAATGCTTGCGGCGCACCTGAACCGCATGCTGCGCCGCATTGAGAATTTCAATACCGAATTGGAAGGCAAAGTTCAGGAATCCACGGCGGGACTTGCAGAGGCCAATGAGGAACTGCGGCGCATCAACGAGGAGCTGTTCGAAACCCAGAAAAAGCTGGCGCGCTCGGAGCGGCTGGCCGTGGCCGGCCAGCTCGCCGCCAGCCTGGCCCACGAAATCGGGACGCCCCTGAATTCCATATCCGGACACGTGCAGTTGCTCGCCCGGCGTAAAGACGCCGACGATTCGACGCGCCGCCGGCTCCAGATCATCGAAAAGCAGATCGACAACATCGTGCGCACCGTCAATCAACTGCTTTCCTGGAGCCGCAAGTTTGAGCTGAAGATCGACTTGGTCGACCTGCGTCGCGTCATCGAGGAAGCGGTCCTGCTCTCCTCCCCTGCCTTGCAACTTAGGAAGATCCAGGTCAAGCTGAGCCTGGCGAAAGATTGTCCGAAGATTTACGGGGACGGCGGGTACTTGCAGCAAGTTTTCTTGAATCTGATTAATAACAGTATGGATGCCATGCCGAAGGGCGGCGCATTGCGGATTGAAATGGGGCCGGCGGACGGGACGGCGGGGGAAGTGGCGGTTCGCGTCGCGGACAATGGCGCGGGCATGTCACCGGATACCATGCTCCACGCGTTCGATCCCATGTTCACAACCAAAACCATGGGAACCGGAACAGGCTTGGGACTGGCGATTTGCGATCAGATCATTCGCCAACATGGCGGCAGCATTCACGTGCAAAGCGAGCTGGGGCGAGGCACTACGTTTACCTTGCTCTTGCCCATCGACTGCCGCGAGAAAGCCGAGGCATTGGGCGCGGCAGTAGAAAGTAGTAGGTAGAAAACTTGGAGACAACAAAGGTTGCAAAAACCAGCGAACCTGCGAAGCCTGCGGGCGCCAACATCCTGGTTGTTGACGATGACCCCGAGACGTTGGAACTCTTACGGGAGATCCTGGACGAGGAGGGCTACCGGGTTGTCACTTCCGCCAATGGTGAGGAGGCCCTCGCGGTTGGGAAGCAGGAGCTCTTCGACGTCATTATCAGCGATATGAGGCTGGGCGCCAATTTGGACGGACTTGACGTCTTGCGTGCCTACAAGACCATCCAACCGGAGTCCGAGGTCATTCTCATCACCGCTTTCGGAAGTATGGAAACCGCCATCGAAGCCGTCAAAGCTGGGGCATTTGACTATATTTCCAAGCCCTTCAAGATTGATGAAGTCTTGTTGCAGGTCGAGCGCGCCCTCGGCAATCGCAAACTGGTCCGCGAAAACCGCAATCTCAAGCGTCAGCTTGGGAGCCAGGGACAACTCTCCAGCCTGGTGGGACGAAGCCCCAAGATGCTCGAAATCTACAAGAAGATTGCGGTGGTCGCGGACTCGCGTTCTACGGTTCTGATTTGCGGAGAGAGCGGGACGGGAAAAGAGCTTGTGGCGCGGGCCATTCACTGCAATGGGCCCCGAGCTGCGGAACGGTTCTATGCCGTCAACTGCGGCGGACTGGCGGAATCGCTGCTCGAGACGGAGCTTTTCGGGCACGTGCGCGGCTCATTCACCGGCGCTATCGAGAACAAACGCGGCATCTTCGAGGAGGCCAGCGGGGGCACCGTCTTTCTGGACGAGGTCAGCGAGATGAGCCCCGCCCTTCAAGTGAATGTCCTGCGCACCTTGGAGGAACAGGAAGTGCGGCGGGTCGGCAGCAACCAAGTCATTAAGGTGGACGTGCGCATCATTGCCGCCAGTAACCGCAATCTGGCTGGATTGGTCGAGGAAGGCAAATTCCGGCAGGACCTTTATTACAGATTGCGCGTCATCGAGATCGACCTCCCGCCGCTGCGCGATCGCCTCGAGGACATCCCTTTGCTGGTGGAGCACTTCCTGAAACGCTTCGGAGGCGAGCGGGGAAAGCAATTCTCGATTTCTCCCTACGCACTTTCCGCTTTGATGAGCTATGAATGGCCGGGGAATGTCCGTGAGTTGGAGAATGCTCTCGAGTCGGCAGCGGCACTGACGCGCACCGGTTTCATTGCACCCGAAAATCTGCCTCCTAAATTGTGCGGGAAGCCGCGCGAGGATAACCGCCTGGAGGATTTCTACACGGAGTTGCCTTCTCTCGCAGAAGTGGAAAAACGCTATCTCTCCCATGTCCTGCGGGTGACTGGCGGCAACAAGGTTCGAACCGCTTCCATTCTGGGCATTAATCGCCGAACACTTTACAGGAAGATTGACGAGTACAAAATCAGGATATGAAGAATTCCTATATTGCCAAATGCGCGTTGAAGCACCTCGGGTCGGGCTTCAAACTCCCTTACATGGTGATGTTTGAAACCACGCTGATGTGCAACATGTTTTGCGAGTATTGCATTTTCGGCGAAGAGGGGAAGTTCAACGACCTGCAAAGCCGGGCGGTGCGCGAACGCATCTTCAAGCGCATTGACGAATTCTGCGAAATGGGCATCTTTGCGCTCAGCTTCTCGGGCGGCGAGCCGCTGCTGAACCCCAGTACTTGCGATTACATCGCTTATGCCGAAGACAAGGGCATGTGGACCTCCATGCCCACCAACGGCCTGCTCATCCGCAAGTACGCGGAGGGTGTGGCGCGACTCGGCATGCTGGAAGTTTCGATCGATTCGCTTAACCCGCAGCGCTTCGCCAAACGCCGGGGCATCGACGCGCTCCCCAAGATCGTGGCCAATCTCGAATTCGTGCTGAGCAAGCGGAGACCCTTCACCACGCAGATTAACGCCACCGTAAACCTCGAGAACCTCGAAGACCTTCCCGGCCTGGCGGAGTTTTCGAAGCAACGCGACTTGGTGTTGCATCCCGAAGCCGTCCACAACGTGATGCGCGACGGGGAGCTGCTTCCCGACGCGGAATTGCACGGGTCAGAAATCGACAAGGTGGAATTGTTCTTGCGTGAGTTGCGCGCCGCCTATCCCAAGAATGTGCGTTTCTATTCCCACTATTATGCCTTCTACCGCAATGGCGGATTCGGCCCCCACTTCCCCTGCCGCCATCCTTCCAAGTTGATTTCCATGAAACCCGATGGCTCCATCCACCTCCCTTGCGCGTTTAAGACGCTCCACCAGTCACAAGCGCCTCTCAAGGAAATATTCGCTTCAGAAGCCGCGCGGCAAATCATCGCGCAAGAAACCACGCTCTGGGACTTTTGCAAGGGATGCAAGATTGGTTGCCCTTACGAAGTCAGCGCCTTTACGAACAGTCCCATACTGGCTCTCGAGTCCGGTCTGAATTTCCTGCGCATAATCTGAGGACTTGGATTGCCGCGGCAGGGAACGCGGCATCGGTTTCGACCCCGCGCATGACTTTCTTAAACTGTCTACCAAGACCGCGTGAATGCGCTCCCGAGCGGTTTCGGGTGCACCGGGGCGGATCAGCTTCGGCGTCTTCGGTAGCTACGCTGCGCGGCAAACATGCGCCGATCGTAGCTGAGGGGCGATACCTCGCCGATCACAATTCTGCGGTAATCGGGATGCTCGGGATTGATCAGGCAGTTATTCTCGTCGGGAGCCAAAACGGAGGGTACCAGCAACAAACAGTGCTCTCCTCTTTGCGCGAATTCATCGCCGTAGCGGGTGAGCTCGGTAGGCGCAGCGGCTACGCGCCAATTTCGAGGCAGTTTGCCGGCTTCAACTCGCTCTCGGGCTAAATCGTCGGGAACTTCAGCAACCGCGATAACCAGATCGCTCGGAGGATCGTCCTTGTCGAGATGGACGAAATACTCGAGGAGGGCGAGCGACTGGTGTTCGGAGGCGTAGGAGAGGCGAGTGCCAGGGCTTGACCAGCGTCCCCCGTAGCGGTAGGCTCCCTCGACATCGAACGGGGAGCGAGCGTATCTCTTGCGCAAGACTCGATAAACTCGGCTCAACTAATGCCGCCATAGGCGATGCGGCCCAAAACGTTTTCAACTTGCCGAGCGCCCAATTCGGTGTCGATGGCTGAAACGGGGGCGACACCACCGAGAGCACGATTCGGATGCTTGAGCCAGCGCAAGGCTCGCTGGTGATCACCGAGGCAGTCATCCGCCAGAGCTACAATTCGCGCCAGGCGGTAAAGCCGGTCGGATTCGTAACGCGCCAGTCTTCCCGCGCGCCGGCGGCGCTGCAAGCTTCGAGGAGACAGATCAAGCGCTCCGGCAAGTTCTTTCAGGGTCATCCCGGAGGTTCGCATCAATTCATCGACGACTGCTGGAGGAAAGCCCTCCCGGACCGCCTCCCGCAGGTCGTGCTCGTTCAAAGGAGCGCGACCGAGAGTCTGCGCGCCCCCCAATTCCTCGACTATGGCTCGCAGTTCGTTTACCATATGTCGTTTATGATAGCGACAAATGGCGCGTCTCGTCAACGGGCTTCTCTTGCCCATTACCAAAGTCTTGACGAGGGGAGCCGCTCATGGTTCACCGGGGATGCTTCGGGCGAGGCGCATGCCGTTCCAGCGAAGGCGCCGATTGGGGCGTTCGCTGTGTTGTGCGCCGGGGTCGAGCCACGCCGCCCATTCAACATAGCCGCCTCCACGCAATACGCGCAGCCCGGGCGCGCTCGATTCCTCACGCCCATCAGAACCCACATAGGGACACGGGCGGTAGAGGCTCGAGGACCACTCCCAGACATTGCCCAGCAGATCAAATCGCCCCTGTCAACTACGGTTATCGGGGAATAAAAACGCGGGTCAAATGTATGTATACTAAGGAGTAGGGATTGCGTCGAATACTGTGGGGCGATTTTCAGGAGGCGAAATATGTTGATCAAAAAGGGACTAGAAATTCCTTCCTCGGAGATCACTCCAAAGTGGCTCTATTTGAACCGCAGAAAGTTCCTGACGGGCGCGCTGGGAGTAACGGCGGGGGCTTTAGTGGGACAGAGTCTGAAAGAGTTAGCGTGGCCCTCGCAAACGGTTCTGGCGGGGACCAAGCTGAACGTGGCTGCCAAGAGCCCTTTCAGCACCACGGAGCAGATAACTCCCTACAATGATGTGACGCATTACAACAACTACTACGAATTTGGCACGGGGAAGGAAGATCCCGCCAAAAACGCCACCAACTTTCGCACCTCGCCTTGGAGCGTCAAAGTCTTCGGGCTGGTGGACAAGCCTCGCACTTTCACTCTCGAGGAGTTGCAACAATTGGCGCCGCTGGAGGAGCGCATCTACCGGCACCGCTGTGTGGAGGCCTGGTCGATCGTGGTGCCCTGGATTGGCTACTCGTTCAGTGCGCTGCTCAAGGAGGTGGCGCCTCAGCCCAAGGCGAAATTTGTGGCGTTTGAAAGTTACTACAGCCCGCGCCAAATGCCCTTGGGGAGCCGGGCGGGAATACAATTGCCTTATGTGGAAGGTCTGCGCTTGGACGAAGCCATGCATCCGCTGGCCCTGCTTTGCTTCGGCATGTACGGGGAAACGCTGCCCAACCAGGATGGCGCGCCCGTGCGGATGGTGTTGCCCTGGAAGTATGGGTTCAAAAGCATAAAGTCGTTGGTGAAGATCAAGCTGGTGGAAAAACAGCCGCCCACCACCTGGAACATGCAAAGTTCCGTGGAGTACGGATTCTATTCTAACGTCAACCCGCACGTGGATCATCCCCGCTGGAGCCAAGCCAAGGAACGCCGCCTGGGCGAGTTTTTCAGGCGTCCCACGCTGATGTTCAATGGTTACGATCAGGTTGCGCCCCTCTACGCGGGCATGGACCTGAAGAAGTATTTTTAGGCTTGCATGGTAGTGCAGACCGCCGCTTTTGCGGTCTGCGGTTTGTCCGCGGACGTGAGGAAAAGCCGCGGACCCCAAGAGCGGAGGCCCGCGCCACGCGCATCAGAAAGGGCAGGTTCGTGCGAAGACTACTCAGAAGCAAATGGCTGAAGTTGCCGGTGTTCGTATTGTGCTTGGTACCCTTGGGCCAATTGGTTTGGCGGGCGCTACACGGTCAACTGACTGCCAATCCCATCGAGTACATCACGCATCAGACAGGCGATTGGACGATCATCTTTGTTGTGATCACGCTTTCCGTCACGCCGGCGCGCAAATTGCTCCGGCTGCCGGAACTGATCCGCTTCCGCCGCATGCTCGGTTTGTTTGCCTTCACCTACGGCCTGCTCCACTTCAGCACCTGGGTAGGGCTGGACAAATTTTTTGATTTGGCGGATATGCTGGCGGACGTGCGCAAGCGGCCTTTCATCACCATGGGCTTCACCGGTTTTGCGTTGATGATCCCGCTGGCATTGACCTCGACCGCAGGATGGATTCGCCGCCTGGGCGGCAAGCGGTGGCTGGCCTTGCACCGGTTGATTTACGCTACAGCTGTCGCCGGCGTTGTTCATTACTACTGGCTGGTGAAATCGGACGTCCGCAAGCCGCTATTTTACGGCGCCCTGGTGGCTCTGCTTTTGCTCCTGCGCGTGGGATTCTGGCTGGTAGGGCAGCGCGCCAAACCAGCCGGAAAGGCCCTCGAACCAAAACTGACCACGGTGGAGACAGCGTGACGTGCAGTTGGCAGCGCAGACCTGCTTCTCCAGGACTGCGGTTCTTGGCTGCGCGAATTGCCGACGAGCCGCAAAACGACAAAGCAGGTCGCGCCTCAACTGCGAAGCAATCTGTGGCATTTTGACACATCCAGAGGTCGGTGCCCTCAACCTATGAAGGTGTGAAGAAATCACGCTGTAGGGGCGGCCCTTGTGGCCGCCCTGGGGCAACCACAAGGGTTGCCCCTACAACACCCTGCCAAAACGTGATTGCTTCATGCCTTCTACGAAAGTGGATACCACGCCGAACAATCCAACGACAGACGCAAGGGTAGTTGAGACGCACTAGGACGACCGACCGTCATCGGACCAAAAGTCTTCAAAGTGTGGCATTTTGATACATGGAGGTCCTCCTAGAAGGGCAGGGTTCACCCATAATACGCCGCAGGCAGCAATCAAGACCAATTGTGTCAATGAGTTAGAAACGTCCATCGGTTCTTGGCCATTAGCTTGCCCCAAGCCATGGTGGAGAAGTGTAGGGGGTGTATGCCCGGTGAGCAGGATTCTTGTTGTTGACGACGACCCGGAGAGCCGCGACCTGTTGTCTGAGGTTTTGGAGGCCAATGGTTACCCGCAGGTGGAAGCGGTGGCCGACGGGTTGGCCGCGCGAGAGGCTTTGGCGCGGGATAATGACTGTCCCATCATCATCGCTGATCTGCACATGCCCAACGAGTCGGGCTTGGATCTGCTTCGAAATCTGCGCAAGCAGAATGCCAAGCACGAGATCGTTCTCATGTCTTCCTTCATCAGCACCACAGAGAGGAAATTAGCGAAAGACCTAGGCGCCTCTGCGCTGCTCGAGAAACCCTTTCGGCTTTCCGAATTGCTTCAGGTTGTCGCCCAACTAGCGGAAAGAAATTCCATCGGAATTACCACTTAGAAGCAACCGTGGGCCTGCGGCCCACTCGAGGAGATAAAGAATGGATACCACCCAGAAAGTAATTGAGATCATTGCCCGCGAACAGCATCTCGACCCGGGAAAAATCACCGTGGATTCGAAGTTTGCGGAATTGGGTATCGACTCGCTGGACGGGGTCAATATCCTCTTTGCGCTGGAAGAGGAATTCAAGATTGATATCCCGGACACGGTTGCGCAAAACATGAAGTCGGTCCGCCAGGTGGTCGACAGCCTGACGCGAGTCCTGGAAGGTAAGGACATCTCCGACTTGGTGGCGATGGCCAAGGGTGAGGCCCCGGCCGCCACCGCCAGATAATCGATCACAAGGGTGAAAACGTGCGAAGAGTTGTTATTACCGGCGTCGGAGTCTTTGCTTCGGTAGGAAAGGCCGCCGGGAGCTTTTTTCAGAATCTGCTCGAAGCCCGGTCAGCGGTTCGTCGTATTTGCCAATTTGATCCCTCTGCCCTGTCCGTTCAGATTGCTGCGGAAGTCCCGGACTACACGCCCACCGATTACTTTCCCGCCAAGCGGCTCGATTTGCTGGATCGCTTCAGCCAGTTTGGCTTGCTGGCCGCGCAAGAGGCCATGACCTCGAGCGGGATCGAGGTTCGTGACGAGGAACGTCCCCGCTTCGGTGTAGTGAGCGGCAGCGGGATGGCGGGTGCGAATACCCTGGATAACGGATATTTCAGCCTGTATGCCAATCAGGCGACACGGCTGCATCCCTTTACCATTCCGCGCATGATGCACAACGCCGCCACTTCTCAAATCTGCATGGAATTTGGCGCACAAGGGCCTTCGTTTACGACCGCCACGGCGTGCTCCTCCTCGGGCCATGCCATTGGTGAGGCCTTCCACATGATCAAGTACGGGATGGCGGATATGATGTTGACGGGTGGCTGCGAGGCGCCGATCACCGTCGGTATGATCCGTTCCTGGGAGTCCGTGCGCGTCTTGGCCACCGGGAACGGCGACCCCAGCCGGGCCTGCCGGCCCTTCTCGGCGGATCGGGAGGGCTTCGTCATGGGCGAGGGGGCTGCCATGCTCCTACTCGAAGAGTTGGAACATGCGAAGCATCGTGGGGCCCAAATTCGGGCAGAAATCTCTGGATATGGCCTGAGCTCGGACGCCGGCCACATTACCCAGCCTTCTCTGGATGGGCCGGCTCGCGCGGTGCGCATGGCCCTCGAGGAAGCCGGGGTTGCTGCCCAGGAGGTTGATTACATCAATGCGCATGGCACCGGAACTCGCCTCAACGACGTGACGGAAACACAGGTGATCAAAAGAGTGTTCGGGGAGCACGCTCGCAAGCTGGCGATCAGTTCCACAAAATCCATGCACGGCCATACGATGGGCGCCACCGGGGCGATCGAACTGGCGGCGACGGTGATGGCCATCGAGCGCGCTGTCATTCCTCCCACGGCGAATTACACCGTGCCGGACCCCGAGTGCGACTTGGACTACGTTCCCAACCAGGCGCGAGAGACACCCATACGCGTGGCCGTCTCCAATTCCTTTGCCTTCGGCGGGCTCAACGCGGTGCTGCTGATTCGAAAATTCCAATGAGGAGTCAGGAGTCAGAAGTCAGGAGACACAAGATCGACATATGAGCATTCGGGACCCCAAAAGCAGCCCAGAGGGATCCCGGGTAACCCGCCATTAGCAGCGGATGCCCGTGTGATTCTGACTTCTGACTCCTGACTCCTGACTTCTGTGTGCCGTGAGTTCAAAACGCATCTTCATACTAACCTTGAGTGTCGGCACGGGGCATGTCCGTGCCGCGGAAGTGCTCCAGCGGGCGCTCTATGATTGCATCGACCCTGCCGAAGTCCGCCTGCTGGATGCCCTGAAAGTGGCGCGCTCCTGGTTCCTCACGCTGTATGTTCGCCCTTACTGGTGGCTGCTGCGCCGCGCTCCGGGTCTTTGGCGGTGGCTGTTCGAGCGCAGGCAGAAGAAACTCCACCGCGCCACAGCTCCCCGCTGGGTTTTTCGCCGTGGGTGTGAGAAAGTCCTCGAGCAGCTCAAAGCGTACGCTCCACACCTGGTAATCGCCAACGAAATCGGCGCCGTCGAGATCGCCGCCCTGGGAAAGCGCGAAGGATGGTTTCACGCTCCCCTTCTGGCTGTGCAGACCGATTTTCAGGCTGAGCCTCCCTGGGTGCAGGCGGAAGTGGATGTCTATTGTGTGGGCAGCGAGGAAGCGCGCTCTCAGCTTATAAGCTGGGGAACCTCGCCCAATCGGATTCTGGTTTGTGGCATTCCCGTTGATCCCGTTTTCTCGCTTCCCCTGGATAAAGTCGAACTCCGGCGGGCCCTGGGCTTGGATGCCCAACGACCTGTCGTGTTGGTGATGGGAGGAGGAATGGGTCCAGCTCCATTGGATGCCATTGTCCAGAGCCTGGAATTGTGCCGGTTTCCTCTTCAAGTGCTGGTCGTGGCCGGCCACGACCGCATCATCAGGCACGCCGTCGAGCATTTGCAGGGCAAGGTCGCGCTCGACCTGCACATCTTTGGCTGGACGGATGCCATTCCGGAGTTGATGGCCGCGGCGGACCTGCTGATCACCAAGCCAGGTGGCCTGACCATCGCGGAGGCGCTCTCGGCCGGGTTGCCCATGATTGTAACCCATCCCATCCCGGGACCGGAGGAGCGGCACGTCCGCTACCTGGTGCAGCAGGGCGTGGCAGTGCAGGCCGAAACCCTTGAAGATATTCCCCAGGTCGTAACGCAATTGCTTGGCAAGCCGGAAACGCTGGCCGAGATGAGTCGCCGTCAGAAGGATGTGTCCAGGCCCGATGCCGTCCATGCCATCGCGCAGGTTAGCCAGGCGCTGCTCGAAAAGAGCACTTACATTGACCTGCTGGCGACGCGGCCTGCGCGATCCGGGGAGTCGTCGTACTTGATGTGAAAGAGGTCGTCAGTCGTCAGTTTTCAGTTGTCAGCCCTTACTGAGAGCTGACAACTGAAAACTGATGACTCAACTTTAATGCTATCCAGCCTTCGCAAACTCGTTGAGCGCGCCCTGATCGGCGAATCGGTCCCGAGTCTGGTTCGTTGGGGCAAACACGTCCCGCGCGCGGTGATTGAGGGCCTGCAACGCGACTCGTTTCGCGAGTTGGTGCGCTACGCGGCCGAGCGGCAAGCGTTTTTGAAGCGCAAGTTGCGCGAGGCCGGCATCGAGCCGCGCGGCGTCCGGCGCCCGGAAGATCTGAGGGACATCTTCACCACCCCCGAGGACTTGCGCAACTTGCCGGCGGAAGATTTCCTCTGCCGGGAACCGCAACTGGTGTTCGAAACCACGGGCACTTCCGGAGGTCCCAAGCGCGTTTATTTTACTTACGACGAGTTAGACTTTTCGGCCCGCTACGAGGCTGCGGCGATGTGGGAAAACGGCGTGCGGCCGGGCGATCGGGTAGTTTGCACTTTCGATGCCGGGTACTGGATCAGTAGCTGGGTCACCTTCTTGGCCTGCAAGCGCACGGGAGTTTTCTGTTCGGCGATTGGCAAACCCCATCCGCGGGAACTCTATTCCCGCTTGCCACTCTACAAGTATAACGTCATCGCGGCCGACCCGACCTGGTTGGTGAGCCTGAGTGAGATTGCGGAAAAGGAAGGCGTGTTTCCACTCAAGTTGATCGTAGCTGCCGGAGACCGCATGACGGAAGTTTATCGGAGCTACGCCGAGCGCGTCTGGAAATGCCCCGTGGTGCTCGGCTATGGATCCACTGAGCAGGGTGGCGGCACGGCGATGGAGTGCCTGCGGCGCGATGGCTATCACCTGGACGAGTTCAACTATTTTATCGAAATTGTGGACCCTGACTCGGAAGGTTACGGCGAACTCGTGGTGACCACGCTGGCGCGGCGCACCATGCCGCTGATTCGTTACCGGGTTCGCGATGTGACTCGATTCATCGATGCACCCTGCCCTTGCGGCGCCACCCTGCGCCGTATGGCCAGAATCCGCGGCCGGCTTGACGAGATGGTGGTGATGGGAGCTGGAAACATGTACCCCGAAATCTTCGAGCGCGTGCTCCACGACGTCGAGGGCGTTTCCGAGAATTGGCAGGTGGCGGTCCGGCAGGAGGGCATCCACGACATCCTCGAGTTTCGGCTCGAGTTGACGAACGGCATCAGTCCCAGCGCGGTCGAAAACGCCGTCCGTAAAAACCTCGAGACTCGATTCCCGGATGTTTGGGCCAACCAGCTCTGCGGTATGTACCGGCTCGAGTTTCGCACCTTCCCACCGGGAGGCCTCGAGCAAGGAAGGAAGCCCCGGCGATTGGTCGATGAAAGGAGAGGGTAAATAGCAGGAAGAATTTCAAATGGCAAATGGCAAAGAGCAAATGGCAAATGTTAGACCATTTGAAATTTGCCATTTGAAATCGCCTTATCGGTTTTTGTGATCAATCCTATGCAAAGCAAAACCAGCACGGCGCCGGGTCCGATCGTCTTCACAGATTTTGATGGCACGATCACGCTGCGCGACGTGACGGATGAAATCCTGTCGCAATTGGCGCATCCTTCCTGGCAGGCCGTCGAACAGGAGTGGACGCGCGGATTGATCGGATCGCGCGAGTGCCTGGAGCGCCAGATCGCGCTCGTGGACGCCTCGGCGGAGCAGCTCGACGCCTTGATTGACGCGGTTCCCGTGGACCCCACCTTTGCCCACTTCTACCACTTCACTCGCCAGCGAGCTATTCCACTCTACGTGCTGAGCGAGGGGTTCGACTATGTGATCGCTCGAATCCTGAAGCGGGCCGGCATGGAGGGGCCCGTTCGAAACGGCCTGCAGGTGTTTTCGAGCGCCCTGCGGCTCGAGGGCCGCCGCCTGATACCCTCCTTCCCTCACTCGGTCGAGCCTTGCGCGCATGGCTGCGGCACTTGCAAAGCGGCGCTGCTTAGGCGCTTCGGCAAGGGAAAGTACCCCGTCATCTTCGTGGGTGACGGCCTCTCCGACCGCTTCGCTGTAGACGAAGCGGACTTGGTCTTCGCCAAACGGCAGTTGCTTGCTTACTGCCAGGAGCACGGCAAGGCGTGCCATCCGTTCAATACCTTTGCGGAAGTTGAGCAGGCCGTCGCTGCCTTGAAAACGTAGAAACTCGACTCTTGACTCTCGACTGTTAACTCTCAACTTCGGAGGCATTAATCGTTTGACTCAAACTCAAGAACTGTTGGAACTCGAAAAGAAGTACTGCGCATTTGGCGATACGGTCCACTACCTGGACCCTCCCAAGGTTTTTGTCGATTGTGAAGGCAGCTACCTTTACGACGAGCGTGGCACGCCCTATCTCGATCTCCAAATGTGGTATTCAGCGGCCAGCTTCGGTTACAAGAATCGCAGGCTGGGCGAGGCCCTCAAGCGGCAAGTTGACCGGCTTCCCCAGCTTGCCTGCCAATACCTGCACGCGGAGAAGGTGGAGGTGGCGGCGCGTATCGCTCAATACTGCGAGAAACGCTTTGGAGTGAAGGGCCGAGTCCAATTCAACGTGGGCGGCTCGCAAGCCATCGAGGACTCGCTGAAGATCGTGCGGAATTATACTGGCAAGAACTTGATGTTCGCTTTTATGGGGGGCTATCACGGGCGGACGCTCGGCGCCTCCGCTATCACCTCGAGCTACCGCTACCGCCGCCGCTACGGCCATTTCGGCGACCGGGCGCAGTTTGTCTTTTATCCTTACTGCTTTCGCTGCATTTATGGGCTCAAGCCCGAAACCTGCAACCTGTATTGTGAGGACCAGTTCGCCCGGCTGTTCGACAACGAATATCACTCCGTATGGGACGCGAAGGCGCAGAGCGCCGAATATGGCGCCTTTTATATCGAGGCCGTGCAGGGCACGGGCGGCTACGTGATTCCGCCCCGCGCGTACTTCCGGCGCCTCAAGGAAACGTGCGACCAGCGCAAGATACTGATCGTGGATGACGAAATCCAGATGGGTTTCTATCGCACCGGAAAATTCTGGGCCATCGAGAATTTCGGCATCACCCCGGACATTATCGTCTTTGGCAAGGCGCTCACCAACGGCCTCAATCCCATCTCCGGCATCTGGGCGCGCGAAGAGCTGATCACGCCGGAGCTTTTTCCGCCTGGCTCCACCCACTCCACCTTCTCCTCGAATACCTTGGGCACGGCAGTGGCTCTCGAAACGCTCAAGATGCTCGAAGAAGAAGACTACGAAAAGTTGGTGAACGAAAAAGGCGCGTATTTCCTGGCCGGGCTTAGAGATTTGCAAAGCCGCTTTTCCGGCAACATCGGGAACGTGGACGGCCTCGGGATGGCGTTGCGCATCGAAGTTTGCAAAGAGGATGGCGTGACCCCGGACCGCGATCTCGTGGACCGCATCTTTGCGGAGGGCCTGAAAGGTGATCTCGAAGTCGCCGGACGCAAGTACGGCCTGGTGCTCGACGTGGGAGGCTACTACAAAAACGTCTTCACTCTGGCGCCCTCCTTCACCATCACGCGCAACGAAACCGACCTTGCGCTCGAGTTGCTCTCTCAACTATTCCGCCGCTGCCGTCAGTATGCGCGATAAAGAGGGTATGGCACGTCCACTACGGGGTGGCGCAGCGCGGCAAGGTAGGGCCGAACGGCGTTCGGCCCCGGGGCGAGCGCCGCTCGCCCCTGCATGATGCCCAAGACGTTTGCCAAAAGTAATCTGTAATTTCTAATTTCAGATCGCCGCAGGCGCGCACACGCCATGCCGGTCCGAAATCCTTAATTTCCAATCTGAGATCGCCGCAATCTGCGCGTCTGAAATTTGCCATCTCAAATTTCAAATAACTGTCAGTGTGCGCGCGGGAACACGGATCGGCCATGCCGTCATTCTGAGAGTCTGTGACTTTTTCTGAAATTTGCCATCTCAAATTTCAAATAACTGTCAGTGTGCGCACGGAAACGCGGATCGGCCATGCCGTCATTCCGAGCGGAGCGACCCGTCGCCCGAAGGCTTTGGGCCGCAGGGTGAGGAATCCCGCTCTGGCTTCTGCCGGCGGGCGGGCGCAGACGGTCGCTTTCTGCCGTCTGCGATTTTCCGAAGGGACCTCTTGGAACCCGGCCCAATCCGGCCAGTCCATGCGCAGGATTGACGCATCCTGCAGGACGTGGAACCTCAACTTGACCGCGGCCAGTCGCCTGAGGAAGTGATCAGAACGCGCTTGCTCGGGTTGCCGTGCATATACTGCCGGAGAGGCAAAGCGGCGCCCGACGATAGGTACTGATGGGGTAGTGGCGTCATTTGCGAGACATTGGCGCTCCAGGCTGTCGTCATTCCCGCGAAGCTTGTCCTCCGCGAAGGCGGGGGAGCGGGAATCCACTCCGCAAACCTTGGGGAGCGTCCCTTCGGGAGTTCGCAGACCCCAAACACCGGCGCCTGCGCCAGCCCGCCTGGCGGCCAACTCACATTTAGGACACTACCAAGACACAGCCAAATGGAGTAATCCTCCAGGCGCTTTTGGCCGATACGACCCATGGGATTTTGCGGTTGGAGCTCAGCGCACCTTTCTGGTTCTGAGGTGCGAAAACAACCTGAAGCTAGCGACGCTCCAGGGCAAATTGGGATCGAGTATGAGAAGCCACTGCACGGTTTGCGGCGGGCGATTGGAATTGTGGGAGCGTGTGTGGGGACGATTCGATCATCCTAGTTGCCGCTCCATTGTCCTGGCACGCTATGCTTTACCCTCCCTTTGTTTTCAGAGGTCACCCTTTGCTTCAGGTGTTGCAACCTCTGGAAGAGAGCCTGAGACTCCGCTCACCACCGCGCCAACTCTTCCGAACGCCGAAAGAGCCCAGGCTCCGTCAACGCAATGCGTCCGCTGAATGGTATGCGGTGGGTACTTGCCCATATGCTCCGCCAAACCCGCTGTGGGCTCCTGAGCCGGGTCGGAGGGGCAGTACCCTTCATGATTATGCCCCTTGTGCCCGTTTGCGTAAGCTCCGAACTGGCGCCCTTGCCTCAGCGCCCACTTCTATGCAGTCCCCCATGCCGCTGGCGGCACCCAGAAACCACGAACACGACTGTTTCATTCCCATCCCGCAGTCGCGGGAGAGGAATCTCGTTCTGCTTCGGGTCGGATTGACGAAGAAAAGATCAGAGCGAGATCCCCCGCTCTTGACCTCCTGCGCCTGGCCTCCGGCATATGACTTCTTGTCTCTTGCACTTTCTTCTTGCACTTTTTACTTGACAGGCCCCGCGACTTATGATAGCCTAGAATAGTGATTATGGGAAGAGAAGTCATGGAGGCCAACGGCGGAGGCAAGGCGGAGAAAACGAGATGCGCACCGGCGAAGACGCCGCGCCACCAGGAAAAGATGTTATCTAGAACGAGCGAAGCCAGTAAGTTTTTGAAAATAAAGGACCGGTGCCGAAAACGAACTTCATTTTTGAGCGCCAACGAGCGCAATTCGGGCCCCAAAAGTGGTAAAAAACAGCTTTTATGCGTCTTCGAACCCGAAATCGCGACGCGCCAGGCGCCGCTAGGCGCGCGTTACGCAGGGCTAGAGAAAACCCCCAAACACGGGCGTCTGATGTCATGCGCCAACCCGCCCGTGCTGACCTTTTGTGCCGTGTACCCGAAGGGCGGCTGGACAGAAGGGCGGCTGGACTTTGCAAGGCGACGGCGCGTCGGTATATACTGGCGAGCAACCTGAGGATCAGGGAGAACAATCCTGCTGAAACTGCGTAAAGGAGGAATCATTTATGAAAGGAACTAATTCCGCCCAGCGAAAAGTTTCTTATGCATTCGTGCTGCTTGCCGCCGCATTGTTGTTGGCGTTGCCGCGCCAGGCCGGCGCTCAAGATCCTCCCGGAAGGGTTGCGCGGCTGAACTTCGTTCAGGGCTCCGTGTCGATGCAACCGGCGGGAACGCAGGATTGGCTTGAAGCCAATCCCAATCGTCCGCTGACTACTGGCGATAACCTCTGGTCGGGGGACGACGGCCGCGGTGAGTTGCACGTCGGTAGCACCTCGATGCGGCTCTCGAACGACACCGGAATCTCGTTCCTGAATCTGACTGACCAGGCAGTGCAGATTCAACTCGCACAGGGAACGATGAACATTCACCTGAGGCAGTTGGGTGACAGCGACGCGTACGAAGTTGACACGCCCAACCTGGCCTTCTCGCTTCTCCGCGCCGGCGAATATCGCATCAATGTGGATCCCAACGGGAACACCACTGCGATCACTGTCATGAGCGGGTCCGGCGAAGTAACCGGCGGGGGAAGCGCGTACCAATTGGACCCTGGCCAGCAGGGCATCTTTTCCGGAACATCACCACTGTCGTTCGACAACGAGTACGCGCCGGCCCCGGATGACTTCGACAATTGGTGCCTGGCGCGCGACAGCCGCGAAGACCAATCGCCGTCCGCGAGGTATCTCTCGCGGGAGGTGATCGGCTACGACGATTTGGACGCGTATGGGGTTTGGCGGACCGACCCCGTGTATGGCCCCGTTTGGGCGCCTTCTAGGGTTGCTTTCGGTTGGGCGCCCTACCACCAAGGGCATTGGGCTTATATTGCGCCTTGGGGATGGACATGGGTGGACGATATGCCGTGGGGCTTCGCCCCATTTCATTATGGACGCTGGGCTTATGCTGGCGGCGGTTGGGTGTGGGTTCCCGGCTCGGTGGCGGTAGCTGTGGGCCAGCCTTATGTAAGGCCGATCTACGCGCCGGCGCTGGTCGCCTTCGTCGGTGGCGGCGGGTTCAGCGTGTCGATTGGACTCGGTGGAGGAATCGCAGGCGTGGCGTGGTTCCCACTCGGGCCGCGGGACGTCTGGGTTCCCGCTTATCATTGCAGTCCCGCCTACGTACAGAACTTAAACATCTCCAACTCGACGGTGATCAACAGGACGCAGATTACGAACGTTTACAACGTCACCAACGTCACGAATATCACCTACATGAACCAGAATGCTCCCGGCGCGGTGATGGCGGTTCCCAAGGAAGCATTCACCAGCGGAAGATCTGTGGCAGCGGCAGCAGTCAAGGTGGCTCCTCAGCAGATTCAGCATCC
>Ga0326727_10007749_pt1 | contig 27965 bp, 26 predicted proteins | sample MB2enrmetagenome_FD_207643 | JGI IMG/M metagenome (GOLD analysis project Ga0326727, IMG submission 207643) | Lab enriched peat soil microbial communities from McLean, Ithaca, NY, United States - MB29MY | ecosystem: Environmental > Terrestrial > Soil > Wetlands > Peat | place: USA: New York...
GACTGGAAGGATCCTCTCGATGCCTGGATCTGAAGGCGGATCACCCTCGATCCCCCGTTGGGACCTGTCCCCGATCTACCCTTCTTTGTCCTCTCCCGAATATGCGGCCGCGAAGGCTCGCCTCGCCAAGCTCTCGGCCACGTTCATCGCCTGCCTCGAGGGCGCGGCAGACGCTGGGGATCTCGGCTCCTGGCTCGCCGAATGCCTTCGCCTCGAGGACGAGTCGCTCGCCCTTTATGAGACGCTCTTTTCCTATGCGTACGTAAGCTATTCCGTCGCCACGGGCGATCAGGCGGTCGTGGCCGCTCTCAACGCCATTGAGGAACTCGGCCTTGGACTCAAGCGGGCCTCTGTCCTCTTCCGCAACGCCCTCGTCTCGCGCAAGGCAGAAGTCGAGGCGCTGCTCGAGGGAGATAAGGCCGATCCCCGTGTCGCTCCCTTCGCTTTCCATGTGCGCGAAGAGCTCTTCTGGCAGGCGAAGCAGATGCCCGTCGCCCTCGAGGATCTCGCCTCCGACTTGCAACGCTCCGGAGGCGACGCCTGGGGCAGGCTGCAGGAGATGGTGACCTCCTCGGCGAGCGCCGTCTGGGATGAGGCGAGCGGAGCGCGGAAGACACTCGTCGAGCTGCGAAGCCTCGCCTACGATGCCGATCGCTCGATACGCGAGAAGGCCTATCGCCTCGAACTCGAGGTCTGCAAGTCTGTGGAGATCCCCGTCGCCGCAGCGCTGAACGGCGTCAAGGGCTGCTCGGTTTCGCTGGACGCGCGCCGCAACTGGTCGTCTTCCCTCGACAAAGCGATCGAGCAGGCGCGCATAACGCGGAAGACCCTTGATGCCCTCCTCCATGCCATGGAGGCTTCCCTGCCGTCCTGGAGGCGCTACCTCAAAGCCAAGGCCAAGCTGCTCGGCGTCAAGAATTGCGCCTTCTACGACATCTTCGCCCCCCTTCTCTCGCTCGAGAGCGCGGCCGAGGCATCGCCTCGTAAATTTACCTTTGTCGAGGCGGAGGATTTCATCGTCGAGAAGTTCTCGTCCTTCGATCCCGCGATGGGCGATTTCGCCGCGCGCGCCTTTGCGGAAGCCTGGATCGACGCCGGGCCCAGGCTCGGCAAGGTAGGCGGCGCCTACTGCGCGAGTTTCCCGAAAGCGAAGGTATCTCGCGTCCTGTGCAACTTCGACGGCTCCTTCAACTCGGTTACGACCATGGCCCACGAACTCGGGCACGCCTGGCACGGCGCGCAGGTCGCCGACCTGCCCTATGCTTACTCGCAGTACCCCATGACCCTCGCAGAGACAGCCTCCATCTTCGCGGAGACTCTCGTCTTCGAGAGCGCCTACAAGACCGCCGCGAACTCGGATAAGGCCGGCCTCCTCGAGCTCCACCTCCAGGACGCCTGCCAAGTCATCGTCGACATACTCTCGCGCTTCTACTTCGAGAGCGCGGTCTTCGAGCGCCGAACGGCTGGCGAGCTCGCACCTTCCGAGTTCTGCACTCTCATGCTGGACGCGCAGAGGAAAAGCTACGGCGACGGTCTCGATCCCGAGCTCCTCCATCCTTATATGTGGCTCGTGAAGAGCCACTACTACTCGCCCGACCTCGCCTTCTACAATTTTCCCTATGCCTTCGGCCAGCTTTTCGGCGTAGCCCTATACGCGCGCTACGAGGTCGAGGGGCCTTCTTTCGCCAAGACCTATCGGAAGCTGCTCGCGGATACGGGCAGGATGAGCGCGGTAGAGCTTACGGCCAAAGCAGGCTTCAATATCGAGACGTCCGATTTTTGGCGCTCGGGCCTGGGTAAGTTCGAGTCGCAAACCGTTGAGCTCGAGTCCATAGCCGCCGCGTCGAAGCATATCGCTTGAAGAGGCATGCGTCGATGAACGAAAAGATCGGAGTGATAGGGGCGGGCGCCTGGGGCACCGCCATCGCCAAGGTGCTTGCCGAATGCGGGCACGAGCTCTCTCTCTGGTGCCACGAGGAAAAGCTCGCGACGGAGATCCTCGAGCGCGGGACGAACGAGCGCTACCTTCCCGGAGTGACCCTCCCGAGCGGCATAGGCGCCGACTCTGACCCGCTCGCCGTGGCGACCGGCAAGGATGTCATTATCCTCGCTGTGCCCTCGCCCTACCTCATGGGCGTCGTGAAGCAGATATTGAGCGCGCCTAACATCATGGAAGGCGAGTCCCTCGTCGTCGTCGTTACCAAGGGTTTCATTCCCTCGGCCTCGGGCCCGAGACTCATACTCGAGACGCTCGAGGACCACCTGCCGGGCTTCTTCCGCGGAAACACCGTCTATCTCGCGGGCCCGAGCCACGCCGAGGAGGTGTCGCGCGGGAAGATCACCGGCCTCGTCGCCGCGAGTCAGAACGGCCGCAACGCCATCCGCGTGCGCGAGCTATTCCGGGGCAGCCGCGTCCTCGTCTATCCCTCGCTCGACGTCACGGGAGTGCAGGCCTGCGCCGCCGCGAAGAACGTCGTCGCCATCGCCTTCGGCATGCTCGACGCGATAGTCGGAAAGGCCCAGGGCGGCGACACTTCGTTCGGCGACAACACGGAGTCCCTTCTCCTCGCCGCAGGCCTCAACGAGATACAGACCCTCGGCCTGTCGCTCGGCGCCACTCACCCCGAGACCTTCACTTCGATCGCGGGGGTCGGGGACCTCGACGTCACCTGCCGCTCGATCCACGGGCGCAACAGGAGATTCGGCCGCGAGATTATCGAGAAGGACATACTGAAGCCCTTCCGCGATCTCGACGATCTTTTATCCCGCATAAACGAGCTGGGCTACCTTCCCGAAGGCGCAGTCGCCTGCAAGCAGGTAGCCATACTCGCGGCCGAGCGCAAGCTCGATCTGCCCATCATGGGCGGCGTAAACCGAATCCTTAACCGGGAGGCCGAACCCATAGTGGTACTCGAGGAGTATCTCTCCTCCGCGGGCTCATTGCCCCTCGGGCTTCATGGTAGGGAATAAGAGCACGTCGCGGATCGAGTAGGAGTTCGTGAGGAACATGATGAGCCTGTCGATGCCGATGCCCATGCCGCCCGTGGGGGGCATGCCGACCTCGAGGCTCGAGATGAAGTCCTCGTCGAGGGCGTAGGCCTCGTCGTCGCCGAGCTCCTTCTCGCGCTCCTGCTGCTTGAAGCGATCGAGCTGGACGATGGGGTCGTTGAGCTCGGAATAGGCGTTCCCCAGCTCGCGGCCGTAGACGAAGCACTCGAAGCGTTCGGTCATCGTGGGGTCTCCGGGCTTCTGCTTGGTGAGCGGGGATATATCGGTCGGGTAGTCCATTATGAAGGTCGGCTGGATAAGGTTCTTCTCGACGTACTTCTCGAAGGCCGCGTTGAGGATGTCGCCGCGCGTGCAGTCCTCAAGTTTTTTCTTGAGCTCATCCTCGAGGCCCTGCTCCTTGGCTATCTTGCGTGCCTCTTCGTCGGTCTTCACCGCGTTGAAGTCGGGGCCGCCATTCTCCTTCACAGAGTCGATCATGGTGATGCGCTTCCAAGGCGCGGCGAACTCGATCTCGGTGCCCTGGTAGTTCACCTTCGTGCTGCCAGTCGCCTTGATCGCCGCGTTGGAGCAAAGGTTCTCGCAGAGCTCCATCATGCCGTTGTAGTCGGTGTAGGCCTGGTAGAGCTCGATCATCGTGAACTCGGGGTTGTGGCGGATGTCGATGCCCTCGTTGCGGAAGTCCTTGCCCATCTCGTAGACGCGCTCCATGCCGCCGACGATGCAGCGCTTGAGGTAGAGCTCGGTCGCAATGCGCAAGTACAGCTGCAGATCGAGGGCGTTGGACTTTGTGACGAAGGGCCGCGCGGCCGCGCCGGAGGCGATGGTCGAGAGCACTGGTGTCTCGACCTCGAGGTAGCCCAGGCCGTCGAGATAGTCGCGGATGGATTTGATGATGAGGGTGCGCTTCTTGAAGGTCTCCATGACCTCGGGGCTCATGACGAGGTCGAGGTAGCGGCGGCGGTAGCGGATCTCGGTGTCCGTGAGACCGTGGAATTTTTCGGGCAGGGGCTCGAGGGACTTCGTGAGGAGAGTGACCCTCTTCGCATGCACTGAGATCTCGCCGCGGCGGGTCTTGAAGACGTAGCCCTCGACGCCGATGATGTCGCCGCGGTCGTAGGTCTTCACCGTCGCGTAGGCCTCGGCCCCGAGCTCGTCGGCGTTGACGTATATCTGGATGCGTCCGTCGCGGTCCTGGAGATCGGCGAAGGAGGCCTTGCCGATGTCGCGGAAGGACATCATGCGGCCGGCCACCGACACGTCTTTGTTCTCGAAGCTCTCGAAGGCGTTCTTTATCTCCGTGGAGTGTTGACGCTGGTCGAATTTTACGACTGCGAAGGGATCGCGGCCCTCGCCCTGGAGTTTTACGAGCTTCTCTCGCCGTATGCGCTGCTGCTCGGACAGGGCGGCTGCCGCTTCTTCCGCTGACGGCGCCTCCTCCTCTGCCTTATTCTCCTGGGCTTTCTCGTTCTGATCCTTGGCCATCGTGCGCTCTCCGTCTAAGTCGAATAGTTTAGCCATTGTAGCGAGAAGGAAGACTGAAGTTCAATGACAACGATTACGCACGCGGCTAGAGGATGAGCTCGCCTTCGCGCTCTATGACCGTCTCGCGTCCGTTCGGGCCTATCGCTACGATTGTGGGGTTGGTCACCAGGCCGTCGAGGTGGATAAGAGCCGGTGCGTCGTCGTCGTAGTTGGCGCCGATCGCGAAGTGGCAGGTGTGGAAAGCTTTCTCATCCTCGAGCATGTTGCCTACTATAGCTGCCTGAGGGTTGAGTCCTATCCCGAGCTCGCCCAAGTTGCGCGCGTTGCGGACATAGGCCTCGACATTGTCGGCCCCGAGCGTCCCGTCGACTCCCATCCGGCGCGCAGCCTCTTCCCCCGAGGCGAGAGCCTCGCGGAGGGCCGAGGCCTCGGCTCCGCCCTCGACGGCTACAACATAGCCGCCCTCGAGCTTGCAGCGTATAGGTTCGTGTATGGTTATGTCGCCTCTAATTACGGCTATCGACCCGTCGAAGACGATTGTCCCATTCGATGCGCCGACCTTAGGCGAGACGAAGACTTCTCCTGCTGGGAGATTGCCGCCGGAGCCGGGGAGCGAGAAGTCGCCGTCGTCCGACTTCGGCTGTCTGCCGCGTATGTCGACGAGGATGTCCGTGCCCTTCGCGTTCGTGACGCGGACCGAAGTCGCGCGGGAAAGAGCATTGGAGACAGCCTTGCAGCGCGCCTTGAGCTCGGAATAGTCGATGGGCACGCATTTCGCGAACATAGCCTTCGTCGCGCCGGGCGACCAGAAGGCGCGCAGGGTCTTTGCGCCGTAGAGCTGGTAATGGAACACGTGGTCGAAGCTCACGCCGTCCCACTCGTAGGGCGTGCGTATGCCTTCTTTGTCCTTGCCGAGCTTCTCGGCCGAGAGGGAGATGAAGGCGTCAGGCCTCGCTTCGAAAGCGGCGATGACCGATTCCTCGGCGTAGTCCGTCTGCGTCTTGACCGGCTGGACGATCAGTGTCGGCTTGGCGCCGATCTCGAAAGCCGCGTCGTAGAGAGCCGAAGCGATCTCGAAGACCTCCCTCTCGGGGTTGGTGACGATGAGGAGGGATTCGCCCTCGCTCATCTTAAGCGAGGACGAGATTGCCACCTTGGCTGCGGCCTGGAGTTCAGCGTCGTTTGGGAAGCAGGAAGCTTGGTGCAGGGAGCTCATGCCTTTAATCAAACGCCCGCGCGACATGCGCTGTCAAGGATGGCCTAAGGGCTCCCAGCGCAGCCGCATCTGGAGCTTCGCCTCGACGCCCGCGGCGAAGGCGGCCGCGCCAGAGAGCGCAGTCTTCGCGCTTAGGCGGTAGCTCGCGTAGACGAGCTCCGCGCCGAGCGCTAAACGAGCGCCAAAGAGGCGACAGGGAGCATCGAGAAGCGTCGCGCCTATGCCGAAGCGATTGGGCCAGTCTTGGGGCATCGCAGCGACATGCGCGCTTCCGTCCGTCCCTGGCAGGGTCGGTTCTCCGAATAGCAGGAGACCGCCCACTATCGCGCGCAGGCCGCTTCCGAGTCCTAGGCAGAGGTCGAAGCGCATATTCCAAGCGTCGAAGGCGGCGTCGTAGGCCCCGCCCGCGCGGAGGCCCGCCTCGAAAGGCTTCCACTCGACGCCGCCTAGGGCCGAGAGCTCGCCGCCCCTGAAGGGCGAGGAGAGGCTGAAGAGGGGGGCAGCCTCGATCTCGGCGACGAGATGCGGCCCCAAGTCGGGGCTGCGCGGCCGTTCCGCGTAGAGACAAGGCCCGCAGCCCGGCCCGTAGGCTAGCCCATAGGCTACGCAGGCGCAGAGAGCGAGGGCGTAAAAGCGGATGAACGGCATACTGCCTCCTCGCTCCTAGTACGCGCGCGAGAAGGCGGGATGCTTTAGGCGGAAGGGTTAATTCTGAAGCTTGCGAAAGAGCGGCACTCGAGCCGAAACGCCCATATCGAGGCCGGAGCTTTCTCCCCGCTCGAGGTACTTGCAGCCGATACCCGCCACCATGGCGCCGTTGTCCCCGCAGAGGCGCAAAGGAGGGAAGCGCACTTCGAGGTCGGATCGAGCGCCGAGGGTCCGGCGGAGGTATGAATTTGCCGCCACACCGCCGCCGGCGACGACCTTCGTGATACCGGTATCCTCGATAACGCGGAAGAGTCGCGAAAGGAGCATGTCGACCGCAGCCTTTTGGAAAGAGGCCGCGATGTTCTCCGGACTCGCCTCGGCACCAGGGCGCTTGAATAAGTCGAGTTGGCGCACGCAGGCGGTCTTTAGCCCCGAGTAAGAGACGTCGTAGCGATGCTCGCCCTTGTGAAGACTAGGCATGGGGAAGGAGAAGGCGCGATCGTCTCCTTTCTGCGCGAGCTTGTCGATCGCGATTCCGCCCGGGTAACCGAATCCATAGTGCTTGGCCACCTTGTCGAAGGCCTCGCCCACGGCATCGTCGATGGTCGTGCCGAGTACTTCGATACTGTCGAAGTCTTCGACCTTGCAGATGATCGAGTGCCCGCCCGAAACGAGGAGGCCGATGAAAGGATAATCGAGGGGAGGCGAGCTGTCCGACTCGGTCCTGAGGCGCGAGGCGTAGAGGTGGGCGAGTATGTGGTTCACGCCGACGAAGGGGTTGTCGATCGACCAAGCGAAACCCTTGGCGAAGCAGAGTCCGACAAGGAGCGATCCGATGAGGCCTGGCCTCGAGGTGGCGGCCACGCCGTCCAAATCCGCCGGTTTAGCTCCCGCCTCTGCGAGCGATTTTTCCACTACGCCGTAGATCCATTCGGAGTGCTTGCGGCTGGCTATTTCGGGGACGACGCCCTGGTATTTTTCGTGAAAGGGGATCTGCGTGGCGACTATATCGGAAAGGATACGCTCTCCGTCCTCGACTACCGAGGCGGCGCACTCGTCGCAGGAAGACTCAATACCAAGAACTAGCATTGGCTCTCATTCATCATCGCCCTCGGTCGCTTCCTGGACCATATAGCGGGAGATCGTGGACAAGGAGAATCCCTCGGCGATGAGCTGAGGATAGAGGTCGGTGAGGGTCTGGGCCAGTTCGGAGGACCAGACATGGCCGATCATGATCGCGGGCCTATCTTTCTCCGAGCGCTTCTTGCCATCCTCGACGGCCCGCGTGATCGATGCCCGGTCGGGCGTATTATCGAGGAACACATCGCGCTCCCAGTACCGTATTCCCTCTCGGCGGGCGGCGATGGGTATCGCCGACTCCGAGGTGGTGCGGGAGTCAAGATAGTAGATTCCTCGCTTTTTGGCAATCGCCGCGACCGCTTCCATGAGGCCCAGGTCCGCGGTCGCCGCCGAACCCATGTGGTTGTTCAGACCTACAGCCCCCGGCACCGTCGCGAGGTTAGCCTCGATCGTGGCCTCGACCTCCTCATCGCTCATGCCGAACCTGATCGCTCCCGGACCGGGGTTTTGCCCTCCCACCGCCTGCATGGGTTGATGGAGGATAAGCTCCTTGCCCGCTGCGCACACGGCCTTGGCCGCCTCCTCGCTGTGGGGCAGGCCGGGGAGTACTGAGACCGTGAGCGGGAAGGGTAAGTCGAGTATGGCTTTAAGCTGCTTCATGTTGTAACCAGCATCGTCGATGATGAAAATCAGTGTACGTTTTGGTTTTATAGTCCGAGCTCCAGTTTGTGAACTCGGCCTTGATCTGGGTTTTGGACGAAGGCTGATAGCGTCTGTTCCCTTATTATTCTGAGTATTGTTGAGCTCTTTAGCCGCTTTGAAACCAGTGATTTCCGGCAATTGCGGCAGGCTTTGGCCAGGCTGCGGTCCTGCCGCCTCGCCGCTCGCGCCCTCGGCCGGCACATGCGTCGGTTCCTCCTCCGCTTTCTTCGCGAGTGCAGATCCATGAAGGAAAAGGCCGCCCAAGAGTATGGCGAGGGCGATTGCAACCGCCGCGATGCTTAAAGTGATGACGCTGTCCGGGGAAGCACGTTTCGAGGTACGGCTTCCTGCGCTACGACTTCGGGGCGGGGATTTTTTTCTGTTGACTGCCACGGTATGTCTTTATGATCGGCGCAGCGATCGTTGGTATTAAGGATAGAGGAAGGATTAAGCGCAGAGTCGCAGAATTTATCTGCTACGACACGTATGACAGGTCCTGGTCGGGTGCATTCTCCTTGAGCTTGCGCAGAGCGCGCTTTTCGATCTGCCTCACGGTCTCGGGCGAGATGCCCAGCACGGCGCCGATGCTCTTGAGCGTATGTCGCTCGCCCCCGAGGAACTCGAAGCGGTACATGAGGATCCTCTTCTCTTTCTCGAGGAGGAGTTCGAGCATGTCGAGAGTCTCCTCGCGGGCGCAGCTTTTGAGCAGCTCTCCATCGGGACTGTAGCTGTAATCTTCGTAGACGTCGATGATCGAGCCGGACTCGTCGTCGTTCTCGGCCTCAAGGGAGACGAGAGAGGCCGCCATGCCCAGGACGTCGGCTACCGCCTCTTCGGAAACGCGTAGCTCTTGGGCTACCTCGCCCGCGCTGGGCTCTCGCTGGAGGATTTGCGAAAGGATGCTGTAGCTGCGCTGGATGCGCTTAAGAAGCTCTTCCTTGCGATGGGGCAGGCGTATGGCGCGGCGGCTATTGACCAGCGCTCGCGTTATGGACTGCCTGATCCACCAGGACGCGTAGGTGGAGAAGCGTACTTGGCGTTCGCCGTCGAACTTTTCCGCCGCCTTGATGAGCCCGATATTCCCCTCCTGGATGAGATCGAGAAGGGGCATATCGGGAGTAACGAAACCGCGGGCAATTTTGACGACGAGGCGAAGGTTCGCCTCTATCAGATGGCTTCTCGCTTCTTCGTCTCCCGCGAAGACCCGGCTGGAGAGCTCTCGTTCTTCTTCCGCGGTAAGGAGGGGAATCCTTTTAATGGCAGAGTAATAGTTTCGTAGGCTGTCATCGGTCGAACTCGCTGTGTTTAATGCTTTCACTTTGGTCTCCATAGTAATTAATGCAAAGTCCATGCCAGGCAGTGGAGAATCTGCTTGCATTCCTATCTTCTAATTGTAAAATGAAATAAATAGGCCTACCCAAGAATCAATCTCGGGTAGGCCTTAGTAGGTCTAATTTTGTACACAAAACAAGCAAAAAAATGTCTACGAAACGATACACCACTTTATGGAAGAAGTGAAGAACGAATCTCGGCCTGAGCGGTCGGAGCTTTACCTGTCGGGGTTGCTGAAGGAAAATCTCGAATAAAAGTGAAGAGTGCCAACAGAGCCACCAGAACCACTACGAACTTACGCATTCAGGTCTCCAATTCCACTCAATAATATACCTATTATGTTGCCCTTCAACAACCATGCAGCCGCTTCGTCATAGACTATTTTAGATACTTCAGCGGATTGAGGGCCAGACTTCGCTTGAAGAGGCCGAAGTGCAGATGGGGACCTGTGCTGTAGCCGGTACTGCCTGAGAGCCCGACTACTGAACCTTGGCTGAGTTGTTGTCCTATAGAGACCGAGGCTGAACTCAAATGGCCGTAGAGGGTCTGAAAGCCGTCGGCGTGATTCATGATGACATAGTTGCCGTAGTTCACGTTGTAGCCGACATCTTCGACGCTGCCCGCCATCGCGGCGTGAACCTGCGTTCCCAGATCCACGGCAATGTCGATGCCCGCGTGAAAGCGCTTGACCCCGGTGAAGGGATCGGGCCTATAGCCGAAGGGAGAGCTAAGGGGGCCGCGGACAGGCCAAGCCACCCTCTGTCCCAGCGCTTGCGCGACTGCGACTTTCGGAAGCCTCGCTCCTGGTATGAAGATGGACTGTCCGGCGGTGATGGTTTCGCTGTCGAGATCGTTGGCGTCGAGGAGTTTCGTCGTGTCCGTCTTGAACTTCTTCGCGATGCCGGCGAGGTTGTCGCCGGGGTGTGCCTTGTATATGAGACCGTTGATGTTAGGGATGCGGAGTTCGCGACCCTGCTTGACAGTGCTCCCCTCTGAGATGCCGTTCGCCGAGATGATCGTATCGGTGTAGAGGCCGAAGCGCTTCGCAATCGAGGCGATACTGTCGCCGGAGCGGACTATATAGCTTGTCATCGCCATGGTGACGGGAGGGGGGGGGAGGCGGGGCGCGTCCTGGTCCTCGTCGGCCTTATCATCGGCGAGCTCTGGAGAGACATAGTCGAGGAGGAGGTCCTGAGCCGAGTCCTCCGCCGGTAACAGGGTGTCCTTAGGCATCGGGAAGGCGGGCCCGTTCACGAGAGCGCTTATGCCCAAGCCCATTCCCAGGGCGAGCACAAGGGCGATCGCGATGAGTGCCGCCAGCTTCGGCTTGGGGAGGTCGCGGGCCTTCTCCTTGAGGACTTCGAGCCTACGACCGGGACTGTTGCCCACTTTCAGTTCGCCAAGGCGCGCAAGCGCGCCTTTAGGATCGCGGTAGGTACGCCTGGCCACTTTCTCCGCGCCGAGGCCCCGCGTATAGGGCACGATTCCCGTGATCGCGGCAGGGCGGTAGCGGAGTTCGCTCGCTCTTTTCCTCTTGCCGATCTTCTGGCCTGCTATGATGCTTTCCATGGCTTCTTACCTGTCTTATCGACAATTCCGTAAGGCAAGTTTATAGTCAGAACACATCCGATGAAGTCCCGCACGTTTCGGCCAGGTTGGGCGATACTCGCCGCCGCCCTGCTCTTCCTCGGCGTGAAGGCTTTCGTGCTCGACGTCGCGGTTGTCGACGGCCGCTCTATGAGGCCCATCCTCGAGTCGGGCAGCCTCGTCCTCGTCCTGCGCTGCGCCTACGGTATCCGCCGCCCCTGGGGCTCAGGCTATATACTCTGCTGGGGAGCGCCGCGCAGGGGCGATATTGTAGCGGCGGCGAGCCCCAGGGACGGTTTTGCCGTCGTGAAGCGCGTCGCTGCAGCGGGGCCGCTCAAGCTCTCGGTGGCCGCGGGCCACCTCGTCGGGCCCGGCCTCGACGCGCCATTGTCGGAGGATCAGGCGGCACGGCTCTCGGACGGAGTGGTGCTGCTCCCCGATGCTTTTTACCTATTAGGGGACAACCCTCCCGAGTCCATCGATTCCCGCGATTACGGGGCGGTACCGATTGAGGCCGTCTCGGGAAGAGTGCTACTCTTCGGCTCGAGGGCCCGGTCATGAATAAGCGCAGCTTCCGCTATCGATCCGTCATCGTACTCCTCGGCCTCTGCGCTCTCCTCGTCCTCGCCCGCTACGCTTACCTCGCGGCTACTGCTTCCGTTCCGACCTCTTCCTCAGTCGCCCAGGACCTCGAGCGGGGCACGATAAGCGATCGAGACGGCCGCGTCCTCGCCATGGACTCGCCCTTGTACAACATCGCGGTCTGGCGGCCGGAAACCAAGAAAGCAGTCTTCCCCGGAGAGATCGCCCGCCTGGCCTCGATCATAGGCGTCTCCGAGGCCGAGATACTCGATCGCTGGACTAATGGAAGCTCGGACTTCTTCTATCTCGCCAAGCGGGCCCAGCCTCAAGTCGCCCGCTCGGTGCAGGAGGCCAAGGACTCAGGCGCCTTCGCCGGCGTCGTCGTCGAAAAGGTATCGGGCAGGCTCTACCCCGAGAAGCGTCTCGCCTCGCACCTGGTCGGTTTCACCGGCGACGGCAACATAGGACTCACGGGCGTCGAGAAGCGCTGCGACGAGGATCTATCTTCGGTCCAGAAGAATGCGGAGGGCAGACCCGGAGGTCGTAGCATCGTGCTCACGATCGACGCCGATATTCAGTTCTCCCTCGAGGAGATTGCGCGCAAGGCAATGACCCAGACCGGCGCCGAGGCCGTCATGATCCTCGCCCTCGATCCTCGGACCGGAGAAGTCCTCGCCTACGTCGCGATGCCCGACTTCGATCCTAACGACTACGCATCATCTTCCGAGGATTCTTGGTTCGACTGGCCCTCCGTCTATCACTACGAGCCCGGTTCGGTCTTCAAGGTCTTCACCATGGCCTCGGTCGTCGATTTGGGCGGGGCGAACGCGAATACCGTCTTCCACTGCGACGGGGCCTTCCATAAGATCGCCCCTTCCGGCGAGAAGATCACCATAAAGTGCCTAGGCGTCCACGGCGACGTAAACATCGAGAAAATCCTGGAATACTCCTGTAATGCGGGAGCGGCCTACGCCTCGGATACCGTAGACTCCGGCGACTTCTACGGCCATCTGTGCTCCTTCGGCTTCGGCACCCGCACGGGCCTCCTCGTTCCCGGCGAGACTCCCGGCCTCCTCCGTTCGCCCGAAACCTGGAGCCTTCGCTCGCAGCCCACGATCGGCATGGGTCAGGAGATCTTCGTTTCCGCCGTACAGATGGCCCAGGCGGCCACCGCGATCGCGAACGGCGGCGTGCTTATGAAGATCCAGGACGTCAAGCGCGAGCTCAATCCCGACGGCTCGGTCGCCTACGAGAACGCGCCCCAAGCCCTGCGCCGCGTCGTCTCCGCCGATGCCGCGAAGATGATCCTCTCGGCGATGGAGATGGTCTCGAGCTCGGGCGGAACCGGCTATCGCGCGAAAATTCCCGATATCCGCATGGCGGTCAAGACCGGAACTGCGCAGATGATCGACCCTGTCACCCAGCGCTATTCCGAGAAGGACTATATCGCCTCGACTCTCGCCATATTTCCCGCCGAGGCGCCGCAGGCCCTGGTCTATCTCGCCATCGTTAAGCCCTCCATCGGCTCGTACTTGGGCGGGCGCGTCGCGGCCCCCCTCGTGAAAGAGGCCGCCGAGGCGATCCTCACCGTCACCGATATCCCTCGCGGCGCCAACCCGACGGCGGTTCATCCCGGATCGATCGCCCTCCCCGCAGTGAAGGCTGTCGCGATTGGCGATATCATGCCCGATCTCAAGGGCACGCCCAAGCGCCTGCTCATGCCGCTCCTCGCGCGCAAGGATATCTCGGTGACCATGAGCGGCGAGGGCTACGTCGTGAACCAGAGTCCGGCGCCCGGCAGTCCCATAGTCTCGGGCGCACATATCGAGCTGGAGTTCAGGTGATACTAGAGCCAAACTGCGCGCGCGATTGCGCAGCACTCGGCACACGCTTCCCCGAGCTCGCCGCCCTCGTCGCCTCCTCCGAGGCCGCGGCCTTCGCTGCTTGCCCCGCCGCGTCCGGCGCGATGAGCGCGCGCTTAGTCAGCGATGCGAGCACAGCGGGCGCCTATCTTCACTCGAGCCGCGACCCCGCCGCCGAGGCCGCGAAACTCGCCCAGGCTTGCCTGAAAACCGGCGTCGACGTAGCGCTCGTCCTTGGCCTTGGCCTTGGCTATAGCGCCGAGGCTTGCCTCGCCTCCGGGGCCGAGCGCGTAGTCGTCTGCGCCGCGGACCCCGGCGAGCTTAAAGCCGCCTTCTCTCTTCGCGACCTGAGCGCCTGGCTCTCCGACGAGCGCCTATCCTTCGTCGTGGGCGGCGAGCCCGAGGGCGTCGTCAGCGCGCTCGAGCTTTCGGGCGGCAGCAAGGCGGGGATTCTGGAAAACCGAGCGCTCGCGGCCGCCTCTTCCGACTGGTACGGCCGCGCCCGCGCCGCGGCCGGCCGCTGGAACGCCAAGGGCGCCGTCAACGAGAACACCCTCCGGCGCTTCGGGAGATTGTGGGTGCGCAACCTCGCGACGAACCTCGAAACGGCCTCCTCCTCCCCTGGAGTCTACCGGCTCGATGGACTCTTCGAGGGCTTTCCCTCAATGGTCCTCGCCGCCGGCCCCAGCCTCGACTCGGTCTTGCCCCGCATGCGCGAGGTCCGAGAGCGCTGCCTCGTCGTCGCGGTCGACACCTCCCTGCGCAGCCTCCTGCGGTACGGGATCGAGCCTGACTTCCTCGTAGTCGTCGATCCCCAATACTGGAATTGGCGCCACCTTTCGGGGCTCTCGTCCCCCTCTTCCTTTCTAGTCTCGGAGCCCACCGCCTGGCCCGCCGTGTTTCGCTCCTCGCGTCGAGGGACCTTCCTCGGCGGCTCCCTTTTTCCCTTGGGCAGAAGGATCGAATCCTTTTCGGGACCCAAAGGCCATCTCGGCGCCGGCGGTTCGGTCGCGACGAGCGCATGGGACCTCTGCCGCATCGTGGGCTCGTCTCCTGTGTGGATGGCCGGCCTCGACCTTTCCTACCCCGGAGGACGGACTCATGCGGCGGCGAGCCTCTTCGAACAACGCGCTCTCGCCTCGGGGACTCGCCTCGATCCCGCTTCCTCGTCCCAAGCCTCGGCCTTCGTGGGCGGCACGAGCTTTGAAGCAGAGGCCGCGGACGGGAGCAGGGTGCGCACCGACCAGCGCATGAGTCTCTACGCCTGGTGGTTCGAGAGCCGCTTTGCGCGGCCTTCCTCTCCTCTCACGATTTCGCTGAGCTTCGGCGGCCTCGCCATCCCCGGCCTTGCTCTGGGCTCGATAGACGAGCTTCTTGCCCTGAGCCCTCGCAGGCGGGAGCTCGACGAGCGCCTCGATTTCGTCGCCTCGCTGAAGCCCGAAGGAGACGGCCGTGGCGGCGCGGCCGCCGGCCTTTCAGCCTTGCGCGCCGCTCTTACGTCGATCGAGCTTGCCGCCCGCTCCGGCCTCGAGGCTTCTCGCCTAGGCCGCGCTGCCTTTGCCGCAGGGCAGGACTGCAGCCAGCATATCGCCGCGCTCGAGGCCGCCGACCGAGCGATCATGGGCATCGAGGAGCGGGAGGTGGCGGGCTTCCTCCTGCCGCCTCTCTCTGAGCTCGCCGGGCGCAAGGCCAGCGACCTCGGAGAGAGCTTCGCCCAGTCCGAAGCGCTCTATGCGAGCGTCGCCGAGTCCGCGCGCTATCACCTCGAAGTATTGCCCGATCCTAGTGCCGGCGGTGCTCGAGGAATTTCTTAAGGTTTTTAGGCTGGCTGCCGAAAATATAGGCGGAAGGAAACTTCCACCACGGTATGCTACCTGACGTCCAGGCATACCGTTTTTTTATTGTCCAATTCATGACAATATTTTCCAGAACATAGACGCCGTGACCTTGATGCGCAGGATAGCCGAGCTTAAAATATCAGTGGATATGGTGTTAATGTCGGTAACATATCTCGAACGGATTTTACCCGTGAGGCCCTCTTGATGAAAAAGCGCTACTTGCTCTTGCTTATCCTCGGTGCGGCCACCCTGTTTGTGGGCTGTGCCTCGACTCCCCTTAGGCTCGACAATGAGGTCGGTAGCTATGATACGAACGCGCATCAGCCACTCGGCCTCGGGCTCTCCGTAAAGAACAACACCAGCGGAAACCTTGTACGCATAACTTTGCAGTCATATGGGGTGATTGACAGCACCGTCATTTCAACCGACCGCGGAATCGAGGCCTACGTACGGGAGGCTCTGATCAACAGCGCCTCGGAAAGTGGCTATGAGTTCGAGCGGACGGCAACGGGCGCGAAGCTCGAAGCCACCGTACGCGAGTTCGAGTCTGTGTTCACGCCAAACCAATGGACCGGCACGATCGTTATCAATCTGGAAGTGAGTAGCCTCTCGGGGGAAAACCTCTACTCTACGACGGTTCGAGGACAGGACGCCCAGCCGAATTTGTTCGCTTACTCAACTGCCAAGTCCACGCTTAAGAACGCATTCTCACAGGCCATCGGACAGATAGACTGGCGCGCGATCGCAACGAGTTTGGCAAAGCCTGTTCAACCTCGGGTCGCCACAGTCCCAGTAGAGCGGCCAGAGGTTCCGGCAGAAACTTCCTCAGCCGCAATGTACTCAGCCCCGGAAGGTACTAGCCCATTCGCGGGCAATTCCATCGCTATCGTTATCGGGAACAAAGATTATAGCCGAGTCGATCCTGTCATATACGCCCAGAATGATATGAACGCCTTTGCCTCTTTCGCAGAAAGAACTCTCGGAATCCCGGCGAACGACATCTGGAAAATCTCGAACGCTAGTCTCGGCGATTTTATCAGCCTTTTCGGGACCGAACAGGATATCAAGCGTTCTCGGCTGTACCGGACTACATCGCTCTGCGAGACGCCACCGAACCTAATCGTCTATTACTCGGGACATGGCGCGCCAGGCTACTCCGAGGGATCGAAGGTGCATGGTTACCTCGTGCCCGTAGACTCCGACCTCCTCGCGATCCAGAATACCGGTTATTCCATCGACACCCTTATAGCCAATATCGAGAAAGTCAAGGCTGAAGGATTTCTGGGGCGAGTGTGGCTTTGCTTCGACTCCTGCTTTAGCGGACAGAGCGGCGACGGCAAGCTCCTCGTGAAAAACGTCTCCGGCCTCGCCGTGGTCCCCGCTATGCCAAAGGAGTCTGGCAAGGATTTCATCATGATGTTCGCGGCATCCGGCGAGCAATACGCCTCCTGGTATCCGAAAGAGGGCCACGGCCTGTTCACCTACTTCCTTCTCAAGGCCTTCGATGGAGGCATTAAGGGAAAGACGACCATCGCTCTCTCGGATCTCGCGTCTTACCTCGGCCAATGGGTACCCCGCTTCTCGAACGGCCTCAACGGGCAGGAGCAGGTGCCTTCCCTCGTCTATTCCGGCGATATACCGAATTTCGTCGAGCTCCATCGCTGAGGGCTTTCGACCGCAGGGCTGGATCCCTCGCCTGGGCCAAAAGACACGCGCCAGACGAGGCGAGCGCGGAAGACGCGCTTCAAGACGCCTTCATAAGGGCGATCTCGAACGCCGATGCCCTCTCCATGGTAGAGGATGTCGCCGGCTGGATCTTTTCCGCCATGCGCAATCGCCTCATCGACCTCTGGAGGAAGGAGGACACCCAAAAGCGGGCGGGCGCAGTCGAACTCTCCGAGGAAACGATAGAGGAAATTGTCGCGGATGCAGGCTTCGATCCGCACGACGCCCTTATCCGGGTAGAGCTCGAGGAGGCCCTCGATGGCACTGCCTTGCGCAAGCTCGCAGCGGCACTCGAATACTGGATGGAGGACTGATGGTCCTCGGCACTGGAGGTGCGAAATGAGCGATTGTAAGATGGGTCATAGGCATTACCGATCCTGGTCCGAATGGTCGACGGGAGCGAAGATCGGCATAGTCGTCGGGATAGCCGTCGCCGTACTTTGCCTCCTCGCGCTTTGCGGCGCGGTGACCATGTGGCTCTGGAACGCTCTCATGCCCGTGATCTTCAAGCTTCCCGAGATCGGGTTCTGGCAGGCGGTCGGCGTCCTCATCCTGTCGCATATCCTCTTTAAAGGCGGTTTTACGTCTCACGCGGGGCGCAACCATTGGAAGAAGCGCCAGGTGTGGAAGCACATGCGCGAAGACGAGGAAGTTCAAGATGGCGCATCGGTTCAATCCTGATAAGCTGGCGCAGCTGGACAATCCCCTCCGAAGGCTCCTCCTGCCCCCAAAGGGGACTCTCGAGCGGCTCGGCGTCGTGAAAGGCGACAATGCTCAGAAATCTCTACAGAGCCCTTAAGGACGGAGGGAGGATCGCGATCGTGGAATTCGGCAAAGGAGCGGTCTTTGGCCCGCCGAGCTCCGAGCGGATAAACGAAGAGGAGATGCTTGTCCTCCTCGGAGAAGCTGGTTTTTCAAAAGCTACCATAAAGAAGTGGAGTAGGTCTCATTACATCGCAACGGCCGTCAAGTAGACCTGCCGCCAACTCATCTAGCAGCTTCCCTGCCTCGCTATTCCCTCGATGATGGAAATCCGAGGCGCGTTCTGCTTCACGGTCGACGCCAATTCCTCGACCGAGGCCGAGAGCTTTTCGATACTCGCCGCTTGTTCGTTCGCCCATTGCGATAGTCCCTGGGCCGTCCCCACACCCGAACGTTCGCGAAAGATATCCGGGAATTCCTTAAATAGTCTTGCCTTGCCCATGCAAGCGTCTGGGCAGTACCTTTCAGGGACATGAGTGAGACGAATGGCAAGGCGCCCATACTCGAGGTCCGGGACCTCCGCAAGTCATACGGCAAGGTCAAGGCGGTAGATGGAATCAGTTTCGCCGTGCCCGAGGGAAGCTGCTTCGGCATTCTGGGGCCGAACGGCGCCGGCAAGACCACGACGATCGAGATCATCGAGACGATACACGAGCGCGACTCGGGCGAGATCCTGTACCGCGGCGCGAAGGTCGCTCCCTCGTTCAAGGAAAGCATAGGCATTCAGTTCCAGGACACCTCGCTCCAGGAATTCCTCACGGTGCGCGAGACACTACGGCTCTTCTCCGAGCTCTACCCGAATCCGAGGCCGCTCGATGAGATTGTCGCCGCCTGCGACCTCGGGGATTTCGTCGACCGCGACAACCGCAAGCTCTCGGGAGGCCAGAGGCAGCGCATGCTCCTCGGTATAGCCCTGGTCAACGACCCCGATCTCCTCTTCCTCGACGAGCCAACTACGGGCCTCGACCCGCACGCCAGGCGCGAGTTCTGGCATACGATCGAGCACATCAAGGCCCAGGGCAAGACGGTGATCCTCACTACGCATTACATGGACGAGGCCGAGTCCCTCTGCGACGAGCTCATCATCATGGCCAAAGGCCTCATCATCGAGTCGGGCGCACCCCGCGGTCTCATCGCGAAGCATTTCGGGGAAGCCGCGGCTACCGCCCCTGAATCCCCTAAGCGCAGCCTGGACGACCTCTTCCTCAAGCTTACGGGCAATGGACTGGAGTGAAAGAGATGAGCGACGCCAAGTTTGCCGTTCAGAGATTCTGGGCCGTGTTCGTCGCCCGCAACCTCGAGTTCTTCCGCGACCGCTCGACCTTCATCTTCAACCTCATCCTGCCCATAGCCATGGTCTTCGGCTTCGCCTTCGCCTTTCCCGGCGACGGCGGAACGAGCTTCAAGGTCGGCACTGTGGGACAGGCTCCGGTGGCGGGCAGCGCCGCCGACGCGCCTTTCCTCCATTATAAGTACATCAATCTCGTCCCCTACTCGAGCCTGGAGATACCTCTGGACCGGCTCGCGCACCATCAGATCGATATGGTCATCGATTTTTCGACGAAAGCGTACTACGTCAACGACGCATCTTCGAACGGCTACGTACTCGAAAAGATGCTCGCCGCCGCCCCTGCACCCGGCGTCGCCTTTTCTCCGGCCTTCTCGAAGAAGACCGTCTCGGGCGCGCCTATCCGCTACGTCGATTGGCTCATCCCGGGCATCATCGGCATCAACATACTCTTCAGCAGCCTCTCGGGCGTGGGATTCGTCATCGTCCGCTACCGCCGCAATGGCGTACTCAAGCGATTCAAGGCTACGCCGCTTCGGCCCATCGAGTTCATCGTCGCTCAGGTCCTCTCCCGCTTCTTCATCGTCGCCATCATGTCCTTCGTCATATTCGCGGGGACCGATCTCGTACTGCACTTCCGCATGGCGGGCTCTTGGGCTCTCCTTGTGCTCGTCAACGCCCTCGCCATCCTCTGCATGATCGCCCTCGGGCTCCTCTTTGCCTCGCGCATCAAGAGCGAGGAAGCCTCGGGCGGCCTCATGAACATCATCACCTGGCCCATGATGATCCTGTCCGGAGTCTTTTTCTCCCTCGAGGGCACGCCCGTCGCGATGCAGGCCGCGTCGCGCGTATTTCCGATAACCTATTATATCGAAGCCTCGCGCGCGATCATGCTCGACGGAGCAGGGTTAGCCCAGGTCTCGGGCGACCTGGGCGCGCTCGTCGCGATGACCGCCGTCTTCCTCGTCGCGGCCGCTCTCCTTTTCAAGTGGGAATAGGGGACGGCCCTCGGGCCGGGGCTTGACAGGAACCTGCGTTCGGCGGTATTGATAATTATTATCAATATCGAGGAGCGCGGATGAGCGTCGAGGAGAAGCAGGTGCTTGAGGACTATCTCAGGGAGCGCGGGCAGAAGATGACCGGGCCTCGTGAGACTGTGCTCGATGCCTTTCTCAAGCTCGAGCACCACGTCACCGCCGAGGAGCTTTTCGAGGCTACGCGTCGGCTCGACCCGAGCATAGGGCAGGCCACGGTCTTCCGTACGATCAAGCTCCTGGCTGAGGCGGGACTTGCCCGCGAGGCTTGCCCGGACGAGGGCGCGAAGCATTACGAGCACGCCTATCGGCACGAGCACCACGACCACCTTGTCTGCCTGGGCTGCGGGGCCATTGTCGAGTTCAAGGATCCCAGGATCGAGCGGGCGCAGGACGCGATCTACAAGAAATACGGTTATCGGCCAGTAGGCCACCAGTTGGAGCTCGAGGGATATTGTCCCTCCTGCGCGAAGAAGGGTGCCGGGAAGAGCCCTCGGTGATGCTTTGGCGAGCGGTGTTTTTTGCGGCATTATTGATAATGGTTATCGTTATCGACGAAAGCGAAGGAGATATATCATGATGGTTTCCGACGCGCCCACCGGGGCGGGTTTTAGAGTGATCAGGGTGACGACGGGCCGCGAGGTCGGCAAACGGCTCGCAGACATGGGTTTCACCGAGGGGGCCGAGGGGGAGGTCGTGCGCGCGGGGCTTCTGCGCGATCCTCTGCAGGTGAAGATACGCGGCTACGACATCCTCATACGCCGCAGCGAGGCGAAGAGGATCGAGATCGCCCTCAATGACGCTCCCACGGACGCGGAGGCCGCCGTATGAAGAGCGATATCGATTCAGAAGCGGCCGCCTCCGCCAAGCCTCGGGAGCGGCGCAAGACATTACGCATCGCCCTCGCGGGGAACCCAAACGCGGGCAAGACAAGTCTTTTCAACGCCCTCACCGGGGCGCATCACAAGGTAGGGAACTATCCGGGAGTCACGGTCGAAAAACTCGAAGGATCGCGCTTCCGAGGCGGGCTCGAGTACCGCTTCATAGACCTGCCCGGCATCTACAGCCTGACCGCCTACTCGATCGACGAGGTCGTGGCGCGCGACTTTCTCCTGGATGAGCGCCCGGACATCATCGTCGACGTCCTGGACTCGACCAACCTCGAGCGCAACCTCTTTCTCTGCCTCCAGTTCCAGGAGCTCGGCATCCCCGTGGTGGGAGCGCTCAACATGAGCGACGAGGCCAAGGTCAAGGGCATCGAAATCGACGAGGTCGCTCTCTCCGCCCTTCTGGGTATCAGAATGGTGCGCACCGTCGGCACCAAGGGTGCGGGTATAGAAGGACTCCTCGACGCGATAGAGGAAACATCGCGGGAATTCCAGGATCAGTTAAAGTCGATCCAGTACGGCGAGGAGCTCGAGTCGCGCCTAGAGCCGATCCAGGCGGCCCTGGCCATGGACGGCGAGTTCTCCTCCCGCTATCCTGCGCGATGGCTCGCGGTGAAGCTTGTCGAGAAAGACGAGAACGCCTTCGAGCGGCTGGCCGAGCATAAGGCCGGGGCGAGCATCGCGCAGAAGGCCCGTGAAGCCTCGGTCTGGCTCGAGAAGCACTACGGTAAGGACGCCGAGGTCGTCGTCTCCGAACAGCGCTACGGCTATATCCGGGGCGCCGCCAAGGAGGCGGTCCACCTCGTCAAGAAGCCGAGCTTCTCGGTGACCGAAGCGATCGATCGGATGATCATGAATCGCTTCCTCTCCTTGCCCGTGTTCGTGCTCGTGCTCTGGGGGGTCTTCGAGCTTACCTTCAAGCTCGGCGCCTATCCTCAAGGTTGGCTTCAGAACTTCTTCTCCTGGCTGGGCGGCGCGATCTCGGGGGCTTTGCCCGACGGCTTCCTCCGCTCCCTTCTCGTCGACGGCATCATAGCCGGCGTGGGAAGTGTGTTCTCCTTCGTGCCGCTCATCATCATACTCTTCTTCCTCCTATCGCTCCTCGAAGATGTGGGCTACATGTCGCGCGCCGCCTTCGCGACCGACAAGGGGCTCCACGCCTTCGGCCTCCACGGGCAGTCGGTTTTCCCGATGATGCTCGGCTTCGGCTGCTCCGTTCCGGCCATCATGGCTGCGCGCACGCTCAAGTCCAGGCGCGACCGCATCGTCACGATCCTCGTGATCCCCTTCATGAGCTGCGGCGCCAAGCTCCCCGTCTATGTCCTCCTCGCGGCCGCCTTTTTCCCTAAGAACCCAGGCGGCGCCGTCATGGCCATCTACGCTATCGGGGTAGTCATGTCGCTCCTCGTGGCCCTCGTGTTCAAGAGAACTATTCTGAAAGGCGATCCCACCCCCTTTGTCATGGAGCTGCCCCCCTACCGCGCGCCGACCCTTCGCGGGGTCTTGTGGCACGTGTGGGAAAAGACCGCTTCCTATCTCAAGAAAATGGGCACGGTCATCATGGCCGCATCGATTATCATTTGGGCGATCACGAACTTCCCCGTTTACAAGCTCTCGCCGTCCGAGACCGAGGCGGTCAAGACAGCATACGCTACGCAGCACCCTGATGCTTCCGCCGATGCCGTTCATGCTGCCATTGATATCGCCGCCTCCGAGGCGGCCATGGAGCACAGCGCCGCCGGCGCCATCGGAAAGTTCGTTCAGCCGGTTTTCGCGCCCATAGGCTTCGATTGGAAGCTCAGCGTCGCGACCATCACGGGCTTTGCTGCCAAGGAAGTCATTGTCTCGACTCTCGGCATTCTCTACCGCGCTCCCGAGTCGGAAGAGGGCGGCAACGGGACGCTTTCGGATGCCCTCAGGGCCGACCTCCATTGGAGTCCGCTCCTGGCCTTCGTGCTCATGGTCTTCACGCTCGCCATACCACCCTGCATAGCCGCAATGGCGACTATCAAGGGCGAGCTCGGGTGGAAGTGGCTCGGCTTCGAGTTCCTATTCCTCTTTGCGGTCGGCTGGCTGCTCTCCTTCGCTGTATTCCAGATCGGAAGCCTCGCCGGGCTCGGCGTCGCGGCGAAGGCCGCCGCCGGGGGCGCGCTATGAGCAGTACCCTGGCCAGGGGGCGGAGGCCGAGCTGCTGCTCTACCGGCGGCAGCGGCGCGAGAAAGCCGAAGCGGCCCTAGCCCGCATTTCTCACACCCCGGCGTCAATTCCCATTAAGTGATTATTGTGGCAGGATATGCGCCGGGGCCGTAAAGTCAGGCTGACCTCTGCGTCTCTCGCTCGCCTCGGTACTCACATGCAGAAAGCATGCTCCGTTCCTAACGCTTCGCTAGACTTCGTTCGGCTTCGTTCGTTCCTTGATCTCAGCCTGATTTTACTGTGAGAAATGCGGGCTAGGAGCCTGTCGGACTTAGGACCGCGAAGAAGGGAAAGCGGCGAAAAAATGGCTCTTCAATCGGGCCTACAGGAAGAGGGAGGACTATGAAGAAGATCATGTCAGTGGTTATGTTTTTTCTGGTAGTGGCGACAATGTCTGTTCAAGCGGAGAAACTGACCATCGGAGTAATCGAAGTTCCGCCCTTCATCGAGATGCAGGCAGATGGCCATGGTTGGTCGCCCCAGATGGTGACGGAGTCCTTGAAGGGATTGGGCTACGATATCGAATACAGAGTATACCCATATATTCGCCTGCTGGAAATGCTGGATACCGGGGAAATATTTGGCGGACTTTGTACGATACCGGAAGGGAAAGGCGCTAATCTGCTGACTCAAAACCTGTTCAATTTCAGCATAACCTTTTTTTATAAAAAGAGCGCTTTCCCGAAAGGTATAGAATATAGCACGCTATCGGACCTCGCTAAATACAATATAGGACTTCTGGCGGGGGCACCGCAAACGGACACCCTCAAGAAGGCCGGCTTAAAACTGGATTTTGCCAATGATGAGAAAAATGACATGAAGAAGCTGAAGACTGGGCGAGTAGATTTAGTTTCGATACCTGAGATCATGGGTTTTTCGGCCCTCAAGGCGATCGGCGAGAACTGGGAGGACTATGCGGAGACCAAGCCGCTGGCGACCCTTCCCGCTTCGATTGCCATTTCAAAAAACTACCCCAATAGAGAAAAAGTGATTAACGACTTGAGTACGGGCTACGCGCGCGCCCTGAAAAGCGGCGCACTTACAAAGATATTGGAGAACGCCTTCTATGGCGCCGGCAAGGTCCCCGACTGGGTGTTGAAGTTCTGAATGCGCCAGCGAGACAACAGTAGTCCCGGTATTCCCACGAGAGGGTGGACAACGACAATGTGTTGACGACGACTATTACAGAGATAGAAGTTGAACAAATACCAAATGAAGTGTATAATTGCAAAAATAGAAAAGCACAGGCACAAAAGTTCTAATGTGTCATGCCCACGCATAGAAGGAGAAATTGATGGCTGAAAGAAAAGCTGCCAAGGCGAAGGCCGTTTCCGTGAAGAAGTCTGCTAGACCTGCGGTTCTCAAGATCACGAAAAGGTCATCGAAGTCTTTTGCCGCCTCGAGGCCGGTCGAAGCACCTAATGCGGAGGGGCCTACAGGCAAAGGTCGAAAGCCAAGGAAAGTAAATGTCGGGAGCTTTTCCGAGCTACTGAAGAAGCAAGCCGAGATTGAGGCGATCAAAAAGCGGGCAAAGACTGAGCTTAAGGAACTATACGAAGACAAGCTCAAAGAAGCCGACGCCATAAAGAAGCAGTATTCGGAGCTTTTCCGGGAACAAATCGAATCCGCCCCTGCCAAGAGAGGGCGAAAAGTAGCCGCCAAGGTTTCGGGCGAAAAGCCCAAGGCCAAGTCTCGCGGTTTTACCGTCGAGCAGGTCGGGTCCTTCATTCAGCAAAAGGAATCCGGTCTCGACGTAGCCAAGATCAAGATCGCGGGAAAGAACATCACTGGCGTGAAGCGTATCGACGCGGCGTATGAAAAGGCAAACGAGAAGGACGCGAAGTCGGTCCTTCAGTTATTGAAATAGCCTAGGACCCGGGGGGCGGCTTCAGGATAGGAATTCACCGTAAGTAAATTTGGAATTTACTTACGGTGAATTCCGACAAAACAAGAAGTTTATTCCGACAAAACAAGAAGTTTATTCCGGCAAAACAAGAAGTTTATTCCGACAAAACAAGAAGTTTATTCCGGCAAAATAAGAAGTTTATTCCGGCAAAATAAGAAGTTTGTTCCGACAAAACAAGAAGTTTATTTCGACAAAACAAGAAGAGAATTCCTCCAAAACAAGCTGTGCTGTTCGTATGTTCGATTGACTAAGAGAGGCATTATTGTCTATCTTAATCCTACCAAATCCATAGGGAAAGTATGGTAACTGTTGGTTGCAGGGAGGCAGGATTGACAGTCGAAGAGGCTCGCAAGGCGCTGGGGACCGTGCTCGACCCCGAACTTGGCTATTCAGTCACTGAGCTTGGGATGATATACGGTGTAGAAATAGATGGAACTAAAGTCACCGTCGACTACAGTCTCACATCCTTTGGTTGCCCCTTGGCAGAGGCCATGGAGGCGGATATTCGAGCCTCGCTGCTGGCCGTCGATCCGAGCGCGATCATACTGCCTCGTCTTGTCTGGAGCCCGCCTTGGGGGCCCCAGCGCATGTCCGAAGCCGTGAGACTCGAGCTCGGCTACCCCCTATAAGAAGGAAAGGAGTTTTTCATGTCTACATTGAGCATAAAGAAACTTAGGGCGGACATAGACGGAAAGCCCATACTGAAAGGTGTCGACCTCGAGCTCAAAAGCGGCGAGATCCACGCGCTTATGGGCCCGAACGGCTCGGGGAAGTCCACCTTGGCGAACGTGATCATGGGCAACCCGCGCTACACCGTCACGGGCGGCAGCATCAAGCTCGATGGCAAGGACATTCTCGCTCTGCCCGTCCACGAGCGCGCGAGGCTCGGCCTTTTCCTCGCCTTCCAGTACCCGGTCGAGATACCGGGCCTCGGCATGGCCAAGTTCTTGCGGCGTGCCGCGGAGACGAGGCTGCCGGAAGGCGAGCACCTCAATGTTTCGGACTTCCTTAAAGGAGCGCGGGAGAGCATGGACTTCTTGAGCTTCGACCGCGCCTTCCTCAATCGAGCACTTAACGACGGCTTCTCGGGCGGGGAAAAGAAGCGAGCCGAGATACTCCAGCTGCTGACGCTGAAGCCGCGCTTCGCGATCTTCGACGAGACTGACTCGGGGCTCGACATAGACGCGCTCAAGGTCGTGGCCGCCGGCATCGAGAAGATGCGGGGCCCGGACTTCGGTGCCCTCATCATCACGCATTACAGGCGCATCCTCGACTACGCGGTCCCCTCGATCGTCCACGTGATGTACCAGGGGCGAATCGTCCTCTCAGGCGGCGGGGAGATCGTGAAGAGCCTCGAGGAAAAGGGATACGACTGGGTTAAGGATCTGGTCGGCGACCCCGGCGACGATACCGAGGCAGGCCCGCCCGCGCGGACCCCCAAGCCCGCCGGGCGCGAGGCCCTCCATGCCTGAGCTCGCGGCAACGAAGGCCGTAGAAGGGCTGGGCGGCGAAGGCTATAAGTTCGGCTTCAGCTACCCCGAGCGCTCGGTAGTGAAGACGCGCAAGGGCCTCGACGAGGAGGTCGTGCGCGAGATCTCCGCGGCCAAGGGAGAGGCCCCGTGGATGCTCGAGTTCAGGCTCAAGGCCCTCGAGTCTTTCCGCAAGATGCCCATGCCGAACTGGGGCGCCGATCTCTCGGCCATCGACTTCGACGAAATTTACTATTACTCGAAGCCTCTCGCCGAGCAGGGCGAATCTTGGGCAGAGCTGCCCGACGACATACGCCAGACCTACGAGCGCATAGGCGTGCCCGAGGCCGAGCGCAAGTTCTTAGGCGGCGTCGGGGCCCAGTACGACTCGGAGGTCGTCTACCACAAGATCCACGCCGACCTCGAGGCCAAGGGCGTCCTCTTCATGGACCCCGAATCGGGCGAGCGCGAGCACGAGGACATCTTCCGTAAATACTTCGGGACGATCGTGCCGCCCGCTGACAACAAGTTCGCCGCGCTCAACTCCGCGGTCTGGTCGGGCGGCTCTTTTGTGTACGTGCCCAAGGGCGTGAAGGTGGACATCCCCCTGCAGGCCTACTTCCGAATCAACACGAAAAGCTTCGGCCAGTTCGAGCGCACACTCATCGTCGTGGACGAGGGCGCCTTCGTCCACTACATCGAGGGCTGCACCGCGCCGGTGTACTCTAAGGACTCGCTGCACTCCGCGGTGGTCGAGATAGTCGCCCTGCCGGGCTCTCGCGTGCGCTACTCGACTATCCAGAACTGGTCCTCGAACGTGTACAACCTCGTCACCAAAAGGTCCAAGGCCTACGAGAACGCGACGATCGAGTGGGTCGACGGCAACATCGGATCGAAGCGCACGATGAAATACCCCTGCGTCATCCTCGCGGGCGAGGGCGCCCACGGCGAAGTCCTCTCCGTCGCCTTCGCGGGCGCGGGGCAGGAACAGGACACGGGCGGCAAGATGATCCATCTCGCGAACAATACGACGAGCGTGGTCACCTCGAAGTCGATCTCGAGGGGAGGGGGCGTAGCCACCTACCGCGGCCTCGTAAAGGTCGCGCCGGGGCTCACGGGCATCAAGAGCAAGGTCGAGTGCGACGCCCTCATCCTCGACCCCGAGTCGAAGAGCAATACTTACCCGACCATGGACATCAAGTCCGACGACGTGCGCATCGAGCACGAGGCCAAGGTTTCGAAGATCTCCGAAGAGGAGCTCTTCTATCTCCAGAGCCGCGGCATCGAAGAGGAAGAGGCCGCGAAGATGATCGTCGCCGGCTTCATCGACCCCCTCGTGAAGGAGCTGCCCATGGAATAC
>Ga0326727_10007750_pt1 | contig 27965 bp, 26 predicted proteins | sample MB2enrmetagenome_FD_207643 | JGI IMG/M metagenome (GOLD analysis project Ga0326727, IMG submission 207643) | Lab enriched peat soil microbial communities from McLean, Ithaca, NY, United States - MB29MY | ecosystem: Environmental > Terrestrial > Soil > Wetlands > Peat | place: USA: New York...
GCTGCGGCAGTCTACCCCCAGTTTTGGGGTGACTCAACCTCAAATCTGTAGCTTAGCCTTCGGGTTCCAGCAGTCCCACTATCGCTGAAGGGGAACACACATCATTTTCAGCAGTTTGGAAAACGTGGAGAAAATCACCGCCGGTAAGAAGTGGGCGCCGCACTTCACCGACAAAGCCAGGGTCGAGGAGTACATTCGCACGCTGCCCGTTGTCAGCTCGTTTGTCTACTTGGCGCTCTTCTACACCAATCTGCTCGAATACTACCAACCGCGCATGGATGGCGACACATTGGTATTCCCCATTTATTTGCCGAAAGACTTTCGCGCGCCATTTGTCGATCCGCTGACTGCGACGGGACCTGCGGTTTTTGAGATCTTCGACAATCGGGACAAGTACGCCGGCCAGTCTTTGCCTGTAATCGGCGACATCATCTCGCCCGGCGAAATGGTCGAGACGTTTAGTCGTGTCACCGGGAAAAAGGCCGTATACAGCTCGGCGTTCACGCGCGAGGAGCTGCTCCACCACTTCCCCGCGTTCGGCGCGAACGAGGGTCTTGTGCGCGAGAACTCGGGGATGGTTGAGTACGCAGTCGAATACGGTTACTTCTTCAAAGACCGCGATCTGTTGTGGAGCCGGCAGATCAATCCTGAGACTCTGACTTGGGAGAAATTCCTGCGCTCCACAGGCTGGCAGGGGCAAGGGAGGTCCTTCGGCTTTTGACATCCCCAAAACACTCCAGGATCGGAAGCCGCTAGCGCCAGGCTTCCGATCCTGGAGCAATTATGAGCGACATCCGATGGCCTGTGAAGTATTTCCCGGGGACAACAGATAACCGTCGCGAGGTGGTCGAAAGTGTATGCGAACGTTCCCGGATCGGGAGCATCACTGTTACCAAAGCCTGGGTAGTCAGGTGCAATTAGGTGATACCGATCCGAGAGGCGAACCAGGAGCTCGTCGTACATCCGGGACGAAGAGGGAAAGCCGTGCAGCAACAGGAGCGTGGGTGCATCGGGCGCGCCCGCTTCACGGTAGAAGATAGACAAGCCATCGACTGTGACGGTGCGATGCGAAACACGATGCTTCGTGGCCTCCTTCGTGGTTCGAGCCTGGGCAGTGCGCGGCGCCAGGACCACGGAGAGCAGAGCCAATACTGCCAGGCACAGGAGCGACTTCGAAAAAGTGAGAGTGCCATTGAGTCCGGCACTCTTATAGCGGATTGAACTTGTGGTGGTCATTAGACTCCCTTTCCCCTCGAGCGTGATGATGGTTGGGCATCAAGGAACTCCCGGATGCGTGCTGCGATGAACTCGCTGGCTTCCTCGAGCGCGAAGTGGCCGGCTTCAATCAAGTGCAGCTCCGCCTCAGGCAGATCCCGCAGGAATGCCCGCGCCCCGTTTACGGTGAAAAATGGATCGTTCTTCCCCCACACAATGAGCGTCCGCGGCTGCCTGTCGCGGAAGTACCGATGCCACTCTTCATAGAGAGCGACGTTGGAGGGGTAGTCGTGAAGCAGGTTGAGCTGGATGGCGTCATTGCCCGGCCTGTCGAGCAGGAACTGATCGAACGTGTAGGCGTCCGGACTGATTCGCTCCGGGCGCTTGGCGCCGTGCGTGTACTGAAAAACGGTGGTTGCGCTTGCGAGCAGTATGCGCACAGGCTTTTCGGTCTCCACAGTGCGCTTAGCCCAGAAGGGCTTCAGCGGCTCGAATGCGGCGCTGATGCCTTCGGCATAGGCATTGCCGTTCTGCACCACAATGGCTTCAATCGCCTCAGGATGGGCAGAGGCGATGCGGAAGCCCACCGGAGCGCCGTAGTCCTGGACGTAAACGCTGAACTTCTTCAGTCCAAGGACGTTGAGCAACAACTCTTCGACGTGTGCGGTGATGTTGTCGAAGGTGTAGTCAAAGTCCGTGACCGTGGGCGCATCACTGTAACCAAAGCCGATGTAGTCGGGCGCGATGACGTGAAAGTTGTCCGCGAGCCGCGGAATCAGCTCGCGGAACATGTGGGAGGACGACGGAAAACCGTGCAGCAACACGATGGTGCCGGCATTCTCCTGGCCGGCTTCGCGGTAGAACATCTTCCGGCCGCGAACGGTAGCGTAGTGGTAAGTCGTCACAAAAAGGTCCTTTCCTTCGCAGCTGTGTGCAGCCGTCAAGACCTTAGCGGGTAGCGGCCGAGGTGGTTGCGTGAACCACGGGAAAATCGATCTCCGTGCCGGCAATGTGATTGAAGTAGTTGGTGAAAATGTTGACGGCGACAACCGCGACAATCTCCACGATCTCCGCGTCGGTGAGCCCTGCGGAGCGCAGGCTGGGGACATCATCTGATTCAACATGCCCCCGCTTCGCCACGACTTTGACTGCGAAGCGAAGAGCAGCCGCGGAACGGACGTCAGGGGCTTCGGCGCGCTGGGCGACCTCGAGCTGCTCCGGCTTGAGCCCGGTCAGTGATCCGAGGACGGTATGTGCGGAGAGGCAGTAATCGCAGCCGTTTGCACTGGCAACAGCCACGGCGATCTGCTCGCGCAGTTGGGCCGGAAGAACGCCCTCGGAGAGCGACGCACTCCAGCTCATATACGCCTTGAGAACGGCAGGTGAATTGGCGAGCTGCTTCGCCAGGTTTGGCACCATGCCCAGGTTGCGCTGTAAACCATCGAAAAGCTGCTTGGTCTGGCCGGTTGCTTCTGCGGGTTCGATTGACTTGAAAGTGGACATGTTTGTTTCCTCCGTCACTTCAGATACTGGAACACCGATACAAGTTACAAGACGGGTGTCGTTTCTTTGAGAATTTACCTGTGGTTGATCAGAGGACAGGAGGGAAATCGGTGATTTACAGGGCAGTGCCGGAGTCGGGACGATGGAGAGATCACTGACAGCGTCGTCCGTCACCAGGGAAGGCTCTTTCTTTCGATGTTCTTAGAGTTCGTCACGAAGAAAACAGGCCGTGAAGTCTGACAAACGGATGGTGCCGGTCCCAATGAATGTCTCGATGGCGCTTCTGCCATCTTTCCAGGACCGAAATGTCCAAACGACTGTCACTTTATATGAAAGCACTGAGATGGAAACTGCCGGGCGAAGGGTCACGCGGTGAGGAAAGTTAGTCCAGCGAATGTAACTTTCTGGTTTCCGGGGCGTCCTAAGTGTGCTGTGCGAATTCCAGTTCGTAGCAGTGGCTTCCACCGACAATGTTGGGGTTAGAACTCCTTAGAGTTCTCAATACTGAAACTCCATGAAACAGAACAAAACCAGAATGAGTAAAGGAGAACACCTTGAAAGCCAATTTGTTTCGCGTCAGCGGAATGCTGGCGATGATCTTCCTGGCGGTCGCATCGGCGGCTGCGATCGACCAAAAACGCGATACGTTCGTACTGACTAGCACAAACGATCCAAGCGGCAATGAAGTTGTCGTGTTCGAACTGAATGATGCGGGAACGCCTTCGCTATCATTCGTGAAGAAGTTGCCAACGGGTGGCATGGGCGGGGCAGGCGGAAATGCGGGGGCCGTGCAGTTCCGACGCGACTTCGGTGCCGTGGTGAATTACGCCTCCAATAACGTGAGTCAATTGGTGCGAGATGGCGACTTTATTGGAACTGTGAGAACGATTGGGCTGGCTCCAAATTGTGTTAATCCAGTTTCTGTCGCCCTCACCGATGCTCAAGCGTTTGTCGTGGGCGCCAATTGCGCTGAAAGCCACGCGTGGCCGTCAGGACACCTTGACGGAACCGTAGTTGCCGTCCCAGATACGTCAGCTGGGCAGATCGTCACTGGCAAGAGTTGGGCCGCCGTCACCTTGAAGTCGGGATCTGTCCTTCAATTGCCCCTAACCGAGGAAGGGAATCTCAACGGAACCAGCTCGCCAGTGGCGCTGCCAAGCGACGCAAGCAATACTCCTCTGGGAGCTGCGTTCTGGGGAGACCTTCTGGGATTTAATCCAGCCCATAGTTCGTACAGCCTTGCTCTAGTGGACAAGAACAGGGACGTTTTCCCGGTACTCGGGCCGCAACCGCCATTTCCCAGCAACGCCCCGTGCTGGTTAGCCAAGGGAGGGGGAAACGTGTGGTATGCGGGCAATAGCCCGGGCCACGCTATCTCAATATTCTTCAGCGACGGGCAAGGCGGAACATTTTACAAATCGGTGCCTTTGCCGGGCGTGCCGACCGATGTAACAGTATCTCCCGACCGCAAGTGGCTTGCCGTCATCTACACGGCCACGGACGGAAGCGGTGGGCGCGTTGCTGTTTTTGCCATCGACACTTACGGCGACCTGTCGCTTGCGGCGATTTCAGACCCGATTGGTGTTGCCGCGTTCAATGGGGTGGCGATAAGCCAGTAGTGGTTCTCTCCAGTTTCCCTTCCACGGCGGGCTTTTGCCCGCCGTTCTTTGTTCAGCAGCTGTTGTCTGGATGAGTACAACCGGAGCGCGAAGCGGGAGCATGGAACGCGGCGACCCGGAAGACTCTGCGCTTTGCGATGACGAAGCAATGGAGTCGATTAAATAGAACAGGTCCCCGCTTAGGGTGCATTGTTTTTCCGAGTTATCCGGGCAGCGTACTTCTTTAAGATGTGGAGTATTCTCCAGCGCTGCACTGCGGGAGATTGACGGCCGATAGCAGATTACCGTGACCAGTAAATATATTCGGTACAACTTCGGTACAAATAAAGGAGAGAAAAAACGGCCTCGTCGTCCCTAAGCGACACCATATAAAGCATTTAGAGTTTTGATTTTCAGAGTTCGGGACCAGGGGGTCGGAGGTTCAAATCCTCTCTCCCCGACCATCTAATCCCATAGAATCATTGAGTTACATTCGTCACCGGTTCCGGCCAAGCCGGAACTTGGGTCCATTTGGCTCCAATCAAATCTTCCACCCTCTGCACTGCCCGCCGCGCATCTGCCGGAACCGAATGCAAGTAAACGTCGCGCGTAATCTCCGGCGACGAGTGCCCCAGTAAAGCCTGTACCGTTCCGAGCGATGCCCCTGCCGAATTCAGCAGGGTCGCAGTGGCGTGCCACAACCAGTGCCAGGTCACACCTTCCAGCTTCAACTTCTTGCAGGTCGGCTTGAGTTGACGGTTGAGCAGATTGCGACGGTCAAGCGGCGAACCGTTCCGAGCCGCAAAAACCAGGCCACCTGCTGGCCGATGGACCGTTACTAATCTGGATTCAGACTCGATCCTGTCACGCATTCTGGCGTATTTTGCATCAACAATGGCGCGTTTTGCATATCGAAGAACGCGGCGAGCATCTACATTGATCATATGTTCAACGCGAAAGCATACTCCGCCTCCAGTGCAACATCGACGCTCGCCTCCACCGTGATCGCGCGTCGCGATCCAACCGAACAAGACGTACAGATCGAGATTCTCTACTGCGGCATCTGTCACTCCGATCTCCACCAAGTGCGCAACGAATGGAGCGGCGTGATGCCCACCGTCTATCCCTGCATCCCTGGACACGAGATCGTTGGACGCGTCGCCAAAATCGGCTCTGCCGTAACCAAGTTCAAGCCTGGCGACCTCGCCGCAGTCGGCTGCATGGTGGACTCGGACCACACCTGCCCCGAGTGCCAGGCAGGTTTCGAACAATTCTGCGCAAAGGCAACCTTTACTTACAACTCGCCAGACAAGCATCTGGGCGGTGTCACCTATGGCGGCTACTCCGATAGCATCGTCGTCGACCAGAGCTTTGTCCTCCGCGTTCCCTCGAATCTTGAACTTGCCGGAGTAGCGCCTCTGCTGTGCGCCGGAATCACGACGTACTCGCCGTTGCGCCACTGGAATGTCACCAAGGGCAAGAAAGTCGGCGTGGTCGGTCTTGGTGGACTGGGCCACATGGGCGTGAAGTTTGCACACGCGCTCGGGGCACACGTTGTTGTCTTCACAACTTCACCGAGCAAGAAGGAAGACGCACTGCGCCTCGGAGCAGATGAGGTCGTCATCTCGAAGAATGCGGATGAGGTGCGAAAGCACGCTGGCAGCTTCGACTTCATTCTCGACGCGGTTGCCGCCGACCATGACATCGGTGCCTACATCAATCTATTGCGGCGCGATGGCAACATTACCCTCGTCGGCGCCCCGGAAAAGCCGCTCCCGGTTTCGGCATTCGGCCTGATTATGGGCCGCCGCAGCCTGTCCGGCTCTCCTATCGGCGGGATCGCCGAAACCCAGGAGATGCTCGATTTCTGTGGCGCGCGTAACATCACCGCCGATGTCGAAGTGATCCCCATCCAGAAGGTCAATGAAGCTTACGAAAGACTGCTCAAGTCCGATGTGAAGTATCGCTTCTCGATCGATATGGCTTCTCTCAAGTCTGAGTAAACCCGATGAATAAGCACTTTCGCATCTCTGGCAGCGTCTTTTCAAAGTTGGAAGAACTGGGAGTCCGTGCCTCTGCGGTCCTGCGCAGGGCCGGGCTTCCCAAGGGATTTATCGATCGGCCCAGCGCACTTCTCAAAACCGAGGAACTTTTTGCCCTTTGGCGTGCCGTGGGCGAAGTCAGCACCAATCCGGCGATCGGCCTCCAACTCGGCACAGAAACCAGGACCGAACGATTCAGCCCCGTCGGTCTCGCTGCTCTCTCATCGGAGAACTTCGGGGCAGCCATAGACCAAATGGCGCGCTACAAACAACTCACCTGCCCGGAAGAGATCCTCCAAGAGAAGGAGGAAGAAGTGTGGAGCATCCAGTTCCGCTGGCTTCTGGCAGATGAACTCGAGCCTCCGGTGCTCAATGAATGTTGCTTCGCTTGGGTGCTCTCGATCGCCCGCCACGGCACGGGTACGCGAATCTCGCCGCTGCGCGTGGAATTCGTGTACCCGCGGCCGCACGCAAAGATGATCGAGCGCCACTTCGGCTGCCCCGTCCTCTGTGGAGCCCCCAGAAATGCCATCGTGTTTCGCGCCTCCGACGCGCAGCGGCCGTTCGTCACCCGGAATGCCGAACTTCTGGCAATGCTTGCGCCGCAGTTTGAAGAAGAGCTGAAGCAGGAGCACGGCGACGAGAACTTTGTCGAGCGGGTCCGCATCGCGATCCAGCAAAAGCTAACGGGCCGGCGACCCACCATTGAGGACGTCGCCCGTGCGTTACACATCAGCTCCCGTACCCTGCAGCGGCGTCTGCAAGACGCGGGGGCCAGTTTCCAGCACGTTCTGGAAGAAGCGCGTCACCAGCTTGCCCGCCACTATCTTCATAACTCGGTCCTCGAGCTGAACGAAGCTGCGTATCTCCTGGGATATAACGACGCAAATTCATTCGTTCGGGCTTTCCGTACGTGGGAAGGAATGCCACCCGCTCGCTGGCGCGAAGAGCAGCGTACAAGGGCAGCATCATGACCGCAGCAAGACCGTGCGCCGCATGACCCTGAAGGATACGAAGTGGTTCGGCCTTGATCTCGAGCACCACCTCTTGAAGGAGTAAATGATGCAAAAACGCAAACTTGGAAAAAGCAACTTGGAAGTCTCAGCGCTTGGCCTCGGCTGCATGGGCATGAGCTTCGCTTATGGTGAAGCAAAAGATAAGCAGGAGATGATTGCTCTTCTTCGTGCCGCCGTGGATCGCGGCATCACGTTCTTTGACACCGCGGAGGTGTATGGCCCGTTCACAAACGAAGAACTCGTCGGCGAAGCACTCTCTCCCGTGCGTGAGCAGGTGGTGATTGCCACAAAGTTTGGGTTCAAACTCAAACCCAGCGGAGAGCCCGGCTGGCTGGGCCTGGATAGCCGGCCGGAGCACATCAAGGAGGTCGCCGAGGCGTCACTCAAGCGCCTCAGGACCGATGTCATCGATTTGTTCTATCAGCACCGTGTTGATCCGGACGTGCCGATTGAAGACGTAGCGGGAGCGGTGAAGGACCTGATTCAGGAAGGCAAGGTGAAACACTTCGGGCTGTCTGAAGCTGGAGTGCGGACGATCCGGCGAGCCCATGCCGTGCAGCCCGTGACGGCCTTGCAGAGCGAATACTCGCTCTGGTGGCGAAAGCCTGAAGCAGAAGTGCTCCCCGCTCTGGAAGAGCTTGGAATCGGATTGGTTCCATATAGCCCACTCGGGAAGGGATTCCTCACCGGGAAACTGGACGAGCACACCAGGTTGGGCAGCTCCGATTTTCGCAGCACACTTCCTCGCTTTACGCCGGAGGCTCTGAAGGCCAATCAGGCCGTCGTCGATCTTCTCGGCACCGTTGCCAAGCGGAAAGGGGCGACACCTGCGCAGATCGCACTTGCCTGGCTGCTTGCGCAAAAGCCGTGGATCGTTCCGATCCCGGGCACGACCAAGTTGCCTCGCCTGGAAGAGAACATGGCCTCGGTCGCAATCGAGCTCACGCCAGATGACCTGTGCGAAATTGACCGCACGGCATCAAAGATCACGGTGCAGGGCGATCGGTATCCGGAGCACCTGCAACGAATGACCGGTCTGTGATCCTCAAACGCAATGTTCTCTCTGCCGCCGGTAAGTCCCCCGAGGGAACGCAGCATGCGAGTTGGCTTTCCGGGTTCGGGGTTGATGGGCAGCAAGCTCGGAAGGGTCCTCGCGCGAACTGGACATGGAGTGATAGTTAGCAACACGCGCGGCCAAGACAAAGTTGAGAGGCTGGGGCGCGGCGCCGGAGGCAATGCAGGCGCCGGTAGGCCGGGCGAGGAAGCGGAGGCCGCATCCGCAGGCCGGTGGTTCGAGTCCAGCCGCAGCCAACCCCAAGCCAAAGAACGAGGCGGCCCTTGCGAACCGCCTCGCTGTCTTCCGGCATTCCGATTACTTCTTATCCTTGTTGTAGTCCAGATAGACGACGTGGGTCTGGAGATACTCTTCCAGTCCATGAGGTCCATCGGCACCGCCGATGCCTGACTTACGCCATCCGGCATGGAAGCCCTGCATAGCTTCGAAGTTCTCGCGATTCACATAAGTCTCGCCGAACTTGATTTCGTTGCAGGCGCGCATCACCGTGTCCATGTCATTGGTGTAGATCGAGGAGGTCAGGCCATACTCGCAATCATTGGCCTTCTCAATCGCTTCGTCGAGATCTTTGTACGTGCTGATGGGCAGCACGGGGCCAAAGATCTCCTTCTGCATGATGTTGGTCTCCTGGCGGCAGCCCGTCAGTACCGTCGGCTCAAAGTAGAAGCCCTTCTTGGTCTCAACCCGCTTGCCGCCGAGAACAACCTTGGCACCGTCTTTTACCGCCTGATTCACAGCCGTAGTGACGTTCTCCAGTTGCTGCTTGCTGACCAGCGGTCCCATGTCGACGTCCGGCTTCGCCAGAACATCGCCAAACGTCGTCGCCTTCATCAGTTTTGTAACCTTCTCTGTGAACTCCGCGGCAACCGACTCGTGAACATACACGCGCTCGGCGCAGTTGCATACCTGGCCGGTATTGATGATTCTCGATGCCCGGATCGAAGCCGCGGCCAGATCCAGATCCGCACTCGGAGTGACGATGGCTGGCGCCTTGCCGCCCAGTTCGAGCGATACCTTTGTGATGTTGGGGGCAGCTGCGGCCATTACCGCTGCGCCGCCTTCCACGCTGCCCGTCAAGCTCACCATGCCCACCTTGGGATTCTTGGCCAGCGCGTTGCCGACCACGGAACCGGAGCCGGAAACCAGGTTGAATACGCCCTTCGGCAGGCTGGATTTCGCCACGATTTCGGCAAAGATAAAAGCGTTCAGCGGGGTCTCGCTGCTCGGCTTGATCACGATCGTGTTGCCGGTCACCAAGGCTGGAGCCATCTTGCGCGCGATCAGGAAGAAGGGGAAATTCCATGGCAAAATGCCGGCAATCACGCCGATCGGCAGCTTGAACAGTAGAATATTTTCGTTGGCGCGGTCACTCTGGATGATTTCGCCGGTATAGCGGCGGGCGAACTCTGCCATGTAGTCGAAGTAGTCCGCGGTAAAGAAAGCTTCCACCTTGGCCAGCCCAAGGACCTTGCCCTGCTCTTCACTGATGCAGTGAGCGATCTCTTCGCCCCGGGCGCGTACCAGTTGTGCGATCTCCCGCAGATGGCCGGCCCGTTCGATGGCCGGTTTCTTTGCCCAGCTTTTCTGTGCTTTTTCCGCAGCCAGCACGGCTGCATCGGCGTCCGCAGCCGTGCCGCTCGGCACCTCTGCGATGAATTCCTCATTGGAAGGATTGATGACGGTGATGGTTTTGCCGCTGGCAGATTCGGCAAACTGGCCATCGATGAACATGCGGTATTTGGTAGTAGAAGCTGTCGGGCTCATTTAAATCTCCTTTGATGTCAGACCTCTAGAATGGTGGTTATTCTCCGTTAGAGCCGGATGCGTTACGGTTGCTGTCGCCTCCGGTGCCTGGCCGTATTCCTATTTCCTATAATTTCAAGACTGCGAACACGAACAACCCCGCTGGGTATCCGCTCGCTTTCTATGCGTGGACTAATTCATGTTCCTTGGCAGCCGCGTTGAACAGATCGAGCGCAGCCTGAACGACTTTCATGTCTTCTTCCACCGAGCCGCCGCTTACGCCAATGCCGCCGATGGTTTTTCCGTTGTAGACGAGCGGGTGCCCGCCGCCAAAAATGACCATCCTGGATATACTCTGGAGGCCGTAGAGCGAGGTTCCGGGCTGACAAACGGTGGCGAGGACGTGCGTGGCAGTCTTCACCGCGACAGCCGAGTAGGCCTTGTTCAAAGAACATTCCCGGCTCACCAGCAGAGCCTCTTCCATCCTCTCCTGCAGAATGAGGTTCGCGCCTTTATCCAAAACGGCGAACCACATGGGAACTCCAATTTCGTCGGCCTTTGCCTCGACGGCGAGCGCCATCTTCCGGGCAAATTCAACGTTCACTCCGTAATCGGTGATGGCAGCGCCAACAATCTGTTTCGACGCCGCCGTCTGCGTAACCACGCCGCCGCTCTTCAGACCTTCGGCAATGGTCTTGAACTTCTGCAGGCCGGCGGTAGCAACCGTCATATCCTCGTCGACCGTACCTCCGCTCACGCCGATGGAGCCAATGACTTCTCCATTGAGCACTAGCGGGAAACCGCCGCCAAAGACCACCAGATTACTATCATTCTGCAAACCGTACAGAGACGCTCCCGGTTGAACCAGGGGGACCAGGTTGCTGGTTGCCGTCTTCAATGCGACGGCGGTGTATGCCTTTCCGAGCGAAACCTTTTCACTCACCAGGATTACCCCGGCCATTCTGTTGATGGAGATCAGGTTGGCATCCGCATCGTCGATCACGATGTACATGGGAACCTTGATCTGTTTTGCTTTCGCTTCCGCGGCGGCGGTGATTTCTTTTGCGAGAGCAAGATTCACAATCGATCTTGCTACTTTGATATTGGCATTCTTGGCTTCGATCATTTTCACGTTACTCCTTTCCAGAAATGAGCTTTCTATGAGCAACGGCTATAACGGATGAGGGTCCCGTTAGACTATTTGGAAGGTGGACAGCGGATTTGAACAGTGCTGGGGATAGAGCAGTTAAGGCAGCACAGAGAAATCCTCCGAGTACGCCTAGCCGCACAGTATATAGTCCAATCCCAAAAACAAGTCAAGCGGATAATCATCTTGTCTGACAAGATCCCGCCGCGATGTTCGTCTCCCATCGGAATCGTCGGCGAGCATTCATGGAGCGGCCCAGCTGCGCCGATACCCGGTGAGCGGGGAGTGCGGTGGAATGACTCTTTCGTGCTACCTGAAGCTATTTTCGCTTCGCATATGCCGCCCTGGCTTGGATGAGGATGGTCGAGCGGGCGCAAACGGCGAGGCCACATGCGGCCTGGGTGGTGGAGAGGATTCAGGAATCCTACCTCTATCCGGAGATGAGCTGCCGCTCTTGCCCGAGCATCATCCGCCCCGGGACAGCGCTATCCGGCGGCCCGTGTCGAGGCTGCTGCCGAGCGCGCGCTGCTTTGCGGCACCACCCTTGGCACGCAAGCACGGGCGGACTCCTTCCGAACATTGCCCGGCTCAGCGACCTTCTGCGCCGGATGCCAATGCTCCAGACAGGGGACCCAGGACAGGCTCGCAACCTCATAACAACGCTTGATCGCAAGCATAAATACTTTCAATTTCCGCTGGACCGATATCTGCGGTAGGGTACTCGAAATTGCTTTTGCTGGTGATCGGCGCACGGAAACAAGCATGGAAATGCGCAGAGATGAACACAGAGAATGGAAATATGGTGAGGACCGTGCGCCGATCAGCACTTTTTCCCGAATTGAAAGCTAGCACCTGAGCGATGCCTGTGAGCGTGAGCCGCGAGAGGATGATAAGTTTGGTTGTGCTGCTAACCGGCTACTCGGCGTTGATTGCCGGGTTGTTGGCCCTGGCAGTTCATCCGCTCCTCGGTGTTCTCACGGCGCTTGGCGGTATGGCGCTGTCGGTCTGCGCGGCGATCGAACTGGTTCAGACGCCAGCCGCTCCCCACCCTATGTCCCCGGGCGAGTAGTCTCAGAACGGCACTGCCAAACTGCACCCCCAGGCGGCGCGGCGCTCGAATTCCCAGCCGCAGCCTGGCTGATTGCGGCGGATCGTCGCGTTGCACCCATCTGGCGGTTTGCGCTGGCCCGGAATCGCGGCATCCAAACCGAGGCGTCCATGCCAAGGTTGACAATCTCCTGCCCGGACCTTCAAACTTCTCGACAACTGCCGGCAAGCCAGCCAGCGTCACAGCTTTCGGCGCTCACCGCGAAACTACGTGGGCCCTGCCGGGTTAGTACGGAACGACCCGTCAGTGTCGGGAAGCATGCAGCTCTAGGATGCTGCGTTTGAGGAGTGAGCATTATGAAATTCAATACTGGTAAATACCACACAGGATGGCTGCGATCGTTCCTGTATGACATTCTTCAGCCGGGGCAAGCCGAGGCTGCCACGGTATCGAGAATCGGACAGCTGACTCGGCAAGGACTGGCGATCACGCTCAGCGCGTTGATGATAATGATTCCGATGGGACAAGGCGATGTGTTTGCGCAAGAGGCGCCCGCGCCCGCACCCGCCGCCGCCCCACCGCCCGCGGATGCCGGCCCGCAAGCGCCGCAGGCGCAACCCCTGTCGGCGGATCAGTTGGACCAGTTGGTAGCACCTATCGCGCTCTATCCCGATGCGCTGGTGGCGCAGGTTTTGGCTGCCTCCACCTATCCTACCCAGGTAGTGGAAGCGGATCGCTGGCTGCAGGCGCAGGGCAATGCCCCAGCGCAACAAATTGCGGCTGGTGCTGACACCCAAAATTGGGATCCGAGCGTAAAGGCCCTCACGGCATTTCCAACCGTGCTGGCGCAGATGGATAAGAACCTGCAATGGACAACCGACCTGGGCAATGCTTACTACAACCAGCCTCAGGATGTAATGGATTCCGTGCAGGCAATGCGCCAGAAGGCACAGGCTGCAGGTCACTTGCGCAGCTCGGAGCAGCAGACGGTAAATAACGCAGACGGCGCAATCACCATCGCGCCCGCCAACCCGGCGGTCGTTTACGTTCCGGTCTATGACCCCTGGGCGGTGTACGGCGGTCCGTTCCCGATGTATCCGGGCTATTTCTGGGCGACACCTCCGGGGATATTCTGGGGTGGATTCGGGATCGGCTTCGGAATCGGTATCGGCATCGGCCTGTGGGGCGGCTGGGGTTGGGGATGGGGCCACTGGGGCTGTGGATGGCACAGCCACTCCGTCTTCTATAATCACGGCCGTTACTTCACGCATAGCGCAACAGTGGTCAACCATGGATTCAACCGGCCCGGCGGCCCAGGCCGCGGTTTTGGAACGCGGGGGGCTTATGCGCGGCCGGGCGGTGGATTCAACCGTGCAACTGGAGCCGGCAATCGGTCGAACATCGGTAACCGCGGTGCTGGCGGCGCCAGCAGGCCTGGAGGCGCCTATGGACGCGGAGGTGCAGCCGGACGCCCGGCGGGAGCAGCGAGTCGTCCAGGAGCAGGCGCGGCCCGGTCATCGGCTACTCACGGGGCCGGCGCAAGCTCTAGCGGTGCGCACGCGGGCGGGGGTGGTCACATCGGCGGCGGCGGTCACTCCGGAGGCGGAGGCCATGCAGGACACGGCGGTCGATAGAGGTAGATTGAAACTCCGCTAGCAAGCCAGTCCCAACCACGGCTCGCCCTCGGACACCAAACAAAGCTCCCGCACTGGCGGGAGCTTTGCGTATTTGGCAGAGGGCATGTTCGTTGGCCCCGCGCTGCCGGCTCCGCGAATCTCCGACTCCCGGAAAATCCTGTTCACGACCTGTCATCAAACAATGTTCCGGTCGACTCTTCCTCCGGGAACTCCGCGCTCTCCGGTTCCGGCTGGGACGGCTCGACGCCCACATCTTCGTCTTCTTCGCGCGGTTCGGTTTGGGACGCCTTCCTGCGGGCGCGTCGTTGTTCCCCGCGTTTTTTCCACTTCTCACGAAGATCCTCGCTCTTGCGCCAGCGCAATGCCTCCAGTCCGGTCTCAGATACTTCGATCGGCGGAAGCCCTTCCGCCAACTGCAATTCCCGGTCCCTTCTGGTTAGAGCAGCTTGAGGTACGGCACTGGCCAAGGCAATCTCCCGGGATACCGGCAGTGATGCATCAATCGCCATGCCATTCCTCCTTTCCGGCCCTGCCCGGCAACCTCGGGGTGAAGGCTCTCGGGGCCTCACTCGCGGCCTGCCCGCTTACCCGCTGGAGCAGTTTCAGCAACGACCGTTGCATCCGGCTGCCCTATGGCGGCGGCGGAGTGCCCGTTTCTGCTGGCGCGCCCGCGGCCGGCGGCAACCGGGTCAGGCCGACCACGCGCAGCATTGCTCCTCCGTGGTTCCGGCCTCGGGATAGAACCCGGGTCCGGGAGACGCGGGAACCATTGCTATCGGGGTCACTTCAGGCGCGGCCATTGCCTGCACCCAACCTCGACGCAGCTCCATCAGCATCTCGATCTGCCTTTCCAGGAGCGTCGGATTGAGCTTGAATTGCACTTCCATCAACTTTGCCCGTACATGCGAATAAAAACGCGAGAGATCCTTGGCCGTGCTCCCGCCACGTTCCATATCCAGCGAACATTCCAACTCCTGCAGCACCTGGAATCCGTGGTTAGACTGGTTGACGCGCTCTTGCACATCGCCAGCCCGGATGGCGGCAATCACCCGCTTCAGGTCCCTCGCCAGTACGTCGTACAGCATGATGACCACTTCTACCGGCGAGGCGCCCTGCACATCCGCCTCACGATACGCCGTAAGTTCCCGACTCCCCATGATCTAGCTCCCCGATGATGATGTGTTGTTGCCCAACTCTGCGTTGATTTGTTCCTTCGCGGTGTTCAGTTCTTCCAGCGCGATTTCCGCCGCGTCGTACTCGGCCGTCAGGCGCGTCTGCAGGGGAGCGATAGTGTTGGTTTGAAAATTGGAGACGTCTTCCTGCAGATTGGTATAGTTGCTCTTCATGGAGCTTAGTTCGACCGTAAACGCGCCGTCGGAGGAGTCCGTGAGCCTCTGCAACTGGGTATTCAGCGAGCTGGAAAATCCGTTCAGAGAGGAGCCCTCGAAGAAGTTTTGCACCTCGGAATAGTTGTTCTGGATCGCATCGTCCAAGGTTGTGCCATCCACGGTCAGGGTTCCGTCGTTGTTCATGCTGATGCCCAGCGAACCCAGTGTCGAAATGCTCCCGTTGCCGCTGGCGGAGTAACTTCCCGCTCCCAGCAGGTAGTTCTGCAGCATCTCCAGCGTGCTGTCTCCCGCCAGCGGCGGTTCGCTGGTGCTGCTGTAGGTAAACTGGTCGTTGACCTCGCCGATCAATGTGTTGTAGTCGGTGACGAACTGATTGATCGCCGACGAAATCGTCGAGGTATCCGGTGTGGCTGTAAGAGTTACAGTGGTATTCGCATCGGCCCCTGCCAGATTGATCGTCAAACCGCTTACCGCACCCGTTACCGTATTGCTGGCGCTGCTAATGGAGATTCCATCGACGGTCAGCGAGGCATTGGTTCCCTGCTCCGCCTGGGTAAATTCCAGTAAGGAGGAGTCGCTGATCGTGATGTTGCTCGCGCTGCCCGAGCTGTCGCTGACGATCGAGAGCCGGGCCCCGTTGGCATCGGTAATTACGTTGGCCGTAACTCCCAGGTCCTGATCGTTGATGCCGCTGGCCAGTTCTGTGAGCGTTTCGCCGCTCGTCACCGTGATATCCGTCGCCGTGCCGCTGCCCACCTGCAACGAGAAACTGCCCGCCGAAAGTCCGGTGCTGCTGCTGGCCGAGTATCCCGAATACCACGAAGACGTGCCGGCGAGATTGTTCACTTGGACCGTGACCGTGCCGGGCGCGGCCTTGCCGTCAGCCGTTGCCGTGGCAATGCTTGAGTCCGACGAAGACACGTCGATCGACGACAATGCCCCGGCAGAGCTGTTCAGTGCCGCCAGGTCGGTTTCCACCGTGCCGGTCGCGGTGCTGATGGTATTCAGGGCGCTTTCCTGGTCCTCGATCGTTGTCTCCTGGTTTTCCCACTGCGTCTCCGGAGTTTCGGCAGCGGTAATCGCGGTAGCCACCGCGGTGGTGACGTCGATCCCCTCCGAAGTGGAACCAGTTGCAGCTTCCAGCAGCGAACTTAGATCGATGCCGCTGGAACTGGCAGTCGTCGACGTACCCAGCAAGGAAGCCAACTCGGAAGAAGACAAGCTTACGGAACTCATCGTGCAACCTCTTGGAACAGAATCGTTGAAAGAAAAGGACGGCGGGTTTCACTACCCCGCTACCGCGAAACGCCCGCGGCCGGAGCGGCATCTTTCGCCGCATACCCGGCCACAATGCGCCCAAGGAAGTTACTGTATAAGCTTCAGAATCGTTTGCGACGACTGGTTCGCCTGCTGCAGAGCCGCGATACCGGTTTGCTCCAAAGTTGAGAACTTCGACATATTTGCGACCGTTTTTCCGATATCTGCGTCGCTGATGCCGCTCTCGGCGCTGGTCAGGTTCTGGATCTGGGTGTTCATCACGTTGGTGGCCGCCGTCAATTGGTTGACGGCAGCGCCAATCGTGCCGCGGTCTTGCGCAACTGTCGCAATGGCGGCGGTGATCGCGGTCAATTCGGTCTGAGCACTGCCAGTTGTCGTAAGTGCAGTAGCAGCAGCGGACAGTTTCAGGTCGGCAGTGGGGTCGACGGCGGTAGCGGCGGTCGAGACTGAATACGACCCGGTACTTGTGCCGTCACCGAGGTAGACGGAGCCGGCATTGCCGAATACGGCGGTCCCATTGAAGTTGGTAGTTGAATTGATGTTGGTGATCTGAGCCAGGATTGCCGTATAGTCGGACTGAATCGCCGAGCTCTGGGCTGTCGTCAAGCCCGAGCTGCTTGCTTCCTGGGCCAGCGTAACTGCACTGTTCAACAGAGTGGTGACCTGGGACAACGCACCGTCAGCGGTCTGCAAAAGCCCGGTACCGTTGGTGGCATTCTGTACCGATTGAGTCAGCGCCGAGATATTGGCCGTCAGGCCGTTGGCAATCGACAGGCCCGCGGGATCGTCCGCACCGGAGTTAATTTTCGATCCCGAAGAGAGCTGGGTCAACGTACTTTGCAGGTTGGTCTGCGTCGCATCCAAATTGTTTTCGGCCGTAAGAGAGGAAAGGTTGTTCAGAATGCTCAGTGACATGGAGAGTCTCCTTCTTGCCTGATCGCGGCGCCGGCCATATTGCCGTTCTTTCCGCGGAGGCCGTTGCTTTGTACACCACTGTTATCGGCCCGTTTTCCGCAACCTTTAATACACTTCGCAATTTTCTTGCATTCTTTTATCGCCCCGCCGCACGCTGCCTTGCGCTGCCTCAAGATTTCCCCGCTCTCTGCCGATAACACTCTTGCAAAGGCGGCTCATGATGATCGAACTCACCAGGCTCAATGGACATCCCATCATCATCAATGCCGAGCTCATCAAGTTCGTCGAGCAGAACCCTGACACCGTCATCACTCTTGTCACTGGAGACAAAATGGTCGTGCGCGAAGCCGCACCCGAGGTCATGCATCGCGTTCTCGACTACCGCCGCAATCTCCTTCACCCCGAAGCCTCCCAGTCCTGTGCCGATGCGCGACGCAAGGAGCCCGCGGCCGAACCGTCCGCTCCAAAGTAGAGGCCCATCGTGGACAAGGGAACCGTTGCCGGAATCGCCGTTAGTTTTGGAGGGATCACCGCCGGGCTTCTGCTCGAAGGCGGAAAGCTCAGCCAGATCCTCCAGCCAACCGCCGCGCTCATCGTTGCCGGCGGAACCATCGGCGCCGTCCTCCTCCAGTTTCCTCTTGCCACCGTCCTCACCGCCGTGCGCGATCTCGGCATCGTGTTGTTCGAGCCCCGTTCCCGCGCCAGCGACGAAATCAACCGCCTCACCAAACTGGCCCAGAAGGCGCGTCGCGATGGCATCATCTCGCTCGACGCCGAACTCCCCAACATCCCCGATCCCTTCATGCGCCGTGCCCTCATGCTCGCCGTCGACGGCACCGAGTCCAGCGAATTACGCGCCATCATGCAGCTTGAACTCGACGCCAGCGCCGAAGCCGAAGACGAGCTGCCCCGCGTCTATGAAGCCGCCGGGGGCTTCGCCCCAACCATTGGAATCATCGGCGCCGTCCTCGGACTCATCCAGGTCATGCAGCACCTGGATAAAATCGACGAGGTAGGCCGAGGCATCGCCGTCGCCTTCGTCGCAACCATCTACGGCGTCGGTTTCGCCAACCTCGTCGCCCTCCCCATCGCAGGCAAACTTCGTCATCGCCTCCGTAATCAACAGATCCTTCGCGAACTCACGCTCGAGGGAGTCATCTCCATCCTCGAAGGCATTAACCCTCGCATGCTAGAGGCCAAGCTCAACGGATTCCTCCAGCGGGCCAGCGAAAAACACGACTCCTATTCGCAAACCGGAGACGAATCCCAAAACGGCGTGCGTACACCACAATGAAGAAACGACTGAAACCACATGCCAACCAGGAACGCTGGATGGTTTCCTACGCCGACTTCATGACCTTGCTTTTCGCTCTCTTCGTCGTCCTTTATTCTTCCTCCCAGGTCGACAAGCCCCGCATGGTGCGGCTTTCCAACGCCATCACCGCGGGATTCCAGGAGCTCGGCGTCGGTTCGGGCCCGGGCGCGCCCGTTGTCATTCCCGGCACCACCCCCCTGCCCGCTACTCACCCTGCCCGCACCGAGGAAACCGCCGAAGCCATCCGCCCCAAGCTTGAGCTCAAACTCGCCGCAGAGATCGCCAGCCATACTGTCTCCCTACGCGACACTTCCGAGGGCCTCGTGCTCAGCCTTTGCGAACTCGGATTCTTCGATAGCGGCTCGGCAACTCTGCGTGCCAGTTCCATGAACAGCCTGGACCGCATCGGCTCCGTCCTCGCCCTGCTCGGAAGCAATCTGCGCGTGGAAGGACACACCGACGATGTTCCGATTCACACCCCTCAGTTCCAGTCCAACTGGGAACTTTCCACCGCGCGCGCCACCGAGATCACCCGCCTCCTGCTGACCCGCGAAGGCATTGCTCCGCCGCGCCTGTCGGCCGCCGGCTATGCCGAGTACCACCCCATCGGCGACAACTCCAAGGAAGACGGACGCCGTCTCAATCGCCGGGTGGACATCGTCATCGTCGTGCCCCATCAGATCGGCCATCCTTCCCCGTTTTCGGGACCGTAGCCGGTAAAGAAGTCTTGCGCTTCCGCCGATGGAACCTTTGTACGAAACCCTGAACGGATGGCCCGTGGCAACCTTAGTCCCAGATGAACTGCCGAAGGATTGCTTTCCCGGGAGCGATGCGCCCGTGCAACCGGGAGAACCGGATCTGTGTATCCCGGATGATGGTTCAGGCCCGGGAATACTCGACCGCAGGGTTCGCGGTCTGCAGTTCACTAGAGGATATTTATGAGTACCAATCTCACGGTGCCTGGCAACGTGGCCACCAATCCAACCTCCTATCAGATCCGCGATCTCATCTACGCGATTGCCGGAATCTTTCACACCGATAGCCGCCTGGCATTTCTTGAGGACCGCTGCGGCCGCCGCATGAAGGAGCTGAACATCTCCAGTCTGCGGCAGTATCACGAGCTGCTCACCCGCTCCGCTTCGCGCACCACCGAGATGCATCTGCTGCTGAATGAAATCACCATCGGTGAAACCTGTTTCTTCCGCACCCAGGCGCAGCTTGCCGCGCTGCAGCGTCTCGTCCTGCCATCCCTCGCCGCCGCCAAGGAAAAAATTCCCTCTAAGCATCTGCGCCTCTGGAGCGCTGGCTGTTCCACCGGGGAGGAGCCCTACACTCTGGCGATCATTCTCATGGAAGAAGCCAACCGCTTCCTGCGCGGTTTCACCTTTGAAATTATTGCCACCGATCTCAACGACCGAAGCCTGTTGCGCGCCCAGGAGGGAGTCTATGGCGAGCACGCGCTGCGCCACGTCCCGGCGGAGATTCTGCGCAAGTATTTCGAACCTGTCCCCGCTTCCACCGAGCTTCGCGTCCGCAATGAAGTGCGCCAGATCGTCAAGTTCAGCCGCCTCAATCTACTCGATGACGCGCGCATGGTCTTCGTCAAATCCCTCGACGTCATTTTCTGCTGCAACGTCCTCATTTATTTTGACGGCGCCAGCAAGCAGAGGGTCATCCAGCACTTCCATAACAATCTCCTTCCCAACTCCTACTTGTTCCTCGGCCACGCCGAGTCTTTGTTCGGCGTTCACGAGGATTTCCGGCTCGTCCATTTTCCCGGCGCCATGGCGTACCTCAAAACGCCGGTAAAGAGGTAACTCATGCCCGCAATGTCGCTCACGGATCTTCAGCGCCGCGTGGGGGGACTCAACCAGCTGCCATCGCTTCCCGCGATCCTGTTCCCGGTCCTCAATCAGCTCAATGGGAACACCGACAACATCGATCTGCAGAAGACCGTCCAGCTCGTTTCCCGCGATAGCGCTCTCAGTACCCAGGTCCTTCACATGGCCAACTCGCCGCTGTTCGGCTTGCGCCAGAGAGTCAGCACCCTGCGCGCCGCCGCCCTCACGCTGGGCATCTGCCGCCTCCGCGACATCGTCACCTCCTGCTGCCTCATGCAGATTTCGCCCACCCGGAAAGGCGAGTGGGATGCCACTTCCTTCTGGGAGCACTCCCTGGCCTGCGCTCTCATTTCCCGCAATCTCGCCCGCAGACTCAATTATGCGGAACCCGAGCGCGCCTATCTCGCCGGCCTCGTCCATGACCTCGGAATCCTTGTCAACATGCTGCTCATGCCACGCGAATTCTCCCAGGCCTTCAAAATCGCCGCCGAATCCCAGCGTCCGCTGCGCGATGTTGAACTCGAACAGCTTGGCATCTCGCATGAAATCACCGGAGACCTGCTCGCCACCCAGTGGCATATCTTCGACTATCTCTCGGAAGTCATGCGCCGCCATCACGAGGTCGAAAAAGCCACCATCGAGCCGGTCCTCGCCGCCATCGTCAACATCGCCGATCTACTTTGCCGAACCTCCAGCCTCGGCTATGGCTACGAGGAAAACATCGCAGTCACCCTGCAGGATGAGCCCGCATGGAAAATCGTCTCCAGCGAGTCGCCGCGCCTGCACAACCTCGACTTGGTCTGTTTCACCCTGGAGATCGAAAGCTACGTCAAGGAGGTCCGGGCGCTGGTCTCGGTCCTGTTCCGGCTCTGACGCCTGCACCGCACCGTCCATGCCGTCCGCAGATGTCGGCGCGGACAGTTGCGTAACAAATCCACCACCCCGCAACTTTGCAGCCTTGCCTTATTGCACCCGCGTCTCCCCCTTCGCCAAAAGGTGCGCCAGTTTCCGCGTCAGCGTCTGCAGGGTGAAGGGCTTTTGCAGGTATTCGAAATGCGCATCCACTTCGCCATCCTGCAGCAGCGCGTGTTCGGTGTAACCCGACATGAACACAACTTGGAGCTCGGGCAACATCTCCAGAATCCGGTTCGCCATCTCCCGGCCATTCATTCCCGGCATCACCACGTCGGTCAGGAGGAGGTCGATCCGTCCACCATGGCGCTGACTCACCTCGATTCCTTCTTTTGGGTGGGCACAGGACAACACTTCATATCCCTCCCGCTCCAGGACCTCACGCATCAGCCCGCGAACCATCTCCTCGTCCTCCACCAGCAGAATCGTCTGCCGCATCGACTCCACGTGATCGCCATTTCCGGCATTCAGAAACGCACTGCCCGCTCCAACCATTTCGCGCACTTGTTTTCCTCCGCTAGAACCGCACGATTCACTCATTGCAAGAATGATTCCAATCGGTCGCTCTCTCAATTCTTGCGAAAACCCGCGCTCCCGAGCGTTTCTTCTGCGGTAATTCGGTCACTTCCCCAATTGGAACCCCATAACAGAACAACCGTCCCAATTCGGATGAGCGCCACTGCTTCTTCCGGCGCCCGCTGCGCCCGTATCCTTCCCGCTCTTCGCCAGCCCCAGCTCACAAATGCTAAGATTCGGCATCCGGTTCCAACGCGCGAGTTCGCCTCCCGTGAAAATCCGATCCTTTCGAGGTCTTGATTCATGATGCTTTTTCGCCAGGCCAGGCCCAGCCGGCTTGCCATCGCAGTTGTGCTGTTGTATGTCCTTGCTGCCGTTCCCCTGGCCGCAGCCACCGCACCCACCGGGGAGACCGTCGATCTGCAGGTGGTCACGCGCATCCGCCAGGAAGGCGTGCAGCATAGCCAGGTCATGCAGACGCTCTCCGAACTGGCCGACCGTATCGGCCCGCGTCTGGCCGGCTCGCAGAATCTCAAGAACGCGAACCTCTACGTGCAGAAGCAGCTCACAGAATGGGGACTCGCCAACGCTCACCTGGAAGCTTTTTCCTTCGGCCGCGGCTGGGCGCTGGATTCCATCTCGCTGCGCATGACCTCGCCGGACAACGCCGTCCTGTTCGGATTCCCAAAAGCCTGGACACCCGGTAGCAACGGCCCACTGCAAGGTGAGGTCGTCGCCGTCCGGGGCAATTCCATTGAGGATCTCGACAAGTTCAAAGGAAAGCTCGCCGGAAAAATCGTCCTGCTCGGCGAACCGCGCGACCTCAAGCCGGAGAGCGAGCCCGCACTCCATCGCTACGACGATGCCAAGCTCAAGGAACTCGCCGAATTTCCCATCTCCAGCTTTCCTTACAAAGATTCCACCGGGAAGGTTTGGACCCGCGAAGAAATCATGCAGCGCCGCCGCCTCAATGCGGCCATTGAAAAATTTCTGCAGGACGAAAAGGTTGCGGCCTCCATCGAGGGAAGCCGTGGCGACGAAGGTTTGCTCTTCGTCCAGGGAACCCAGAACTTCAAACCCAACTCGCCCGACGGCGTCCTCCAACTCGTCATCGCCGCCGAGCAGTTCAATCGCATGTCGCGCCTGCTCGACCACAAGATCCCCGTCACGGTCGAGCTGGACGTGAAGTCGCACTTCGAATCGCCCGACAACGGCCAGATCTTCAACACCGTTGCCGAGATTGCCGGCAGCGACCAGAGGGATGAGCTCGTCCTGGCTGGCGGCCATCTCGACTCCTGGCACGCCGGAACCGGCGCAACCGACAATGGCGCCGGCGCCGCCGTCGCCATGGAAGCCATGCGCATCCTGCAGGCACTCGGCCTCAAGCCTCGCCGCACCATCCGCGTCGTCCTTTGGGCCGGCGAAGAGGAAGGTCTGCTCGGCTCCGAAGCCTACGTCAAGGACCACTTCGGCTATCCCGACGTTCCCGCAGACGACAAAACGCCCTCCTACCTGCGCACCACGCCCCTGCCCGTCGTCCTCAAGCCCGCGCAAGCCAAGGTCTCCGCCTACTTCAACCTGGACAATGGAACCGGAAAAATTCGCGGCATCTACGCCCAGGGAAATGCCGCAGTGGTTCCCATCTTCCAGCAGTGGGGCGAGCCTTTCCGCGACCTCGGCTTCACCACGGTCACCATGCGCAACACCGGCTCCACCGATCACGTCTCGTTCGACGCCATCGGCATCCCCGGTTTCCAGTTCATCCAGGATCCGGTGGAGTACGAAACCCGCACCCACCACTCCAACATGGATGTTTACGATCGCGCCCAGCGTGACGATCTCATCCAGGCGTCCATCATCATGGCATCGTTCCTCTACAACGCCGCCACCCGTGACGAACTGCTTCCGCGCAAACCTCTCTCCGTCGAGGTCAAGTACGAGCAGCCCGCCGCGAATGCAGCCGCAGCAGCCGGGAAAGACGCGAAGAAGAACTAGCCGGTCGCCACTCCCTCAACGCAAAGGGCGGCCATCGTTCTGGCCGCCCATGATCTTGCTGTTGTTCTTGTTGCTACCGTTGCTCTTCCTCGCCCAGCCGCGCCCTCAACGCCCCGCTCTCACGGCCGCGGCCAGCTCTTTCAGCAAGCCCGCCGTTTCATCCCATCCGATGCAGGCGTCGGTGATGCTCTGCCCATACGTCAGCGGCTTGCCTTTCACCATCTTCTGCGAACCCGCTACCAGGTTGCTTTCGATCATCAGCCCGAGGATGCGCTTTTCTCCCCTGGCGACCTGCGCGGCAACGTTGCGGCACACCGCGGGCTGCCGGGTATGGTCCTTCTGGCTGTTGGCGTGGCTGCAGTCGATCATGACCTGCGGCGTCAGCTTGCTTTTCTCCAGCCTTGCGCAAACCTCCGCCACCGCCTCCGGCGTGTAGTTCACCATCTTGTTGCCGCCACGCAGAATTACGTGCGTATCCTCATTGCCGCTGGTATAGAAAATCGCCGACTGTCCATACTTCGAGTGCCCCAGGAAGGTGTGTGGATGGGCCGAGGAAAGCATCGCTTCGATCGCAATTTGCACGTCTCCCGAGGTTGCATTCTTGAAACCCACCGGGCAGGAGAGGCCGCTGACAAGCTGGCGATGAATCTGGCTCTCCGTGGTGCGCGCCCCAATCGCTCCCCAGCTCATCAGCGCCGCCACGTACTGCGGCGAAATCATATCCAGAAACTCGGTTCCGGCGGGCACGCCCATCTCCGCCAGATCCAGCAGCAGACGCCGCGCCATGCGCAGTCCATCGTTGATTTTGTACGAGCTGTCGAGATAGGGATCGTTGATCAGTCCCTTCCAGCCAATCGTGGTGCGCGGCTTTTCAAAATAGACCCGCATCACGATCACCAACTCGTTGCCGTACTCGGCGATCGCACCTTTCAGTCGGCCGGCGTATTCTCGCGCCGCCTTGGTGTCGTGGATCGAGCAGGGTCCCACCACCACGACCAGCCGCTTGTCGACTCCCGCCAGCACCCTGCGAATTGCGTTGCGGCACTCATAAACGGTCGCCGAGGCCGCATCGGTCATCGGCAACTCCTCCTCCAGAAACGCCGGAGGCAGCACCACCTTCACCCACTTGATTCTCAGATCATCGGTTGCGTGAAACATACGGGAATCGATACGCACATCGCGCCGCCAGGAGCTTGCGCCCGCCGCGATGCTCACCTTCCTCCGGCCGCCCGGCCGGGAAACTCTCAATTTGCGGGATACACGAGCGTAAAACGGATTGCGGTTCTCCGCAACCTTAGCCCTCACTCTTGCTTTTGATTTCGTTTACTCGCCGCGAACCCGGGCACGGCAAACCGGCTAGGTTCGTTCTTCGGCTTCCGTCGGGTTTGTATGCTTGCGTCGCGGCGCACGCAGCCCGAATCGCTCGCCACTCCTCAGCTTGCCCGGATCATCACCAGCGGTTCACCATTTTCGCCAAAACGGTGCTCCATGGGATAGCCCAGCCGCTCCCACCCCGCCAGGCCGCCTGCCAACGGACGAACCCGCTCTACCCCGAGATCGCGCAACTGCCTGGCCACCATCGCCGCTGTCTCCTCGTTGGGACAGGTGCAATAAACCACAATCTCGCGATCCCCCGCCAGCTCCTTCCAGCGCACTCCAACCTGGGCGGGAGTCATCCGCAGGGCCTTCGGCAGGGTACGCGGCGCCGCCAGAAAATCCAGCGGATGGCGCAGATCGACGATCACCGGATCTGCGCCATCCGCGATCTGCCGGTACAACTCTTCCGGAGAGATGCGCGCCATGCGCAGCGTGTTCAAGGAATTCCGCCGCTCCAGGTAACTTCTCACCGCCAGCACCACGGAAACCACCAGCGCCGCACCCACCGCCCACTGTGCCGTAATCACAAACAACCCCAGCCAGTCGATTCCGCGCATCGACAGATACCCGCCTGCCAGGAGCAGGGCCAGCCACGCAACCGAACCCACGGTGTTATAGAAATGGAAACGCGCCCGCGGCACCCTTGCCGCGCCTGCCAGCGGCACCGCCAGGTGCCCCACTCCCGGAATCCACTTCACCCACAGCAGGGAACGCCCGGTGCTCTTTTCCAAGGCCAGCTCCGAGCGCCGTACGCAGGAATCCGGCTGGAACGAGATGCGGCACAGCAGCCCCAGCAGGGTGCTGCCTTTCCACCGTCCCAGCTCGTACCACAAGGTATCTCCCGCCAGGCAGGCAACGGTCGTCACCAGCAGCAGCAAGCCAAAGTCGAGCTTGCCCATTGCCGCCAGGGCCCCGGCGGCAAACAGCAGCGGGGTCACAAACAGCGGCAGCCCAATCCGCTCCGCAAAAGTAGCCACAAACATCCACAGCGTGCCTTGCCGCGCCAAGAAATGAAGATCGGAGAGATGCATGATGAGTCCTTCCCTTCACCGCGGCAAGCCAACCGCCATGAGTCATGAATGAATGATTCTTACAAACGCCACCCTATTTAAGTAGATGCTCTGCCGCTGCCGCCGGGTTCAGTCGCCATTCGCGCCTTGCCGGACATGGGCCGGTTTTAGCGCCGGTCCGGGTGCGCAGGAATCAAAGCCGTCATCAACAATTCATCGTCATCGCGGCCGCCGGCGCTGCCCCGGCTTTCCTCCTTGCCTTAGCCGGGATAAGATGGATTCTCGCTTGGGAAAAATTCCGGAGGGTACGCATGATCCCCTTGCTCGTATTTCTTGCCATCCTCGTTGTCATCGGCTTCATCATCGCCGGCATGTACAACGGACTGGTACAGCTCAAGATTCGCGCCGACAATGCCTGGTCTGACATTGATGTTCAACTAAAGCGCCGCCATGACCTGGTTCCGAATCTGGTCGAAACCGTCAAAGGCTATGCCAGCCACGAAAAAACCACTTTTGAGGATGTGGCCCGTTTCCGTTCCGCCGCCATGGCCGCCACCTCGGCTGCGGATCGCGCCCAGGCGGAAGGCCAGCTCACCCAGGCGTTGCGTGGCCTGCTCGCCGTCGCCGAAGCGTATCCTGAACTGAAGGCCAACACCCAATTCCAGGCGCTGCAACAATCGCTCTCCGAATTGGAAGACGCGCTGCAGAATTCGCGCCGCTACTACAACGCCGTGGTGCGCGATCTGAATACCAGAATCCAGTCCTTCCCAACCAACCTTATCGCCGGAACCTTCAACTTCCAGCAGCGGCAGTTCTTTGAGATCAGCGAGCCCGCCGAGCGCGCCGTTCCCAACGTCAATTTCCAATCTTGAATTTCAATTAATGTACGCTCCCAACTTCGGATCAACATGAATCGTACTCTGCGCTCGACCCTCCCGAACCCCAGCCCGATGCGCTGGGGTTGCCTGCTCGCCGCGCTCCTGTTGCTGGCCGCGCCCTGCTTCGCGCGCTCCTGGAAAATCGCCCGCTTCGATGCCCGCTACACCGTCGCCGACGACGGCGCTGTCTTGATCGAGGAGGAGATCCATCCATCCTTTCAAGGCTCCTACAACGGCATCCTGCGTGAGATTCCCGTCGAATATCCCGGCCCCGACGGAACCGCCTACAAACTCTTCCTCAAGGTGGATTCGGTCACCGGTGAAGACGGCCAGAAGATCCGCTTCGAGCAAAGTTCGCGCAACGAACGCACCTCCACCGGCGACGTGCACGAGTTCCTCGTGCTTAAAATTTTCGCCGGTGGCGCCGATACCGAGACCACCGTGCATATCGCCTACCGCGCCGCCAACGCGGTGCGCTTCTTCAAGGACCACGACGAGTTCTACTGGAACGTCACCGGCAATGACTGGAAGGTGCCCATCGACGAGGCTTCCGCC
>Ga0326727_10007752_pt1 | contig 27956 bp, 28 predicted proteins | sample MB2enrmetagenome_FD_207643 | JGI IMG/M metagenome (GOLD analysis project Ga0326727, IMG submission 207643) | Lab enriched peat soil microbial communities from McLean, Ithaca, NY, United States - MB29MY | ecosystem: Environmental > Terrestrial > Soil > Wetlands > Peat | place: USA: New York...
GTTGATTTATTCGAAACTCTCAATTTGAGCAAAGGAGAGTTTCAGCAACGTTTTCAAGTAACAGCGGCAGGATGGCGCGGAAAAGCCGTTTTACAGAGAAACGCCTTTCTAGCCCTGCGGAATAGGCAAGATCCTCGATATAAGCTGTGGTTGGCAAAACATATTAAGGATAAATTGGTCCCACCAATTATTGCCCCTTATCTTTGAGGGACAATAATTGGTGGGAGAAGGGGTGACTTGTGGCGAAAAGGCGAATCATTCAGACCTTAGAAAGGTCTGAACGATTCGCCTTTTTTTGTTTAATCAAACTCCCCTGCCGCCTTGCAGTATCTCTGATAAATGAAATGGCTTCTTATTTCAGGTCAGACCCCCATGCGTTGGTGCGGCACCGCCAGAGAATAAAAATGGGTATCCGAGGTAGATCCGCATGCCGTTGACGCGGCCCCACTAGAGAATGACAAGGGATATTTTGGAGTGGAAAGTATAAGTTGTAAGGGTAATTCATGAATTGCCCCTACGGTAGCTGTTGATTGGCAGGTATCTGTAATGAAGGCAATGTTTAACTAATTCTGGGCTGAACAAAACGGGCAATTCTTTTCAGGGCTTCCTGCAGCTGTTCTGTGGAATAAGCATAAGAACAGCGAATATGTCCTTCGCCGGAAGGTCCAAAAGCGGTCCCCGGAACGACGGCAACTTTTTCCTCATTCAAGAGTGCTTCAGCAAACTCTTCAGAGGTTAAGTTAGTCTTGGAGATATCAGGAAAAACATAAAAAGCTCCTAAGGGTTCGAAGCACTCGAGACCCATTTGTCGGAAGCCGTGGACCATGAGGCGGCGGCGCCGATCATAAGCTTGGACCATTTCGTCTCTTGCTTCCGAGGCGGAACGCAACGCTTCTAAAGCCGCGAATTGTCCCATGATGGGGGCGCAGAGCATGGTGTATTGATGGATTTTTGTCAGTCCGCCGATGAGATCTTTATGCCCGGCAACGTATCCGATTCTCCAGCCAGTCATGGCGTAGGATTTGGAGAAGCCACTGACGAAGAGCGTGCGGTCGCGCATGCCGGGGAGGCTGGCAAAAGAGACATGCGTTCCGCCATAGGTGAGATCGGAATAGATATCATCGGCAAGCACGAGAAGATCGTGCTTAGCCACGAAATCAGCGATGGGAAGAAGATCTTCGCGAGTCATGATCGCGCCGGTGGGGTTGTTAGGGAAGGAGAGAACCAGGAGTTTGGCTTTGGGCGTATAGGCTTGGGCTAAGTCTTCCACGCGTAAACGAAAGTCGTTTTTATTATAGGTTGGAATGTAGTGCACAGTTGCCCCGGCCAATGTTGCACAAGGTCCATAGGATACGTAGGAGGGATTGGGAACGAGGACCACATCTCCCGGCGAAAGCACAGCTCGCATTACAAGGTCAACGGCTTCGCTTGCTCCGGCGGTGATCAGAATCTCGTCGAGCGGAGCGTAGGAAAGTCCCAAAGTTACAGATAAATGGTGCGCAAGCTCGTCCCGCAACTCAAAGAGCCCGGCGTTGCTGGTATACATGGTTTGTCCTTGTTCTAAAGAAAAGATGCCACTTTCGCGCACGGTCCAAGGCGTGACAAAGTCAGGTTCTCCGACCCCTAGAGAGATCACGTCTTTCATAGTGGCGACAAGATCGAAAAACTTGCGGATTCCCGAGGGGGGCATATTGTCTACATGGGGGGCTAGATAACGATTCATGGCGATACCACGAGACGCTGCAGCGTCTCTTCCTCTCCCATAAGCTCGACACCGTCTTGCTTATAGCAGCGTAGCACAAAGTGAGTAGCTGTGCTCTGAACATGTTCAAGGGGAGCCAATTTTTCCGCGACAAAAAGGGCGACATCTTGCATGGTTTTGCCTTCGATGAGCAGGGCCAGATCATACCCGCCGGACATGAGAAAGAGCGATTTTATCTCAGGATATTTTTGCAAGCGTTTGGCGATTTTGTCAAAACCATAGCCCCGCTGTGGCAAGACTCTAACTTCAATCAGGGCGGATACTGAAACATCACCGGTTCGATCCCAGTTGATGAGCGGACGGTAGTCGACGATCACTTTTTCTTTTTCCCAATCACTGATCCGCTGGGTGATGTATTCAGGCTTCAATCCGGTTTGAATGGAAAGTGCCTCGGGTGTTAAACGGCAATCTTCTTCGATGAGTTTGAGAAGTTTACGATCCTCTTCAGTCAGCATTAAATACACCTCGTTTCTCAATATAAAATCATCATACCACGCTTTTATATAACAGAACAAGCTATATACATCATGAATTAACAGAAGATTTCGTCGAATTCAGCAGGCCCCCGGCCAGAAGAATCTTAGCTTGACGCTCCGTGAGATCATGTCTGACCAAAACCGGGTTTGGGTCGTTGGCGAGGGTAAGGGTAAAAGGACTGGGGGTTTGAATAGACTGATGGAGGTTCGCAAGGTGTAAAATCATTCCCGATTTTAAGCGGGCCAGGTCTTCCTCGTGAACAAAGGTGAGCGGAAGAATGCCAAAGTTAATCAGGTTGGCGCGATGGATGCGGGCAAAACTCTGGGCTAAAACCACGCGCAGTCCTAAGTACATGGGAGCAAGAGCGGCGTGTTCACGGCTTGAGCCTTGACCGTAATTGTGGCCCGCGACAATGATGCTTTGTTTTAAGTCCTTGGCCCTGGCTGCAAACTGAGCATCGATTTTGTGAAAAGTGTATTCAGAAATAGCCGGAATATTCGAACGCAGGGGGAGAATTTTGGAACCGGCGGGCATAATGTCGTCAGTCGTCACGTTGTCCCCAAGTTTGAGAATAATGGGTAAAGCCAGGGTATCATCCAGCGCGGGGGCAAGGGGAAGAGGCTGAATGTTGGGACCGCGTCGAATCGGAGCGGCAGGATCGCCCGGCGCTAAAATCATGCTGTCATCAATTCTAAATTGCTCAGGAAAATCAACGTGGGGCGGGCGTCCTAACGTTCGAGGATCTGTTAAGAATCCTGTCAACGCACAAGCTGCCGCAACCTCCGGACCGGCCAAAAAGACGGAGGCATCTTGGGTTCCGCTGCGTCCTTCAAAATTGCGGTTAAAGGTCCGGACTGAGACAGCTTTAGAAACCGGAGATTGCCCCATGCCAATACAAGGACCACAGGTTGATTCCAGCAGCCGGGCGCCGCTGTCGAGGAGATCCGTTAATGCGCCATTGCTGGCCAGCATGCTTAAGACTTGGCGGGACCCGGGAGAAATCACCAGGCTTACGTCCGGATGGACGTGTTGCCCTTTAAGGATCTGACTGACACGCATTAGGTCTTGATACGAGGAGTTAGTACAACTGCCGATGGCTACTTGGTTTACGGCTATGGTCGAGCGCTCATTGACCGGGACCACCTTGTCGGGACTATGGGGCTGAGCGATCATGGGAACAAGCAAAGACAGATCAATGGCCAGTTCTTCGTCATAGGAAGCATCCTCATCAGCAGCAAAAGGGACAAAATCCTCTGCTCGTCCTTGCGCTGCCAAAAAGCGGAGCGTTTGGTCGTCACTGGGAAATATTGAAGCAGAAGCCCCTAATTCCGCGCCCATATTGGTGATGGTTGAGCGCTCGGGGACGGTAAGGGTTTTTACGCCCGGGCCGGCGTATTCAATTATTTTTCCGACTCCTCCTTTGACCGTGAGGATACGAAGAATTTCTAAAATAATATCTTTAGCGGAAACCCAATCCGAGAGTTGCCCGGTAAGCCAGACGCGAAGGACTTTGGGATTAGGCAGATAAAAAGCTCCTCCGCCCATGGCCACGGCCACGTCAAGTCCCCCGGCGCCCATGGCCAGCATGCCTATTCCGCCGGCAGTCGGAGTGTGACTGTCTGATCCCAGCAGAGTTTTCCCAGGTTTAGCGAAGCGTTCAAGATGAACTTGATGGCAGATTCCATTACCCGGACGAGAAAAATGCGCCCCGAATCGCGCGGCTGCACTCTGCAGAAACGCATGATCATCCGCATTTTCAAACCCTGTTTGAAGGGTATTATGATCTATATAACTCACCGAGCACTCGGTTTGTACTCTGGAAAGGTTCATGGCTTCAAACTGAAGATAAGCCATGGTTCCTGTGGCGTCCTGAGTTAACGTTTGATCAATACGCAGCGCGATTTCATTGCCCATGCCTAAATCACCGGCTACCAGGTGGGATGCGAGTATTTTTTGAGTCAGACTTTGCCCCATGATAATTCCTCCTTTGATGTTAATCTTAACATTACCAAAAACGAGGGGGAACATCTAGGGTTTTGCCTAAAGTATACAGAATATCTGTTTAGAACTGTCGGAAATAACATATTGAAACATGTTTCAACATGTTTCAATATTATAGGTTGGGTTTGCTATAATTTCAGGTTATAATAGTTTGATAGGTTATCATAGCCTTCGGGGTAGAAACTTTGCGGCTGGGAGGAATCAGCAAATGCCTATATATGAATTTGGTTGTCCAAGTTGTGGGATCGTCACAACAGAATTGTGTCGAATGGGAGAAAATGGTGAGTTGCTGAGTTGCGTTGAGTGTGGGCACTCAGGGTTAATGAAACAAATTTCAGGGTTTACCAGCTTTGGCATTTCCGGAAAGAGCGGGAGTGGTCGTTGCTCACCGGGTTGCGGCGGGAATTGTACAGGGTGTCATTGAAAGGGGAACTATAGTCTTGAGCAAACGATTGAATATCGTCTTAGTTGAGCCGGAAATCCCACCGAATACGGGGAATGTGGCTCGGCTTTGTGCTGCAACCGGAGCAGCACTTCATTTGGTAAAACCCTTAGGGTTTAGCATTGATGATAAGCACCTTAAACGTGCCGGCTTGGATTACTGGCACCTTCTGGATGTCGTGATATATGAAAATTTCGAAGAGTTTGAGGAGAAAAACCCAGTAGGCCGCCGTTACCTTGCCACTACAAAAGGTGGACGTACTCATACCGACATAATGTATGAGTCTGAGGGGTACTTGCTTTTTGGCAAGGAAACAAAAGGATTGGCGACGGAAATTTTAGCGCGTTATCCGGATACGACCTTTCGGCTTCCAATGCGTGCAGAAGCCCGTTCCTTAAATTTATCGAATTCTGTGGCTGTCGTTGTTTACGAGGTCTTGCGCCAATGGGCTTTCCCGGGTCTTGTATAGAAAGGAGCAGAGAAAATGGTACCCAAAGTCGGAAATATAGGAGGCAAGCGTGAAGTGGAGGCGGTGGAGGGACAATCATGACGTATACTTTGAGCTTTATCCTGGCGTTGGTGATTGCGGTAATCGCGACGCCGGTTTCCATGAAATTAGCGAAACAATGGGGGGCGATTGCTTATCCCGGCGGGCGGCATGTACACAGCCGACCAATCCCCCGTTTGGGCGGGATAGCACTATATGCCGCATTTTGGCTGGCAGCTGTGGCCATCCAACTTTGGGATAAATCGTATTCGATGGATGCCTTTTCGATTATGCAAATATGGGGGCTGTTCATAGGAAGTACGATGATTTTATTGGTTGGAATCTGGGATGACATCCGCGAGATTCGCCCCTTGGTTAAGCTGTTGTGGCAAATCGCGGCAGCGGCAGTGCTGTTTGGCTTTGGCTTTTCTATGGACCTCATCTCCCTGCCGATCCTTGGAGAGATTAACTTTGTTAGGCTTGGTCTAAGTGCCATTGGCTTTATATTAATGCTATTTTGGGTTGTGGGTTTGGTGAATACAGTCAATATTTCTGATGGGCTGGATGGGCTGGCCGCCGGAATTTGTTTTATGGTGGCTCTCTTGCTTTTTTGGTCAGCGAACGGGATCAATCAAGTTCCGGCAGCCCATCTGACCCTGTCCTTAGCCGGGGCGCTCCTCGGGTTCCTAGTCTTCAATTTTCCTCCGGCGCGTGTGTTTATGGGGGATTCAGGCAGCATGTTCCTCGGATACATTATTGGAGGAGTCTCCATCATGGGTCTTCTCAAAACGGCAACGATTCTGGGCTTAGTCTTTCCTCTGCTGATTTTAGGCATGCCGGTTACAGATCTAACCTTTGCTATTATTCGCCGGAAGCTGCGGGGGCAGTCCATGGCGACCGCTGACCGAGGGCATCTGCACCATCGTTTGCTGGATGCCGGGTTGACCCAACGTCAGGCTGTGCTTTCAATGTATGGGATGAGTGCTTGCTTTGGCGTAGCTGCCGTGCTGGGAGCGAAGGGTCAATGGATTTGGGCCTGGGCAGTTCTATTGATAGTCTTTGCGTTACTAATTATCATTATTATGCGCAGGACAGCTATGCTGGCAGTTTTTAGCCGACGTCACTCCAAGTAAACCTGTTCTTAGTTAAGAAAATTTTTTACGCCAATCGGCAGGTTACACTTCTTTTTCTCTCCATGCATATGATGGTCGGAAAGGGAGGTAGGAGTATGCCGTTAGATGTATTGGCCTTTTATAATGGTTTAAACGAACACGCAAAGGGTTATCCTTACCTTAAACGATATGGGAGAAGTATTAACCAATTAGCCCTTTTCCAGATACCCATTCAGAATAATGGAACGCTCCCGGGGCATCTAAGTCGGACACTGATTGCTGAAGTTCATTCAATGGGAATCAAAGTTCTTGTGACTGTAAGCAACCTAAACCAGAAAGGTCTGTTTTCCACGCCTTTGATCGGACGTTTGGTAAGAGACCAAGACTTTGCCAACCTTGTCTGGCAGAACATAAGAAATCTCCTGGTTGAGTATCAACTGGATGGGGTCAATTTCGATTTGGAGAAAGCAGCACCTGCCGATCGTCTCCTTTACAGCCATTTCATTCAAAAGTGGTCGCTGATGTTTCAACAGGCCAATTTTTTGGTCACGACAGATGTTCCGGCTAAGTCTTCCAATGATCCTCATGATCCCTGGAAAGGAGCAATTGATTATCAGGTGATTGGGCAGGCAGTCGATGAGGTGATTGTCATGACCTATGAACAGCATTGGCCGGGCAGTCCCCCTGGTTCAATTGCTTCAATTCCTTGGGTTACCGAGATCTTGAATTATGCGCTTGCCAATATTCCACGTCAAAAAATCTATATGGGAATCCCACTTTATGGGTATGATTGGTCAGAGAGGGGAGGCGCCAAAGCTATTGGTTACCAGCGAGCCATTGGGTTGGCACGCCGTCATGGATCTCCGATCCAATGGGATGCCAGAGAGCATAGTTCGTATTTTCGCTATGAAACTATGGGAGTTCGCCATACTGTGTATTTCGAGGACCCTCGCAGCTTAAAAGACAAACTGGACCTGGCGGTAAGCAAAGGAATACGGGGTGTCGCCTTATGGGAAATGAACATCAGTTATCCTCAGGCTTGGGAAGTAATTCAAGCTTACGCCAGCCGCTGAATTTAAGGAGGTAAAATATGCGTATCCATTTCCATGGACATGCCTGTTTCGAGATTGAAGGAGAAGCAGGCAGAATCCTGATTGATCCCTTTTTGACAGGCAACCCAAGTGCTGCAGCTAAACCTGAAGACTTTACTCAACTTGAGGCGATTCTGGTTACTCATGGGCATAGGGATCATTTGGGTGATGCCATACAACTGTCCAGGCAGACAGGAGCTCCGATTATTGCTGTTTATGAGTTGGCGGCTTATTGTCAGAGTCAGGGCGCTGAAACGCACGCTATGCACATCGGGGGAAAGCACCTGTTTCCTTTTGGCTGGGTAAAGCTTACAAATGCTTTACATGGTTCGGGAATTGAAAATCCTGAAGGAGGGAGCCCGATTTTTGTTGGCCCACCCTGTGGATTTCTGCTTAAAATCGAAGGAAAATGGCTTTATCATGCGGGGGATACCGGATTGTTCGGCGATATGGAACTGATCGGACTGAGGCACCCCCTGGAGGTTGCCATGCTTCCGATCGGAGATAATTTTGTCATGGGTGTCGAGGAGGCTGTTCATGCCTCACAATTCTTACGGGCTAAGGTGGTTATTCCGATGCACTATAATACCTTCCCCCTCATTGCCCAGGATTCAGGTGAGTTCTTGCACCTTCTGCAGCGCAGAGCTCCGGAAAGCCAGGGCAAGGTGCTTCAGCCCGGTGATACGCTTGAGGTTTAATAACATAGTTGTGATTAAAATCCCGCTTGATTTTCAAGCGGGATATTTTTTCGGAGAAATGGCAAAGCTTTAAACTGGGGAAAGATAAAGATATTAATTAATGAGGAGCTGAGTTTAATGACCAGAAAATTATGTTCGCTTCGTTGTCTCTATGGGATTGAAGGCCACTGCCGTTTGGAACACATTCTGGGAGATCGGGGGCCAAACTGTCCGCATTATGAAGAAGATTTTAATATCATGAGCAGAGGGAGGAGCCTGGAGTGAAACAGTCAAGACCTAAAGTGAAGCGCATAGATCCTCTAGAGCCGTTAAAAATGGAGATTGCGGCAGAATTGGGTTTGCTCGAACAGATCCATAGTGCCGGCTGGCATTCTTTGAGCGCCAAGGAAGCGGGAAGAATTGGAGGACTGATGACCCAGAGGCGAAGACGAGACAGCTGAAATACCTTAAAACCCTTGGGATAGTAGGGCTGAATATGGTTGAAAAATGAATCTTATGATATAATAATAGAACCTTATAGTAATAAGTGGGGAGCGTTTTTTAGTTGACAAAGCATCAACAAATTTTAACCTTTATTGAAGATCTGGCAATTGGCAGTAAAGTTTCAGTCCGTTTCATTGCCAAAGAGCTGGACGTCAGTGAAGGGACAGCTTATCGGGCTATCAAAGAGGCTGAGGCCAAGGGATTTGTCCGTTCAATTCCCAAAGTCGGAACGATTCGGATTGAAGGGGTCAAAGAACGGCAAATTGAGGATCTGACGTTGCGTGAAGTTTCACAGATCGTCGAAGGGGTTGTTATCTGCGGTTTTGAGCAGCTTGATCGCTCTCCAAATAAGTTTATCATTGCAGCGATGGAATTAGATGCTATGGGACGCTACTTGGAAGAAGGGGCGCTATGTATTGTCGGGAACCGTCGTGATGCCCAGATTTGTGCCTTGAAACACAATGCTTCACTGTTAATCTCCGAAGGATTGGAACCGGATGAAGAAGTTATGGCCTTAGCGCGCCAAAGTGAATTGGTAATTATTCAATCCCCCTATGATACCTTTGCTGTCACAACGATGATTAATCGTGCTCTTTATGATCGACTAATCCAGAAGGAACTCATTCTAGTTGAAGATATTATGGTTAAAGACGTAAGTTATCTGAAGGTGGATGCAACGGTTGAAGATTGGCGCGGACTTTCGCAAAGTACCGACCACAGCCGTTTTCCGGTTGTTGATGACGACATGACTCTGGTTGGAATTGTCACGGCCGTGGATGTTGCCGGAGCAGATCTCAAAACACCAATCAAAGACGTCATGAACGCCCATCCCTTTCTGGTCGGACGAGATGATCCCGTCACTCACATTTCCCGGATCATGGTCTGGGAGGGCTGGGAAAACGCAGTGGTTGTCGATCAGGGTAAACTGATTGGCATCATTAGTTTGCAAGACGTCATTGAAGCCTACCAACAAGTTCAGAAACAGCCTCAGTTTGGTGAAACTGTGGACAACCTTGTTTTAAGCGGATTCCGGTATGTGGACGATCCGGAACATCTCTCGATTGAAGGGGAAATTACTAATTTAATGGCTGATGACTATGGCTCTGCCAGCTGTGGAGTTATTGTAATGGTTATGAATATGACGGGTTATATTGGGTTGCGCAAGAAATATCGCCTCAATGCCATCACCGAAAATTTTACACTGTATCAGCTTCAACCGATTCCGGTAGGGACGGAAATCAAGGTCACAGCTAAACTTCTCTTAGTTGCCAAAAAACATTGCAATATAGAGGTAGAGGTAACCGTGGATAATGCCGTGGTTGCCAAAGGTTTGATGACGGCTAGGATTGGGGATAAGAAATTGGTCAGTGAAATTGCTCTTCAAGAGAAACACCCAACAACAGGAATATGACAATTTTAATAATTTGCAGGATAAGGCTGTGAGTTCAGGAAAAGAGAACATCAGAAAAAGGAACTTCCACCTAAACTGGAAGTTCCTTTTAAACTGAGAGGCTGCTGAATTGGCTGAATTGAGGCAATTAAGAATAATCTAGGATGCACTTTGTTATCCTTTACGGAAAGGATGGTGAACCGCCATAAATAATGAAGCAAGTGAAGATAACCATTATGGGTTTGTTCACCTCCATGTGCATACGGAATTCAGCTTGCTCGATGGGGCGGCACGAATTAAGAACCTGGTCAAGCGTGCGGTAGAATTGAAAATGCCAGTCCTGGCTATTACTGATCACGGGGTTATGTATGGGATCATTGACTTCTATAAAGCCTGCCTCAAAGAGGGGATTAAACCGATTATCGGCTGCGAGGTCTACGTAGCCCCTAATCAACGGACGGACCGGACGCCGGGGAGGGACGATACCAATCATCATTTAGTTCTCTTAGCTGAGAATGAGCAAGGATATCGCAACCTGATCCGGTTGGTTTCCATGGCCCATACGGAAGGCTTTTATTATAAACCTCGGGTCGATAAAAAAATTCTGCGCGAGTATGCGACGGGGCTTATTGCGCTGAGCGCCTGTTTGGCTGGAGAAGTAGCTGAATACTTGGTCCGGGATCAATTGGAGCTGGCAGTCCAAAGCGCCCTTGACTATGAGAATATTTTCGGCAAGGGCAATTTCTTTCTTGAAATTCAGGACCACGGTTTAGAGGAGCAACGCAAAGTTATTGCCGGAATGTGGAAGGTGCATGAACGCACGGGGATTCCGATGGTGGCCACCAATGATGTGCATTATGTCGAGCGTGCGGATGCTTTTGTTCAAGACGCCTTGCTTTGCATTCAAACCGGTAAAACTTTGGCGGATACCGCACGGATGCGTTTTTCCAGTCAGGAATTTTTTCTTAAATCGGAACAAGAAATGGTGCTTTTGTTCGGGGAACACCCCGAGGTGTTGGCCAATACGGGACTAATCGCGAAACGCTGCAAGGTCGATTTTCATTTTGGCGGTAACCTTTTGCCGGTGTTTGAGGTTCCTCAAGGGTATACGCTGAATGGTTATCTTGAGGCTGAATGTCGCAAGGCTTTTCTGCGTTTTTATCCACATCAGACGGAAGTGGAACGTGAGCGCTTGGACTATGAGCTCAAGGTCATCTTCCAAACCGGTTTCGCCGGCTATTTTCTGATTGTTGCGGACTTTTGTCGTTTTGCCCGGGAAGACGGTGTGGCCGTCGGGCCGGGGCGGGGTTCTGCGGCAGCGAGCATGGTGGCTTATTTATTAGGGATCACCTCGGTCGAACCCTTGCGCCACGATCTTCTTTTTGAACGTTTTTTAAATCCGGAACGAATTTCGATGCCGGATATTGACATAGATTTTGACCCGGAAGGACGGGAACGTGTCATCCGCTATGTCACCGAAAAATATGGCGCGGATAAAGTCTGCCAAATTATTACGTTTGGGACCATGGGGGCAAAAGCGGCAATCAGAGATGGCGGACGGGTTTTAGCTATTCCCTTGGCTCGTGTCGACAAGGTGGCAAAAGCAATTCCCAGTGATTTAGGTATGACTTTAGAGAAGGCCTTAAGTGTGTCTCCGGATTTGGCCCGCATGGTGGAAGAGGACCAAGAGCTTAAAAAGCTCTACGCTTTGGCCCAGTCTCTGGAAGGCATGACCCGACATGCCTCCACACATGCAGCCGGGATCGTGATCTCTAAGGAACCTCTGATCAATTATCTCCCACTCCAGAGGACATCAGAGGACTTTGTCATGACCCAATTTCCCATGAAAGCGGTCGAAGAAATCGGGCTGCTAAAGATGGACTTTTTAGGGTTGCGCAACTTAACTATTTTACAAGAGGCTGTACGGCGGATTGAAGAGACGCGGGGGCTGAAACTGGATTTACAAACTCTGCCCTTAGATGATCCTCAGACGTATTCATTATTGGCTGCCGGAAACAGTACAGGGATCTTTCAACTGGAAAGCGGGGGCATGCGCGCGATTCTAAAGGAACTTAAGCCGACGTGCTTTGAGGACATTATCGCAGTTAATGCCTTATATCGGCCGGGCCCAATGGAACAAATTCCGGAATTTATCCGTCGAAAACTCGGAAGCAACATTACATATTTACATCCTAAACTGGAGCCTATTCTCAAATCCACCTATGGAATTATTGTTTATCAAGAACAGGTTATGCAGATTGCCCGCGATCTGGCTGGCTATTCGCTTGGCCGAGCGGATTTGCTCCGCCGAGCGATGGGGAAAAAGAAAAAAGAAATCATGGAAGAGGAACGTCAGAACTTCATACAAGGGCTGCAAGATGAGACTGGGAAATGGATTATCCCGGGCGCCCTGCGGCTTGGTCTGACCCGACAAGATGCCGAAGAAATTTTTGCTTTGATGGCTAAGTTTGCAGAATACGGCTTTAACAAAGGGCATGCTACAGCCTACGCAGTGATTTCCTATCAAACGGCCTATCTCAAGGCCAATTATCCCTTAGAGTTTATGGCAGCGCTTTTAAGCACCGTAATGGGCTCCTCCGATAAAGTCTCTTTTTATATTCAAGATGCGAGGCTTGGTGGGATTCAGGTGCTTCCTCCGGATGTGCAGTACAGTCAAGTCGACTTTTCCATTGAAGTGCAAGCGATCCGTTTTGGTTTGGGGGCCATTCGCAATGTGGGGATCAATGTGGTGGAGAAGATCTTAGAAGCCAGGAAGGACGGTCTCTTTAAATCCCTTGCTGATTTCTGTCTGCGGGTTGATCATAAGGTTTTAAATCGGCGTGTTCTGGAAAGTCTGGTCCGTTCCGGGGCCTTGGGTTCGTTTTGTTCTCGGGCGCAAGCCTTGGCTGTGCTGGATCAGGTTCTGGACACGGCCGGGCGACGACAAAAAGATCGGCTTTCAGGCCAATTCTCCCTCTTCGATTTAGATGAAGAAATGGATGAAGGGATTAAATTACCGGACCGTCCGGACTTTCCGGAACGAGAGATCCTGGAGATGGAAAAAGAATATCTGGGTCTCTATTTAAGTGGGCATCCCCTTTCCGCTGTTCTGCCCCAACTTCAGCCTTACCTGTCTTCAGATATCCTGACTTGCTTAGAAGGTGAAGAAGAGGAGAAAGTGGCTCTTGGCGGATTAGTGACAGGGTTTCGGCAGAACGTGACGAAAAAAGGTGAGATGATGGCTAGCTTTGTGTTGGAAGATTTGACGGGAGGGATTGAGGTCTTGATTTTTCCTCGGGTTTATGCGCAAACCCGTTCCTTAGGCAATGACCAGGTCATCGTGGCCGTAGGAAAGTATATTATCAGGGATGAAGAGAAAAAAATTTTTGCAGAGAATATTACTAAGCTTGAAGACCTAAAGTTCTCGAAAGAATTCAAGCCGATCATTAGGACCCAAAGTACCCCTCTTAAAACCCCTCAAGTGCCAGAAAAGCGTCTTTTCTTACGATTTAGCCATGATAAAAGCGATCTCATGGAAACTGTTTTTAATATTTTACAGCGTTTCCCAGGAAATCAACCAGTCTATTTCTATTTTGAAGATAGTCAGAAAGTCATTGAAGGAAAACGAGAATTTTGGGTTAATGATGGGGATGAGCTGAAGAATGCCCTTCATAAAGTAATGGGCCAACCTAATGTGGTTTGGAAACCAGTTAAAAATTTTGCATAAACGTTTTCATTAGCAGGATTATGGACATTAAAGGCGAAACCCATGAAAATATCCTGTAATGTAGAGGAGAGACAGAGTGAGTACTGCAATTTATCCGGGAACATTTGATCCGGTCACCAATGGACATCTTGATATTTTATTCCGAGCGAAAGAGCTATTTGACGGGGTGACCATTGCCATTGCAGCCGATAGTAACAAGACTCCGTTGTTTACCCTTGGGGAGAGAATGGAACTTCTTTTGGAAGCAACCAAGGACATGCCGAATGTCAGCGTCCGTGTTTTTGAAGGGTTGACGGTCGAATTTGCCCGCCAATGTGGAGCGGTGGCGATCCTTCGAGGCTTACGCGCCTTATCCGACTTTGAATATGAATTCCAACTCGCCTTAATGAACAAAAAAATTGCTTCAGATATCGAAACAATCTTTTTGATGACCCAGAGCGAATTCTCCTTTGTTAGTTCCAGCGCGATCAAATGGGCTGCGAGTTTACATGCTGAAGTTTCGGATTTTGTACCACCTCATGTCGAAAAGGCACTAATGAGAAAGTTTTCCCACAAAAGAACATGACAAAGTGACTATTTAGATGAGCTTTAAGGACTGGGGATGTACCTTTGTTGCACAATAAGAAGGGCTATGGTATCATAAATCAATTTAATAAGGGGGATTTCATAAAATGTGGACAGTCATTTATATTGCGCCAAATAAGTTAGTAGCCGAGAAATATAAGAAAATCCTCGCTGAGGAAGGGATGCTTGTTCAACTTCGTCCGATTGGTTCAGCGCATCTTGCTGAGCATGCTTCAGTTGAAATTCTCGTACCGGAATCTGAAGCCGAAGAAGCGCATGAAATCATTATTGGCGCCATAGGGAGCTAAATTATGTTCAAAGATATATTTAAAAAAACAAAATATGTCACGATTCAGCCCGCTCAAGTGCCAAGACATTCTCCATCTGAAACTTCTCCGCCCCAAACAACGCTGAGTAAGAAAGAACTGCCTGACAGCCTTTGGGCCAAATGTCCGAAATGTGGGGAAGTCCTTTTCAACAAAGATCTTGAGAAAAATGCCCGAGTTTGTACAAAGTGTGAGTATCATTTTCGAATTTCTGCGCGGGGGCGCCTGACGTTATTGGTTGATGAAGATAGTTTTGAAGAATGGGATGCTGAGTTACTGACGATTGACCCCCTTGAGTTTCCCGGCTATGAAGGAAAGCTTAGAGAGGCCCACGAGAAGTCAGGAACGACGGAAGGGGTGCTCACAGGACTTGCCAAGATCGAAGGGATCTCGGTTGTGCTGGCTTTTAATGAAGCGAATTTCATGATGGGCAGCATGGGCTCTGTTGTAGGGGAAAAGATTGTTCGGGCAATTGAGCGGGCGATTGATCTGAGCTTGCCGGTGGTCATATTTTCGACTTCAGGAGGGGCTCGGATGCAAGAAGGGATACTCTCTCTCTATCAGATGGCTAAGACCAGTGCCGCCTTGGGAAAACTAGCAGATAAACACTTATTGTATATTTCCGTCCTTACGGACCCTACGTTCGGAGGAGTTACAGCCAGTTATGCTTCGCTTGGGGATATTCTAATTGCCGAACCCAATGCTTTAATTGGATTTACCGGACCGCGTGTGATCATGCAGACGATGAGGCAAGAACTTCCCACGGGTGCGCAAACGGCTGAGTTTAACCAAGAGCATGGCTTAATTGATCTGATTGTGCAACGTGCTCAGATGCGCTCAGTTTTGGCACGTTTGTTGCGCTACCATCAGGAAGGGGCTCAGTATGCTGCAACTGTTTGATTTTGAAAAACCGATCGCGGAACTCGAACAGAAAATTACGGAACTTCAGAAATTCTCCGCAGATAAAGAAATTGACCTTTCTCAGGAAATTGCGATCCTTGAAAAGAAAGCAGCATCTTTAAAGATGGAAATCTACGGAAACCTGGAACCTTGGCAGAAAGTTCAGATAGCCCGACATTCAGAACGGCCTAATTTTTATGATTATGTTCCGTTGCTATTTGAAGATTTCATAGAACTCAAGGGGGATCGGCTTTTTGCGGATGATCATTCAATAGCGGGCGGGATTGCGCTTTTTCGCGGGACGCCTGTGACGGTTGTTGCCCAGGTTAAGGGGAAGGGTACAAAGGAGAACATTAAGCGTAATTTTGGCATGCCTCATCCAGAAGGGTATCGCAAAGCGTTGCGCCTGATGGATCAGGCGGAAAAGTTTGGCCGTCCGATCCTGACGTTTATCGATACACCCGGAGCGGCCTGTGATTTAGCGGCCGAGGAACGAGGACAGGGAGAGGCTATTGCCCGCTGTCTTTTGGCAATGGCGGGTTATCACGTCCCAGTGATCAGTACCGTGATCGGAGAGGGCGGAAGCGGCGGCGCACTCGCACTGGGAGTGGGCAACGTGGTCTTGATGCTTGACAATTCCTTTTACTCGGTCATTGCCCCGGAAAGTTGCGCCTCGATTCTTTGGAAGGATACGACCAAGGCGAAAGAAGCAGCCGACGCTCTAAAGTTTACCGCCCAGGATTTGCTGCGACTTGGGGTAGTCGATGAAGTTGTCTCTGAGCCTCTGGGTGGAGCCCATAAGAACTTAAAACATACTGCAGAAGGAGTTTCAGCAGCTATTTCAAAATATCTTGTCCGCCTACGTTCTGAGACTCCGCAAGTACTAAGAGAAAATCGCTATCAGAAGTTACGGGCAATTGGTGTTTACCAAGAAATCACGAAAAATCTTTAGAAATTCCAGAAAAGGCTTGACTAAATAGTTGTGTCGATGGTATTATGGTTAAGTCGTCATTGATTGTTTGACGGATCTGTTTGGGCGAGTGGCGGAATGGCAGACGCGTCGGTCTCAAAATCCGATATATGTGAGTATGTGGGGGTTCAAGTCCCCCCTCGCCCACCACATTAAATGAAACACAGCTATATCAAGGGTTACAGAGTTGGTAAGAAATTACCAGCTCTTTTTGGTGTGAAAATAGAATTTTCATGATGGTTTGTGCCCCGCACAGGGGCATGGGGGTTTGGTTAGAACTGATAAAGACACGCGACAGGAACAAATTAATGATATAAATACTCACTCAAGCAACATCGATAATAATTATAATACCTATTTTTGGAATTTTATTTATTAATTAAAATAATTATTTAATTTAACAATGTATTAACACTTATTTCATATTATTTTTACAGTTAAAGATTATAATAATGTAGCCATGTAATATCTGTTATCACTTTAAATAAATCCCACATTATTGGATCGTCGCTTTTCAAAAAAGACAGTACCTGGTTCATTGTAAGGTTCCCCGGTTTTAAGAATGTGATAGGCAATCACCAGAATCTTATGAGCAATCGCTGTTGCCTCTTTTGGCCTTTTCACCGGGCGAGAGACCAAAATTTGCTCCCGAGAAAGGTTCGTGTTCTACTGGCTGCTCAAGCCGCTTCTAATAGGATGGTCTTTAGACCAATAAAGAGTAGGAAGGGGGATGAACAATAAAAATGTGGAGAGATAAGTACAAAATTGGTATTGAAAAAATTGACGAGCAGCATGAAAAATTTTTTTGCATAATTTCTGAATTTCTTTTTTTACTCCGCATGAAGGGCAATTGGGAAGATAAAATACCAAAGGTAAAAGAAACCCTAGAATTTACCCAAAACTATTTTGTTATTCATTGCGAAGAAGAGGAATCCTATCAAAAAGAAATTAATTACCCAGAACTAATAAACCATAAGGAACTCCATGACCAATTGAAGCATGAAATGTGTATGTTTTCAGAGCAATTTAATAATGAGGGTTATAATGAAGTTCTAGCCCAAAAATTTGCTAGTAAGTTATTATATTGGCTGCTGAATCATGTGGGTTTATGCGACAAACAAATGGCATATTTTGCAAATGATATTCTGCTAACGCATTAGGAATCTAAGAGTTCAATCGATTCTAATACCTGTGTTCTTAGAGATAGAATGCTGGTATTATCTAAACGGATGCCCCTTCGTCCCTCCGAATAAGGAAGGATGGAGGGGCTCTTTGGTTAACGTGGAATTTATTAGAATTTAAGAAATTATTAGAACTCATGCATTCTCTTTACAATCACGACCCTTTATTTTTTATCAGGATCTTTATTATCTTTTAACCACGAAATACTCGATAATTCCCAATTGCTATTTGTTGATGCATCTATATATCTTTCAAATGATGCTATTCCAGACTGTCTTGCAATCTTTTTAAACTGCAATGTTGTCGTTGGACTGTTAAGAATAACTGCTGATCGTTTCATTCCTTTCTCTTTATAAAGACGCTGACCTTCACCCATTATTACCTGCGTTTCTTGGTCTATTGCATTAAGCGTTCTCATATCTATTAAAACCCCAAAATCATTTCCTAAAGTAGCTATTGTTTTTTTGCTTTCTTCTTGCCATTTTTTCATTTCCCCTGCAGACATTGTTCCACCGAATGTTAGCTTTACACCATAGTCTTTTTTCTCAATCTTATACATAATCTGCATTCTCCTTATTTACAATATTTTTATAGCAAAGACTGATCGTCTTCAAGCTATCTATTCCATTTTCAAGTCCATCAACTAAATCTTTTTGTTTTAGTGTAGTCTCATAAACTTCTTTGTTAGTTGCAAATGTTTGTTCTGACAATGCAGCTAGATTTTCCATCTCTCCATCTACCTGATTAATTTGTGTGTCAGTAGCATCAATCGAATTAACAAGTTCATCAATTTTTCGAACTATGTTGTCTACTAGTATGGATATTGTGTCAAAAATATCTTGTGTATCATTACTTAGCTTAGCTTCTTGCCCAAATATTTCAGTTGAACTATTTACATCTGATAAAAGCTTTGAAATTCCATCTGTCATTTTCTTTAATACATCATTAACACTAGTAACAGATGCAAGTGATTGACTCGATAATTTCTTTATTTCTGATGCTACCACTGAAAATCCTCTGCCGGCTTCTCCTGCCCTCGCTGCTTCGATAGATGCATTAAGTGATAATAAATTTGTTTGGTTTGCAATATTTGATATTGTCTCCGTAATGCCATAAATATTTTTTGATTGCTCATTTAATTCGTTTATGCCCGCACTAATTTTGTAAATTTTATCTATGGTTATATTTGAAATAGTTGAAAACTCTTTCATTATATTCATACCATTTCTCGATTTTTCCTGTGATTGGTATGCAGTTGCTGATACATCTATAGCTAAATCACCAATATTTGATATTGCTTTGGTTATTTCGTTTATAGCTGAAGTTGAATTTTGAATACTATTAGCTAGGCCTTCACTAGAGTTTGATATATCATTCGTGTTTGATGAAAGCGTACTCCAACTTTTGGTAACTGAATCAGTGAAAATAGTTATGTTCTGTATTTCAGAATCAAAAGAATCAGAGATTTTTTTCAGTTCTGAAATAGCTATTTTATTTTCTATACCTGCTGTATGCTCTTTTTCAGTTATTAATTGTCTATCCTGATATTTAACTGAAAGAAATATTGACACTATGTTAATTGACAATACTAATATTAAGGTAATTAATGTGATTGATGTAGTATTCGGCACCGTAAATGATAACAGAACACCTAAAAGTATGATTGATATGACTACAAACCTAAAGTCTTTACGAATTTTCATGGATTTTCTCCCTTCGATTTTTTATGCTACTTTTTTTGCACAACTAAGTCTAATGTCTGTATAATATCATAAATTTTGCTTAGAAAAGTTAAATAAAGGTTAAGGATGTGTAAAAAAAGAGTAAGTTTAACTATAATGTGCTTAATCCCTAATCTGAGAAAATTATTATTGATGGCATGGAGGGCTTGACCAAGAATCAACATTTCCTCCTGTTTTCTGAACGGCATCTGTTCGTAAAACTGTAGCAGTTTTGTCTCATTCAGATCCATGTCCCGGAGTCTATTTAAAATGTTACGGCTCTCATTCGACATGTTAGTTATCCTGATTTCTCCTGTTGTGAGTGACCCAAGCAATTCACGTTCACCATGAAGAGGAACTGCAAGGATGTATAAGCCCGCGTGGCAAGGAAAGAGATGGGCTTGGTACGGGTCAAGATGCATGCAATTGTATCAAAATAGAAGGTAAAATCAATAATTGACATAGGTAGATAATCTATATATTATATAAGATATAGATTATCTACCTATGGAGGTGTGAATATGGCAATCGATAAAAGTCTCTTAACCGGGAGTACCACTATGCTTATCCTAAAGCTACTTGATGGAACGGATATGTACGGCTACCAGATGATTGACGAACTTAGCAAACAATCAAACAATGTTTTTAAGTTAAAAGCAGGAACCTTATATCCACTGCTCCACACTTTAGAGCAAAAAGACCTGCTTACTTCTTACGAAGAGACCGCTGATAATGCGAGGGTACGAAAGTACTACAGGATCACCAAAAAAGGGCGCAAGCATTTGCACGAGAAAAAAGAAGAGTGGAAAACATACACCGCTGCTGTAAATGATCTTTTGGGAGGTGCAGGTTTTGCAACAGTCTAAAATTACCGAGTATTTGGAAGCAGTGAGCCAACAAATACGCTGGAAAAGGGCGCAAGCTCCTGTTTTAGAGGAAATCAGGAACCACATAGCCGGCCAAAAGCAAGCCTTTATCAGTGAGGGACTTAACGAAGAAACGGCAACCGAAAGGGCAATTGCCGAGATGGGTGACCCTTTCGTTGTCGGAGAACAGCTTGACCGCGCTCATAGACCAAGACCGGATTGGCCACTACTAATCATGACAGCCGTTATGCTTCTTTTGGGGCTTGTGATTCAATATCTGGTGGGACTAAACATCCCTCTCGGAGCAGAGACGTTTGGAAGACAGCTTGCTTGGACCGGTATAGCAATCCTCGCAATGTTTGCAGCATATTTTATGGACTTCACAATCATTGGGAAGTATTCAAAGGGTGTCTTTTTTATGCTCTGTGCAATAACGATAGCGTCTTTGTTTGGAGAGAAGGTAAGGGGTAGCTCGACAAATACGCTTTATCCGCTGTTGCTGCTTTCTCCAGTTTCGCTGCCACTAATCTCTTACGGAGGACGAGCTCTAGTTACAAACATGTTCCTTATAGGGCTTATGCTTTCAGTATTTCGCACAGGAGATTTAGTGAGGGATAAAGCTGGGGTTGGGGCAACAGCTGTTAATTCAAGCCACTTTATTCAATAGGATAATGGACAGATTATTATTAATCTAAGAAATCCCTTTATTAAATGAGCAGTATTTTATTTATGTCTAGTTGAAGGCACCAGCGGTTTGGTTACCCCTCAACATGATGATCGAGAACGTACACTAAAAAAGCGAACAACAGGGCCGAGACAGCCAGAACGATGAACACGATTGTAGAGAAATCGCTCCCTTTGGCACTTAAGAAATAACCTTGTTCAAGATGGACCGATGGCGCACTCAACGGTGAAAGAACAAGGGCTTTAGCTACATACAGATTAGCCAGAAGTCCCAAGCCAAACCAGAATAGGGGATCGGGAGAAGTCCAATGGGACTTGGTAAGCATAACCATCAGGGTCCCGAGCAGAATTGAGATGGGGCTCATTTTAGGATACAAACGCAAGGTGTGTATTCGGGAAGGTTCAGGGCTATGGTCAACCTCACAGCGGTTTAGGACAACCGAGGGTTTGTTAACATTGGAGCATGCCTATGTTATAAGGTAGTTATTGGATGCCGCAATCCTCGGAACGTTAGGCGACAGACTTTGCAAGAAAAGATGGGAGAAGACTGAGAATGTTCTTAAAAAGATTGAGCTTTCTAAAGGAAGGGATTCAAAGTCACCAGGTCTATCCGTTCTCTATAGCCGCATTTAGGGAATTGGATATGATCGAGTTTAACCACAATGTGACGTTTTTCGTTGGTGAAAATGGTTCAGGAAAATCGACGCTCCTGGAAGCAATTGCCTATAAATGTGATTTCAACACTTCCGGCGGAGGGAAGAATAACTTTTATGAAGTTCCTTCTTCTGAGTCAGCGTTAGGTAATTTCATAAGGCTTGCTTGGGCTCCAAAAATTTCGAATGGTTTTTTCCTGAGGGCAGAAAGTCTCTACAATTTTGCCTCGCATATTGATAGTCTTGGACCAGATGCCAATATGCCTTATGGCGGAAAATCTCTGCACAAACAGTCCCATGGAGAATCATTTTTGTCCGTATTCGCCAATAGGTTTGGCAAACGAGGGATTTATCTATTAGATGAACCAGAGGCGGCTCTTTCCCCATCTCGCCAACTCACATTGTTGAGGATTATCAGGGATCTGGAAATAGAGAATCAAGCCCAGTTTATTATTGCAACGCATTCTCCGATTATTCTGGCTTACCCGAATGCCCAGATTCTTGACTTTGATACCTCACCAATTTCTCAAACTATGTACGAAGATACTTTGCATTACCAGATTACCAAAAGTTTTCTGGAAAATAGAGATCGCTATTTACGGAAGCTCTTTGAAGATTAGGACGACGACCAATTGGTTGAAAAAGTTAGCTCTAATTCTTGAATATAGGGCCTATAAAAGATAACAAAAAAGCCGATTTTTCCAATTTGCAGGAAGAATTAGCTTTTTCGTACTGAACAGCAATCTATAAAGCATTAGCTTGCCAACCGGGAGATATTTTAGCCTTTGAAGATGACGATCCTATTTCAAAATAGATAATTATTGAAAGGGGAAAAGCTCATGGAGGACTCATGGAAAGCTCTGAAGGACGAGAAGGACGAGAGAGATGAGAAGCTTGATACTCAATATCTTAGGAATTTGTCATTAGACAGCGTACCAGAAGTAGTTAACTTGCTTGATGATAAAATAGTATCCAAGGATATTGAAAAATATTTAGCGGAACGACAAGAAGATTTAGCACTACAGCGATCTTGGCAGTCTTTCAATTTATCTAGGCACAAGGCCAAGCAAGTGCTTACTCAATCCAAGTTATGAAACAGAGGAGAGACTAACTTGATAAACCGGTATTGGTTTGCTTTATTCAAGTATGCTTAACTCATCTTTCTTCCCCACGCCACGGTCGTCAGCTGTGTAGGGATTACTTGTGATCACGAAAAATTTTTTGGATCCGGAAACTATTTATGTGATATTGAAGTCTAATGAGTGAAGCAATCTCCGATCACCTTTAGGATTCAGGACTATCCGAATCGCATTATAGGTGAGTACGATATTCGAATTAAGTAGCGAATTTAATTTCTTGCACAATGCTTGTAAATTTAAGGGAATCATAATAGTATAAATCTAAGAATTTTCCTATATCTTCGTGGTGCTGTAGAAAATATGACTTTCGAGCCGAGAAAGGTGGCATGCAGTATTTTAATGAAGAAAAGAATCGCTATAGGTGTTAGTGGTTTTTGAAAATTGTTTATAAGAGGGATATTTTTACCCGGCCACGGCGTTTGGGAAAAACCTTAAACATATCGAGTTGTTCAAAATTAATTGTGGAGGATGAAAAATGGAATTTATTTTCATGCGTCATGGGAAAGCGCAAGAACGGGAAACAGGTTTGCCGGATGGGGAGCGGCGCCTGACTGTGAAAGGCAGCAACCGGGTGCGGGAGGTGGCACGGGCTTTGGCCTGCGGCTTTGTCACAGCGGGGAATGTTCAAATTTGGTCCAGTCCCCTCGTGAGGGCGAAAGAAACGGCAGATCTTTTGGCCGTGGCTCTGAAGGTGAAGAAAGTAATGACCCATCCGGCCATCGCTTCCGAGAATTTGGATGAATTGCTGCCTGACTTGCAGAACCAGCAGGACAATGCGATCATCATTATCGTCGGCCATCAGCCCTATCTGGGGATGTGGGTAACCAGCATGACCAATACGGTGCTGCCTTTCAGAACCGCCTCGGTGGCGGCGGTGAAGGTGACCTCTCTGGAGCCGCCGACTGGGGAATTGCGTTGGTTCGCTGACAGTGGTGTTATGGCCCAAATAGCCGAAGCAAATGGTTGACGGCACGGAGGGGGAAGTCTGAATTATGGGCAGGAAGATTGAGGTAGAGCTAAAACTGCAGATTATTGATGAAGCCATGTGGGAAACCTTGCCTAAGTCTGCTTGGTTGGGGGACTTGATGGTACCGGAGTCTGCCAAGGTGGAGACGATGGAGGCAACCTACTATGATACGCCGTCACGAACCTTGTGGAATACGGGTTATGCGTTCCGTATTCGACGAGAGGGAACGGGCTGGATGGCCACTCTTAAGGGAGCGGGCCAATCCGGGGACGGTCTGCACCGGCGGCGGGAGTGGAATGAGCCCGTACTCGGAGAGGAGCCGGACCCGGAAGTGTTTCGCCAAATGGCAGGCGCCGAGAAGGTGGTGAAAATGCTCAAGGGACAATCCGGTCTGGAGCCGTTGTTTAAGACGATATTCACTCGTTGGAGTGTGCTCGTGCATTCCCCAAATGGCCTAGGGCTCATGGAATTGGTGATGGATAAAGGTGTCATAAGCGCCGAGGACAAGAACGAAGCTATCTACGAAGTGGAAATTGAATTGAAAGAAGGAACGGCACAAGATTTGTTATCTTTTGGGGCGGAATTGTCGAGTCGGTTTCCGCTGTTGCCAAATGAGAAAAGCAAATATTACCGCGGCCTATGTTTGGCCGAGTTGCCGGTTGTAAACAAAGTAAAATCGGTGGTGCAATGGCCGTTAACGGCCGGAACATTTTTGGCGGAAGCGGTAGGACGGGTATTGGCTGCCCAAACAGCTTATTTTACGAAGCAAGATGATGTGGAAGGGATTCACAACCTGCGTGTGGCTATACGGAAATTGAGGTCTCGTCTATCCTTTGCCGCGCCGCTTTATCCCGGCGAAGAAGGACAACACTGGAAAGATGTTCTGCGGGGTTGGAACAGTCGCATGGCCGGGATACGAGAGCTGGACGTGTTACAGGAAGAGTGGGCTGCCGTGGCGAAACACTGCGGGGTAGACAATGGCAACAGCCTGTTGACTAATTATTTGAAGACCCAAAGGGATAAGCTGGCTGAAACCTTGGAGGGAATCCTTGGTAAAGGTAAACTAACGGCGGATTTGTTGGCATTCTGGGCCTGGTCCACCGCTACAGAAACGGACGACGAGCCGGAAACTGCTTGGCAAGCATATGCAGGTAAGCATCTGAAACAGTGGTTGAAGGATGTAAGTCAAAAGGCAAAGCAAGTGGACCGCACAGATATTACTGCGATGCATAGGCTGCGGATTCGGGGCAAGAAGGTTCGCTATATATTGGAACGTCAGGCGCAGCATCATGGTGACAGAGATACGCTGCATATGGCTACCAAACTACAACAGTTTCAGGAGTGTTTGGGAGACATCCATGATGCGGATCAAGGCCTTAGCTTGCTTTGTGAACTGAGAAAAGGGCAAGAGAATGCGGAACTGGTCGGAGAGATCACCTGCTTGATGGGCTGGCAAGCCAGACGCGGCTATGATGCCTTACTACGGTTTGACACCCTAAGCAAAGAGTGCCGCAGCACAGTGAAGCGATGGCTGAAGGATAGGACAAAATCTATGTGAGCTTTTTTGGATCTCAGGCTTGGCACATTTGTATTACCAACGTGAAATTAAACAACTCTGTTCGCTGGTTGACGGCGAACAGAGTTGTTTAATTTAGGTGCCCGTTCAAAGAATTCAAAGAGATTATCAATACTTAGAGAAAATTTGAGTGATTGGATAAGTATGCATCTGTGAGATTAGAAGAACTCGTAAATACGGAGGTGCTGGACTCGGATTGGCTATCAACAATGCCAGCAAGATATTAAACGCTTTACAGAGGGGTTCTTTCTTATTTTTAGCAAGGAAAGAGGAGATTGTTTTGTCTTAAGAGTAGTAGCATCTCTAGATAAAAGTAACGATCATTAGAGAGATTCTCGTAGTCTTTCGACCAAAATATGGTATAATAATCACAATTCAACAAGTATCGGAGGAGTTATCAGTGCCAATAGGTCAAAATTATTGGGAAAAACCCTTAAAGGATTTGTTGTTGCAAGAGTTGGAACGGTCTGGCTACTCTGAAATAAGTCTATTTTTGTTTGGATCAAGAGCGGAAGGGACTGCTGCTGCTGCTGTTTCAGACATTGATATTGGCCTAAAAGGAAAGGAACCGCTGTCATTTATTTTGCTGTCGCACCTCCATGAAAAAATTGATGCGCTAAATTTGCCGTTCAAAGTAGACCTTGTCGACTTTCAAAAAGTTTCCGCAGAGTTTGCGGAGCATGCCATGAAAGGAGCTGTTGTATGGAAAAACTAGCTCATAAAACTCAATCAGCAGAGAAGGCCTTAGCAGCACTCAATGAGGTGTTGGATTTTGGGAGTAACGCCGTGTTTCGGGATGCAGCGATTCAGCGATTTGAGTTTACAGTCGAGGCAGTTTGGAAAGCACTCAAACTGTATTTGCAGGATCAGGAAGGAGTTATGGCAAACTCTCCAAAAGCAGTTTTTCGGGAAGCATTATTCATACCTATAATGAGGTATTGGCTTTGGCTATAGCCAAAGAAATCCCGAAATATTATGGTCTGATGATGAGACTTATGGAGGTTATTAAGAAAACGTATTTTGTCGGAGTTTTGCCTTCAATTAAAGATTAAGTTGTGACAAACTAATCTGATTCATGTCTGCTTAAAGAATTACCTGTCCATTATCGCCGTCCACCGTAATCTCTGCACCATCACGAATGATTTTCATCACACCGGGTATGTTCACCACAGAAGGAATACCATATTCCCTCGCCACGATAGCGCCATGCGATAAGAACCCTCCGGTTTCCATAACGATACCGGACACTTTCAGAAACAAAGGGGTCCAGCCCGGGTCTGTGGAGGGGGCAATCATAATGTTACCGGCTTCTAGTTTGGACCATTCGTTGGGATGAGATATAAGTTTGGCTTTACCCGAAGCTTTTCCCCTAGCAACACCTAAGCCGTTTAGTACTTTGCCGGAAACTAGCTGAGCGGGTTTGGCGAAGCTCGCTACATCGTCGATTATTAAATCAGGCGGATCAAGACTTTCTAACTTTTCTTTGTTAGCTTTGCGTTCAGTAACCAAAGATTTCAGATTATGCCCATCCCATTCGGCACACAAAATTGAAGCAAGTTCGGACAAAGCGCAATGATAAACGTCGTTTTTTTGCTCTAGAATAGCCCTATCTTGCAAACGCTGGCCTATTTCCTCGAACATTAAGCGCAGAGGTTCGAAGAATTTAATAAAGACAGATTTAGACATTTCTCTTAATTCCGCCCCCGTACCGGCTTCTTTTGCCCAATAACGAACGATGGGCTTTTGATAAAAAGGTAGGGTACGAGAGATCTCTTCCCAGGCCCGATTCGCCTTTAATTGCTGTTGTTCCTGGATCTTCTTTAAATCTGCGGTTTCAATACTGTTCTTGATAATATCTAAAAGATAGGTAGGATTTTCACGCCAGCGGGGGTTTATTATCTCAAGTTCATAGACCCCGCGATGGCCAAACTCATCCAGATAGTCAATAAATGCTTTTTTAAATAAAGAGTTATCAGGCAAGGCCTTATCCCAATTTAAAGGATTAAAAGGTTGCGCATAAAAGAACTTTTTGGCTTCCGAATCCTCACGGACCATTTGAGCTAATTCTAATAAACGATAACCATGTTGCGCGCTGGTAATGTGTGCACCGCCAGCTAAGACAGCGGTAGCTAAGGCATTTCCTTGGGACTTGAAGCGTTTTTTTAGCTCGTCAACAAGCTTTTGGTTTGGATACGTTGCGGCTGCAGACATAAGAGCAAAGGTAGGCATGTAGTCCTTGTGAGCTATCATAATCTCAGTAAACATTTTCAGAAAGTCTTGATCCGGCAGATTTTTGAAATCCTTTTTCCGCAATTCCCGCGTATATTGGTCAGCCGCCGCAAAAATTTTAACGGCATTCTTTTTGTTTTTGTTTAAGGCTAACACATATTTATAGAATCGAGATAATCGTTTAAGACCGCGAAAGCCATGATAGGCTCCTTTTTCGTTGATTCTAATCTCCGGTTGATGCCCTCCCGTTACTTCATTGGTTGAGCTTGGAGCAATACCAAAACAGTCATAAAACCGCCATTGCAGTAGAGATAAATTCGCATACACTCGACCGTTAAATAGCCTTGAGTTTTTTAGTCCGGGTATTATAGGATAACCAACAACTTCTAAGTGGGCACTAAAAACGACATCTACGACATCTTTGCAGATCCTATTACCAAGCGTTGATATAACCATGGGGCCAGCGTCTCTGAAATTTCCGTTAGACCAAATCTCTGGCTGATCTCTTA
>Ga0326727_10007753_pt1 | contig 27956 bp, 22 predicted proteins | sample MB2enrmetagenome_FD_207643 | JGI IMG/M metagenome (GOLD analysis project Ga0326727, IMG submission 207643) | Lab enriched peat soil microbial communities from McLean, Ithaca, NY, United States - MB29MY | ecosystem: Environmental > Terrestrial > Soil > Wetlands > Peat | place: USA: New York...
CCGCGCCGGTGATCATGTTCTTGATGTAGTCGGCGTGGCCGGGACAGTCAACGTGGGCATAATGACGATTCTTGGTCTCGTACTCCACGTGCGCGGTCGCAATGGTGATGCCGCGCTCGCGCTCCTCGGGTGCGTTGTCGATCGAGTCGAACGAACGGAACGAGTTCTTCGGGTTGTGCTTCGACAATACCTTGGTGATCGCCGCCGTCAGCGTCGTCTTGCCATGATCGATGTGCCCAATCGTCCCGACATTTACGTGCGGCTTAGACCGGTCAAACTTTTCCTTGCCCATTGCGGTTCTCCAATCTACTTCGTTTGATCTGCCAATCCTGTGCGCCAGTCATGCAGGCCGGCGCAATTCACTTACTTGTCCTTGCCGTCCTTGCCCTGCACCTTGGCGACGATCTCTTCCGAGACCGACTTCGGTGCCTCTTCATACTGCTTGAACTGCATCGAGTAGTTCGCGCGGCCCTGGGTCGCTCCGCGCATGTGGGTCGCATAGCCGAACATGGTCGACAGCGGCACCGTGGCCCGGATGGCCTGGGTGTTGCCCACCATCTCCATGCCCTCGATGCGCCCGCGGCGCGAGTTGAGGTCGCCGATAATGGTGCCCATGTAATCCTCCGGCACCGTCACCTCGACCGCCATCACCGGCTCCAGCAGCACCGGTTTGGCCTTGCGCGCCGCCTCTTTGAACGCGATCGACCCGGCGATCTTGAACGCCATCTCGTTCGAGTCGACGTCGTGATAGCTGCCGTCGTAGAGCGAGACTTTGACATCGACCATCTCGTAGCCCGCGAGCACGCCGCCCTGCATGGCCTCCTGAATGCCCTGGTCGATCGGCTTGATGTACTCCTTGGGAATCGTTCCGCCCTTGATATCGTTCGAGAACTCGTAGCCCTTGCCTGGCTCGTTCGGCTCGATGCGGATCTTGGCGTGGCCGTAGTTGCCCGAGCCGCCGGTCTGGCGGATGTACTTGCCCTCAGCCTCGGCCTTGCCGCGGATGGTCTCGCGGTAGTTGACCTGGGGCTTGCCCACATTGGCCTCGACCTTGTATTCGCGCATCATGCGGTCGACGATAATCTCCAGGTGCAGCTCACCCATACCGGCGATGATGGTCTGGCCTGAGTCGATGTCGGTGCGCACGTTGAAGGTCGGGTCTTCCTGCGCCAGCTTGGCCAGCGCCATGCCCATCTTCTCCTGGTCGGCCTTGGTCTTGGGCTCGACTGCAACCTCGATGACCGGCTTGGGAAAGTCGATGGACTCGAGCACCACCGGGTGTTTGTCCGAGCAGATGGTGTCGCCGGTGATCAGGTTCTTCAGGCCTACCGCCGCGCAGATATCGCCGGCCAGAATCTCCGTGATCTCCTCGCGCTTGTTGGCGTGCATCTTCAGCAGGCGGCCGATGCGCTCGGTCTTGCGGGTGCGCGGGTTCAGCACCGAGTCGCCCGTCTTCAGGGTGCCCGAATAGACCCGAATGAAGATCAGTTGGCCGACGAACGGATCCGTCATAATCTTGAATCCAAGCGCGGAGAAGGGCTCGCTGTCATCCGCCTTGCGGACGATCTCCTGCTCCATGTTCTCCGGGTTATGCCCGATCATGGGAGGAATGTCGAGCGGGCTGGGCAGATAATCGACCACCGCATCCAGCAGCGTCTGCACGCCCTTGTTCTTGAACGCCGAGCCGCACAGCACCGGGAAGATATTCATCGCGATGGTGGCCTTGCGGATGCCCGCCTTAAGCTGCGCCTCGGTTGGCTCCTCGCCCTCGAGGAACAGGTTCAGGATGACATCGTCCGAGTCGGCAACCGCCTCGATCAGCGCATGACGGGCGATCTTGGCCGTCTCCAGCAGGTCCGCCGGAATCTCTTCCACCGAATACTCGGCGCCCATGGTCTCGTCGTGCCAGTAAATGGCCTTCATGGTCACCAGATCGACCACGCCGGCGAACTTCGCCTCCGCGCCAATCTGGATATTGATGGGCACCGCACGCGCGCCGAGCCGGTCGACGATGGTCGAGGTGGCGTAGACCGAGTCTGCGCCCGCCTTGTCCATCTTGTTGATGAAGCAGATGCGCGGCACCTTATACTTGTCCGCCTGGCGCCACACCGTCTCGGACTGCGGCTGAACTCCGGCGACCGCGTCGAAGCAGGCGACCGCGCCGTCGAGCACGCGCAGGCTGCGCTCCACCTCGGCGGTAAAGTCCACATGGCCGGGCGTGTCGATGATATTGATGCGGGTGTTCTTCCAGGTGCAAGTGGTGGCCGCGGAGGTGATGGTGATTCCGCGCTCCTGCTCCTGCTCCATCCAGTCCATGGTCGCAGTGCCCTCATGCACCTCGCCGATACGGTGGGTGATGCCCGTATAAAAGAGGATGCGTTCGGTCGTCGTCGTCTTGCCAGCGTCGATGTGCGCCATGATCCCGATGTTCCGGCAACGATTCAGAGGTATAGTGCGTGACACGGTTTCAATCTCTCGTCTGCGGACCCTGCGGTTCGCGGTAAACCTTCGTTAAACCTGGAAGCACAAAATTTTCTTATTGAAAAACTCTTTCTTTACCAGCGGTAGTGCGCGAACGCCTTGTTGGCCTCGGCCATGCGGTGGACATCTTCCTTCTTCTTCATCGCCGCGCCGCGGCCATTGGCAGCGTCCAGCAGTTCGGCGGTCAATTTCTCCACCATGCCCTTTTCGCCGCGCGCCCGGCCGTAAGTAACGATCCAACGAATGGCCAACGAGGTGCGGCGCTCCGGCAGTACTTCAATCGGCACCTGATAATTGGCGCCGCCTACGCGGCGGCTCTTCACTTCCAACAGCGGCTTGCAGTTCTCAATCGCCTTCTTGAACAGCTTCAGAGCCTCGTCGCCGCCCTTCTGCTCCAGATTGGTCATTGCGGTGTAGAAGATGCCCTGGGCGGTCGACTTCTTGCCGCCCCACATCATGGAATTAACAAACTTCGTGACCAGGGTCGAGTTATAGACCGGGTCGGGAGCAACTTCACGCTTCGCGATGTAACCTTTTCTTGGCATTTCTCTCTCTTTTCTTCTTCCTCCAGCGCCGTAGACCTCTCAAGCGTCTGGACCTTAGAACCAGTGGTCAGTTCTCAGTGGTCAGTTCTCGGTTGAGAACCGATCCCCTGAACCGTAATCTCTTATTTCCCTGCCGCGGCCTTGGGCCTCTTCGCCCCGTACTTCGACCGGCTCTGCTTACGGTTCGCCACGCCAACTGAATCCAGCGAGCCGCGCACCACGTGGTAGCGCACGCCCGGCAAATCCTTCACACGGCCGCCGCGGATCAGCACGATCGAGTGCTCCTGCAGGTTGTGGCCGATGCCCGGAATGTAAGTCGTCACCTCAATGCCGTTGGTCAGGCGAACGCGGGCGACCTTGCGCAGCGCCGAGTTCGGCTTCTTGGGGGTTTGGGTATAAACGCGGGTGCAAACGCCGCGCCGCTGAGGCGAACCCTGCAGCGCCGGGCTGGCGGTCTTATAACGGGTGGGCGTGCGGCCCTGCTTGACGAGCTGATGGAACGTAGGCACTCGAACTCCTTGTACTCAGGCCCAAAGGCCGCTGCTGCTTCCAAACGCTGCAAACCAAACTCTGGCAGACAGAGAGGAGAGAGATTCTCTCGCGCGCCGGATAGCCTTCGTGCTGCGTACACACGAAAAGCTGAGAACACTGACGTGCCTCGCGCGAAGATTTGTCCCTTGCTTCCCGTCTGGAACACTCAAGTCAGACGAACAACAGTCGACGGTGGCCGAGCGTCCCTTGCTTCCCCTGGCTGGCTCCCGAAAATCAAGCCGTGCAAACCAGAACTACTGGAAGTTGGAGTTGGCTCCGTTTCGCCTGTTCCGCCCCACATAGCCCATCCTTGGATTCCGGCTAGAACAAGACAACCGGGAGGAGGGTGTCGCAGGTACGATTGCGAGGATGTTGCACCGCAGCGGATCTGGCCCATGCTTAATTCCGGTGCATGGACCCTGCGGATCAGTTGCTAATTCCAGTGTATCCCAAACGGGCGAAGACTGGCTGGCTCGTTTGCCTTGCATCATCGCCGTCGCGCAACCTGCGCGGCAGCGAGTTCCCAATTAACGCGGAACCTACTAACGATACCAAGGGACCGGCGCTGGGTCAAGTTCTATCGGGCCAAGTTCACGCCTGTGCAGGCTGCGGCTGGCTCGGGTTACGTGGACCGCGCTCGCCACATCCCATCCGGGAGCTCGCGCGCTTTGGCATTTCACGGCCAAGTGTGCAAGCCGGAATGGAGCAGTCATTTGCGTCCCGTGTTCGCAGCTTCTACACTGAGGCTTAGTAACTAGTCTCTGCGGTGTGACCGTTCAACTCGGTTTCCGGTTGGACGGGGAGGTTTAATGCGTCGGTTTGTCACGTTGTTGGTTCTGCTCCTGTGTTCGGTTCCATTCGGTGTCTCGATCTCGGGCTGCGGCAAGACGGCTGCTCCCGTCTATTGCAACGGCGGAGACTCCGGCATCACCACCGGCCAGATCACCACCATCGTTCTCCAACCGCTCGTATACGGAATCTCACTGAACTACGCGGAGATTGGGCAGCTCAATACTCCTACCGCAACCGACTGCCATTCCACATCGGTTTCGGCAACGGCCTATACCTGGGGCACCACCGACATGACCGTCGCCGACGTCCAGCCCACGTCAGGCCGGGTGTGCGCGGGGACATGGAACCGCAACTCCGGCGGCGGCATTCCTGACTACACCTACTGCATCCCAACCAATAAGTCGGGAACCGCTTATATTGCTGCCAGCGCAAACGGAGTAACCAGCAACCCGATACCGATCTTTGTGCATCCGGTGGTCACCGGCATCGTTCTGGGAGGCCCCGCTACCGGCGGTGCGGCCACCATTACGTCGTGGTCCATCGTTAATGCCCCGCCCGCGCAACCTATTGTTACCTTCACCGCGCAGAACTCCTTCTCCGCGGGGCAAGCCGTCGCCCTCAGCAACTTCCCCAACAGCACATTCTTCAATGGCATCTCCAACGCCGTGGTGCAGGCCGCCGGACTATCTTCAACTCACTTCGCCGTCACCATTCCCGGTTTCACCCAACCCACCGGCTCGGCGGCGGAGACCGGCCTGGCCGTAGGACCCGGCTGTTCGACCAACCCCTCGACTGATTGCTGCCCGCTGGGCATCAACCCGGTCACTGCGCCGCCGTATCTGACCAACTCCTGCGTGTCGCAGGGAACCACCACTCAACTGGTGGCTCGGGTCTTCGCGGGGACCGGCGCCAACCAGAGCAACATCAGTTGCCAGGCAGGCCATCTGCAGTTCACCGCGCAGGGCGCCACGTCGCAGACGACCATCTCGCCGGTCGTCAGCATCGACCAGAACGGCGTGGCCACGGCCAACCAGCCGGGGTCGGTGCTGATTACCGCGAATATATCGAACGCAGCCAGCTCAGCCGGCTTCTTCTCCACCTGTCCGCCGGCATCGATCACGCTCTCCGCGCCCGGCACTACAACCAATCCGGTGGTTGTCAATGAGAATAACCCTCAGCCACTGGCGGCTTCCGCCATCGATACCAATGGCAAACTCCTTACCGGATTGTCGCTGGAGTATGTTTCCACCTCGCCGATCACGATTCCAGCAAACTCTCCGATAACTCCATCTCTGGCGGGAGCAGCGTCAATCACCGCGATATGCCACCCCCCGGCCTGCAATTCTTCGGCGTACAACCAGATTGGTCTGTTCGGCAACGGCAAACCAGTTACGTCGAACTCGGTTAATATCAGCACGCCCGGAGTCAATGGCACGGTGCTGTTTATGGCCAGCACCCAGTCCCAGTACATCGTCGCAAGGGACTTTACCCAGACCGCCCAATCCGCCCCGTTTCTGTTGCCCTATGTGCCGAACTCCATGCTCATCAGCAACGACGGTTCGAGCATCTACATGGGCAGCTCAACCGGTCTGATGGTGCTCAGCGCGTCGACCGTATTGACCATCAGCCGCGTCGACATCACATCGCCGGGCACGGTGCTCGCTTTGTCGCCGGATAGCACCACCCTGGTGATCAGCGACCCCGTAAAGCAGATCACCACCCTCGAAAGCTCCTCCGGCGGCGTCATCACCAGCTACGGCGGCGTGGGGACGCGCGCCGAATTCACACCGGATAGTCAGACTGTATACATTACCGCAGGCAACCAGTTGCTGGTGTACTCGGCCTATACCGGATGGACCAGCATCAACCCTGCGACACCGGGGGGGACGCCGGTAAACGACGTCGCCGTCACGGTGCCCGGCGTTGGCGCGTACTTCGGCGGTCCGGAGACTACCGCGCGCGGCTATTGCCCCTCCAGCACCGCCTCCACCGTGGGCGGGGTGACGACGGAGACCAATGCCTTCTACCCGCCCGCCGATAGCGCCTTGACCGCCATTGACAGAATTGCCGCGACCAACGACGGCCTGCACATCCTGGGTGCTTCCGTCACTCCGGTCCCAACCCTCAGCGACCTGCACGTCGAGATTCCCGCCGGCAACACCACCGGAGGCCCGGTCAGCGTCGCCTGCCCCATCGGTGGCCAGACCACCAACGGCAGCGGCGTAACCACTGGAACGACCGGTGGCCTCACCTTCTCGAATACTCTCTACTCTGGTCCGCTCAGCCAGATCGCTGCGGGGGCGATCACGGGCGTCCTGCCCACCTCGGACTCGTCGCTCGCCTTTATCACCTACACGCTGCCTGCCGGCTCCAACGGCACATTGCCGGCGCTATTGCCGGCGTATGCGCCAGCGGCGAGCAGTCTGGGGACGACCACCTACATCAAGCTCTCCGGCACCGCAACCGCGCCGGTCACGGGAGTGGTCAGCGCCGATAATATGACGTTCTACACCGGAACCACCGGAGATAATCTGGTTCATATCATCAACCGCAGCACGCTGACCGACTCGTCGACCCTGGCGCCGGGCCTGATCGCGGCGCCTGGGCAGACCGTCCCAGCAGGGACTATTGTGCCGGCCAATCTGCTTGTGCAAAGGCCGCGCAGGACCACCTAGAGCAATGCCTGAGTCGATGTGACCATCAGGCACATTGTGCGGGGTCGCCGCTCCTTGGAGTCGCGTCGACTTCGAGGCCGGTGGCTTCGGATCCGGTGACTCAGGAATTGCTCGAGCGCAGGTTACCAGTAACCAATCAGTACCTGCTCTCGCCCGTCCGCTGTAAACGCGGTAACTCATTCCATATACAACGGTTACGGTCAAACTGCCGGTCTGGATGGGTCGGAATCCATCCCTCAATAGTGGTATGGATTCTTCCGTGCAGAGACCCCCAAACAGCCTATGATGTGGCTATGTGATGGGCCTACGAAGACGCATAGATCGCTGATCCCCTGGGTCCCTTCCCCGCTAGCCAATGGACTACAGAACGTTCTTCTTCACCAACATCATCTCGGTCACCGTGTTCGCATCCAGCGTTACGCTGCTGGCGTGGTACAACCGCCGCGTGACCGGGATGAAGTGGTTCGCGGGTGCCCTGATCGTGGGTCTGGTTAAGTTGATCCTGCAGGGACTGGAAGGCAAGATCCCCTCCATTTTGGGTAACATGGTGGCCAATGAGCTTTACCTGATCTCCTTCATGCTGCAACTGATGGGAGTGCGCTGGTTTGTGGTGCGCAGGCCGCTCACCCACAGATGGCCCTTCATCGCGATCGGCATTTGTCTGGCCGCCTATATTCCTTTGTTTCTGAATCATGTCCCCTACTCCGGCAACGTCATCAACATTCCGTTTGTGATCGTCTGCGGCGTGTCCGCCTGGATCCTCATCAAGCACGGGCGTGCGGTTGTGTCGCGCATCGCCACGGTCATCTTGTGCGGGGAGGGGTGCGTGGCCGGATACCGGGCCTGGCTCACCAACCTGCGCTATACCCGGCCCTGGGAGACGGTCAATGCCGAGACCGATCCGCGCTGGCTCTATTCGCTCGCAGCCATGGTCCTTCTGGCTACCTGTATGGTGATGTGCTACCTGTGGTTCCTGGTGACGGAGTTGGGCAAGGAACTGGCCGAGCAGGCGCGTACCGATCCGCTGACCGGAGCCATGAATCGCCGGGCCATGGAGGAAGCAGCCCTGCGTGAGACCGCGCGCAGCATCCGTCATGGCCACATGCTCTGCATGGTCGTGCTGGATATCGACCACTTCAAGCATCTCAACGACACCCGCGGCCATGCGGCCGGAGACTGCGCGCTACAGGCCCTGGTGCATCAGGTGCAGTCGATGTTGCGCGGAAACGATCTGCTTGCCCGCACCGGGGGCGAGGAGTTTACCATTCTGCTGCCCGACACCCCGGCGTCCGCGGGCGTCATCGCGGCGGAGAGAATCAGGCAGGCCGTCGAAGACCTCCAAGTACCCTTCGAAGGCGAGCCGCTGCGATTCACGGTCAGCGCCGGGGTGGCCCAGCTTGACCCCACCCAGGGCGGCTGGGAGAGTATGATGCGGCGCGCCGACTCGGCCATGTACGAGGCCAAAGAGCATGGCCGCAATTCAGTCCGGCCTGCCGATGCGGCGCTGCTGCAACTTGGTCGAGCCTGACCAGTGGACTCTCAGCCTAGCGTACAGCCGGGCTTCCCAAAACCTCCGCGGCCACTGGCCATTCGCCCCCATCGCAACCGCTCTGCAGCCGGTTGTCCTCGTCTTGTTCCCGTTGCAGCCTGGAGGTCGCTTCACCGACGGACAGGGGCTTGCTGAAGTAGTATCCCTGAATCTCGTCGCAACAGTGCTCGCGCAGGAAGAACAACTGCGCTTCGTTCTCCACGCCTTCCGCAATCACCTTCAAACGCAGGCTTTTGGTCATGCTGATGATCGCCGTGGTGATCGCCGCGTCGCCGCAGTCCTCCATCGCGTCACGGATAAACGATTTGTCGATCTTCAACTTGTCGACTGGGAACTGTCTCAGGTAGCTGAGACTGGAGTAGCCTGTCCCGAAATCGTCGATCGCCAGCTTGACCCCCATCTCCTTCAACTCCCGCAGAACGTAAAGCGTCTCGTCCGCGTTGGACATCAGGAAGCTCTCCGTCAGCTCCAGCTCAAGATAATGGGGCGGCAGACCCGTCTCCTGCAGCACCCTGCGGACCAGCGCACAGAAGCTCTCCTGGCGAAACTGGACCGCGGACACATTCACGGCCACGGGCACCGCGCAAAGGCCGGCGTCCTGCCATGCGCGGGCCTGGCTGCACGCGGTTCGCAGTACCCACTCGCCGATGGGCAGAATAAGGCCATTGTTCTCAGCGACCGATATGAACCGGTCCGGAGGGACCAAGCCCATCTCCGGGTGTTGCCAGCGAATCAGCGCCTCGAACCCGGTGATCTTCCCGCTCTCAATCTCCATCTGCGGTTGATAGACAAGGAAGAACTCCTTGCGGTCCAGCGCGAGTCGCAGATTCTTGTCCATGGCCAGCCGTTCCACAGCCTGGGCGTTCATCTCGTCGGTGAAGAAACGCACATTGCCGCGCCCTGCTTCCTTGGCGCAATACATTGCCGCGTCGGCATTCTTGATCAACGTCTCGCCGTCCATGCCGTGCTCGGGATACATGCTCAGTCCAATGCTGCAGCCGACACTGAAGGAATGTCCCTGAAGAACAATGCTGGCATTCATCGCGCTCATAATCCGGTCTGCCGCAATCGCCGCGTCGGCTGCGTCCTTTACGCCGCTCAGCAGGATCAGAAACTCGTCCCCACCGACCCTGGCTACCGTGTCCTGCTCCCGCGCACAGGCTTTCAGCCGCTGCGAAACCGCCTTCAGCACAATATCTCCGAAGGAGTGGCCAAACGAGTCGTTGACCGATTTGAACCGGTCCAGATCGAGGAACAGCAGTGCGATCTTCTCGTGTCTCCGGCGTGCTGCCGCCAGCGCATGCTCCAGGCGGTCTTGCAGCAGAGCGCGCTGCGGCAACTCGGTGAGCGCATCGTAATAGGCCAGGAACTTGATGCGTTCGGCGGCGGCTTTGTATTCGGTAATGTCCTCCACCGTGCCCTCGCGCAGCACCACTTTGCCGTTGGCATCGCGGATGCCGCGCAGATTCATCCTCACCCACTTGGTCGTGCCATCCCTGCGGTAGATCTCCAGCTCCGCGCCCCGCACCGTGCCACCCTCGGCAACCACCTGGACCATTTCAGTCATCCGGCTGGGATCGACAAACAGTTGCGGACTTCTCCTCGAGACGTCCTCCATCATCTCCTCTGAAGAATCGTAGCCATGCATCTGGGCCAAGGTGCGATTGATGCTGACCAGGCGGCGGTCCAGCGTAGCCTGAAAGATTCCGATTACGGAATCCTCAAAGATGCCGCGGTATTTCTCCTCCGCCTGTTGCAGCGACTCCTCCGCACGCTTCCTCTCGGTGATGTCGTGCGCGGCAATCAAGACCGATTCGGTCCCATGGAAGTTCAGGGGATGGCAGACAATCTCCACATGCAGGATCGAACCGTCCTTTCTGCGATGCCTCCAGGAACCGCGCCTCTGCAGTCCATCCGTATGCTCTGCCATGTCTCCCAAGACATGAGGAACATCTTCCTCAGGGCGGATATCCATGACCGTCTTCGTCAGAAACTCCTGCTCCGTAAACCCGTACTGCTGGATCGCAGCGTTATTCACCGCAAGAATGCACAACGTGCGGCGATCGTACACGTACATGGCTACGGGATTGCCTTCAAACAGGATTCGATACTGCTCCTCCGACTGGCGCAAGGTGGCTTCCGACCGCTTCTCCTCCGTAACATCCCGCGCAATGGCCGATGCGCCAATGACATTTCCCGACGCATCGCGGGTGGGCGAGACGGTCAGATGAATGACGATCGGCTGGCCGTCCTTCCGCAGACGGACCAACTCCAGGCTCTTGACCTCACGACCACTCCTCACCTGCTCCAGAATCTCGTCCGATTCGCGCGCCCGATCGAGGGGAGCCAAGACATGGACTGGCCTTCCCACCACCTCTTCGGCGCTGTATCCGTAGGTCCGCTCCGCGCCGCCGTTCCAGGTCTCGATCACTCCTTCCGTCGTAATCGAAAAGATCGCATCGTCCGAGCAGCGCACAATGTCTGCCAGCACACGGGATTCGTGCTGCGCATTCACCCGCTCGGTAATGTCGGTGATGGTGCCTTTGATCACCAGACCCTCGCCGAGTTCATCGGCAACCAGGGCAGCGCTGACCAGCACCCAGACCGTGCTGCCGTCCTTCCGCCGCAGACGCTCCTCAAAGTTCGTCAGCTCTTGCTGCGCTTGCAGTTTTTTGATGAATCCAGATCGGTCTCCGGGGCTAAAATAGGCGGCGTTGACCGACTTTCCGATCAATTCCTCCCGCGTGGCATATCCCAGGATTCGGCAAAACGCGACATTGCAGTCCAGAATGGCGCCGTCCAGGGTCGCCCGGTAGGCGCCGGTCAGGCTCTTCCAGAACAGCAGCCGGTAGCGCATCTCGTTGGCCGCCAGCTCCAGAAGAAGCCGCTCTTCTCTCCGCAGGACGGCAAAGCTGGTCGCCATAACCACCATCGCGGTGACCACGATCGTAACTGCGAGTGAGGTCACAGGTTCGAGATTGCGCAGGAACTGGTCCTTGGCGCCCTCGCAGACGCACATCGCCAGGCCGGCAATCATCGCCGCCCGGAGTACGCGGATGCGCGCAGCCGACCCGCCCACTGCTGTCGGCACATCTGCCCGCTCTGCTGCAGATGGGTCCTCCCGCGGGGCCGATGACGCCAGACTCATAAAACCTCAAAATCCCGCGCGCAATAGCGCTGGCTCTACAGCCCCGGACGGGCCTGCAAGCAGAAGCCGTCCCGTACCAGAGGGACATCCATAATCATAAGATTTCAAAGCGCTTATCCAACATCCCACTTTAGTCGCACGGTGCAATGTACGGTTGTGCAGGGACTGCGCATCCATCTCCCTGATGGGAGCCGGCTGCTTCAGCACCCTCTATCGGCAGGAGAGCGCCCACAGACAAGACCAGCCGGAAAGAATTCCGCGTTATCGTTTCGGGAACGCCTCAGGCGAGACGCTGTTTCAGCAGAGTGCGGGCGATGGCATCCAGCACTCCATTGAGGAACTGCACCGACTCCGGAGCGGCATACCGCCGGGCGATCTCCAGCGATTCGTTGATGATGATCGCGGCAGGCGTGTTGGGATACCCGAGCATCTCCGCCACCGCGGTCCGCAGCAGATTGCGGTCGACCACAGCCATCCGCTCCAGGCGCCAGTTCTGCGCGTGTGTTTCAATCAGCGAGTCGATCTCCGGCTGGCGCGCCGAGGCAACCCGGTACAGGTCCTCGGCAAAGCCACGGGTCTCCGCGTCCACGTCGTCGCGGGAGGGCCAGAACAGCGCCCGCACCTCGTCCGGCGTCTGCTTGCCCAGGTCGCCCTGGAAGAGCATTTGCATGGTCAGTTCGCGGGACTTGCGGCGTGTGCCCATCTAATCCTTCGCCGCCGGCGCTTGCTTTGCCGCTGGCTTGCGCCGCGGTGCTCCGAGCTTTTGATTGACGGATGCCATTTCGATCGCTGCGATGGCCACCTCGAAGCCCTTGTTGCCGCCCTTCACGCCGGCGCGATCCAGCGCCTGCTCCAGCGTCTCGCAGGTCAGCACGCCGAACGCGTGCGGCACGCCGGTCTCCTGCTGCGACTGGCCGATTCCACGCGCCACCTCGGTGTAGATGGCCTCATAGTGGGCCGTCTCGCCGCGCAGCAGGCAGCCGAGGGTCAGGATGGCATCGTACAGATTCGACTCGGCGAGAGTGCGCGCCGCAGCCGGAATCTCCCAGGCGCCGGGGACGCGAACGATGCGGATGTCGTGCTTGGCCGCGCCACTGCGGTGCAGTGCATCCAGCGCGCCCTGCAGCAGGCGGTCGGTGATGACTGCGTTCCAACGGGCAACCACGATGGCAAATCTCATCCCAGCCGCGGACAGGTCGCCTTCCACTGCCACCGGTCTACCGTGCAGCGGGTTCTCCGACTCCCAGAAGCCGAGCGTCAGCGATAGATCGAGCGTAACCGTAAACAAGCGCGACCCCCAATGCATAAGCGCGACTTCGGAGAGCAGTTCCGCAACCTCCTCCGTGCGGTGCTCGGCGAGCATCCATTGCTGCACCGCCTCGCGCACCTGATCCAGATGGGTGACCTCAACGAGAATCGGAGGGACTGCTGGAAGGCGCCCGGCGACCAGCTCGAGATTGCCCAGCGGCGTCAGAAATGCTTCTCCTCGGCCAGTCTCGTCCTGCCAACCCTTTCCCTGCTCGAAGCCGAGCGCGTCGAACAGGCTGGCGAGGCGGTCGAGCGCAGCCGCCGAAGCGACCGGGGTCACCAGCGTCATTCCCTTGATCATGCTTCGATTGTATCGTCTGCAATCGCAGGCAGGCGATCATGCGATCTGCTGAACCATGGTCGCGAAGTCGACGTTGTTCCAGCCCTCAATGAGCTTCCCGTCTTTGATCCGGACCATGGTCATGCCGGCGAACTTAACCGGGTTTCCCTTCGGAGGTTTCCCCAGGCCTTCACCGGTATGCCTGGCTGTGACCACGAATCGCGCAACGCTCAAGTCGCCTTCAATAACGATGTCCTGCACGTCGATGTGAATGTCGGAGAACGTCGAACGGAAGGCGCGCCAGTATGCCCGAAACGACTCGACCCCGCTCACTTCGTTGCCATCCGCGTCAGTCAGCCCATGCACCTTGGCATCGGGGGCCAACAGCTCATCGATAGTGGCCTCTCGACCTTGGTTCCAGACCTCGTCAAACCAGCGCTTCAGAATTGACATGGAAGACTCCTCAGATGATGTCGCTTGCGCGATTTTCCGGCCTCGCCGCTGGCACAAGTCTTCGCAGTATAGGGTGGTCTCCCATTGGGTTGCACGCCCGCTCTGTGATTTTTCGATTATTCTGCTCGGGTCGCTTGCGTAAGGAGGAAGCCGTGGCATACCAGACCTTGCAGTTCCTGGTCGAAGAGAAGGTGGCGACCGTAACCCTGGATCGCCCCAAAGTGCTGAACGCGCTGAATGCGGCAATGCTGCGCGATCTGGATGAGCTGTTCGCCGAGCTTGAGCTGGATGACGACGTGCGCGTGGTCTTGTTGGCTGGCGCAGGCGGAAAGGCGTTCGCCGCCGGCGCCGACATCGCCGAACTGGCAGACGCGGACCCAACTTCGGGCGAGCAGCTCGCCGGGCGCGCCCAGCGCATCTTCCGTCGCATCGAGACCATGGGTAAGCCGGTCATCGCCTGCATCGACGGCTTCGCCCTGGGCGGAGGATGCGAGCTGGCGATGGCCTGCACCCTGCGCCTGGCCAGCCAATCCGCGCGCCTGGGCCAGCCGGAGATCAAACTCGGCCTGATTCCGGGCTATGGCGGAACCCAGCGGCTACCGCGGCTGGTGGGCCGGGGCATCGCGCTCAAAATGATCCTGACCGGCACGATCATCGATGCGGCGGAGGCGCTGCGCATCGGTCTGGTGGACGAAGTGGTTCCCGCCGAGCATCTGATGGAGCGCGCCCGCGAGCTTGCTAACCTGATCGCGTCGATGCCGCCGCTGGCCGTCGAAGCAGCGATCGAGGCGGTAGGACGAGGAGCCGACCTGCCCCTGGATGAAGCGCTGGCCCTCGAAGCAACTTTGTTCGGCCAGCTTTGGCAGACCGAAGACAAACGCGAAGGAATACAGGCGTTTCTGGAAAAGCGCAGCGCGGTATGGGTCGGCCGCTAAGCGCAGCGGAGGTGGATGCCGTATCCAATGGCTTGATATGCTGGTGTACGTGCGCATGTCTAAAATGCATCTTTCGTCCGATATTCGCCGTCTCTTATCGCGTGTTTCCGCCGTCAGAACCAGGCTGGCAATGGCCTCGGCGCTCTGCCTTTTGCTTTCAGCCCCGATCCTGCTCACCGGATGCAACCGCGCGTCCGCGGGTACTCCCCCCTCCGTAGCCAGCCCGCAGCAGGTTGACACCGCGCGTCAGCAGATCGACCTGATTCCGCCTCCCTCCAAGAGCCGGTACATGGCGGTCCACAGTCTTTCCACCTGGGAGAATCCCTACCTGACCGTGCAGGAGAATATGGCCACACTGCACGTCACCCTGGCCGACGCCAACTCCAGCGATCTGGGCACCGGCGGGATGCTGCGGCCGGTAGGCGCGCGCCGCCAGGACCTGACCGTCCGTTTGAGCGACCTGCCCACCGCATTGAATGCGGTGCCGGAAAGTTGCTGGCCGTATGGGCGCGTCGTTGCCGTCGAAGAGGCGCACGATACGCCGCCATCGGCCCGGCCCGCCGTCCGCCGCAACGTGGAGGCAGCCATCAAGACGCTCACCGACCTCGGCGTCGTAGTCTACGAGTGGAACGACGGCGGCGGCCTTCGCTGACCGCGACTTCGCGTCGTGCGTGGGGCTCTATGTCCGGCCCTCGCGCATCCTACAGATAGGGTGCGATATGCTTGCCGGCAGGCTGACAAGGGCGGTGTCATGAGCGAAACGGAAGACGCGGCAGTAAACAAGCGGTCGTTGGCCAAGGGACTCATCGCAGGGCTGATTGGCGGACTGGCCGGCGTGCTTGCCCAGACGCTCACCGAGCAGCTGCTTTCACCCCGCACACCTGCAGAGCCGGGGCCGTCCGAACCGGCCGCCGGACATAAGCCAGCGGCCGCAGGGTCCGTGGTCGATCAAACCATCCGCTGGGGCTTCGGCGCGGTGGTCGGTGCGGGATACGGCGCCATCGCCGAGTTCTACCCCGAGGCGACGGTGAAGCATGGTGCCAGCTTCGGCATGGCGCTGCAGGGCCTGACCCACGGGAATGCGCTCGCCGCGTCTGGCCTGGCTGCGGAGGCTGCGGAACAGATCGCCCCCGAGCACACCGGCGAGATCGCCTCCTATGTGGCCTACGGCGTTACCACCGAGATGGTCCGCGGCTTCGTGCGCAAGCGGCTCTGATCGAACGAATGGCATCCGGCTCAGGCGCGCGGTTCAACCACTCCAGTGTGAGGTTTGCGTGGACGCATTGACACTGCGGGAGTACACGCCCGGGGATCTGGATTCGATCTATGCGCTCGATGTGGTCTGCTTCGAGCCGCCCTTCCGCTTCAGCCGCCGGGCCATGCGCGGATTTGCCGAAGCCGCAGGCGCGATGACCGTGCTGGCCGAGGCGCACGGCGAACTGGCAGGCTTCTCGATCGCGCAGTTGGAGAAGCATATCGCCTATGTGGTCACGCTGGACGTGGCAGCCGCCTGGCGGCGGCGTGGGCTGGCGCGGCGCTTGATGGCGGAGCTGGAAGCGAAGGCGCAGGCCGCCGGAGCAACCGCCATGGCTCTGCATGTGTTCACCGGCAACGCCGGCGCTATCCAGTTTTATGAGTCCATCGGCTACAACCGCGTGGGGATGGCGGAAGCGTTCTACGCACGCGGCTTGGATGCACTCGTCTACCGCAAGCGGTTTGAGGGCTAACTCGCGCCAGCGTTACTCGTAGTACTTTGCAAAGCTGGTGTCGGTCTCAAAGACGGTGCAGTCCTTCACCCGAACGCGGCCGGCGGTCAGGGCCTGGAGCTGAAGACTGGTCTGGTCGTAGAAATACCGCGCCAGGTTCTCTGCCGAAGGATTGATCTCCGTGAATGGCGCCAGATCGTTGATCATCCTGTGATCGAGGTACTCGACCACCGGCTTCAGCAGGTTCTTCAGCAGCTTGAAGTCCAACAGCAGGCCGGCCTCATCCAGCTCCGCGCCGGCCAGCGTCACCAGCACACGGTAGTTGTGGCCGTGGGGGTTCTCGCACTTGCCCTGATAGTTGCGAAGATAGTGGCCGGAGGAGAAGCCGGCTTCCACGGTGACCTCAAACATCTTCGTCGCTTCCCTTCCCGTGTTGATTGTAGCTTTCAGGACAAGATTCAGGATCGCCTGCGGCGGCGCGTCTCTTCCGTGCGCCGCTCGGCCTGCTCGAACAGCGAGGACAGCACCCCGGCCAGCGCGACCAGCAGCGCGATCAGCCACAGCACCAGGCCCATGGTCCGCCACAGCGACGCGTCGCCCGGAGACCCCGGCTGCTGCGCGATATTGGTGTAGGCCAGCCCGCACGAGACCAGCGCAAACAGCGTCAGCGAAGCGGCGAGAATGTAGAGATTGCGGCCCATGGATTCTGAGTTAAGGATACGCCAGGAGGCAAGGATGCCGGTGGCATCGAGGATGCCGCCGCGCGTGCCGAAACGATTCGAGAGCTGACCCAGGTGCGATATCCTAGATTGGAGGCATTCCCCCTAAGATGAGTGGAGATCCCCAGGCGGCGCAAGGGAGTTGGTGGAGACTCTCGCTGCTGGACCGCATGGCCGGACTGCGACCCCGGGAAGGCCAGATTTTTCTGGTCCTGTCCCTGGTGACCGGGGCGTTGACGGGGCTGACGGTGGTCGCATTCATCCTGCTGACGGAGCGACTGGGCATGCGCCTGTACCCGGTGAGTGGCGCGCCCTGGCGGCGGCTGCTGTTCCCGGTTGCGGGCTCGCTCGGCATCGGGTATCTGCTGTATCGGTTCTTCCCCAACGCGCGCGGCAGCGGCGTGCCCCAGACCAAGGCCGCGCTCTTCGCCCGCGACGGGCGCATCACGCTGCGCACCGTGCTGGGCAAGTTTTTCTGCACCTCGGTGACGCTCGCCAGCGGCATCCCGCTGGGACGCGAAGGGCCTTCGGTGCAGGTGGGCGCGGGCATCGGCTCCGTGCTTGGACGAGCGCTTGGCCTCAGTACCGAGCAGGTCAAGAAGCTGATCCCGGTGGGCGCGGCGGCGGCCATTGCAGCCGCCTTCAATACGCCTCTCGCGGCGGTGGTGTTTTCGCTTGAAGAGATCATGGGCGACCTCAACGCACCGCTGATGGGCGGCGTGGTGCTGGCCTCCGCCACCGCGTGGGTGGTGCTGCGCCTTTCTCTCGGGGACCATCCCCTCTTCAAGGTCCCGCAATATCATCTGGTAAGTCCGGCCGAGTTTGCCATCTATGCGGTGCTGGGCGTGGCCGGCGGCGTGGTTTCGGCGGTCTTCGCAAAGCTGCTGCTGGGCATGCGGGCGCGCTTCCTGCGGTTCCCGAAGAAAACGGTCTGGTTTCAACCGCTGGCCGGCGGGTTGCTGGTCGGCGTAATGGGCTGGTTTGTGCCCCAGGTTATGGGTGTCGGCTACGGCTTTGTCGGCGACGCCTTGAACGGCGGCATGGCCTTCCGCCTGATGCTTCTGCTACTGGTGCTGAAGCTGTTCGCCGTCACCACCAGCTATGCTTCGGGCAACGCGGGCGGCATCTTCGGCCCATCCCTGTTCCTCGGCGCAATGGTGGGAGGCGTGGTCGGCACCGTCGCGCATCATCTGTTCCCCGCAAGCACTGCATTGCCCGGGGCCTATGCGCTGGTAGGAATGGGCGCGGTCTTCGCCGGGGTCATTCGCACGCCCATGACCTCGGTGCTGATGATCTTCGAGCTTACCCAGGACTACGCCGTCATCGTACCGTTGATGATCGCCAACCTGGTCAGCCTCTTTGTTGCCTCCCTGCTGCAGCATGAGTCGATCTACGAGGCGCTGGCGATGCAGGACGGGATCCATCTGCCCAGCGCCAAGACGCGGCAACGGCTCGATCAGCGCACCGCGGGGGAGATCATGAAGGCGCCTGCGCTCCTGCTGGACTCCGAAGCAACGGTGCGCGAAGCGCTGGGGCGCCTCCGCGCCGGAGGCCTGCGATCGGCCCTGGTGACGGATGAGCGCGGCGTCATCGGCGTGGTCACGCAGCCGCAGTTGGAGATCGAAATGGACGAGGAAGCGGGCGGGCTGCTCGGCGATCTCATGACCGCGCCGGACTTCCCTCACCTGCACGCCGATCAGGGACTGGACCTGGCGCTGGAGCGGATGGGCGCCAACCAGGTCGATGTGCTGCCGGTGGTGAGCCGCGCCAATGTACACACGCTGATGGGCATCGTGACCCTGCAGGACGTGCTGGACTCGTACGGCGTACACCACGCCTGAAGCGCGCTACGGAAGCAACGCTGCGTCGCTCTCGCGGAGGGCGACGCCGGTCAGTCCCAGGCGGCGGCCTTCGCTGACGTACCAAGCGATCTTGGCGGCGGCGGCTGCATAACCCAAACCTTCTGCTCGGATGTTGGAGACGCAGTTGCGTTCAGCATCGGTGCGGCCAGCGCGCGGCGCCCAGGTTATGTATGCGCCCAGCGAGTCGGGCGAGCTGAGCCCGGGCCGCTCGCCGATCAGGATCACGGTGACGCCGGCGTGGAGGGCGACGCCGATCTCGTCTCCCAGAGCGACGCGGGACTGCTCGGCCACGACGATGGGGATCAGCGCCCATGTGGCGTCCGGTTCGCCGATTTTGAGTAGCGGCAGCAGCGCGTCGAGGACGGGGACGGCATGGCGCTCGGTGGCGAGGGCGGAGAGGCCGTCGGCGAGGATGATGGTGAGTCGGGTTGTTGGTTGTTGGTGGTTGGATGTTGGTTGGACCGGATGAGTGGCGAGAAGCGTGGCGGAGGCGGGGGCGAGGGTGCGGCCGAGGTCGGGGCGGCGCAGGTACTCGGTGCGGTCGCGTGCGGCGCTGCGGACCGCGATGGCGGCGAGGTTGCGAGCTTGGAGCGCGGCGAGTAGGGAAGGTAAAGCGAGCGCGGAGTGGACGGCGTCGCGGGCCTGCGCGTGGGCGAGTGAAAATTCCAGTGCGTGGCGGGTGGTGATGGAAACTCCGGTGGTGGCGAGGGAGACGCGCGCTGGAGTGAGCAGCCGAGCGGGGTCGGGGTTGGCGAGATTGCGGTCTGGACCTGGCTCCGGCATGGTGTACCCCCCTCCCCCCTATCAATTTTTGCATGCCGCCGAAAATAAACGACTTATCGGTTTTCGGAATTGCAAGGGCAGTAATTACGCTGGCTAACCCAGCGTGAAATCCCTTGCTACCGGATGGGGCCGGTGTCAGTATCCCAGTTTTGCGTAAACGGATTCAAAACGATTGATAACGTATTCGGTAGTCTGACCGAATCGGATAAGTTCGCCCGGAAACCCCTCATCGGTCCAGTTGGTAATTTCATCGACCGATATGTCAATTTGCAGGGCGGTGGCGAAGTGTTTTTGGAATTTGGGCATAACCCCGGTCTTATGGGCGAGTTCAACTCTCAGAAATTCGTTTTTACCTTTGAAAAAATCGGCAGGGAGAATCTCGGCGGAGCGGATTGTTACGCCTTCGGGGAATCCGTCGAGAAAGTCATAGTGGACAGTTTTCGCGATTGCAGCGGCGACATGCAGCCTCCGATGCCTATCCTTCCTAGCGCAATCATGGAGGTTCCGCAAAGTATTGTTCAGTCCACGCTCAGGATCGTCGAGCGGTTTTTCAGTACTGTAAGGCTGTATTCCCGCAAGCCATTCCCTCAACTCCTGAGGGAATGGAAAATTGTGAATACCTGCCGATTCGAATTTCTTGAGACCGGGATAAATAGGAAATTCGAGGCTGTTTGCGTCGGCGGGAGGTTCGCTTCCCTGAATGATCCAAACAGCTTTCCATACAAGAGCATCAAGGGCGGCGCGGAGTTGATAGAAATACTCGCCGAGTTCGAGAGACAGCAATTCGTCATTCGGGGGCACCTTGAAGACGGCTGTAGCGATCCATGTCCGCTCGTCTTTCTTGTCAAGGTTGACGGTATAGCCGTCCTTTGGAAAGACCCTGAGAACTTCACTCCAAAAAGCTTCGGCATGCACTTTGGCTCGCGCGAGACGCTTCCGACTGTCTTCGAATAGGCGGGACATATCGCTATTCTAGTTCCGTTTGAGTGGTACACTTTCCCTCAAATGAAGATCACTCCATCTTCTTCCGAGTCCGAGAATCAACGATTCGCCTCCGCTCTGCGGAGCGTCTGTACCGCCTCATCCACTCAAGCGAGTGACGCGATAAAGGCAGCGAAACGAGCGACACCTTTGCCGAAACAGAAATACTCATACGTCCCCGCAAAGCCCCGTCCTTAGTTCTTCGCCCCTGCCTCCTTCCCGGTGAGTTCGTCCCAAGTCAATCTCTTGCCGGCATTTCGTGTACGACATCGGTTATAGCGCGAGATCTGCATCTCAGGGATCCGAGGTCATGTTCTTCTGCGACGAGTTGAAAGTTCCGCCGCTCACCGGCCCTATCAAGATTACTGAGGATCATACCGGAACCCTTCTCCGTATGGCCTGACCAAAACGCCTCACCTGGCGAGGGTTGATGTTCTACTAAGAGGGGCGCGCGCTTGGGGCCGTAATGGAATGCGGTGGAGTTCGATTAGTGGAGTTCGATTAGAGCCGATTCCTCGATGGCTGCAGCGATGCTTTAGCGCGGGCCCTCAGCCCGCGGGCGATTTGGGCCAATAGCCCTGGGGCGTTGCCCCAGGCTACGATAGCGCGGGCCTTCAGCCTGCAAAGTCAACCTCTATACGGATGCGGAATCGGCTCTAGGGCAGGAGCAGGGCGGGGGTGGTGAGGCGGCGGGGTTGGTTGGAGGCGAGCCAGGCTTCGAACTCGGGGGCGGGGCGGAGGCCGAGGATGCGGCGGAGGTAGAGGGCATCGTGGAAGGAGGTGCTCTGGTAGTTGAGCATGATGTCGTCGGCGCCGGGGACGCCCATGATGTAGTTGACGCCGGCGGCGCCGAGCAGGGTGAGCAGGGCGTCCATGTCGTCCTGGTCGGCCTCGGCGTGGTTGGTGTAGCAGACGTCGCAGCCCATGGGCAGGCCGAGCAGCTTGGCGCAGAAGTGGTCTTCGAGGCCGGCGCGGAGGATCTGCTTGCCGTCGTAGAGATACTCCGGCCCGATGAAGCCGACCACGGTGTTGACCAGCATGGGCCGGTAGCGGCGGGCGACGGCGTAGGCGCGGGCCTCGAGGGTTTGCTGGTCGACGTTGTGGTGGGCGTTGGCGGAGAGGGCGCTGCCCTGGCCAGTCTCGAAGTACATGAGGTTGGGTTCGGTGGAGACTAAACCCACCCTTTGCGATGAGGCCGCAAAGGATGGGCCACCCAATGTGTCGACCGAAGTATCGATGCCGCCGCGGTTGAGTTCGCGGGCCATCTGGTGGGCTTCGTCGAGCAGCGCGATGCTGACGCCGAAGGAGGTGTTGGTGGCTTCAGTACCGCCGATGGATTGAAAGACCAGGTCCACGGGCGCACCCAGGCGCATGGCCTCCATCTGGGTGGTGACGTGGGCGAGCACGCAGCTCTGGGTGGGGATGGCGAAGCGCCGGCGGGCGCGGTCGATGAGGTGGAGCAGCTCGACCACGGTGCGCAGGCTGTCGGAGACGGGGTTGATGCCGATGACCGCGTCGCCCGAGCCGAGCATCAGGCCATCGACGATGGCAGCGGCGATGCCGGCTAGGTCATCCGTGGGATGGTTGGGCTGCAGGCGGGTGGAGAGACGGCCGGGCAGGCCGACGGTGGTGCGGAAGCGGGTGACCACGGAGATCTTGCGCGCGACCAGGACTAAATCTTGCAGGCGCATCAGCTTGCTGACGGCAGCGGCCATCTCCGGGGTCAGGCCGGGAGCCAGCGCGGTGAGGCGGTCGCCGGTGGCATCGTCCGAGAGCAGCCAGTCGCGCAGGTCGCCGACGGTGAAGCTGGAGATGGGCGAGAAGGCCGCGGAATCGTGGGTGTCGAGGATGAGGCGCGTGACCTCGTCGGTCTCGTACGGGACGACCGCTTCGTTGAGGAATTGGCGAAGCGGTACGTCGGCGAGGGCGTACTGCGCGGCGATGCGCTCCTGAGCGCTGGCGGCGCAGATGCCGGCAAGCTGATCGCCGGAGCGCGCGGGCGTGGCACAACCAAGCAGCTGCCCCAGCGAATCGAACGTGTAGCGAACGCCGGCGGCAGTGTGCGCATAGGCCATGGTGCCAAGGGTAAACCACCGATTCGCTGGTATTGCCGCCCCATGCGCAAGAATCTTTGTCCGGTTGAAGATGCGGGAAGTAGCTGACAGCAATCAACCGGCCAATCGCGTGCCTGCGTGGATTCAAATTTGCAAGTAACTCAGTCGGTTCCTTATTCACCCGATGATGACAAGAGTTTGAAACACTAGGGGCGAGGATGACATGATGGACTTACACTCTCCAAAGGCCAGGACCCTCCTGCTCGTCGCCGCCTCTTTTGTGGCCCCGCTGTTCTGCGCGGCCCAGGCTGTGCCTGCGGGTTCACGGCCGCCCAGCCCATCGGATGTCGACATTTATGTCGGCTACGGCTATCTCCATCCCGTGGACAGCGACATCTACAACCAGCAATATCAGGCCATCCCCGGCGGCCTGATCACCAGCGTCACCGGCTATTTCAGCAGCGCCCTGGGCTTTCAGGCCGAGTATGCCAAGCTCCCCGACGACCCCGACTACTGCTACTCCACGATTCAGGCCGGCCCAGTCTTGCGGCATCAGATGGGGCGCCTGGTGCCGTTCGCGCACCTGATCGGCGGCGCGGCGCAGATTGGTCCCTCTTACGAGCACGCCGGGGCCAGCAATAGCTGCAACTGGGGATGGGCGGTCACCTCTGGCATCGGTCTCGACTACATCCTGCCTGCCTTCAACAACCGTCTTGCCATCCGGCCGTTCGAGGCCGACTTCAACTTCACCGACGTCGATTTTGGCAAGCAGAGTCCCCCGGGCAGCTTCACCGGCGGAGTTGGGCAGATCTACGCCTACCGGCTGAGCGCGGGCCTGGTGTTCCGGCTCGGCGAAACCGCTCCGGAGCTGCCTGCCGCGTATGGTTGCGAGGTGCAGCCGGTCAGCGTCTTCCCCGGCGACCCCATCACGGTCAGCGGCAGGGTGATTAATCTCGAAGAAAAGAAGAAGCTGCTGGCCGTCTACACCTGGAGCACGACCGGCGGCCGCATCGCGGCAACCACCGCGACCCCCAACGCGACCATCGCGACGAATGGCCTGGCGGCGGGGGATTACACCGTCACCGGCCACGTCAGCGAGGGCAGCCAGGCGAACCAGCACGCCGATTGCGCGGCGTCCTTCCGCGTAGTCGCCTACCAGCCGCCTGTGCTCTCCTGCTCGGCGAATCCCACCAGCATCGCGCCCGGCGGCTTCTCCACCATTACGTCGGTGGCGACCAGCCCGCAGAATCGTCCGATCAACTACTCCTTCGGCACCACCGCCGGCCAGATCACGGCCACCGGTGCGACCGCCACGCTGGCGACCGCCGATGTTGCTCCCGGCACCATCAACATCACCTGCAACGCAGTCGACGATGTGGGCAATTCCAGCTCCGCGACAGCTACGGTCACTGTGGTTGCGCCGCCTCCGCCGCCGGTGCAGCCGGCTCCCACCGCGCACAGCCTGTGCAGCATCTCCTTTGAACGCGACCGCGCCCGTCCGGTGCGCGTAGACAACGAAGCCAAGGGCTGCCTCGACGACATCGCGCTAGAGCTGAACCGCGAACCCGACGCGGTGCTGGTGGTGGTCGGCAAGCATGACCCGCAGGAGAAGCCGGAAGCCGCGGCCGAACGCACGCTCAACGTCAAGCAGTATCTGACCGATGAGAAGGGCATCGACCCGAACCGCGTCGAGGTCCGCACCGGCGAAACCACCGGACGCACCGTGGACAACATCCTGGTGCCGCCGGGAGCCACGTGGGATACCGGCGGGACCACCAGCTTCGATCCGAACCGGGTGCCGCGCCACGGCGAGCCGTACGCTCCATCGCCGCCGCGCTAATTGCAACGCCTTAACGCAAATGAGGGAGGAGCGCCGATGCTCCTCCCTTTTCCATTCGTTGTTGGGCTTCGAATCGAGGAACTACTTGGCTGTCATCTGCGCTTCGATCGGCGGCATCGCGTCCCAGTTGTCGGTGCGGAAGGGCGCTGCCTGCAGGCCTGCGCCGTTGAACAGGTTTGCGGTATCGGGGTAGTTGTCCCAGGCATAGCGGACCGCAACTGGAGCAGGTACGTCGGGGCTGCTGACCACCACCGAGTCGCCCTCGATCTTGGCGTCGGCGTCCACGAACTTCTGGTCCGCGCCTGCGATCTGGAACCACTTCAGCGGGCCGCCTTTGGCCATCATGCCCTGGGCGTGGGTGAACTTGATGCGGATCGCATTGCCTTCCACCTTCATCGACGCGTAGACCGGCCCGGAGTACTCGATCTTCTGGCCGTACGCATTGGCCAGTGCGATCTTGGTCAGGCGGTCGCCCAGCGGCTCCTTGTTATGCGGATGCACGTTGTGCGCCTCGCTGGTGTCGAGCACCACGGCCATACCGGTGTTGGGCAGTGACAGAATCTTGGCCTGCTGCTCGCGCACCAGCGGGTTGTTGCTGACGTTCTGCTGCCCCGGCAGTTCGACCACGTAGAACGGGAAGTTGCCCTCGCCCCACAGCTTGCGCCATTGGGTGACCAGCGTCTCCATCACGTGGCCGTAGAGGTTCAGTCCATTCGCGCCGCCGACGATCGACTCGCCCTGATACCAGATGGCGCCGCGAATCGCGTAGGGAACGATGGGGTTGATCATCGCGTTGAACAGCACCGTAGGCTGGTGCTGGTCGTGCGCCGGATCGCGCAACGGGCCTGCAGCGCCGGGGCGCGCATTGATGGTCTTGGGCGCCGGCGGTGCGTCCGCATCATTCGCGCCGGGATGCGCCTTGAAGTAGTCCTCACGCGCATCGAACTTGTCCAGCATCGGTTTCAGCAGCGGGTCGGCGGCCAGCGCGTCGCGCGGTATCCAGGCCTCCGCGGTGCTGGCGCCAAAGGCCGACAGCACGATGCCGACAGGCTGCTTGAGCGCCTGGTTCAGGTCGCGGCCAAACAGATAGCCCACCGCCGACCAGTTGGGCACCGTCTCCGGTGTGCACACCTCCCACGCGCCGGTGGCGGTTGACTGCGGGTCCAGCGCAGTCGCATTCTTTACCGTGAACATGCGCAGCTGGGGGAAGTTGGCGGCAGCAATCTCCTTGTCTTCGTCCAGCAGGCCGTAGGGAGTGTGGCCCGGGCCTTTGTTGGAGACGTAAAACTGCATGTTCGACTGACCGGAGCCCAGCCAGACCTCGCCCACCAGCACGTCTTTGACGGTGATGGGCGCGTCACCGGGAGTGTTGCCGGAGATGGTCATTTCGAACGGCCCTCCCGCCTTGAGCTTGGTGAGGCTCACCGTCCATTTGCCGTTGCTGTTGGCGGTGGCGCTGCGGGTCTGGCCGTCGAACTTGACCGTGACCTTCTCGTCGGGATCGGCCGTGCCCCAGATCGGCACCGCCATGCCGGCCTGCAGGACTGCGTGATCGCTGAAGAGCGCGGCGGGCTTGACCTCCGCGCCGGCCAGCGCGGTGCAACAGAGGGTGACGCACAGGGATGCGACGAAGCGGCGTGTGTGGTTGATCTTCAGATTCATAGATGTCCTCGCGGTTGGAGCGAAATCTTACCGGCAAAATGTATTGTTGGGGCGCAGACGAAGATAGCCGCCCACGCGTACGGTGGTCAAGATGTGGCGCGCCGGTGGTAGATCAACGAGGCCTGATCCTTGGAAGCCACTTCAGGCCAGGAGCGTCTGGTCAGGCATGGATGGTGAAGGCGTAGGCGTAGGGGTTGGGCGGGCTGGCGGGAAGGGTGAGATGCAGACCGCTGCCATCTTGCTCGAAGGCGATCCGGCCAGCGCCGAATAGCTCCACGCGCTGGACTGGCCGCGGGAGGGCGGACGATCCCCTGGCGAGAGTCTTGATGAGCAGCTTGCCGTCGGTTGGCCAGACGAAGGCGAAGGCGTAGAGGGTATCGCCTTTGGTGACGAAGCGGATGTCTTCGGTGGTATAGGGCCGCTGCTTCTTTTCGTTGAAGGTGCCGGCGGCGGCAGCGTCGGGCGGTCCCTCGCCGAAGACGGTGAAGGGGCGGGTGCCGTAGATCGCGTCGCCATGCACCTTCATCCAGGCCGCGATCCCGGTGAGGAAGGCGTGCTCGTCTTCATCGATGCTGCCATCGCCGCGCAGGGGAATGCTGAGCAGCAGATTCCCATTGCGGCTGACGATGTCGATGAGCGAGTGGATGACGAAGGTGGGGGTCTTGTACTGGTGGGTGTCAAACAGCGAACGTTCGTAATACCAGTTGCCGATGCAGGTATCGGTCTGCCAAGATTGGGCGAGGATGCCGTTGGCCTTGCCGCGTTCGATATCCAGGGTGACCGAGCCGACGTGTTCGGGCTTGATGTCCTTCGCGGTAACCACCACATCCACCTTGCCGTGTTTGCGGACGCTGGAGTTGTAGTAGTGGGTGACCAGGTCGATGCCATACTGGCCCAGCGGCAGCTCGCTATCGTCGAAGTAGAGCAGGTCGGCGTCATAGGTATCGACGAGGTCCTGGCAGCGGAGGAACCAGTTCTCGGCAAAGCCGGGATTCATGGGTGGGAGGCCTTCGTTCCAGGGGCGATCGTTGGACTCATGCCACTGGTTGGCGGCGGCTATGCTGGTGAAGCCATCGGGCATCACGATGTTGCGGCCGGTGTAGAGCTTTTGCGGATCGAGGCCGTCCCACCACTTACCTTTGCCGTCCGCCTTGGTCAGGGTATAGGCATCGTAACGGACGCCTTGCAGGGGCCCTTCGGGATCGTAGTCGTACGCCACCTGGAGCCAGTGCCAGCTGTGTGCGCCGTGGTTGGAGACGCCGAAACGCAGTCCTCGCTTGCGCGCTTCTCTGGCCCAGACTGCCATGATGTCGCGTTTGGGGCCGACTCTGACCGAGTTCCACTCATGAAAGCGCGAATTGTAGATGTCGAAGTTGTCGTGGTGCTGTGCGAGCGCGACGAAGTACTTTGCCCCGGCGGAGACGAACAGATCCATCAGTTGCTCCGGCTGCCAGCGCTCGGCCTTCCATGTGCCGTTCAGCTCGACCGCCCCGAACTTCGAGGGGTGTCCGTAGTGGGCGACGTGGAACTGGTTCTGCCTCGAGCCCTGGAGATAGAGGTTGCGGGTGTACCAGTCGCCTTGCTCCGGCATCGACTCCGGCCCCCAGCAGGACCAGATGCCGAACTTCGCATCACGGAACCATTCAGGAGTC
>Ga0326727_10007756_pt1 | contig 27953 bp, 25 predicted proteins | sample MB2enrmetagenome_FD_207643 | JGI IMG/M metagenome (GOLD analysis project Ga0326727, IMG submission 207643) | Lab enriched peat soil microbial communities from McLean, Ithaca, NY, United States - MB29MY | ecosystem: Environmental > Terrestrial > Soil > Wetlands > Peat | place: USA: New York...
GCCTGAGCTTCGTCAATCAGCCCCGCGCCGAGGTCAGCGTCAATGGCCATCTGTTTTCCGGGCAAAGCGTCCAAGGTGAAGCGCGCCGTCACTTCCGCGATGCGCACCGCCCCGTGGTTGATCACCAAGTATTGAATGGCGATCAAAGCCACAAATAGGACGAAACCAACGATGTAATTGCCCCCCACCACAAACTGCCCGAAGGCTCCAATCACATGCCCGGCGGCGGCGGCGCCCTCATTGCCGTGCAACAGAATGCGCCGGCTGCTCGCCAGCCCCAGCGACAGGCGAAACAGCGTGAGGAGCAGGAGGAGGGAGGGAAACACCGAGAACTGCACCGGGCGCGTGATGTACATCGCCACCAACAACACCAGGACGGAGGCCGTGAGGCTGGCGGAAAGAAGCAGATCAAGCGCAAAGGGCGGCAAGGGAACCAACATCACAAACACCAGCGCCACGGCGATTAAGGGAATGATCCAGTCCAGGGAGCTGCCCTTGTTGGGTGGAGCGGTTTTGGGTGGTGCTGGTTTCATCGTCAATACCTAAGAATTTGCCGGTGGCCGGCGGCCCTGCCGCGGGTGGCCGCGCCGGGGAGGGGAGCACATTTCCCTTCCCGAGCAAGAAAGACGGTTTCGTTCACTCCCCTTCCTTGCGATCGATATGCCTAGCGCGCACCCACGCGGTTTCCCCCTTGGGCCGCGGCCGGATTGGCCAGCCGCTGGGTGCGGTAGATGAAGGCCAGGATCTCCGCGACCGCGGTGTACAATTTTGCCGGGATGGTCTGACCGACTTCGGCGGCGCGATAGAGGGCCTGAGCCAGCGGTGGGTTTTCGACCACCGGGATTCCGTGCCAGCGCGCCTCGCGCTTGATTTTTTGCGCCAGCAGGTTGCGGCCCTTCGCCACCACCACCGGAGCGGCCATGGCCTCCGGCTTGTATTCAAGCGCCACGGCATATTCGTTGGGGTTGGTCACCACCACCGTGGCGCGGGCCACATCCCGCAACATGCGGCGCCGCCGCATCTCCCTCTGCAACCGGCGAATGCGCCCGCGGATTGCCGGGTGGCCTTCCGTTTCCTTGAAGTCCTCACGCACTTCCTGGCGGCTCATGCGGAGTTGGCGCTCGAAGTTCATGCGGGCGATCAGCAGATCGAATCCTGACCAGAGGATGAAAACCAGTCCGCCCTTCCAGGAAATTTCGAAGATGCGCGTCAGCATCCAACCCAGCGATGGCCGGATGCCCACCCGGCACATTTGCAGAATCTGGCTCCAGTCCCGGACCAAAATGGCCACCGCGATGTAGAGCACAAAGGCGGAAGGAACCAGCGACTTCAAAAGTCCTTGCAGCCCGCTGAGCGAAAACAACTTTCCGAGATTGCTGGCGGGATTGAGCCGCTGCGGTTTGGGGGCGAGAGCCGCCGGGGCCACCACGAATCCTCCCAGTACAAAACTGCCGGCGAGGGCAACCAGCCATGCCAGGGCCAAGCTGGGCGCCGCCCAAACCAACACCTTCCACGCCACCCAGTTGAGCACCGGCGTGCCCCCCGCCATATCGCTGTGGGCGGCGAGGGTGAGAGTCCGTTCCATAAAACTGCGCCAGTCAGCCTTCCAGTTCTGCGGGTACCACCAGAGAAACAGCACCACGGTCATCATGGCGAGCGCGGCAGGCAGTTCCCGGCTGCGCGGGACGTCGCCCTCGCGGCGGGCTCGCTGCCGCCGCCGCGGTGTTGCTTGTTCAGTGCGACTTTCGTCCGCCACGCGTTCTGCTCCCTATCGAGCCAAATGCATCAGTTGCTCACTGGCCGTCAGCGCTTCTCCGAAGTACCGCTCGAGCAACCCCGGCCAATACCGCAATGTCCCCATGATCACTAGAAACGCCGCGACGCTCTTGACGGAAATCCCCACAAACATCACCGGAAGCTGCGGGGAAGCCCGCCCCAGAAAACCCAGGGAGATATCGATGAGCATCGTCGCCAGGAGGGTGGGAATGGCAATCTGGACCGCCATGACCAGCATGCCTCCGGCGGCTCGCCAGACCTGTTCGGCCACCAGGGGATTTGCCACCACCGTTCCCGGCGGACAATACTGGAAGCTTTTAGCCAGACCCCGCAGCACCCAATGATGAATGTCCAACTGAAGGAAGATCAGCAGCGCGACTGCCTGATAGAAATTAGCGAGGAGAGGCGTGTCGGCATCCGACAAAGGGTTGAAGACATTCGCCAGCGAATGCCCAACCTGAAACCCTACGACCTGCCCTGCCAATTCCACTCCCTCAAAGACAAACTGGAGGGTAATCCCCATGGTCAGACCCACGACAAACTCACCGCCGGCCACCTGCCACCCTCTCGCGCCGGAGAAGGGGGGCAAATATGGCGACACGGCGGGGTAGAGCAGGGCCGTCAGCACCACGGTGAAGCCCGCCTTGATGCGGGGCGAAATGGTGGCGCTCGCCAGAAAGGGCGCGAACACCATCAGCGCGCTCACCCGCGTGCCCACCATCAAGACGCGCCCGACCAGCGTTTCCAGTCCCAAACCCACTTTTCCCTCCTCGCGCCTTACCCCAGGCAGCGATGGAAATCGGCGAACAACTGCACGGTGAAATCCATTAATTTGCGCAACATCCACGGCATCAGAACAAAGGCGGTGACGGCCACCACCGCAAGTCTCGGAACGGTGGCCACCGTATGCTCCTGAATGGAGGTCATCACCTGGGCAATGTTGATGAGCAGGCTCACCACGGTTGCCACCGCCAGAATGGGCGCAGCCAGCAACAAAGAGGTCAGAAGAGTTTCACGCGCCAGGTGCACAACGACGTCCGGGGTCATAAGAAAACCTCAATAGAAACTTTTCATCAATGAACCCACCACCAGATTCCAGCCGTCCACCATGACGAAGAGCAAAATCTTCAGCGGAGTGGAAATCACCACGGGCGGCAATTGCATCATTCCCACCGAAGTGGTAATCGACGCCACCACCAGGTCGATCACCAGGAAGGGGAAAAACAAGATCGTCCCGATTTGGAACCCTGCCTTCAATTCCGAGAGGATGTAGGCGGGAATCACCACCCGCATGGAAAGGTCATCCGGACGATTCGGCCGAGGTTCCTTGGCCAACTCCACAAACAGCGCCAAATCCTTCTGGCGGGCGAACTTCAGCATGAACCGCCGCACCGGCACGGCACCCCGGTCCAATGCCTCCATGGCATTAATCTGATTGCTCTGCAGAGGAACGATGGCGGTCTGATAGACATCCGCCCCCACGGGTTGCATGACGAAGTAGGTCAAGAACAGCGCCAGCCCAATCAGCGTCTGATTGGTCGGGGTGTTTTGGGTTCCCAGCGCCTGGCGCAGGAAGTGAAAGACCACCAGCAACCTTACGAATGGCGTCATGGAGAGGAGCAGGGCGGGCAGCAGGGTCAGAACGGTGAGCAGGACGATAATATTCCAGGGCAACGACGAACTGCCCGGCGTCAGGCCCGGAATCATCAGCCCGTTCGGCGCGGCCGGCGGCGCGGCATAAACCGCCGTGGGAAACGCCCCGGCGGCAATTCCCACCGCCAACCACCTCGCCCATCGTTGCGACCAGAATTGCTTCATGAAAGAAATCCCCAACCCTTAAAGGGCGCGCGACTCCCGCGGCAGGGAAGGTTCCGCAATCACCCTTCCCTCGCGCAGGCGAGCCAGGAGCTCCAGAGAATTTCCGCTACCCCCCACCAGAAATTCCTCGCGGTCGAACTCCACAATCGCCAGGAAACGCCGCTCGCCGAGCGATAACGTCTCGCACACCCGCAGGCGCCGGGTTTTGCGGGTCGCCACGGCGCGCCAGGCCCATTGCCCCAAGTTCTTAAGGGCGGCCGCCCAGGGTGCCTCCGGCGCGGAGGGAGCGTGGCTTGCGACATTGGCTTCCATAACTCTTGTTCCTTTCTCCCGGTCAGGTCAGGCGGCGCAGTTCAAACCATTTCCGTCAACCGAACCGCTAACCGGCCGTCAATCACATCAAATTCCGCCCACCCCACCATGACGCCGCCCACCATGACGGGCACATGCGCGCCTTCCCGGCGTCCCGTATCCACCAGCGAGTTGACGCTGAGAGAAAGAAGGTCACGCACGGTGAAATGAGGAACTTCTAAGGCGACATAAAGCTGGCAAGGCAGTTCCAGCGCCTCCGGCCAAATTTCCCGTGGTGCGGGAACGGCGTCCACCACGCGGGTTGGGGACTCATTTCCCATAAGTCAACGTTGCACGAGGAAATCCGTGAAATAGACCTCTCTCACTCCCAACTCGGGCACCCGCGCCCGAAGCGCGTGGACAAGTTCATCCTTGAGTTTCTGCTTGCCTTCCGGGGCCAGCAGAGCATCCGAGTGCCACGTGGCCAGCACCTCCAGAATGCAATCCCGGATGCGCGCGGTGGGGACTTCGCCTTCTCCTCCCTTACCCTCCTTGGCGGAAGGCGCGTTTTCCAACCCCAGGTCAATCCCCACCCGGAGGAAACGGTTTTCTTCGGGATCCGCCAGGTTCACCACAAAACTTTCCAGATGCATGACGGCCTTGACGGGCGAGGGGTGGGAATCTTTGCCGGGACTATTGGGGGCAGGGGGAGATTTCTTGCACCCGACGCTGCCTGCGGCCATCAGCACCGCCAGTGCCCAGAATAGAAAGAGCGCATGTCCTGGGCAGGCTTTGCTTACTTTCCATTCCGCTTGGGTAAAGTTGGCCATATACGCATGGGCAGAAAAAGCAAGTCGCAGTCCACAAGGCAGGGAATTACCGCAGAAAGCCCTCCGGGTCCGAAGGGGCAAGAAAAGCCCTTATTTTTGCTGGGGTTCCGGGAGGTTGAAGGAAGCTGTCCAACCCTTTGGGCAGCGCCTCAGCGGACCGCAGGCGTTCCAAATTGGGAAAGACTCATGAGTTTGTTCCAAGGTGGCCCTGCCTTGGCACTCCTGCTTCGCTTGGTCAGGGTAGTTGGCGTGCGATGCAGGATGCGCTAGGATACAGCGTTCGGTTTCCAACGGCTCAGAGGGCGAAGAAAAAGCAATTCGCAGATGACGCGGATTACGCCGTGGGTGCCGACAGGAATTTTGGGTAATCTGTGCAATCCACGTCATCTGCGGATCAAAGAGGAGGATGGAATGATACTGCAAGGACAAGTAGCTTTAATTACCGGAGCCTCAAGCGGCATTGGCCGGGCGACGGCGGAAGCCATGGCGCGCGAAGGTGCGCGCGTGGGAGTGAACTACCTCAAGAATCAAAAAGGCGCAGAGGAGGCGGTGGAAGCCATCCACAAGGCGGGGGGCGAAGCCCTGGCGATTCGCGCCGACGTGACGCACCAGCAGGAAGTTCAAGCCCTGGTGGAGGCGGTGCGCAAGCAATGGGGGCGCATTGACATCCTGGTGAACAACGCCGGCGACATGGTCGCGCGGCGTCCTCTGGCGGAGATCACCGAGGAGTTTTGGGACCAGGTCATGAACTTGAACGTGAAGAGCGTCATCCTGTGCACGCAAGCGGTGTGGAAGGAAATGGCGGCGCGCCAGAGCGGATGCATCATCAACGTCTCCTCCATCGCCGGACGCAACGGCGGAGGAGTGGGCGTTGCCGCTTACGCGACGGCCAAGGGCGCCGTGGTGACCCTCACCAAAGCCCTGGCCAAGGAGTTGGGCCCGATGGGAATTCGCGTCAATGGCATTAATCCGGGAGTGATCGCGACGCCGTTTCATGAACGTCACACCACGCCCGAGCTCATGGCGAAACTCGTGGCGAATATTCCCCAGGGCCGCTCCGGCACCTCGGAGGAAATCGCCGACGTCATCCTGTTCCTGGCCTCTCCCGCGGCGCGCTACATGCTGGGCGAAACGGTGGAAGTGAACGGCGGTATGTGGATGGACTGAGGGAATTGGGTCATTGATTCATCGGGTCATTGGATCATTGAGTCATTGGGTCATTGAGTCATTTTGAAGGCCACGGACGGGCGTAAAGCGGCGACATTCAACGCTCAGGTCTCAGCCTTGTTGTCAGTTTATGGTTGTGACCTGCGGATGGGCAAAATGAAGATAAAGAGGCGAAGTCTCTTAAAGTCTATTGGTGTGGCAACGGCTTCTTCGGTCCTCGGTATGGGAGAGAAAGCAGCCGATGCCAAACTTACGAAAGGGCCGTCCGCGACGGCCCGACCCAATATTTTAGTCTTCCTAAGCGATGACCATGGCCAATGGCTTCAGCAGGCCTTTGGGAATTCAGAAGTTCAAACCCCCAACATGAATCGTATAGCTCGCCATGGCGTGCGCATGACGAATGCGTTTACGACTTGTCCCGTCTGCTCTCCTGCTCGGGCCAGTTTTTTCACGGGCCTGATGCCGTCGCAGCATGGGATTCACGATTGGATCGAAGAAACCAAGCAGGCTTATGCCTTTCCGTGGTTGGAGGGTCAGACTCTCCTTTCCGAATTATTAAAAAATGCCGGCTATCACACCGGCCTGGTGGGGAAATGGCATTGCGGCAAGGAAAGGTACCCTCACCCAGGCTTTGATTTCTGGTATAGCTACTGGGTAAACCAGTACCCGCACCTGGGCACGCAACAGTTCTCCGACAATGGACAGCACGTCACCGTTGACGGATTTCAATCGTCTTTGCTGACGGAGCAGGCACTGCGCTTTCTGCAACTTCACTACGGTGACCAAGCGACCGCGAATAAACCTTTCTTTCTCTTTGTCGGCTATACGGACACGCATTCGCCGCACACTCAAATGCCGGACGACCTGCTTGCCAGGTACAAGGACGCCACTTTCCGTGATATTCCCCAGGAGCCTTTTCTTGAGGTCCATGGCCACGCAAATTCCCCCGTTTCTCGAGATCCTCTTATTGAACGCACCAAACATGAACAATACTATGCGGCGGCTTCCTCCCTTGACCGGGGAGTGGGAAAAGTGTTGGATAAACTTGAATCGCTCGGGCAGTCGGCGAACACTTTGGTTGTTTATACCGGCGACCACGGCCTCAACGCCGGCCAGCACGGAATGTGGGAAAAAGGCAATGCGACGATTCCGCAGAATTTCCTCGAGGAGTCGATTCGCATTCCCTGTGCCGTTTCGTGGGTTAACGGAGGAATTCCAAGCAACTTGGAGTCTGACCTGCCCGTTAATCATTGCGATCTGTTTGCAACCTTGCTGGACGCCGCGCAGGCCCTTCCCAACGCCGAAGTTGCCAGGCAAATGAATTCTCCCGGCCGATCTTATCTTCCCCAATTGATGGGCAGGGCGGCAGACGATTGGAGAAACCACGTCATCTGCGAATACGGGAATGCCCGGATGATTCGCCGCGATGGATACAAGCTGATTCTCCGGTATCCCTATCAGGGGGTGGGCTTCGCGAGCGAGTTATATGACCTCAAGGCCGATCCGCGCGAAACTGCGAACTTATACGACAACCCGCAATATGGTCAGAAGATCAAACAGATGACGGAGCAGCTTAACGAATTCTTTTCACACTACACGGTGCCCGCCCATGACGGATTGGATTTGGAACATCAGCCCATGGCCACCCCGGCAAGTCCCTGGCTGGCAGCCCTGAAGAAAAGAAAACCAGATTGAGGACATACCCGTTAAGGGTTTCCGCGGTGCTGTCCTAGTTTGGGCGTAGCGCCGCCATCTTGGCGGCTCCGGTGCCGGCTGGAAGCCGGAGTTACGACCCAAATTAGGACAGTACCGTTTCCGCCTACTGCCTACTGGTTGTAGAATAGCCCACAGCATCAAAGCACGGACATTTCCAAGACAGCATCGTGGAGGCGGAAAGGAAGAATGCGCGGCTCGGTTCGGCTCACCCTTATCTCCTGCGTTTTCCTCAGTGTGGCTTTTCTGGCCTTGCCGGCCCAGGAACAGCAAAAGCTCCCGTCTTCGCCCGCCTCGTCACCCGCTTCCCTCGGCCCCGCGCGGGGAACGATGGCGAATTTCGTTTTGGACCAGACCTTACGGACCCCCGTACAGCCGATTCGCGGGCTGGCGTTTGGTGGCGATGCTCCCACGCTGGCGGCGCTGGGAGGAGACGCCTCCGTGCGCGTGTGGAACGCGGTTACGGGTGAGCTTCTCAAGACCATCGCGCTCATCGACCGTCCCAAATTGGTTACTTGTATGGCCTTCAGCCCGGACGGCAAATGGATGGTCATGGGCGAAGACTTCACCAAGGCCGAAATCTTCACCAGCAAAATCGAACTGCTCGACGCGGTGCGGGGTCAAGAGGTTCGAGTTCTCGCCACGCATCACTGGGAAGTGGAGAGCGTGGTTTTCAGCCGGGATGGCAAGTGGCTGGTCTCCGGCAATTGGGACCGCAAGGTGCGGGTGATGGAATTCCCCTCGGGGAAGCAAGGGCCGGAATTCGAGAGTTCGTCCAAGCCCGTCTGCGTGGCCATCAGCCCCGACGCGAAGGTGATCGCTGCCGGGGATTTGAGCCCGGCGGTGACGTTGTGGGATCGCGAGGGGGGCAAGGAACTCCAACACCTCACCGGACATTCCAGCCGAATTGGGAGCGTCGCCTTCAGCCCGGATGGCCAGCGCCTGGCTTCCGCCAGCGCCGACGGCTCCACGCGCCTTTGGAATGTTTCGACGGGCCAGTCCCTCTGCACCCTCTCCGGCCACGTGGGGGCGGTGATGTCCGCAGTCTATAGCCCGGACGGGAAATTTGTGGTCACGGGCGGCGCGGACCACACCGTGCGCTTTTGGGACGCCACCACCGGCCAGAACCTGGAGACTTTTGGGGCCCACTCCGGTGTGTGGGGAGTGGCATTCAGCCCCGACGGCAAATTCCTGGCCGCCGGCTACGCCGATGGGACCATCAATATTTGGAAGAAAAAGGACTGAAGGAACGCTGACCCGGAAAAGGTACCTCCAATACCGCCAGTACGCACGCACAACCGAAGCGACAGGCCACCAGTCTTCCCGGGTGAGTAACATCCAGCTTTTAATTCCACTCTTAGCTGTGTTTGTAATCCTGCTGGGCCTTGGAATATTGGCTGGAAAGCGGTGACGGGGAGCGGGTCGCGGTAGCGACGGCCGGTTGGCGCGGGAGGAAAAGGTGTGTCCACGCCAGGTTTGACGGCAGAATGCTAGCAGTGCTATCATTGCAAGCATGGCCAACCTGAATATCCGAAACGTGCCCGAATCGACCCGGAGGCGCTTGCGGCTTCGCGCCGCGCGTAAGGGGCACAGCATGGAGGCCGAAGCGCGCACGATTCTGGCGAAGGCGGTACGCGGAGAGACGGGAAAGCCCTTCGATCCGGAAGCGTTGCAGAATTTTATCGCGGGACTTTTCCCAGGCGAAAAGCCGCGGCTTACGGACGAGCTCATTCGTGAACGCCGCCACGAAGCGCGCCAGGAAAGGCGGCCATGATCGCCCTGGATGCTTCGGCGTTGCTAGCCTTCCTGCTGCGCGAGCGCGGACACCAGCGGGTTCGTGAACTGCTGGGTGAGGCTTGCATGTCGACGGTAAACTTTTCCGAGGTGCTCGGCCGTTTCGCGCGTGCCGGTCAACGTGTGGACCTGATTGCGGAAAAGCTTCTCGCGGCGCCGATCGAACTGGTGGAATTCTCCACCGAGCAGGCGGTGATGGCAGCGGCGCTGGTCCCGGCCACGCAGGCGGAAGGGCTTTCGCTGGGAGATCGTGCCTGTCTCGCGCTGGCGCGGGACCGTCGAATCCCGGCTCTGACGGCAGATCGGGCGTGGCGCCGGCTCGGCCTGGAGATAGAGATCGAGACGATCCGGTAACGTCGACGTCCAACGGCCCGCCTCCGACGGGTGGCGCCGAAGGCGCTGCCACCCATATGGGACGGGAACGGTCAGGTAATCTTTCCGGGGCGACTGGGAAAAGGAAACCCTACCTGGAAGCTGTGAAGAAATAGGGAGGTAAAGGTGAGGGAGGTAAAGGTATCAGGGTGTTAGGCTGGCCGAGGCGAATGGATGTGGGCGGGATACTAGAAAACGTACCTTTTCCTCACCTTTTCCCCCTCATAATAGCGGTGTGTCGATCGTAGCAATGAACTGAATTCCCGGCACGATCTTTCCAAGCAATTGCCTGTCATTAGTTAAAAAGAGGTCTGTACCAGCCTGAGCGGCCGAGGCGAGGTGTATGGCGTCTGCCGGGCTAACACGAAGGGTCCCACGGATCTGCGCGTAAAGGTCCGCAGTTTCGACCGTGAAAGGGATGATTTCCGCAACGGCGTTTCGCAACCGGCGGCGTACATCATCCAGTCTTTGTGAGGCAGCCTTTCGGTAGGGGCCGGCGAGCACTTCTCCCACCGTAAAGGCGCCGGTAATTAATTGGTCGTGCCGCTCCTCCATCCGATGGTGAATCTCGTCCACCCTTTTTGCAAAAACGGGATGTTCTTCCAGCCAATAAATGAAGAGTATGGTATCCCAATAGACTCGGCTCACTCGTCCTCCTTCTTCGAGTAAAAAGCGCCCCGTTCGGCCCGAAGATACGCCTCGCCTCCACCCAGCTCGGCAAAGACATCCTTCAACGTCCCGCGAAGCTGGTTCCAGGAATCGTCATGCTCAGGGGATGAAGGGTTGCCCTCAAGAAACTCATACGTGTAAGTAACCGTCGTGCTCTGTCCGGACTTTGGGCCGCTAGCCCCAACAAGCCGCAGGTCGTTGCTCTGAAGGAATTGGCGGGTTTTCAGGGCGCTACAAACCGCCGGCGCCCGGCCGGCCATCTGGAGCTCGCGGACAATATTGCCTGCGTTGATCGAGAATCGGTTTTGTCTCCGTTGCCGCGCCGGCAAGACGTACTTATCTCGGGCATAGACTCGAATATGATCGGCATCACTCATTGTTTCGTTCCTCCTCACATTTTCATGAGCAGCTTAAAAGATAGCGTAGCATAGCATAGAATGAAATGTAAGCTTTTTTCTGGGGCAGGAAGGGTGCAGGAATGCGTGTCAGGGGACGGAGGGGGGTCTCGCTCTTTGGTTTTTCCGCTAGCCACTAACCACAAGCCACTCTAACCACTGCTCCAAACAGTTGACGAACCTCCGGCAGGCGTATCTAATGGGCGGGCATAGTGAATATGAACGCTGCCGGGAGGAACGACATGATGAGAGCACTTTACCTGTTGGTGTGCGGCGTGTTCTGCACCCCGGTGCTGCTGGCTCAGTACTCTGTCAGCAACCTGTCCCAATTGGGGGACTACCAATCCGCGCGCAGCTCGAGTTATGACCGCTCGGGAGGCAATCACGATTACGTCAGCCTCAAGCCCGGCGAGACGGTGGAGATATTCGACGAGGACGGGCCGGGAGAGATTCGCCACCTCTGGACCACCATTCCGCCCTGGTCGGAAGCCTACCATTTGAAGAAGATTGTTCTGCGCATGTACTGGGACAACGAACCCAACCCCAGTGTTGAAACCCCCATTGGGGATTTCTTTGGCCTCGGCCTGGGGACGTACACGGTGTTTCAATCCGCGCTGGTGGCCGTGCTGCCGGACCAGGCGCTGAACTCATATTTCCCCATGCCTTTTCGCCGGCATGGACGGATCACGGTGACCAACGAGGGCAGCAAAGAGGTGAGCGACTATTACTGGAACATCGATTGGGTCAGGCTCCCTGCGCTGCCCTCGTCCACCGCCTATTTCCACGCCGAGTATCGCCAGTGCGCGCCCTGCCAGGGCTGGTATAAGGGCAACTTTTATGGAAACAACTTCGACGAAGCGCGCAAAGACCCGCGCTGGCTGAACACGTCCGGCGCCGGCAACTACGTCATCCTGGAAGCGCAGGGAGAGGGGCAGTTTGTGGGCGTGACTTTCTCCGTCTTCCAAAACCAATGGGGTGGATGGAATGAGGGCGACGAGATGATCTGGATCGATGGTGAGAAGGAGCCCCGCATCCACGGCACGGGGGGCGAGGACTACTTTAACTTCGCCTGGGGATTCAGCAAGTTGTTTTCGGCTCCCCTGGTGGGCCTGACGGAGTTCACGGGCTGGGAACCCGGCTCGCGCTTCTCTCTGTATCGCTGGCACCTGGAGGGGCCGATCCGGTTCAAACATGACATCAAGGTCACCATTGAAGATGGCCAGGCGAACCTGCGCTCCGACAACATCTATTCCGTCGCTTACTGGTACCAGATGGAGCCCCACGCCCCCTTGCCGGCTTTGCCGCGCATCGAAGACCGCATCCCGAAGTTCAGAAACACCGGGGGCCCGGGACAGGACCCGAATATGAAGTAAAAAGGGCGGCTGAAAAATGAACCGACGACTATTTCTAATTGATTCGAGCAGGGCGACGTTGGCGTTGGGTCTTCCTTCTCGCCTCCTAAAGATGACAGGAGAGGAGGAACAGAGAAGAGCCGGAGAAGGGCCGGATGGCACTACACCGCCGAGCTCGCAGCCCGCACTGCCGGGTACCGCTCCCCTGACCATGCAGGGGGACTTGGCGGAACAGATGGTGGAGGGTATCCACAAATCTCTCCTGCGCCGGACTCAGGAAGCGGCTCATGCGCGGAAACAGTTGTGGCAGAGGGACTATACCTCGGCCGAAGACTACACCCTGTCTGTCTCACCGAACCGCGTACGCTTTCGCCAGATCATTGGCGCCGTGGACCCGAGGATTGGAGCCCGCGCTCCCGAGCTTATGGGAACCCTGGTGACCTCGGCCCAGGTTGCCGAAGGGTCAGGTTACAAGGTGTATGCCGTCAGTTGGCCGGTCTTTGATGGAGTGGTCGCCGACTTTGGCGGACTCGATGCCGAAGGATTGCTTTTGCAGCCGGCGGGGAGGCCGGTGGCGCGTGTCGTGGCAATTCCCGACGCCGATTGGACTCCGGAGATGCTGGCAGGGCTGGCACCAGGGGTCGTGCCGGAGGCTCAGTTCGCGCGGCGGTTGGCGGAAAACGGCTGCCAGGTGATGATACCCGTCCTGATTAATCGCAGCGATACGTTCGCCGGCATTCCGGGAATCGGGATGACGAATCAGCCCAACCGGGAATGGATTTATCGGATGGCCTTTGAAGCCGGCCGGCACGTTATTGGGTTCGAAGTACAAAAGGTGCTCGCCGCAATTGATGGGTTCGTTAGCGAGAACGCAACCCTGCCAGTCTCGATCGGCGTTATTGGCTACGGGGAGGGTGGGTTGCTGGCCCTTTACTGTGGCGCCATCGATGCGCGGATCGACGCGACTCTGGTGAGTGGCTATTTCCAGCAGCGTGAGGAGCTCTGGAAGGAACCGATCTACCGGGACGTCTGGGGATTGGTTCGCGAGTTTGGTGATGCGGATTTGGCGAGTCTCATTGCTCCTCGATCGCTCGTCATTGAAGCGAGTCGCGGGCCGGAAGTGGCGGCCCCCCCGCCGGTGACCCCGGTCCATAAAGAGGCGGCGTGTCCCAACGGCAAGCTGGTTTCTCCCCCACTCGATTCCGTACAACAGGAGGTGGAACGCGCACGGCCTTTCTTTGCCGGTCTGAAGGCTGAGCAAAAACTCCAACTCGTGGTGAGCGACGGGGGAGACGGGCAACCCGGTTCAGAAGCGGCCCTGCAAGCCCTTCTGCGCTCGCTGGGCGTGCGTGGGCGGCTGCAACCGCTGGGGAAGGCGCCCCGCGACGCTCGCCCGAACTTTGATCCTGGACCCCGGCTGCATTCTCAATTCGACCAACTGGTGGGCTTCACCCAGGCGCTGATCCGGAAGTCGCCGGAGCGGCGTAAGGAATTCTGGGCGAAAGCGGACGCTTCGTCGCCGGAGCGTTGGAAGGAGACTACGAAGTTCTATCGAGATTACATTTGGGAAGAGGTTATTGGCCGTCTTCCCTCCCCCAGTCTGCCTGCCCATCCCCGGACGCGGCTGATTTACAACGCACCCAAATTCCGAGGCTACGAGGTGGTGCTGGATGTGTGGCCGGATGTTTTCGCCTATGGGATCCTCCTGGTCCCGAAGGACATAAAGCAGGGGGAGCGTCGGCCCGTCGTGGTGTGCCAGCATGGCTTGGAAGGCCGCCCTCAAGAAGTGGCGGACCCGAAGGTCGATTCGCATTTTTATCACCATTTTGCTGCGAGCCTGGCAGAGGAGGGCTTTGTCACCTATTCCCCCCAGAATCCCTACATAGGGAAGGATCATTTCCGCATCATTCAACGCCTGGGCCACCCGCTGAAGCTCGCCCTTTTCTCCTTTATTATCGGTCAGCACGAACAAACGTTGAATTGGCTGGCGGAGCAGAGCTTTGTCGATCCTGCGCGCATAGGTTTTTATGGCCTCTCTTACGGCGGAAAGACCGCAGTTCGCGTGCCGCCATTCCTGGAGCGGTATGCCCTGTCCATCTGTTCGGGTGACTTTAATGAATGGGTGTGGAAGACCACCAACGTCCAGACGCGGTACAGCTATCTGCTGGGCGGCGAGTACGACATGTACGAATTCAACTTCGCCAATGTTGTGAATTATGGCGAATTGGCGAACCTCATGGCGCCGCGGCCCTTTATGGTCGAGCGCGGTCACGACGATCCGGTGGGAATGGATGAATGGGTTTCCTTTGAATACGCTAAGGTGCGGCGCTTCTTCGATAGTATGGGGATTACCGACGATACCACCCTGGAGTTTTTCAATGGCCCGCACGAAATCCATGGCGTGGGAACCTTTGAGTTCCTCCGGCGGCACCTCAACCATCCGGGGTAAAAGGCCAGGAGTCGGGGTTGGGGATTCGGGGTTAGGGATTCGGGATACGTGGCTGGGGTCATTCGATCATTGAGTCATCGGATCATTTGGCCATCGAATCATCGGATCATCGGGTCATTGAGCCATTGAAAACCGAAATTCGAAACTCGAAATTGGAAATTCGACGGCCGGCTCGCGAGTTTCAAGTTTCGATTTTCGAGTTTCAGTCGGTGAGTGCCAACTCTCTTTCAATCACGTCTTTGTGGGTCTGCGTGAATTTGGCCTTGGCTTCAATGCCCAAGCGCCCGGCATAGTAGAGCAACTTGTCGACGCTCTTGTTGGCAATCTTCCCGTTGAGCAGTTCGCTCACCCGCGGCTGAGGCTCTCCGAGGATTATTTGCAGGTCCTTTTGTGGATACTTCTTAGCGCACGTCAGGATTGCCTGATACAACTCGGCCTTGAATTTCAGTGCCGTGGCCTGCTCCGGCGTAAAGCCCAGATCGTCCAGCACGTTCCCGCGCGTTATGTGCGTAGGTTTGTTAGCCGCGCTTTTCATGTTTCTTCTCCTCTGCCCAACGTGCCTTCACCGCTTTGAGCCGCCGCCTTGCCTTCTCAAATTCTTTTCTCGGCATCTCCCGGCTTTTCTTCTCGAAGCAGTGAAGAACGTGGGTCACATCATTTATCCGCGATAAGTAAACGACGCGATACCAGGCTCTTTCATCTTGTTCTCGCAGTTCAAAAACTCCCGTACCGATCGAGGGAAGCGGCCTGTAATCGCGGGGACTCTCGCCTTGCTGCAACTGCCACAACTCGAATCCCAGGTTATACCTGACGTCCTCGGGGAAACCCTGGAGAACCTCCCGAGAGTCGCCCTCCCAGACGATGGTCGCGTACGGGGGCCCTTCTACGTGGTTGCTCACGCGAGCGACTATATCAGCAAAACCACAAGCAAATATACAATTAAATGTATATCGGCGTCCAGGGAGAAAATGGGAGGACTTTCGATGGGGCTCGTGAAACGGTATTCGGGTTACGGGGTTAGGGACTGGGCCCTGTTTTTCCCACCTGCCACCCACGACCTACCACCTACAAGCGGGAGTTTCGCTCTTGGGTCTTCCCACTAGCCACTAACCACTGCCCTTCTGCCGCTTGGCGTTTCCAACCCCTGCAGTGTTTACCGCGCGGCAGGCAGCACAGCGGGCAGCGCGGAATGCGCCGGAAGTTCATCAGGGGGGCGGCGGACACCGGCCTTTTGGGCTACTCACCCTTTCATGGCCAGGATGGCATCGAGGGGGGCGTTGGTCACTTTTCCCTCGATTTGGGCAAAACCCGCTTCGCGCAGCAGGGCGGTGTACTCGGCGAGGGTGCGCTCCTTGCCCTCGGTGCACACCAGCATGCTGAGGGATTGCATCAGCGCCGGCACGGGGCCGGACTTATTGTCGCTCAGGAGCATTTCGGCAATCAGGAGTGCGCCGCCGGAGGGCAGCCGCTCCCAGACCTTTTTCAGCAGGGTGCGGATTTTGTCCTCTGACCAATCGTGCAGAACGCGACAAAGGGTAAAAATGTCCGCTTCCGGGAGGGGGTCGGTAAAAAAGTCACCCACGATGAGACCCACTGGAGCTCCTAGGGACGCCTTGAGCACATACTCCCGGGCGGTGGCGATTGGGGCAGGTAAATCAAAAACGGCGCCTTGAAGTTGGGGGTAACGCGCGCAGGCGGCCAACGCCAAATGGCCCGTGCCGCCGCCGAGGTCCACCAGCCGCTGAAACTTGCTCAGATCGAACGCCGCGACGACGGCGGGCGAACTCAATTGGCCGAAGCCATGCATGCCGCTCAGGAAATCCCGCCGCGCCTCTTCCGTGCGGAAGAAGTGCTCGAAGATCGACGCCTCACCCCCAAAGGTTTGCGCCCAGCGATTGCTGCCTTCGCGAATCGCCGCCTCCAGGTTTCCCCACAGCGGGTAGAGGGCGCGGTCGGAGTAGAGAACGTACCCCGCGAGGGTGTACGGACTTGATCGCCTCAAGTAAGTCGCAGCCACCGGCGAGTTGGAATAGGCCGCGCCCTGCTTTGCGAGCAGGCCCAGCGCAGCGCACGAGTCCAGCAAGCGCTCGAGCGCGTCGGCGTTGGCGCCCAACTCCTGAGCAAGCGTGGTGGCGTCAGCCGCGCCATCACCCAAGCGATCGAAAATCCCCAGGGAAACGGCGGTAAACATGGTTTTCGAGCGCCGAAAGGCCTGGATGAGATCCAGCACCGGCGCGGGATTGGGAAGCTCCGTCATTTCAAACCTCGATTAGAATGAATAGTAAATGGTAAATGGTGAATGGTAAATAATGGTGAGCAGTGAATGCTGAAAAGACCTGCTGGCTCATAATTCACTATTCACTATTTCCCGCTATCCCTAATCCCGTGTCCCTTGTCCCTAAAGAGTAAGGGCATACTGCCGATGTGCACAATTGTGGGTGGGGAGAATGCATTTGTCGCGGGACAAGGTCGAGTTGGCGTCTCCGGAAAGGACCGAGGACGCCCATCTTCAGCCGCCGCCGATTCCGCCCACCGCACCCAGCACGAAAGATCCGGAGGCCAGGCAGAGCCGCAAGCTGGCCTTAATGGCGGCGCTTTCTGAGGGCCTTCCCACGCTGCCCGCTTATGTGTTCGAGCTCAATAGCTTGCTGGCGGCGGCGCCGGTGAATCTCAAACGCGTGGGGGAAGTCATTCGGACGGATCCCAGCCTGACGGCGCAGGTTCTGCGGCTGTGCAATTCCGCCTTCATGGGTTTTCGCGATCGAGTGACGCGCATTGAGCACGCCGTCATGCTGGTGGGAACAGAGAGGCTGCGGACGATGGTCCTCACCTGCTCCCTGGTCGAATACGTGGGACATCGGGTGGCGTCGGAGGACATTCAATCCTTTTGGCAGCACTGTTTCCTCACTGCGGCGCTTAGTGAAAGGCTTGCCCGGGCGATTACCTACTTTCAGCCTGAGCAGGCCTACCTTGCCGGGCTCCTGCACGACATCGGGGCGCTTCCCCTCCTGATGTTCACCTCGACGGAGTCGCAAGAGCCCGAGAACATGGCCAGTTGCGGGTGGGGCGAGTCGGTGGAATTGGAGCGCGAGCGCTTTGGAACCGATCACTGCGAAGTGGGCCGCTGGATTGGCGTTTCGTGGAACTTCTCCCCCACCTTGCTGGAAGTCATGGTAAGCCACCATAAACCAAAGGAAGCCCGGCAAGATCCGCACCTGGTCGGGGTGGTGGCTACGGCGGACCAGTTCTGTGTTCGGCGGGGGATTATGCTGGGAGCCGCTCCCTCCGAGCCGCCGGAGCCCACGGGCAATCAGGATCAGGTCATCCTCCAGGCCTGCCTGCCGCAGTTAAAACCAGGGGAGGCGGATAAGCTGGCCGAAATGCTCGAGACCGACTTTCTCCATCTGATTCAGTTAATGGAATTCGGCGCCGCCGGGCTGTTTGGCGGCGGAATCCCCAAAAATCCCTTCCGGGAATACGAGGCGTAAGCATGAACGCGCTAAGTGTATTGATCGTGGACGATTCTTCCGTAATGCGGAAGATTGTTGACCGCTCCCTCCGCCAGGCAGGCTTGGAGCTCAAAGAAGTCTTCGAGGCGAGTAACGGCGTGGAAGCACTGGCGCGCATGCAGCAAACGCGTGTGGACCTGATCCTGACCGATATCAACATGCCTTCCATGGACGGCCTCGAACTCGTCCGGCAACTTCAGGCGGTCGAGAACGCCAAGGGCGTGCCCATCGTCATGGTCACCACGGAGGCGGGCGAAGCACACGTGGTGCAGGCGCTTTCCCACGGGGCGCGAGGATACATCCGCAAGCCTTTCAGCCCGGACCAAATCAAAGAGCGGATCATTCCACTACTTCAGGAGTAATCATGGACTCCGAACGCGATGGCGCAAATCCCAAACGGGTACAACTTATCATTTCGGCCAAATCCTCCGGCTCGGGAGGGGGCGCGTCCAAGCTGGCGGGGCTTCCGCGCGAGGAAACGCAGCAGCGGTTTACCCAGGCGCTCGATAGTGCTGCCGCGGAGGTCTTCGAGATGATGGTCGGTACCCCCTTGGGTTCCTCCGACCAGGCCACGCTGCCCCGCGTCGCCGACTACACCGCCATGATTGGCCTGGCAGGAGATTTGTGCGGCGTCTTGAGCTTTCGCTGCAGCATTGGCTCGGCGGCGCGCATCGCCGGCAAGATGCTGGGCACCGAGGAAGAAACCTCGGCGGAGTGCATCCGCGACGCCCTGGGAGAGATCTGCAATATGGTGGCGGGGTCCTTCAAAGCGCAGGTCTCGGACGTCGCCACCCAATGCCTGCTCTCCGTGCCCACCGTGGTGAGCGGGAAGGACTATGAACTGTACCCCCTCGTTGATGGCTTGCGCGTCCAGGTGTCCAAAACCTTTGAAGGAGCACTGATATGGATGACGCTCGACCTGCACAGTAGCTGATTGAATCATCGGATCATCGGACCATCGGATCATTGAGCCATTGAATCATCGAATCATTGAGTCATTTGCGATTGCGATTGGTGATTGGCGATTGTCAGTTTCGAGTTTCCAATTTCCAGTTTCGCCGTCGGCAAATTGGTTCATCCTCTCGCCTGAAACTGTCGATAGCCGAAGCGGGGAAGTGTGGGCGGCCGGACTGATGGTGAGCGTGCGGCGCCGCCCGCCTTTTGAAATCTCCAATTTGAGATTTTCGATTTTCGCCCCTGGCAATTTGGTTCATCTTCTCAACTGAAACTGTCGATAACCGAAGCGGGATAGTGTGTCACGCGGGGAGTTACTAAGGAACTCTCCTCCTCACCCTGCCTGTGGAGATCGCGCGGAGACGATCGTATACGGTTTCCACTTCAGGTCGGGCACAAAGGGGTAGCTCGGAACGCGAAACCTATTCTTGGGCAGATGGACGATATCCTGGTTTACCGCGCCAGCGGTGAGTGCCATCAGATTGGGATTGGCGATCTGGGCAATCGGCGGGACAAGATAGCCAGCCTTGACGACGACAATCTTAAAGCGGGTCGGCTCCAGCCCCAGGGAAGTGAAATCGCTGATCTCATGGAAAGGGCGGCGCCGCGCGGTGAGGACCACCGAGATGCCCCGCACGTCAACCACGGCCTGGCGCTCCGGCAGATTGGTTGTGGGCAGCAAGAAGACCACTTTCGCGGTGACTTCCACGGGCTGGCTTCCCTGCGGATCGAGTGTGCCTCCAATCTTGAGGGGGAGCGTTGCCCCCACACCCGCCTGGTAGCAGGCTTCGGTGGCCGGGCGGTCGGCGATACCGGCGATGACGGCATTTTGAACATGCTGCCGGAGGAGTTCCGCCAACGTCTCCGCCCGGTCACCGGTTCCTCCGGCGGTGGGATTGTCCCCTGAATCTGACAAGACCACCGGCTGGGTATTCAGACGCCGGGCTTGTTCAAGGCATTCCGCGAGCGTGCCCGTGGGCACACCGAACTGGAATTCCTGGCGTGCGTTCCAGTATTGCTGTGCCAGGGAGAGCGCGTCTTTCTTCAGCAAATCCGGTTTGGTGCCGGTCAGGACGGCGCTGGCGGTGGCGCGTGGTTCGTCTGCCCAAACATACCCCACCAGCAAGGACGCATCCAGCACTCCGGGCGCAGCATTCATGCCGGGCAGTTGTGCCCACAGGCGCTTGGCCGGCTGGTACAGCGTACTGCTGCGCTCACCCGGCATCAGCACCGGAATGGGAGCCCAAACCATCGTGGGGCGAATATGTTGGTCCAGGCAATGAACCAGCATGTCGCAGGCCCGGCGCACCGTTTCCTCACGGTCAATATGCGGAGCCGTGCGAAAGGCCGAGAGCATGTCCAGGTTATCGATGACCCGTCGGCTCAAACTCCCATGCAGGTCGAAGCTCGCCGTAATCAGGCAGTCCTTCCCCACGAGGGCACGGGCCGCGGCAATCCAATCGCCGTCGGCATCCTGCATGCCCTCCACGTACATGGCTCCGTGCATGGCCAAATAGAGACCATCCAGTGGAAGCAGGGCGCTGACTCGATGCAGGAATTCCGTCTTGAGCGCTTCGTAGGTTTTTCCTTCCACCGGCCCGCCGGGCACCGCCACCGCAAGCAGGGTGGGCTGAAAAGGGTAGGGATAGGTCTTCAATCGGCGGAAGAACGGGGCGTCAGCCAGGGCCGGGCCTCTCTGCACCGTGAAATCTTCCATCCGGGCGCGAATCGGACTGTAAGTGCTGCACTCGATCTGTATGCCGCCGAATGCCACCCGCTTCCCTTCCGCCGCCCGGCCAATTCCCGCAATTCCCGGCCGTACCAGTTGCGAGGTGAGGACGGCGGCGGTGGCATTCTTCAGAAAAGTTCTGCGTCTCAAAGGCTCTCTCCCCTATTCCGTGTCTGGCCAAGGCCAGGTATTCGAGTTCGCGGCTGGGATCCTACCGTAGGGGCGGTTCGCGAACCGCCCCTACGAATACAATAACGCCTGCATTTGATTCACAGCGGTGCGCAACTTATCAGCACCACCAAAGATCGCGGCAATTTCCATTCTCGTGCCGCGCTCGGAGATGGGCGGGACCTTGAGCCGGTGGCGCAAAGGTACCCGTATTTTTCGTTCCTGTGCGGCGCTTCTTTCGCATCAATAACATGTGAACGCACGTCATATTTGGGAAGAGCCGCGTTGGAACGCAAACCTACGCGTACCTCCACGCTACCATAACCTCGGGCTACCTGCTGTGCTGACAATGCAGAGCAGGCATGAGAAGAGACCGCAAAAGCGCTGACCACGGCGCATGCACCGTCCGTGAAGGGATTGGCGCTCGTCGAGCGTGTTCTGGCCTAAGAGGGTGGTTGGGCCACTGGCGGGCGTGCCGATTCCGCGAGCGACCTGGCAATCTCCCTGGCGATCTTACGTTCGTCTTCGGGCAGGTTCGCCAATACCGATTCGTCATGGGTTTTTGCCAGCTCCAGACCGGGTTTGAGGAATTGCAGGCGCGCTCTGAGCTCTTCGGGGTCAGACTCAAGAAGGGCCTTAACCAAATGGCTCGCGTTCTCGAGCGATGCAGCCCTGGCGGCCACAACTATCATCGCGAGCCTCGCCTGTAGCCGAGCATCCAAAGGCGCCTCTTGAGGTTCGAGTTCATGGAATCGACGGACCCATCCGAGCGCCTCATCGACCCTTTTTCCCGAGAGGAGCAGGCGCACCATGGACTGGAGGCCTATATGGATATAACGCAGAATGCCGCTTCGAGCGCACCGAGCGTAGTCTAAGAGGGCTTCTTCGGGTTTTCCCGTTTTCTCGTGGGCCATACCCCGATTGAAAATGGTTGGGATTCGAAGGTTCTCTGGAAAACTAGGAACCTCAAGCGAAAGGCTGAAGTCCCTTAGGGCTTGCTCGTGCTGGCCTAGCTTACCGTAGAGTGTCCCACGAAGCACGAGTGCCCCGGCCAACACTTGCGCGGGAGCGCCTTTGAGTTCAATCACTCCGGTGTAATCCGCAATCTCGCCCTGGGGATCGCCCAGTTGGCCTTTGGTGACACCGCGGTTGATGAGGGCCTTGGCCACCTGTTCCGTTCGGGCACCCTTAAGTTCCACCACCGCAGTGTAGTCCGCAATCGCGCCTTGGGGATCGCCCACTTGACCTTTGGCAAATCCACGGTTAAACAGCGCGTTGGCCTCCTGCTCTGCCGGGACGCCCGCTGGCTCCAACGCCGCAGTATAGTCTGCAATGGCGCCCTCCGGATGGCCGAGTTGGCCTTTATTGACACCACGGTTGACGAGGGCCTGGGCTACCTGTTCTGCCGGGGCGCCCTTGAGCTCCACGACCATGGTGCAGTCTGCAATCGCGCCCTGGGGGTCACCCAATTGGCCTTTGGCAACACCACGGTTGATGAGCGCCATGGCCACATGTCCTGCCGGGGCACCCTTTAGTTCCACCAGCGCGGTGTAGTCCGCAATCGCGCCCTGGAGGTCGCCCAATTGGCCTTTGGTGGCGCCACGGTTGACGAGGGCATTGGCCACCTGCTCTGCCGGGGCGCCGTTTAGCTCCACCAGCGCGGTGTAGTCCACAATCGCGCCTTGAGGGTCGCCCAATTGGCCTTTGGTGGCGCCACGGTTGAAGAGGGCACTGGCCACTTGCTCCGCCGGAGCGCCCTCTAGCTCTACCGTCGCGCCGTAGTCCGCAATCGCCCCTTGAGGATCGCCAAGTTGGCCTTTGGTGACTCCCCGGTTGAAGAGGGCACTGGCCACCTGCTCCGCCGGAGCACCCTCTAGCTCCACTGCCGCGCCGTAGTCCGCAATCGCGCCCTGAGGATCACCCAGTTGGCCTTGGGTGACACCACGGTAGACGAGAGCCTTGGCCACCTGCTCTGCCGGGGCGCCGTTTAGCTCCACCAGCGCGGTGTAGTCCGCAATCGCGCCTTGAGGATCGCCCAGTTGGCCTTTGGTAGCGCCCCGGTTGAAGAGGGCACTGGCCACCAGTTCTGAAGGTGCGCCCTTGAGCTCCACCAGCGCGGTGTAGTCCGCAATCTCGCCCTGGGTGTCGCCCAGTTGGCCTTTGGTGACACCACGGTTGACAAGGGCACTTGCCACCGCTTCCGCACGAGCACCCTTGAGCTCTACCACCGCGGTGTAATCTGCAATTGCCCCATGGGAATCGCCTAGTTGGCCTTTGGCGATACCGCGGTTGACGAGGGCCGTAGCCACCTGCTCTGCTGGAGCATCCTTCAGATCCACCGCTGCGGTGCAATCAGCTATTGCGCCCTCTGGGTCGCCCACTTGGATTTTGGTGATAGCACGGTTGACAAAGGCGAAGACCAGGAAACGCAGAGGAGCACCCGGCAGTTCCACGAGGGTGGTGTAATCGGCAATCTCCCCCTGTGGGTCCCCCAAATGCGATCTGGCGACGGCGCGATTGAAAAGAACCTGTGAGCGCAGGACAGCGTTCAGACCAAGTCCCTTCAGAACCTCGCCGAATTGCTCTTTAGCCTCCGCATGTCTCCCAATTTGTCCAAGACACACCCCAAGGTCAGTACGCTTTTGCGCATTATTCGGGTCTTTTGCCAGTGCTTCCGAATAGCTCGTTAAAGCGGTTTCCAGGTCGCCTTTCTGGGCGAGGCGCTTGGCCAGAACCGAGTAGCCCAGAGACTCGAACTTCGCCATGGATTTAACGTTGCTACCAGCTAGCTCGGCGAACAGCCCGGCTGCTGCACGCGAGTCGCCTACGCTGATGTATGCGTCAGCGACGCGCTCCATTTCACTCCTGCGCTCAGTGGGGTCGTCCAAGCTCGCTGCAATGTACTCGACATTCCGTAGCGTTTGTCCGGCCAATCCGATGAAACCGCGCGATTGATAGGTATGGTATCTGTCCCAGCCTTCCATAAAGAGGTGCCGCCTTTCTTCAGGCGAAAACCAAGCGCGCACGAAATCGACAAACAGCTCGATACGCCGGCGCGCCGCAGGGACATAACGCATCCGGTACCACACACTAAACATCTGGTCCGCGACGCGGTAGGTGGCTTTCTTGCCTTTTCCCCCTCCTTCCAAGGCCACGTATCGGGCACCCTTGAGCCGTCCCAATTGCGTGGTGACGACATTGAGCGGCAGGCGCGAGTATTTGGAGATCTCGGCGGGGGCAGCCGCTCCGTTCAATCGCAGGAGCGCGTCCAAGGTCTTGCTTTGCTGGCGGGGCATATCGGCGAGATCCTGCCGCAGCATCGGTGTAAGTCCAGCCACCGTTTCCCACAGAGCCTGCACGGGCTCGCCGATCTCCCGCTGGGAGAGAATGTGATACAGCATTGTAATGAGCCGGGGATTTCCGCCAGTGAGGAAGGTAAGCGTATGAATGCTAACCCTCGACCGTTCCAGCCGTGCGAGAAATTCTGTATTGTTTTCCGTTTCCCCCAGTCGGTGCAGCATCTCAGCAACTTCTTCCCGGCTCAGCTCCGGCAATTCGATGGGCGAGAAGAAGTGGAAGAAACCCTCGTCGTAGCCGTAGATATCCTGGAATAGCTTCACCGAAGCTGCGATGAGCATCAGGAATGTTTCAGTGCTCAGGCGCTTGCGGAAAGCCTTATATTCGCTGTCGGGCTTCCGATGTTTGGCTTCCCCGGCTGCAGTGCTGGGGAAGATATGGTCGAAGTTATCGATCAGGAGCACCAAGCGCTTGCCGTGACGATTGCAGATGCTCCGCAGCCCGTCCACTAAGAGGGCGGAACTCTTTTCCTCATCGGCAATTTCCTGTGCCTGGTTCACGACCTTCTGCGCCTCAGCCAACTTCTCGTCCACGGCCAAAGCTTGCAGAACCAGTTGCCACAAATCGCGCTGCTTGTGGACGTAGTACTCCTCTTCGCGAAGCTGGACACAGAACCACTTGGCTGATAATTCGGGGTCCTGGCGGATACGGTCACGAAGGACTAAGAGCAGGGTGGTCTTGCCGATGCCGCGGGGCCCGGTAAGAATGTAGTGCTGAACCGTGGCCCGGTCTTCCTGCTCTCGAATGGCTCCCACGAAACGATCGAGAACCGGCTGCCTGCCGACGAAGGTGGTCTGCCGCTGCTCCGGTGGAAGTTCCCAGGGATCGTAGACGAATCTGGAAATGGGCATGGGGCACGCCTCCTAACGCTTTTTGGACCGGAAGGTTCGGTAGTATCGCTTCCACCAGTCTTTCATCGTGCTCAGCAGGTAGTGATACTCGTTGGTCGGAGGTTCCAGAACGACGTACCAGTCGCTTTCAAGGTCGGCCATGATTTCATCAAATTCAAGAGTGGAAACTCCCTTTCCTCGCGCGCGGCGATAGGTGTCGTAGAGGCCGCTTTGGGAGACGCGCCCCGTCACGGCTTGCGCGATATCCTGCAAAATGGCCACCGCCGCCCGCTCTCCACCCGGCCCATAGCGTCGCAAGCGTCGGCGGTAATGCTCAAAATAAGCGCGGCATGTAGGCCCTAAGAGGCGTCTTTGGTAGACCTCATCAATATCCTGCGGGCTGAGCTCCCGATCGCGCAATTTCTCTTCCAGGATGAGCTGAGAAACGAGAAGATGGAGGAAGTAGGGGACAGGTGGTGATATCAATTCGAAGGTGTGTTTGAAAGCTTCAGCGGTGAATGTCAGGTTGTATCTTTCCGCGAGACCCTTGAGCAGCTTTCCCCCCGCCTCTTCGCTGATGGCCTCGACGGGAACACGGAAGCAGTCATTGAGCTTGTCGGAGACCTCCAACCGGCGAAGAATAATGTCGATGCCGGTCGAGCCGCCGAGGATGAATCGAAAGCGCCGCAGACGGTCTTTCTGCTTCATGCGCAACGACCGGAACCATTCCAAAAATGCTCGCGCCCCATCGGCCCCGTGCTTTCTCTCGATGTTATCGATGAACTGCGGAAACTCGTCAGTGATGAAGATGACTGTGCCCTCAGCTTTTTCCATTTCCAGAATTAGCGCCTTGGTGGTTTCCTTCCACGTATCGTGGATGCGGTCCTTTAGTTCAACTTCGAAGTAGTCCGTACGCACTTTATCGAGGTGGGATGTCAGGAAATCCATGAGGCCTGAAGGCAGGCCCTTCGCGGCGCTTAGATAGCTGCGAAGCTTGTCGTGCTCGAGGAGTGCGGCGACCAGTTCGGCGGCGAATTGGTCGGGATCGTGGACGTCCTCAACATCAAGATAGACAGGAAGGTACCCCTCACGAGGCCGCTTGAGGACGTGGGCCATGACGCCCGTCTTTCCAAAACGGCGCGGGGCAACGAGGTAGATGTTGTTTCCCGCCAGCAGATCCCAAACACACTGGATGACGTGTTCGCGCCCGAACAATTCATCGGGTTCTGGCACCCCACCGGGAAGGCTTCGAATCGTCATAATGGATGGCTCCTTGTTGCCGCGAATTGTCGAGCGCCGGACAATAGCAACAGATTTGTTGCTTTCATAAACGCACGATAACAACAAATCTGTTGCTTGTCAAGGGGGATTCAGCAGGTAGCACGAAGGTCTTTGGCTCCGAGCCGGATCCCTTCGCGGCCCTTTCTTATTGCCTGGAAATGAACAGGTCGAGATTCGGATTTAACGAGCCTCTCGGGGCGGTGCCTGGTGGCGAGTGGCTGGAAAAGGCAACCGAGCAGTGACGAGTGATGAGTGAAGAGTGGCCAAAAACAGAGTTGGGGGTCCGGAGTCCGAAGTCCGCAGTCGAGGTCGGAGGGCGGAAAGGTGGCAAGACTGCACGTTGACGAGAAAGTGCGCTTAGCTAACCCTTTGCATAATATGCTTGTATTTGCACAGCACAATTAGCTTGTAATAGTACAGCGTTATTTGCTTGTGTTTGCACGACATGATAAGCTTGTGGTGACACGAAACAGTAAGAGGCTCTATGGCGGCTCCGAACGTAAAACTCGCGGCATCCCTCGACGTACTGAAAGCGCTTCAACAGGGTGGGAAACGTGTGTTTCGGTGGGACGACCTGAGCCGTGTTCACCGTGAACGCCTTGTGGCGAACGGTTTCCTGCAAGAAGTGATGAAGGGCTGGCTGATCTCCTCGGGCCCGAGCGCGCGTCCCGGCGACAGCACGCCGTGGTACGCCTCATTCTGGGAATTTTGCGCGCGCTACTGCAACCACCGTTTCGGCGAGGAATGGCACCTTTCGGCGGAGCAATCACTTTGGTTGCACGGCGAGAGAACGGTCATCCCGGATCAGGTTGTGGTGTGCAGCCCGAAAGGGACGAACCACGGAATCGAGCTTCTGTTCGGCACGTCGCTTTATGAACTGAAGGTGGCCGCGATGCCGCCGCCGGCGGATCTGGCAGTGAGGGACGGCTTGCGGCTCTTCTCGCCGGCGGCGGCGCTGGTGAGGGTGGCGGAATCCTTTTTTCGGCGGAATCCGGTTGAAACGCAGGTGCTGCTGGCGAGCCTCACGGATGTGTCGGACCTGCTACGGCTGTTGCTGAATGGCGGCCACTCGGCGAAAGCAGGTTACCTGGCGGGAGCGTTCCGGCAGACAGACCGGTCAGATTTGGCGGGTGAGATCATCAGCGCGATGAAGAGCGCTGGCTACGATGTGCGGGAGAACAATCCCTTTGAGGCCGGGCAGATATTCGGCACGCCGCGCCAGCCTCAGGCCCCTATCGTGGGGCGCGTGGAGATGCTCTGGGAGTCGATGCGCGGCGCCGTCCTGAAGATATTCCCGAAGGAACCGGGGCTTCCGAAAGACCGCGATGCCTATCTTCGTTTCGTCGACGGGATTTATCAAAGCGACGCCTACCATTCTCTGTCCATTGAGGGATATTCGGTCGCACCGGAAGTCATTGAGAGGGTGCGGCAAGGGAACTGGGACCCGGAAAATCACGAGGATGACCGGAAGAGCCGCGACGCGCTGGCGGCGCGCGGAT
>Ga0326727_10007757_pt1 | contig 27951 bp, 27 predicted proteins | sample MB2enrmetagenome_FD_207643 | JGI IMG/M metagenome (GOLD analysis project Ga0326727, IMG submission 207643) | Lab enriched peat soil microbial communities from McLean, Ithaca, NY, United States - MB29MY | ecosystem: Environmental > Terrestrial > Soil > Wetlands > Peat | place: USA: New York...
AAATGGCTCGCGCGCTCATCGGCCGCGGCTGAGTCCCAAGCGGCGGCGTGCGCCAAGGCCCCGTAAAAACGGTGGTCCGCCGTTTCGACGAACTGCGACACAGCCATCCACGGCAACGTCTGCGCCTTTGACGATGCATCGATCGCCGCAGCATAATCGCCGGCAAAGAAATGCGCCTGGAGCTCGCGAATTCGATATGAGATTTCCGCCAACCTCAAATTCGGATTGCCGGCGAACCCGCGTTCAATCTCGAGCTTGTCGAATCCGGCGCCGTCGAAAGAACCGAACTTCGGCGTCAGCCCGCGCAGAGTGCGGGCAAGGCCGAGATGAGCGTTGAGGAAGTCAACGACGAACTCGAACCTCGCCCTCTGCGCAGCCGAAAGCCCAACCTCCGTTTCACGCTGAACGTCAATGAGCGGATCTCCTGACGCCGACAGGTTCGAGCTCAGACTGACGTGACAGTATCCGGCAAACGTGACGTCGCCGCTTTTCTCGGCGACCTCGAGCGCGCGCCTCAGCATATCGCGGCCCGTCCGGAAATGTCTCGTCCAGGGTATGACGTGAGCGCCGAAGAGGTAATAAGTTCTGGCCTCGAAGCGCTTCAGCCCCCGTCGTTCGACCAGTTCGCAGCCGAGCCGTCCGTAGCGAAACGCGACGGCATAGTCGCCGAAGCGCGGCCCGGCGATACAGCCAAGCCAGACATAGTGGGGGCACGAACCGTCGCCGTTTCCTCGCTCGAGGCTGAGGCTGACCGCTTGGCAGATCGCCAGGCAGGCAAGATTGGCGTCGATGTGCCATACGACCGAACCAAGGCGCGTCAGAACATCGAGCGCAGCCAACGACGCCGGGTCGGCCATCAGCGGCGCCTCGATCAGATTCTCGATCCCGCGGTCCCGAAGCCGTGACGAAATCCATTCATATTGGCGGCGCGCTTCGTCGTCGGAAGGATGCGGCGACCATTCGATCCCAAGGTGCTGTCGGAGGTAGTCGAGACCGGCGGCGACTGCGCTGCTCGTCTGACCGAGGGTCGTGTACAGATCGATGCTCAGGCATGCCACGATGGCTTGTTCGACCGCATTTATCGCCCGGCCGGACAGCGGCGCCAGGCGCTGCTCCGCTTCCGCCAGCGCCCCGGTGAGGAATTCGCATTCGGCGCGGTTCAGCTCTAAATTAAAGATGAGGTCGCGCCGGCGCTCCCACGCGTCCTTCGGGGCGAGCGCCGCGCCCGCTGTGAGGTACTTTAGCGCCGAGGCGTAGGCGGCGGAGGACTTGGCGCGCTGGCCTGCGATCAGGTTGAACTCGGCCAGCTGTTCCCGTTCGTCCTGTGCGGTGATGAGCAGGGCGCCGCGGTTGAGCTGACCCACGATCTCGAAGATCGCCTCTTCCCGCTTGTCGGAAGGCGTGTGAGCCGCCAGGAGACGGCCAATCCGGAGATGGACAGCGGCGCGGGCCGCCTCCGGAATCAACGAATAGGCGGCTTCCTGCACCCGGTCGTGAATGAACCTGTAGAAGCTCGGCATGCGCTGGACCAGCTCGAGCCGAACCGCTTCCCACAGAGCCGCATGGACCTCATCCTCGGAGGTCCCGAGCGCCATCGCGAGGGCCGTGACATCGGCGACATTGCCCAGACAGGCAAACTGCTGCAGCGCCCTCTGGGCTTCGTCCGGCAGGCGCGTGAGCTTGCCGACCATAAGGTCCACGACGTTGTCGGCATAGCCCTTGGCGTGAATGCGCCCGACATCCCAAGACCAGCGCTGAGCCTCATGATCGAAGGCGAGCAAGCCCTCGTCGGCGAGCGCCTCAACAAACTGACGCACGAAGAACGGATTGCCGGCGGCCTTCGCGAGCGCCAGCTCCGATAGCGGCGCGGCGCTGGTCATTTCGCAGCCGAGCGCGTCGGCAATCAGCCTCCCGACGTGTTCACGCGACAGGGGCCCGAGCCTAATCTCGCTGACTCGCGCCTCTCCGGAGCTTCGGATGGCGGTCAGTTTGCGCATCAGCGGATGCCCGGGATCGACCTCGTTGTCCCGATAGGCGCCGATCAGCAGCAGATGCCGAACATCCGCGTGGGTCAACAGATCCTCGAGCAGGTCGAGCGTCGCCGCGTCCAGCCATTGCAGGTCGTCGAGGAACAGCGCCAGCGGATGCTCCGCCTTTGCGAACACACCGATGAAGCGGCGGAATACGAGCTGGAACCGCCCCTGCGCCTGCTGTGGCTCGAGTTCGGGAACCGGCGGCTGTTCGCCGATGACGAGCGTCAGTTCGGGGACGAGATCGGCAATCAGCCGGCCGTTCGGCCCGAGCGCCTGCAGAATTGCCTCGCGCCAGCGCGCCAGCTCGGCGTCGCTCTTGCTCAGAAGCGATCGCACCAGGCTTTGAAACGCCTGCACCAGCGTCGCGTAGGGGATGTCGCGCTTCAGCTGGTCGAACTTGCCCGAAGCGAACAGCCCCCGCGGCGGGACCAGCGCCTTGTGCAACTCGTGCACCACCGACGACTTGCCGACGCCCGCATAGCCTGAGACGAGGACGAGTTCCGGCGGACCGCCGCCGACTGCGCGATCAAAAGCCGCGTGCAGGGCTTCGACCTCGCGTTCGCGCCCGTAGAGCTTCTCGGAGATCATGAGCCGGTCGGGCGCGTCGCGCTCGCCGAGCGGGAATGGATCGATGCGGCCGTCGCGCTCCCATTCGACAAGGCAGCGCTTCAGATCGCGCTCGAGGCCGGCGGCCGTCTGGTAGCGTTCCTCGGCGGGCTTGGCGAGGAGCTTCATCACGATGTCGGAGAGCGGAGCCGGGATCGCCTGCAAGACGTCGGCCGGCGGCGCCGGCTTCCTCGCGATATGGCAATGGACCCATTCCATCGGCTCGGCGGCGCTGAACGGCAGACGGCCGGTCAGCATCTGATAGAACGTGACGCCGAGGGCGTAGAGGTCGCTGCGGGAATCGATCGAGCGGTTCATCCGTCCGGTCTGTTCGGGCGCCATATAGGCGAGCGTGCCGGCGATGACCTCGGGCGGCTCGGGCGCCTGCCGCTCGCGCGGCAGACGCGAAGCGATGCCGAAGCCGGTGAGCCGAGCCCGTCCGTCGGCGCAGTTGACCAGGATGTTGGCCGGCTTGACGTCCTTGTGGACGAGGCCGCGCTGGTGCGCCTTGCCCAGCGCCGCGGCGACGCTGATCGCGAGGCGCAGGAAGCCTCCCGTCTCCATTGGCGCGCCGATCAGCCGTTCGAGCGGCTCGCCTCCCGGATCCTCGAGCAGCAGCGCCGTTCGGCCGCCCTCGCGGGCAAGCGCCAGCGGCCGCGCCGCCCATGCCGCGTCGAGTTCGTCCCTCAGTTCGAATTCGTGAGCAAGGCGATCAAGCGTGGCTGAACCCGGGCGCTCCGCGGCAGGCAGCACCGCCAGCGTCGCAACGCCGTCGCTCTGCCCCTCCGCGCGCCATCCCCGGTAGATGACGCGTTCGCCATCCTCCCAAAGGACCTGGAGTCCCCCTTTTTCCAGAGCGCCGAACGGAAACGATTGCTCCAATTGTCGTGCTCCGCTGGCCAAGCCGCCCGTTCGCGGTCGACCCAGTCAGCACAAACCTTGCCGTGACTCGTTTGCATCCGAGATTCTCCGGGTGGAGGCCTCGGTCAGGCTGAGATTGCCGCTGTGGGCGGCCAATGGCAAGACGTCGGCGCCGCCGCGGGTCGTAAATGCGCTTCAGTGCGTTCATGGGATGGCCCGCCCCTCTCGTGGCGATCTGGTTAAAATTGCCGATGATTTGGAGAGAGGTCGCGAAGGCCCCCTTTACATGACCGCCGTTGGCCGATTGTGTTGAAAGACCCCCGAAACGGTCGCACGTCGATAAGAGGCTCGGGCGTCGCATTTGCGACGTTCGAACATGAATCTCAGCGCGGCGCGTCCTTGCTCTCGACAATTGTGATCGAGCCGAAAATCGGCGTTTATCAGCGCTATCGGCCGGAAGCGGACACGCAGTCTCCAAGCGCTCAGAAGCGAAAGCGGACGTTCCATGGGCCCGATGAGAGGCGCTATGGAAACGCGCCTCATGGTCGTCATTCCCCTTCACCCGAACTTGAACAGCACGCCGTAGCCGCCGCGCGGGTAGTTCCACTCGACCTCGCCCCCCGGTTCGCACATGACGCGGCAGGTTCCACATTCGAAGCAGCCGTCGGGCGCGACTTCGACCTGACCGGCCTCGGTGAGCGTGTAACAGCCGGCCGGACACAGCGTCGTCATCGCCAGGAGATTGGCGGACGGCTTGCCGCGCGCGACGACGCGGATATGGTTGCGGCCGCCGTCCACGACATAGCGGTTCTGATAGAGTTTCTCTTCGACGCGAGCTTCGGCGGGCTTGCTCATGCGGCTCTCCTCCGTTCTCAGCGCCAGGCGCGCGCCAGCTTGAAAGTGTCGCCGAACAGACCGGTCCAGCCGCGCGCCTTGCGGAACGAGGCGAACGTCTTCGCCTCCTTCTCGCGTTTGGGCGTGCCGTCGACGCGCAGGAAATTCTCCATCGCCTTGGCCACCAGCTCGGGATAGGTGAGGAAGAAGTTGCGCGAGTTGGTGTGCAGTAGCGCCGGCATGTCCCGATATTTGCGCAGATCCTTCATCACGAAGGAGTCCTCGAGCGCCTTGGGATAGCGCGCGAGATTGTCCTTGGTCATCGTCTCGCGGCGGCTCTTGACCTGGAAGATCGCCTCGGCGGCGAAGCGGCCGGAGGTCATCGCGAGGTTGGAGCCTTCGCGATGGATGGCGTTGTTGAGCTGTGCGGCGTCGCCGACCACCACCCAGCCGTCGCCGCAAAGCTGCGGCACCGCCTTGTAACCGCCCTCGGGAATGAGATGGGCGGCGTATTCCTTCACTTCCGAGCCTTCGATGAGCGGCTTGATGGAAGGGTGCGCCTTGAACGCTTCGAGCAGCCCATGCGGCGTCTCGCCGCTGCGGGCGAAGTCGGAAACCAGGCAGCCGATGCCGACCGACAGGCATTCCTTGTTGGTGTAGACGAAGCCCATGCCGGTCATGCCGCGCGAGATCGTGCCCACCGCCTCGATGACGACGCCCTCGTCGCCGTGGACGTTGAAGCGCGCCTCGATCGTCTCGGCGGGAAGGAAGTGCATTTCCTTCACCGCGAGCGCGACGTGATCGGCCTTGGGCGGCGCGCGCAGACCGGCGCGGCTGCCGAGCAGTCCGTTGACGCCCTCGGCGAGCACGACGACGTCGGCGTGTACGACCCCGCCCTCGCGGTCGGTGCGCACGCCGACGCAGGCGCCGTAGGCGTCGAAGATCAACTCGAGCGCGGTCGTTTCGGTCAGCACCAACGCGCCGGCCTCGCGCACCTTGCGCGAGAACCACTTGTCGAATTGCGAGCGCAGGATGGTATAGCGGTTCGGTCTGGGCTCGTTGAACGCGTCCGAGCGATAGTGCATGCCGGTGTGCGAGGCCTCGTTCATCATCCAGAAGCGCTGTTCGATCAGATGGCGCTCGAGCGGCGCGTCCTCACGAAAATCGGGGATGATCGCCTCCAGCATGTCGGCGTACATGATCGCGCCCTGCACGTTCTTCGAACCGGAGTATTCGCCGCGCTCGAGTTGCAGGACGGAGAGGCCGCGCTTGGCCAGGATGTAGGCGGCGGCGTTGCCCGACATGCCGGCGCCGACGACGATGCAATCGAATTTCTCGACCATGACTTTCTCCTCAGCCGGCGAGCCGGTCGCTCGTATGCGCGGAAATGCGTGCGCGGAACGCCTCGGTCAACGCCGGCAGGAAACGGATGGCGTCGGTCGCCACGGCAAAATGGGCAAAGTCGAGGATCGGCGCGTTGCGGTCGGTGTTGACGGCGACGATGAGGTCGGCGCCTTCGACGCCGACGCGATGCTGGATCGCGCCGGAAATGCCCGCGGCGATGTAGAGCTTCGGCCGAATCGTCTTGCCGGTCTGACCGATCTGCCGCTCCGCCGGGGCCCAGCCCTTCTGCACGCAGGGACGCGAACAGCCCCATTCGCCGCCGAGCGCGTCGGCGAGCGCGCGCACCAACTGCAGGTTCTCGGCGCCTTGCAGTCCGAGACCGCCGGCGACGACCACATCGGCGAAGGCGAGGTTCGATTTGTGCGAGGCGCGGTCGGGCAGGAAGGACAGCACCTTGGTGACGATGGTCTCTTCCCGGAGATCGACCGCGTGTTCGACGACGCGGCCGGTTCGCCCCTCCTGGCGCGCCGGCGTCGGCATGACGCGCGGGCGCACGGTCGCCATCTGCGGCCGGGTGTTGAGCGTGTAGATGGTGCACAACAGCGAGCCGCCGAAGGTCGGGCGCGTCGCGGCGAGCGACTTCTCCGCGTCGACCGCGAGTTCGGTGCAATCGGCGGTGAGGCCGGTGAGCAGCGTGGTGGCGACCGAGCCGGCGAGATCGCGGCCGAGGTTGGTGGCGCCGAGCAGCAGGATTTCCGGCTTGTGCGCATCGACGAGGTCGGTGAGCGTCTTGGTGTAGGGCTCGTTGCGATATTCGGCGAGGATCGGGTTCTCGACGAGGTAGGCGAAGTCGGCGCCGTAGGCGAAGGATTCGGCCGTCGCCTCGCGGGTTCCCGCTCCCGGCGCGCCGACGACGACCGCGGCAAGCGCGACGCCGAGCTTGTCGGCGAGCTTGCGGCCCTCGCCCATCAGCTCCCACGAGACCGGGTGGACCTGGCCGCGCTCGAGCTCGACCATCACCCAAACGTTCCTGTAGGCCTTGAACCGCTCGGGCAGCTCTTTCTTCATCGCCGCGCGCGAGGGCGCGGGCGCGGCGGGAGGGGGCGTATCGGACATCGCTTGTCTCCTCACAATCCGGCGGCGAGCCGTTCGAGGTCGGCGGCGAGCGCCGGCTTGGCCTCGAACAGCGCGGCGATCAGATCCTCGGCGGTTTCCTTGGCGCGCGGCTTCGGCTCGATCGCCTTGGCCTTGTCGGCGCGTGGCGTCGGCGCGAACACGCGCTTGACCACCGTCGGCGAGCCGCGCAGGCCGCACTTCTGCAGATCCTCGACGCCCGCCGCGGCGGCGCTCCACGTCACGATCTCGGCGCGCGCGGCGCGCAGCGCGTCGGCGAAAGCCCCGCGCCGGATTTCAGCCGAGCCTTCGAGCATGGTGACCAGGCAGGGCAGCGCCGAACGCAAAACCTGCACGCCGCCCTCGGCGCGACGCTCCAGATCGATCGTGCGCGCCGCCGCGTCGAGGCCGGCGATCTTGGCGATGTAGGTGAGCTGATTGAGGCCGAGCCGGCGGGCAATGCCGGGACCGACCTGCGCCGTGTCGCCGTCGATCGTCTGCTTGCCGGCGAAGACGATGTCGGGCGCGCCCCAGGTGTCGCCGATCTTGCGGATCGCCTGGGCCAGCGCGTAGCTCGTCGCCAACGTGTCGGAGCCGGCGAAGAAACGGTCGGTGAGCAACACCGCGCGATCCGCGCCGAACGTGAGCGCCTTGCGCAGGGCGTCCTCCGCCGAGGGCGGACCCATGGTGAGCGCCGTCACCTCGCCGCCTTGCTCGTCGCGCAGCCGCAACGCCGTTTCGAGCGCGAACAGATCATAGGGGTTGATGATCGTCGGCACGCCCTGGCGCATGATGGTGTTGGTGACCGGGTGGACACGAATTTGCGCCGAGTCCGGAACCTGCTTGATGCAAACGACGAAGTGCATGGGGCCTCCGCGGCGAAGACGTCGGAGCCCTCAACGCATGCGCCGTGCCAAGCTGCGGCCTGACCGTCAACGCTCTGACATTGCTGGTGACTTTCAAGGCTGTTGGGATCGAGCGACGCGGCGCTGTCGGAAACGCGACACGATGTCGTCGCGACAGCGCCCGCTCAGCGCGCCGGCGGCAGCGGCGAGATTTCGTCGAGCCCGACGAAGGCGGTCTTGGGCGCGACCGGCCGGCTCGGATCGTGGTCCTTCAGCACCTGGAACACGCGCTCGGCGAGCGGCGAGGAGCGTTCGAAATCGGCGTAGGCGCGTTGCAGCGTCGCCCTGGCGCGCGCCGCGGCGATCGAATCGGGCAAGCCTTCGAGACCGTCGCTGTCGAGATACTGGCCCATGCGCTTGAGAATGTGCAGGCGGGCGACGCGCAGCACCGCCTCGTCATGGGCGACGCCGAGCGCTGCGAAGAAGTCTTCGGCCGAGGACAGGCGCTTGAGCCTGTCGAGAATATTCGTCGCGTCGATCGGCCGTTCGTCCGGCGAGCCGGTCATCTTCGCCTCTCCTTGCCTTCACCCCGCGGGGCGGGCGAATTGCGCCGACGCTTCGGCTGCGGCCTCGTCGTGAAGGCGCGCCAGTTCGTCGCTCGAAATCGACGCCTTGCTCTGCATCGCGCGCCGACGCACCCGCGCGACGAGAAGCGGCGCGGTTTCCTCCGCCAGCACGACGCCGCGTTCGCCGAGCGCGTGGGCGAGCGACTTGGCGCCGGAGTGCTTGCCGACGACGAAGCGATCGCGCCGGCCGAACAGCGCCGGATCGGGACCGCGATAGCTCTCGGGGTCGGCGAGCAATCCGGCGACGTGAACGCCCGATTCATGGGAGAAAACGTCGCCGCCGACGATCGCCTTGCCGGCGGGAACGCTGCGTCGCGCGGCCTCGGCGACCATCGCCGCCAGCTCGGACAGTTGCGTGAGATCGACGCCGGTCGTCTCGCCGTGCAGGCACTCCAGCGCCGCCGCGACTTCCTCGAGCGGCGCGTTGCCGGCGCGCTCGCCAAGCCCGCCGACCGTCACCGACAAATGCGTTGCGCCGGCGCGCGCCGCGGCGAGACTGTTGGCGGTCGCCAGTCCATAGTCGTCATGGCCGTGAAACTCGATCGCCAGGCCGCTCGCGGCCGCGATGCGCGCCACCAGCGCATGGGTCGCGAACGGATCGAGCGCGCCGACTGTGTCGGCGAGGCGCAGGCGAAAGGCGCCGGCCTCGGCCGCCGCGTCGGCGAGGCGAAGCAGATGATCGACGTCGGCGCGCGAAGCGTCCTCGGCGCCGACCGCGACCTCGAAGCCGGCGTCGAGCGCGAACGGAACCAGCGCCCGCACGCGCGCCAACGCATCTTCACGCGTGACGCCGAGCTTGGCGCTGAGCAATCGATCGGAAGCCGGGATCGACAAGTTGACGGCGCCGACGCCGGCGCGGCGCGCGGCGGCGATGTCGGCCTTGGTCATACGGCACCACGCCAGAACCCTGACGCCGAGCTCGAGCCCGGCGATGGCGCGAAGCGCTTCGATCTCTTCGTCGCCCATCGCCGGGGTGCCGGCCTCGAGTTCGGCAACGCCCGCCGCGGCGATCGCCTCGGCGATGGCGATCTTCTCGGCGAGGGTGAAGGCGACGCCCGGCGTCTGCTCGCCGTCGCGCAAGGTGGTGTCGTTGAGCGCGATTCGCCGCGCCGGCGCGCGCTCAAGCATAGGCCGGCTCGGCCGAGCGCGGGGCGACGACATCTTCGGGCGCGCGCGAACGGGCGCGCAGCCGCTCGACGATCGCCGGCATCGTCTCGATCACGCGGTCGATGTCGTCGTCGTCGTTGTCGCGCGACAGCGAAAAGCGCGTCGCGCCGGCGGCGACGGCGGCGGGAACGGCCATCGCGCGCAGGACGTGCGAGCGGGCCGGCGAACCCGCGGAGCAGGCTGCCCCGGAAGAGGCGGCGACGCCGGCGCGGTTGAGCAGCAGCACGATCGCGTCCGCATCCGCCTCCTCACAGACGATCGCGCTGGTGTTGGGCAGCCGGCGCTCGACGTCGCCAAGCTCCAACGCGTTCGGGATGCGGGCAATCAAGCTCGTCTCCAGTCGATCGCGCAGCGCGCGCATGCGCGCCGCATCGCCGCGCAGCCGTGACGTCGCCATTTCGGCCGCCTTGCCCAAGCCGACGATGCCCGGCGTATTCTCGGTGCCGCCGCGCCGGCCGCGTTCCTGGTTGCCGCCCAGGATCAGCGAACGGAACGGCGCGCCGCGTCGCACGTACAGGGCGCCGACGCCCTTGGGCCCGTGCAGCTTGTGGGCGGAAAGCGAAAGCATGTCGATCGCGGTGTCGCGCACGGCGATGGGAAGACGTCCGACCGCCTGGACGGCGTCGGTGTGGAACAACGCGCCGACCGACTTGGCCTCCTCCGCCAGCTCCTCGACCGGGAACACGACGCCGGTCTCGTTGTTGGCCCACATGATCGACGCGAGCGCGACCCGGCGCGAAAGCGCCGCGCGATAGCGCGCACGGTCGAGCCGGCCGAGAGAATCGACGGGGATGCGATGCACCTTGACGCGGCGCGTGCGTTCGAGATGCGCACAAAGCGCGAGAACCGCCGGATGCTCGACGGCGGAGACGACGATCTCGTCGCGCCCGTCCGCGGCCTCCAGCGCGCCGAGGATCGCGGTATTGTCGGCTTCCGTCCCGCCCGAAGTGAAGAGGATCTCTTCGCGGAACGCCGCGCCGAGCAGCCCGCGCACCCTTTCGCGCGCCTCCTTGATCGCGAGCCGGCTCGTCGCGCCGAAATCGTGGACCGAAGACGGGTTGCCGAAATCCTCGGTGAGGCAGCACAGCATCGCCGCGACGACTTCGGGCGCAGCGCGGGTGGTGGCGTTGTTGTCGAGATAGACGGCCCGCATAGCGCGGCTCCTTGTCAGACCGGAACGACTTTGACTGGGAAACCGAGGGCTTCGACGAGGCGCATGCGCAGGCCGAGCACCGTCATCGAGGCGAGCTGACAGCCGACGCAGGCGCCGGTGAGCCGCACCCTGACGACGTCGCCGACGACGTCGACGAGCTGGCAATCGCCGCCGTCCGCCTTCAGGCGCGGCCGTAACGCGGCGAGCGCGCTTTCGATCGCAGCGATCCATTCCGGAGCGTCGAGGCGGCGCGCCGGGCGCGGCGCGGGCGTCGGCGCGGTCCTGGCGACCGAAGGCCGGCGCTCGAGGCCGACCAGGCGCACGCGTTGCGGGTTCCGGTCGGGGGCGACGGCCGCCTCGACGACGCCGGCTTGTAAGGTTTCCGCTCGCCCATCATCCAGCATGGTTCGTCACCCGCATTCTCATCAGGTTCAGGAGAAGGATTTGCCGCACGAACATTTCGACTCGGCGTTCGGGTTGTCGAAGACGAAGCCGGAAGCCTCCAGGCCGGTGACGAAATCGACCGTCATGCCGGCGATATGCGGCTGAGACTCCCTGTCGATGAACAGCTTGACGCCGCCCTGGTGGACGATGGCGTCGCCTTCGCGCGTCGCCGTCTCGAGCCCCATCATGTACTTCAGGCCGGCGCAGCCGCCCGCTTGCACCATGATGCGCAGGCCCTCGGCCGGCTGAGCCGAACGGGAAAGAGCGGTCTTGACCGCCGAAACGGCGCTGTCAGTGAGCTGGATCATCAAAGGCCTCCTCGCGGGTCTGGCGGCACAAGGCTTCTGCACGCGCCGTGCCAGACGTAAGTCTTTGATTATTATGACGGTTACTTGTGTCGCGGCATGTCGCGAAGACGACAATGGCTTGGCCGCGCGAGCGACAATGTCGCTAGGGCGTCGCCGCCGCGCGCCCGACCATCGCAAGGCGGCTCAAGCCGTCCTCGTCGCCGAAGCACGAGGCGAAGTCGGCGCAGACCGAGCAATGGGGCGCAGCGCAGAGGCTGAAGCCTTCGAGCTCGCACAGGCGGCGATAGAAGTACTTCTTCCACCGCATGTTGTTGACGTTGCCGGCGTGCAGGAGAGGAAAATGGCGCGCCAGCAGGCGGTTCAATTCGCCGCGGTTGAACAGGCCGAGATCCTGCCAGAGATGATCTTCGCCCATCGCGCGCCGGGCGAGGATCGAGGCGAGCCAGCCCGATTCTTCGCCGCGACCGGCGCTGTGGCTCGTCAGCAAGTCGCGCAGCAGATCCTCTTCCATGGCGCGGATCGGATCGGGCGCGCGTTCGAGGCACAACGGCGCGGCGCTCGAGGGAAAGCGCGCCGCGAACAGCGCCGTCGCTTCGGCGCGCGTCAGGCCGAGGCATTCCGTCAGCGCCTGTCCGGCGGCCGCCTGATCGGCGAGCGCCGCCGAGAGGACGCAGGCGAAGACATGGTCGTCGAACGCTTCGCCTTCGTCGCCCTTGGCCGTCTGCGCGGCCCGCAGCGCCGCGTAACGTTGGTCGAACATCGTCGCCTCCGCATTCTCGTCGCGCCGGACCGGCGCCGCTACGCGGCGATACGGTCGGCCGCCACATGGGTCTGGCAATCCTTGGGACAAACGCGCGCGCAGGCGCCGCAGCCGACGCAGGCCCCGGAATTGTCGACGATCATGATCTTGCGGTTCAGCTCGCCGTCGAAATCGTCGTCGTCGTCCTCGGTCACCCCGCCGAGCACCGTCCCGGAATCGTCGACGCCGTGCAGATGCATGACGTCGCGCGAGCAGACCTTGTAGCAACGGCCGCAGCCGATGCATTTGGCGGCGTCGATCGCGGTGAGGTATTCGGGCGTCCAGGCCGAGCCGTCGCGCGTCAGATAGGCCATCACGCCGCCTCCAGCGCCGCCAGGCGGCCGCGCGCCGCTTCGAGCGCCTCATAGGCCTCGTGCGCCGCGCGCGCGACGTCGATGATCGAAGTCCAGTTGACCGGCAGATCCTCGGCGAGGTCGTGCAGATTCATCTTGGCCGCGATCGCTCTCGCCGAAAGCTTCTTGATTTCACTCTTCAGCGCGTCGACGTCGGACATGCTGTCGCCTCCTCATTCGTCTCGAACGGCGGTAAGAATGCGTGGCGTCAGACGTCCGCTGCCGCGGGATAGGCGTCGATCCATTTCTTCGCCTCGTCGACGAGCTTTTCCCCGGCCTCGGCGAGCTTGTCGAAATTCTCGAAACCGAAGCGATGGATGTCGCGCAGGCTCTTGGAGATCACCACCAGTCGGCCGACGCTGAGGATCACGCGGCCGAAGCCCTCGTGCGACATCTTCATCATCGGCGAGGCCATGCGGCCGGTCGCGCGCTCGATGTCGAGGCCGACCGCGACGTAGAATTTCTCCACCCGCGCCATCACGTCGGGGTCGGGATCGCCGATGATCGGGATTTGCCGCCGCTGCTCCTTGGTGACGATGAAGTCGGCGAGGATCTCGGCGTCGGGCTTGCTCTCCCAGACGCCGTAGCTGTCGTCGGCGCGCAACACGCTGACCAGCGTCTTGACGAATGGCGCCGCAAGGCCGGCCGGTTTGTCTTCAATCTGCGTCATCGTGTTTCACTCTTCCTCGAAATCGGGCCTGGCCGGGCCGACGCCGGCGCTGGCGAGAACCTTGCGCAGCCAGGGCGGCGGCGAGCCGGCGAGCATGGCGCGCGTGCGCTCGAGAACCTCCGGTATCGGCGCCGCCTGCGGCGTCTTGATCGGATGGATGCGGGCGGCGACCACCTTGGCGGCGGACGGGCCGCCGATCGCCAGGCAGAACAAAAGGTGGCAGCCAGCGAGCGCCGCCACCTTGGGCGTGATGCGATCCTCGCCCTCGCTCTTGTGCGCGCCGGACTCGTCGGAATTGTCGTCGAAGGCGACCGCCTCGACGAAATCCCAGCCCTCCCTGGTCACGTCGTAGACGGCGAAGCGCGGCGCGGAGCCGAAATGCGCGTTGAGGCCCTTCATGTCGCGCGTGGCGATCGCGACGCGCACGGCGCCGGGCGCCGGCGGACCTTTGGGCTCGTCGTCCTCAGTGCCGACCAATTGCAGACGCCGGACGGCGCTCATGCTCGCTCTCCTGATCTCGGAAGGGATTCAGAGACTCCGGCGTCGGCTCGTGACGCGTGCCCTCGAAAATGTTGGCGACCTCGAAGATCAGGTCGCGGGCGCCTTGATAGCCGACCCGCAGCTTGTGCTGGTTGCCCAGGCGATCGAAGATCGGAAAACCGACGCGCAACAGTGGGACGCCGAGCCGTTCGGCGGCTTGGCGGCCGTGGCTGTGGGTGACGAGAAGGTCCGCGCCCTCGGCGAGCGCCTCGAAGTCGCCGAGGTCGCCGACTTTGACCGTCTCGCACGGGACGTGCTCGAGGATTTTCGAACCGCTCGTCGTCGTCACCGCAGCGTGGATCTCGGCGCCCAAGCCGAGGAAGAAGGTCGCCAGCGCGTAGAGAAGATCCGGCTCGGCGGCGATGGCGATCCGCTTGCCGGAGAAGTGGAAGTGGCCGTCGAGCAGCGCGTCCTGCAATTGCGCGCGCCGCCGGCGGATCGACGCCGGCGGCGGCCGGCCGGAGAGTTCGCCGAGCAGCGAGACGAAGCGGTCGACTGATTTGAGGCCGCCGAGCTGGCGAAACAGCGCGTATTCGACGCCGGTCAGCTCCTGCAACTTGGCGGCGGGCGCGCGCATGTGCTCGCCGACCGCTATCGTCAGGCGCGCCTCGCCGAGCGTGCGAATGTCTTCGATCGAGGTTCCGTCATAGGTTGTCGGGATCCAGCTTGCCGGCACGGTTCCGTCGAGCGAGCCGGAGATGTCGGGCAGAATGACGGGTTCGAGCCCGTACGCCTCGACCATCGCGCGCAGGTGCTCGACGTCGGCGACGCTCAGATGCGCGCCCGGCAGAAGGTTGACGCGCTTGTCGTTGCGCCGCTGCGCCGGCCCGCGCCGCGCGATCGCCTCGATCATCGCCTTGACCGCTTTGCTCCAGCCTTCCTCGATCGCGCCGTCGAAGTCGGGCGTCTGGGCGAGCGCGATCTCGGTTCCGTCGAGATCGGCGGCGCGCCGCGACTTGATCGCAGCCAGCTCGCCGGTGAAATCCTCGCCGCGCGTCTCGACCAGCGCCGTCGTGCACACGCCGATCAGCTTCGGCTTTGTGCGGACCTTCAGGTTGAGGATCGCCTCCTCCAAGTGATCGGCGCCGCCGAGGATCGTCGCGACTTCGTCCATCGCCGTCGTCTGGAGGGGGATCGTTTCCTTGAAATGGCGCACGAGCAGCACCAGCGCGAAGGAGGTGCAGCCCTGGCTGCCATGAAACAGCGGCACGGCGCCGGCGACGCCGAGAAAGGCGAAAGCGGCGCCGAGCGGCTGCGAGGATTTCAGCGGATTGACCGAGGCCGCCTTGGCGACCGGAAAAATCGACGCCATGCCCGCCCCCTAGCACTCGCCCAAATCGTCCGCCGTGGCGGCGGCGAACATCTTGCGCGTCGCCGCGACGAAGTCCGCCCCGTCGTCGGCGAGGCGCGCGACCGGGCGGCTCGCGGCGTCCCAAGGCGCCGGGGCGCGCACTTGCGCCCAGACGGGGTTGTGGACGGCGAGGTCGATCTGGCGCACCAGCTCCACCATGCCGTCGTAGCCGGCGTAGGGGTGATGGCGCTCCTGATTGATGTCGAGCCAGGGCGTCTTCGCCTTCAGAGCAATGAATTGGGTGCGCCCGCCCGAGAGCATGATGTCGGCCTTGCCGGAGGCGAGCAGCGCGTAAAGATCGCGCGGCGCCATGTTGTCGAAGGCGTGCTTTTCGTCCTTGAGCAGCGCCTTGATGCGCGCCTTGTCCTCGTCGGTCGATTTCTTCGTCGCCGTCCCGACGATCTCGACGCCGATTTCCTGCAGGGCGGCGACCACCGACCACGACTTCACCCCGCCGGTGTTGAGCAGCACGCGCTTGCCCGCGAGCCTGGCGCGATAGGGTTCGAGACGGCGCCAGACGCGCGCCTCCTGGTCGGCGATCAGCGCCTCGGCGCGATCGACCAGCGCGCGGTCGGCGCCCTCTGCGACGAGCAGGCGGGCGAGCTGGCGCAGCGCGTCGGAGGTGTCGGAGACGCCGTAGAACGAGCCCTCGAAATACGGGATGCCCCAGCGCTCCTCCATCTTGCGCGCCAGATTGATGAGCGCGGTCGAGCACACCATCATGTTGGCGCGCGCCGTGTGCGCGCCGGCGATGTCGGAAAAGCGCGCGTCGCCGGGAATGCAGGCGCGCACCCGCATGCCGACCGACTCCAGCAACGGCTTGACCATCCAGAATTCGCCCGAAAGATTGTATTCGCCGAGAATGTTGACGTCCGTCGGACCAACGTCGTCGGGCTCGTAAGCGCCGATGACATGATCGAGCAGCGCCTCGCCGGCGAGCTTGTTGCCGAGGTTCTTCGACCCCGCGAAACCCGGCGCATGAACCGGCACGACCGGCGTGCCGAAGCGCTCGGCGGCGCGGAAACACACCGCGTCGAGGTCGTCGCCGATCAGCGCCGTCACGCAGGTTTCATAGACGAACACCGCCGGCGGCGCGTAGGTCTCGACGATTTCGCGGATGGCGCGAAAGAGCTTCTTCTCGCCCTGCCCCATCACCACGTCGAGTTCGGTGAGGTCGGTGGTGAAGCTGCGCCGCCAAAGCGCCGAGCCCGACGACGCGGCGCCGCGATTGTCCCAGGAATTGCCCTCGCAGGCGAGCGGCCCATGGATGAGATGGGCGACGTCGGTGACCGGCTGCAGCACGATCTTCGCGCCGTCGAAGGCGCAGCCGCCCGCCGCCGCGCCGGGCGTCAGCGGCTTGGAGCAACCCTTCTTGCGCGTCGCGGCGTCCTTGGCCTGGTTCTTGTCGCAGGCGGGTTCGTTGAAGAGAGCCTGAACGCGCACTTGGCTCGACATGGACGAAGCTCCGAAAGGTCGTTTCGCGCGGGCGCGGCGCCTTGACGCACGGCGCCGCGCGCCTCTGTCACCGCGTCAAGTCGAAGGAATAGTCGGTCTTGCCGGGCACGATCGTTTCCAGATCGAGCTGGTCGAACACCTTGTCGAGGATCGTCGTCAGCACGCGCAGGCCCCCCTGATAGCCCCACAGCGGAAAGCGGTGGTGATGGTGGCGATCGAAGATCGGAAAGGTCAGGCGCAGCAGCGGCGTTCCCGTGTCGCGCTCGAGGTATTTGCCGTAGGAATTGCCGATGATCATATCGACCGGCTCGGTGAACAAGAGCGAGCGCAGGTGCCAGAGGTCCTTGCCGGCCCAGATCTTGGCGTCCTTGCCGAACGGCGAGGCGGCGAGAACCGGCGCCAGTTCCTCTTCCCAGCGCTTCGTGCCGTTGGTCGCCAGGCAATGGATCGGTTCGCCGCCGGTTTCCATGACGAAGCGCGCCATCGCGGTGACGAAATCGGGATCGCCGTAGATCGCGTATTTCTTGCCGTGCAGATAGGCCTGACTGTCCGCCATCGCGTCGATCAGGCGACCGCGCTCCAGGCGGATCGATTCCGGGATCGCCCTGCCCGACAGCTCGGAGATCTTCATCAGCAGTTCGTCGGTCGCGCGCACGCCGACGGGATAGTGGAACGACGCGGTCTCATGGCCGAGCGACTCGGCGTATTCGAGCGTCTTGCGGGTGTTCCAGTGCTGGAGCGAAATCGTCGCCTTGGCGTCGAGCGCGGCCTTGACGTCCTCGAGCTTGGCGCCGCCGTCAAACATGCGGAACTCGCCGTCCGAAGGCGTGTCGAACTGGTCGGAGGCGTCGGGGAGGATGGCGTAGTCGACGCCCATCACGTCGAGCAGACGCTTCAGTTCTCGATTGTTGCCGACGCAGAAGCCGTCGAAGCCGGGGACGAGGTTGATCTTGCCGTTCGGCTTGCGCTCGGCGCCCTTCCAGAGGTTTTCCAGGACGCCCTTGACCATGACGTCGTAGCCGTCGACGTGGCTGCCGACGAAGGCCGGCGTGTGGGCGAAGGGAACGGCGAATTCCTGCGGAAGCGAGTTCTTGTCCTTGGCGGTCTGGATGAACGAGTGCAGGTCGTCGCCGATCACCTCGGCCATGCAAGTCGTCGACACCGCGATCATTTTCGGCGCGTAGAGCGAATAGGCGTTGGCGAGCCCGTCGACCATGTTGTTGAGGCCGCCGAACACCGCCGCGTCCTCGGTCATCGACGAGGACACCGCGCTGCACGGCTCCTTGAAATGGCGCGAGAGGTGCGAGCGGTAATAGGCGACGCAGCCCTGCGAGCCATGCACGAAGCTCAGCGTCTTCTCGAAGCCGGCGGCGGCGAACACCGCGCCGAGCGGCTGGCAGGCCTTGGCGGGATTGACCACCAGCGCCTCGCGCGCGAGGTTCTTTTCGCGATATTCCCAGCCCTTGGTGCGCTCGCCCTGCTCGGCGGCCGCGCCGTCGGCGACGCCGCATTCGGACATCGCCTTCTTGCGCGCGAACATGTCCTGATATTCCGGTTCGCGGAACAGCGGCGCGTGGTCGAGGATGCGTTCGGCTGACTGTCGCATAGTTGTTATCCTCTGGCGTTCGGGCCGCGCCATTCGGCGGCGCCTCAGCGGAATTGGGGTTGCGAGATGACGCACGGGGTCGCGCCCGGCGGCGCCGGAGCTTCAGCCTTTCGTTCGGAACGGACTCGGGTCACTCGGCGGCGAGGGCGATCGGTTGCGGCTTCAGCCACGGCGCGTCGAACAGGTCCCAGACGGGATTGTTGATCGCGAGGTCCATGTCGCGGGCGAAGATCGCGAAGCCGTCGTAGCCGTGGTAGGGGCCGGAATAGTCCCATGAATGCATCTGACGGAATGGAATGCCCATCTTCTGCACCGGGTACTTCTCCTTGACGCCGGAGCCGACGAGATCTGGGCGGACCTTCTCGATGAACTTCTCCAGCTCGTAGCCGGTGACGTCGTCGTAGATCAGCGTGCCCTTCTTCACGTAGTGGCCGGTGCGCTGGTAGTCGTCGTTGTGGCCGAATTCATAGCCGGTGCCGACGATCTCCATGCCGAGGTCCTCGTAGGCGGTGATGACGTGGCGCGGCCGTAGGCCGCCGACATAGAGCATCACCGTCTTGCCGGCGAGACGCGGCTTGAACCTGGCGATCACCGCGTCGGCCAGCGGGCGGTATTTGGCGATCGTCGCCTCCGCCTTGGCCTCGATTTCGGGGCCGAAGTGCTTGGCGATCTTGCGTAAGGACGCTTCGATCTGCGACGGCCCGAAGAAATTGTACTCCATCCAGGCGACGCCGTATTTCTCCTCCATGTGCCGGCAGATGTAGTTCATCGACCGATAGCAATGGATGAGATTGAGTTTGGCCTTGGGCGCGCGCTCGATCTCGGCGAGCGTCGCATCGCCCGACCAGTTGCCGACCACCCGCAAGCCGATTTCCTCGAGCAGGATGCGCGAGGCCCAGGCATCGCCGCCGATGTTGTAGTCGCCGATGACGTTGACGTCATAAGGGCCCGTTTCCCACTCCGTCTCCTTCTTGTCGAACACCCAATCGCGGATGGAGTCGTTGGCGATGTGATGGCCGAGCGACTGGGAGACCCCGCGGAAGCCCTCGCAGCGCACCGGGACGATGGTCGTTTCGAGCTCCTTGGCCTTCTTCTTGGCGACCGATTCGATGTCGTCGCCGATCAGGCCGATCGGGCACTCCGACTGGATGGTGACGCCGGCGGCGAGCGGGAACAGCTCTTTGATTTCGTCAATCACCTTGGCGAGCTTCTTGTCGCCGCCGAACACGATGTCCTTCTCCTGGAAGTCGGAGGTGAACTGCATCGTGACGAAGGTGTCGATCCCGGTCTTGCCGATGTAGTAATTGCGGCGTTGCGACCAGGAATACTGGCCACAGCCGACCGGGCCGTGGCTGATGTGGACCATGTCCTTGACCGGTCCCCACACGACGCCCTTCGAGCCGGCGTAAGCGCAGCCGCGGATGGTCATCACGCCGGGAACCGACTTGATGTTGGACTTCACGTCGCATTCGGTGAGGGGCTCGGCTTCGCCGCCGGCCTCCTCCTCGCCCGCCGGCTTGGCGACCGAGAGATGCTTGCGGCGGCGCTTGCCGAATTTGTCGGGGTATTGCGACAGCACTTCCTCGATAAGCTTCTCGTGGAAGGTTCCGTCGTTCTCGTAGTCGAGGCTCATGAGGGGCTCCTGTCGTCGGATTGGGTCGCCTGAGGCGCGCGCGCCGACGGGGTCAAGGCCCGCGCCGCGCGCGCCGCCAGGGTCACTGCGCGGCCACGGCCGCCGCCTTGGCGGCTTCCTTGGCCTGCAGTTCCGCGAGCGCTTGCTCGTCGGTCTTCATGATGCCGAAGGCGAGCAGCATCTCCTCGAGCTCCTCCATGGTGATGGGCGAGGGAATCGTGCCCTTGCCCGAATTGTTGTGAATCTTCTGCGCGAGCTGGCGGTATTCGTCGGCCTGCTGGCTCTCCGGCGCGTATTGGATGACGGTCTGCTTGCGCAGCTCCGCGTGCTGGACGATGTTGTCGCGCGGCACGAAGTGGATCAGCTTGCTGTTGATCCTGGCCGCCAGCGCTTCGGCGAGATCGAGCTCGCGGTCGGTTTGACGCTCGTTGCAGATCAGGCCGCCCAGGCGCACGCCGCCGGAATGGGCGTATTTCAAGATGCCCTTGGCGATGTTGTTGGCGGCGTAGAGCGCCATCATCTCGCCGGACATGACGATGTAGATTTCCTGCGCCTTGTTCTCGCGGATCGGCATGGCGAAGCCGCCGCAAACGACGTCGCCCAGCACGTCGTAGGAAACGTAGTCGACGTCGTCGTAGGCGCCGTTCTCCTCGAGAAAGTTGATGGCGGTGATGACGCCGCGCCCGGCGCAGCCGACGCCTGGCTCGGGGCCGCCGGATTCGACGCACTTGATGCCGCGGAAGCCGGTCTTCAGCACCTGATCGAGTTCGAGATCTTCGACCGAGCCCTCCGCCGCCGCCAAGTGCAGCACGGTGTCCTGCGCCTTGGCGTTGAGGATGAGGCGCGTCGAGTCCGCCTTCGGATCGCAACCGACGATGAGGATTTTCTGCTCGAGTTCGACCAACGCGGCGAGCGTATTCTGGGAGGTGGTGGACTTGCCGATGCCGCCTTTGCCGTAAAAAGCGATTTGGCGCAGAGCTGCCATGATCCGTGTTCCTTTCACCGCGAGGGGCGCCGCGACGGGTCGCCCGGAATATCTCGGCAGCGGAAGTCGCCGCCTCGCGGAACATGGATTTCAAGGATCGTGCCAAGTCGTGCTGGCGACGAATCACGCCATCGTCACAGAGGCTTAAGAGGCATTTCGCGATCGGGACGGCCTCGACAGCTTTGTGTCGCGACCCCGACAAACGCGACAGGAAGGTGGTCTTGGCGGAGGGCGCAGACCGGAAAGAGGCGAAGCGCGCGCCTCCTTCCCCTCTTGCCGGAAAGGGAGCGAGCATCGTCGCTCCTCAGCCGACCAGCCCTCGCGCGGCGTCGGCGAGCGGCGCGTCGATCAGTTCAATTCTCTGTTCGGCGAGAAACTTGAACTCGTTGCGCGTCATCGCGCTCGCTTCCATGACGGCGAGCCGCGGGCCGTCGGAGCGCTTCATGATCTGCCGCGCGTAGGTGCGCAGCATCTGGTCGTGGAAACGACAGCCGAGGAAGAGGAAACCGCGCGCGCTGCGGCGCCCCTTCACCGCTTCGGGGATCGGCGATTGGATGTCGATCTCGGTCAGCGTCTCCACATAGTCGGAATCGGAGACGAGGAAGTTGTTCGCCGGGCGCGCGCCGCCGTGCGGCGAATAGAGCACGGTGCGGGCCGAGAGCGCGGCGTCCGGCGGGCATTCTCTTCCCGCGGAATCGTAGGCGCGCGTCCACAGATCGACGAAGCCTGAGCGCGCGACGCCCTGGATTTCGACGAAGTCGTCGCGACCGGCCTCGCGCAGCGCCTGCGCCAGGGCGTCGTCGTACCAGACATCGACGATCAGCGACAGCGGCAGGCTGGCGAGAAAGCGCTGCAGCGATGAGGGCGCGACCGGAGCGGAAAAGATGTCGGCCATGAAGGCTTGCAGCGTCTTGCGATGGCGCCGGCTCTCGATGAACTGCGCAACCGACCACATGTTGGTTCGGATGCGCGCCGGGGCCGGCGCACGGCCGTTGAGCGCCGCCGCGACCGCCTCCGGCGAAGCGGGCGCCGCGGCGCCTTCGAGATCGATGAGGCCAGGCCCGAGATAGGGGATGAGTTCGTCGGCGACCAGCGCGCGCCGCGCGCGCTCGATCTGGCCGGCGACGTCCGCACGCGCTTCGGCTTCGAGCACAGCGTCCATGATCAATCCTCCTCGCCGACCTTCTTGGCGTTGACGGTGATCGGCAGGCGCGTTTCGGTCGGCATGTCGGGAAGCAGGAGGGTCCAACCGTTGCGCAGCGTGACCGAGCCGCCCCACAGGGTCTCGCGCTCCGTCGCGACGATCGGCTCCTCCAGGTCCTTCTTCGGCACGTAGGCGGAGAGGCCCTTGTCGCCGCGGCGGATCATGACCTTCATCGCGAATTCTCCTCGGCGGCCGGCGCCGTCGCCATGGCGTGGTCGAGACCGACGAGCTCCTTGGCGCGCATGCCGACCAGCGTCCCGCTGTCGATCCACTCGACCGCGTAGATGTAAAACTGTTGCAGAAACGTGCCGATGTCGCGGACGTAGCCGACCTCGCCCTTACGCACGAGGATGTCGCCGATCTCCCGCCGCGGGTAGGTGCCGTCGTTCCGGACGTGTTTCGTCGCGCGCACCTTGGCGCCCGGCAGGAAGCGCGGCGCGTCGTGAATCTCGACCTCCTGCTCGCGTCCCAATCCCATCACCCTGCTCCCGTATCGAGTCTCTGGCGCGCAAGCTCGCGCACCACTTCGTCCTCATCCTCGGCGAGCGCGCCGAGCCGATCGAGCGGAAGCCGCTCGGCGCAGACGAAACGGACGCGGAAATCCTCGTCCTTCGCCAACAGCGCCAGGCTGTCGGCGACCAATCGCTCCGCGATCTCGACGCGCACCAGCGGATCGGGATCGCCGATCATGGCCATGAGCGCATAGGGCGGCGCGCGCCGCGCCGCCTCCCGGCGCACCGAAGGATCGCAATCGTCAATCAGGCGAACGAGCAGCGCCGGTTCGGCGCGCCGCGCCGCGGCCAAACGGACGAAGTCGTCGGGGTCGTCAAACAACGCGGCGAGCGCCTCGCCGCTCAGACGCTGCGCCAGGGCGATGCGCACGCGCGGATCGGGATCGCGCGCGAGCGCGCCGACCCGCGCCAGCGGCAGGCGCAGAGCGGCCATCGCGCGGACGTCCGGCTCGGGATCGTCGATCAGCGCGATGAGCCGAAACGGCGACGCGTAGCGCGCCGCGAGCGTGCGCACTTCGAAATAGGGGTGGGCGAGATGCCGCTCCGCCTGGGTCGGATTGAGCGCGAAGAACCGGTCGATTCGTCGCGCGCGCCGGTCCATGACGCAGGTCTTGCCGAGGTCGCACAGGCCGGCCGCGCGCGTCTCCTCGTAAGGGCAATCCGCGCAGCGCACGGGATTGCCCAACCAGTCGAACGCGCCGTCCTCGACGTCGGCCGCCCCGTTCTCGCCCTCGCGCACGTCGCCCGTCTTCAGCGCCGTCAAGCCTTCACGCAGGTCTTCGGCACGGGGCAGACGTTGTTGCATTGCTGCGTGTCGAAATGGCCTTCGCATTCGGTGCAGACCTTCGGGTCGATGACATAGGTGTCGTTCTTGAACTTGATGGCGCCGGTCGGGCACTCGAATTCGCAGGCGCTGCAAGCGGTGCACTGGGAGGCGATGATCTTGAAGGTCATTGGCTTTTCTCCTTTTGATTGAAACCGACCCAGGTCGCGCGTCAGGCGACCGCCCGGCTGGGCGCGCGGGCGAAGGTTTCAGCGTAAAGCGCGCCGATGGCCGTCTCGGCGTATTCGTAGGCGTAGGCGTCGCTCGCTTCGACGCCGGCGGCTTCGAGCATGTCCTTCGGGCAGTCGCCGATTTTCGCGCACAGCACATGGCGCACGCCCTCGAGGGCGGCGATCACAGCGTCGAGCGTCGCGTCCTCGCCGAACCCGCCCATGCAATAGGACTCGACCTTGCGATGGCCGACGAAGACGACGCCCTTCGACGAGGCCTCGTAGATCTGGAATTCCTTGGCGTGGCCGAAATGCTCGTTGACCCGTCCGCCGCCCTTGGTGGCGACCGCGACCAGCATCGATTGGCCTTCGTCGACCGCGGCCTCCTGGATCGCCGCCGCGGCGGCCTGCTTGGCCGCGACATGATCGCCGCGTTCGCTGGCGACGATCTCGCGATAGGCCGCGCGCTTGGCGGGATCGTAGTCGACCGTCGCCGGCAATTGATCGAGGGTGAATTCCCGACCGCGATCCTCGCCGAGCAGGCCGACCGCGTCGGCCCGGCATTGGCGGCAATGGCGCATCAGCTTGGCGCCGCCTTCGAGCCTATCCTGCAGCGCCTTGAGCTCCATCGCCGTCGGGCCGCGCTGGCCGGTCAGGCCGTAATGCGCGCCATGGGCGGGGTCGGAAATGAGCGGCATCACATTGTGCAGGAAGGCGCCGCGCTGCTTGACCCAGCGATTGACCTCGATCAGATGCTCGTCGTTGATCCCCGGGATCATCACCGAATTGATCTTGGTCAGGATGCCGCGAGCCGTCAGCATTTCGAGGCCCTGCATCTGCCGCTCGTGCAGGATTTGCGCCGCCTCGACGCCCGTCCAACGCCGGTTGCGGAAATAGATCCAGGGATAGATCTTCGCGCCGATTTCGGGATCGACCATGTTGATGGTGATGGTCACGTGGTCGACGTTCATATCGGCCAGTTCGTCGACGCGGTCAGGCAGCGCGAGGCCATTGGTCGAAATGCAGAGTTTGATGTCGGGGATCTCTTTGGCGATCGCCGAGAAGGCCGCCTGCGTCTTCTTCCAGTCGTAACAGGCGTCGCCCGGACCGGCGACGCCGAGCACCGAGAGTTGCGGCACTTCGTTGGCGACCGCGACGACCTTGCGGCGCGCCTGGTCGGGCGTCAGCTTTTCCGACACCACGCCGGGGCGGCTCTCGTTGGCGCAGTCATATTTGCGATTGCAATAGTGGCACTGGATGTTGCAGGCGGGCGCGACCGCGATGTGCATGCGGGCGAAATAATGGTGCGCTTCCTCGGAATAGCAGGGATGGTCCTTGATCCGCTCCCAAACGCCCGCGTCCATGTCTTCCGGCCGCGCCGAGGAGCCGCAGGACGACGAAGCACAGCCGCCGGAGGTTGCGGCTTCCCTTGCCGCCTCGAAGTCGATGGGATTGAGGAGACTGTCGAGCGCGATCGTGAACGGCTGACCCATGGGCGCGATTCCTGTTGTCCGCCGCCAATCGGCGCAAGGGTCGTGCCAGAATTATTGTCTTGTTATATCAATTGTTTGAGTTGAGACGAGGCGTCGCTGAAGTCTCTCGGACACGGTTTTGTCGCGTTGCCGACAGGGCGGCGAGCGCCGATCCGCTGTAGGCGTGCGCGCCGCTCGCGTCCGGCGCATCAGCGCCTTGTCTCGCCCCGATTGCGGCAGCCGCAAAAGCGCTGCCAGCGACCGCGCCCACAACAGCGCCCGGAAATTTGCTTCGGTCAGGCGCTCAGAAGCGCTTCATCTCGATGCGGTACTTGCGCAGCGCATAGCCGATCTGGCGCGGCGTGATGCCGAGGACGCGCGCCGCCTTGGCCTGTACCCAGCCGGCCCGCTCCATCGCCTCGAGCAGGCGATCCTTTTCCGTCAGCCGCGGCGCGATCGCCGGGCAGTCGCCAGTTTCGGCGCGCGCGCAGGTCGCGGCGGGCGCGGCGGCTTCGGCGAGTTCGCGGCTCGGCGCGCTCGGCGCCGGCGGCCGCTCGAGAGTCGGCGCGACGATCGTCCGCCCCGAGGCGAGCGCGCCGATCGGATCGCCGAAGGCGCCGCGTCCGCTGCCGGTCCATAGCAGCGCCGACAGGCAGTCGCCGGCCGCGCACGAAAGGTCGTCGCGCACGATGACTTCGCCATGCGCCAGCGTCGCCGTTCGCCGCACGCAGTTTTCGAGTTCGCGCACGTTGCCGGGGAAGTAGCAGCGTTTCAGCGCATCCATCGCGCCGGCCGACAACGTCAGTTTGCGGCCGTTCTCGGCGTTGAAGCGATCGAGGAAGGCGCGCGCTAGCAGCGCGATGTCGCCGGGACGTTCGCGTAAGGCCGGCAGAAACACCGGAATGACGTTGATGCGATAATAGAGGTCGGCGCGGAACTCGCCCTTGGCGACGGCTCCTTCGAGGTCCTTGTTGGTCGCGCAGATGAGGCGGAAGTCGACCTTGAGCGTGCGCGTTCCGCCGACGCGCTCGAATTCGCCCTCCTGCAGCACCCGCAGCAGCTTGCTTTGGAAACTCGGCGAGATCTCGCCGATCTCGTCGAGCAGCAAGGTTCCGCCATGGGCGAGTTCGAAGCGGCCGGCGCGCTGGCCGACGGCGCCGGTGAAGGCGCCCTTCTCATGGCCGAACAATTCGGATTCGAGCACGCTTTCGGGCAGCGCCGCGCAATTGAGCTTGACGAACGGCTTGTTCTTGCGCGCCGAAAGATCGTGCACGGCGCGGGCGAACAATTCCTTGCCGGTGCCACTCTCGCCGCGCAGCAGCACCGTCGAATTCGATTTGGCGACCACCTCGATCGTCGCCAGAACCTTGCGGATCGCCGCGCTTTCGCCGACGATGCCGTTGACCTTGGGCGCCGCGCTGCGGCGCGAGTCGATCAGTTGCCCGTCGAGCGCCTTTTCAAGGCTTCGCTTCTCGTCGAGGAAGCGCTTGCGCTCGGCCGACAACATGCGATGCAGCCGCACCGTCTGTCCGACGAGGTTGGCGACCATGCGCAGGAAATGCAGATCGTCGTCGAAGCCGCTCGCCCGCTCGCCATCCCAGACGCGATTGATCGACAGGGTTCCAATTACCCGTTCGTCGGATTTGATCGGCACGCCGAGAAATGAAATGCGGCCGTCGAGACGGCGGGTGATGAGATCGGCCGCCTTGGCGAACAGCGGATCCTTGGTTATGTCCTCGGCGACCACCGCCGTCGACGTCGCGACCAGCCGGTCGATGACGACGCGCGGCAGGGTTTCGATCGGCTTGCCCTTGGCCTCGGTCGCCCATCCCGCGGTGGCGATGATCTCCGGCTCGCCGTCGGCGTCGAGAATGACGATCATGCCGAGCCGCATGTCGAAAAAGCAGCTCAGCACGTTCACCACATTGGCGAGCGTCTGTTCGAGACGCGTCGGCCCGCTGAGGATCTTCGAGATTTCGTAGATGCCCATCAGCGCCACTTCGGGCGACGCTTGATGTTGGCGCGCAGGCGGCGCCGCCGCGGCGAACGCCGCCGGACCGTCCCTGACGGACATTTTCCGCTCCATGACGCCCCCAGACCGACCAGAGACGGCGCCCATCGCTTCCTGTGAGCGCCTCCATGGTCTCACGAACGTTGGCCGCCGTCGCGCGCAAATATTCGGCGCCGAAAACCACAAGATGCTCAGTCAATTGGCTTTTTGGCGCGAGCGGCTAATTGAGGGCGCATGCGCGGTTGGGCCGATTTCGCCGCGCAAAGTCAATATTCGCCGCCAGATTTGGGCACATTCGGCGGCAATTGGCTCTCGCCGACCGCGCAGCGCGAAATCGGCTCTCCGCACCGCGGCGACGGCCCTGTTCAATTATTGTGCATCGCACAACGCGACGAACACAGCGGCCTGTCGGTCGGCGGCGAAGGCGGACCCCTCGCAGAGTCGCTCACGCCAAAATTGTAAATCGACAAGGGATCCGAGCGCCGACCGGCAAGTTCACCTTCTGACAACATTGAATCGGGCGGGGTCGGCTTTCAGAGCCGCTTCACGTGAACAGACACAACTCCGCAACGCGCGAAGGCGAGCCGCCGCCTGACCGGGCAAAGCGACGACCCTCACGACCCTCGCCGCTGACGAGCGAGCGCTCGAACGCCCTCGAGAACGGGGTCTGCGAGTAGGCTCGACGTCATGGCCCCACGATCTGTAACAAATGCAATGGGCTGCAACGCCGATCGGCGCCGGGACCGCGCGCCGAATGACAGGCGATCCGCTGCGGCGCGCTCCGACGCTCCAGTTGCGAAGATTTGAACCGAGATTCCGCGCCGCCGCGCCCGCGGCGCTCGACCGCGCCGCCGGCCCGGTTTATCGCCTGCGTCACACGCGCAGGCTATGGGCGGGCGACGCGCGAACGAACGTCCTGGAGGTCGAGATGAGCGAACCGTCGGAATACGTCCCGCCGAAAGTGTGGACATGGGACAAGGCCAGCGGCGGCCGCTTCGCCAAGACCAACCGGCCGATCGCCGGGCCGACTCAT
>Ga0326727_10007758_pt1 | contig 27946 bp, 32 predicted proteins | sample MB2enrmetagenome_FD_207643 | JGI IMG/M metagenome (GOLD analysis project Ga0326727, IMG submission 207643) | Lab enriched peat soil microbial communities from McLean, Ithaca, NY, United States - MB29MY | ecosystem: Environmental > Terrestrial > Soil > Wetlands > Peat | place: USA: New York...
AAAGCCATACATAAAGCGCCGTCCATCCCTGAATGAGCACATTCCTACATCTGTACGAGCTTGTTTGTATAAAAATGATAGGCGCACATTCCGTTTATGAAGGAAAAATCTGGTATTCTTTGTTATATATCAGATCAAGACCGGTAGGTTTGATATGGACTGCCTCTCCACACTGATACTACGATATCCAACTACCGGAAAACCAGGTTCATTGGGCCATCCTGAGTGTGATTGATCATGAGTATTGATATCTGGCTCTTTACAGCGATTGTTTTTTTTATCCTTACTATCTGTGCCGTCCTGCGCATTATCCCCGGCCCAACATTAAATGACCGGCTGATTGCCATCAACGTGGCAGTTACGCTTGCCTGTGCCGGGTCTCTTGCTCTTACCGTAGCGGCCGGAAGTCTTCTCATTGCACTGATTGCAGGGCTGCTCGCATGCATAGTTTTCGCTATTACGATACGATGCTCCCAGACTCACAAGAGGTCACCGGTATGAGTGCATTGATCCTCGATGTAATCCTGTATCTCCTGCTGCTTGCTGCACTCGGTTTTGGTGCCATCAGCGTAATTGGTCTTCTGCTTTTTCCCGATATCAGAAGCCGATCCTTTACCGGCCTCAGAGCCGGCATTCTTGCTATTACTCTTGTAACTGTCGCTGGAATGAGCTATGGTATCTATGAATGGATCACCAGCGGCAGTATCCAGTTCCAGTACCTGTTGTATGCTATTGGTTCAATCATGATGCTTATCCTTGTATTAGTTCTCAACCGGATTGCTACTGATATCGTTTGCCGGTCATCGGTTCCGGTATTTGTCCCTTCTTCTGACGAAGAAGAAAAAGAATAAATCGGATTTTCTCTTTTTTGTAATCCATGTTTCAGATCATAGCAGGTCAGGATGTATGTTCCAGATCTGCTGTATCATCTTTTTCCGGTTCAATAAAACAGAGAAAAGACGCTACGCCAAGGAAAATGATAGCCGGCAAATACAATGTAATCAGGGAAAATGTTCCTGCAAGAGGAACCGAACATATGATACAAACAGCAGATGACAGAAGCATCCACCCGGCAAACCTTGTATCCGTATTTGCAATCGCTGCACCCATCAGGCCGAGACTGGAGAAGAGAGCGGCTTGTATTCCTGAGAGTGTTACATCGGATGATGTTGAAGAAAAAAGTACCAGTGCTGCTGATGCAATACCCAGGAATCCCCCTATCACACCAAGAATAAACTGTTTTTTCATCAGTGATACATGGAATAACAAATGCCTTTAATGTTCCTTTTATATTTCAAAACAAAATATACTGTCTTGGATGAACGCGCCGCAGTCATTGTTTCAAAAATTTCCCTCAAATTCCCGTTTTTGGCAAAATTCATGAGACCTTCAACATCTCAAATTGACCTCTTTCCAGTCTTTTTTTGGCAATCAAAACGATATTTTCATGATTGCGCATTTTGCTCCTTATCCTTCTAAATATCAGTTGTATTCCGGAGTCTCGCTTATTGAGCGGGACAAAAGTTCGGTTTATACCGATTCTATGCAGGAAAACACCATTTCGACCAAAATATTTATTTATTCAAAGATTAATGAGAATTATAACCCTTTCCGGTGGGAGGTGGATCGAAAATGGTTGCAGCAAAGAAACCGGCCGCAAAAAAGGCCCCAGCAAAAAAACCCGCCGTAAAGAAGGCAGCCCCTAAGAAGAAGTAATTTAGGGTTCTAATTATTGTTTTCTCTCTATTTTTTAAGATTCTTCCAGGATTAAAATAATATATCGATTGAACTTTATTCAAGCCAGGTAGTTACTTCCTTTAATGAAGGCCTGATGGAAGGCGATAACGTTTCTGCCGGGTATCCGGTGGCACATCCCATAAGTGCCCAGTTCCCGGTTTCAATCCCAAGAATACTACAAAACCGGGCATTGTCTGCCATCTGTGCTGTAATTGAGACAATCTGGAAACCAAGATCAAGTGCCGTTGCCTTTAACCACATGTTCTCCAGACAGTGGGCAAGGGATTGCAATTCTACCGGGGGGAATCCTCTCTTTTCCGCGACAATGATATAGAACGGTGCAGTTCCAATGCCAGGTACCATGCCCAAGGATTTGATGGTGTCAAGTCGGTTCATGAACGGTGCTGCCCGGTTTTTCAGGTCAGCATTTGTTTTCATTTTCTTTGCAAGATTATCCCTCATCGTGAGAACTTCAGAATACACAAGCGGGATAAGCTCTTTCATAGCCTTTGAATCCTTCCTGACAACAATAAACCTCCGGAAATAATCATCCTGGTTGCCAATCGCCGATGCAGCGAACGGGGCATGAAGTCCTGCATGGATGATACGTTCGATCATATCATCCGGGGGAATCTTTTCAGTAAATTTACGATGGGAGCGTCGTTCCCCGATAATCCTGTCAAGGGTAGCATTAACCTGATCATTTTTTCTGGTCATAGTTTCTCAACTTAGCATCACATCATTGCAGAAAATATTTTAATGTATATCTCATGGTACTCCCCAAGTTCTTTCATCGATCTCATTTACAAAAGATCTAAAGATCTAAAAAATTTACAAAAATGATCATCGCTTCAGGTAACGGACACATCATCAGATCGGTTTCATGTTTTTTTATTGATAGTAATTGTTGAACATGAGTTGAGGATTGATGCAAACACGGTCAATAAGGAAAGTACCGGAAAACTTACCCGTTTTTTTATATGTCATCCCGTTAAATCCCTGACATATGACACCGGGGATACTTTTGAAAGCGAGCGAGTTCCTCATCCAACCGCTGGAAGCGTTCAAAAAATCACGGGAGGATGAGACGCAATCGGTTACCAGGTATTATATAACATTCCTGCTAGTAAATGCGGTCCTTACAGGCCTTGTTTCTTTGATGGGCCTTGGGATTTTAGGATTAATACGGCGGACTTCATTTCTTCACCACCCGTTAATAATTTTTTTCCTCATCCTTCTTGGGGGTATCCTGGGTGCTCCCCTCTTGAGTGTGTGGCTTCATCTGTGGGTCTATATCGTTGGTGGTCGCAAGGGATTCTCTCACACCTTTAAAGCCGTGATGTATGGATCAACACCTGTCCTTCTCTTTAGCTGGATTCCCTTTATAGGGATCATTTTTTATTTTTGGAGCATGGTCCTTACTATCTTCGGGGTACATGAACTTCAAGAGATTGATGGTGACCAGGCTGCTTTTGCGGTAATCGTGGCATCTATCATCGTTGTCGTTATATTGGTGCTTCTCATGGCACACTTGTTCCTTACTGGTGTCTTTACTAGTATGCCTCTGGCACGTACCGGATTTCTGTGATTGTGGTACTAAAAATGTGCAATGCCCCACAGAACCGGCATGAAACCCAGTGGACAAATGTTGTGCCGGTGAGGTACGTGAAACCAGCATCCTTTAACTAACAAATAAAAATGGGTACTGGATGCCGGAAGCAAGAGATTCTCATGGAACCAATGGCGACTATGAAGACATGGGAATTGACGAACTGGTGGCCAGCCTCGCGACGGATGTCAAATCCGGGTTATCTTCTGAAGAGCATACAAAAAGAATTACTTTTGAAGGCTACAACGAAGTCACTGACAAAAAAGCCAATCAGTATATCAATTTTGCAAAAAAATTCTCCGGGCCGACTGCGTGGATGCTTGAAGCCGTCATTGTACTCTCGCTTATCCTTGGGAATTATGCTGACGTTTATGTGGTCATAGCACTGCTCGTTTTAAATGCTGTCCTTGGTTATTTCCAGGAACAAAAAGCATCGAAGGCCGTTGATGCATTAAAAAAGCAGTTGCAGATCAATGCTCGTGTGTTACGGGACGGAACATGGCATTTTATGCCATCACGGGAGCTTGTTCCCGGTGACATAGTACGGATACGTGCTGGAGACTTCGTCCCGGCCGATATTAAAATTCTTGACGGACGACTCGATGTTGACCAGTCTGCCCTGACCGGTGAATCACTTTCCGTGCCAAAAGAGCATGCACATATGCTTTTTTCAGGATCCATAACAAAATCCGGCGAAGCGACAGGTCTCGTCGTCTTTACAGGTGCCAAGACCTATTTTGGGAAAACTACCGAACTCGTGCAGTTTGCGCGTCCACGGCTCCAGGTTGAGGAAGTGGTCTCACAGATCGTAAAATGGCTTCTTGTCATTGTCGGTTTGGCTCTCGTTATTACTTTTGCCGTGTCGTCACTTGCCGGTATGAATATACTTGATATACTGCCCTTGGCTCTCGTACTTCTTGCCTCATCTATCCCTGTGGCATTACCGGCAATGTTTACCATAACCATGGCTCTTGGATCGATGGAACTCGCTAAACGCGGTGTTCTGGTAACACGACTGAGTGCATCAGAAGATGCTGCAACCATGGATACCCTTTGCCTGGATAAGACCGGCACTATAACGATGAACCGGCTTACTGTCGCTGGTATTGTTACGGAAAATGGCATGAGCGAAGAGGATGTCCTTATGTTCGGGGCACTTGCGTCCGAAGTGGCAAATCACGATCCCATTGATAATGCCTTTATTATTTCTGCAAACGATCGGAAAATTTCAATAGATGGATTCATTCGGCTATCATTTATCCCGTTTGACCCCGCGACCCGGAGAACTGAAACGATTGTTGAAAAAAATGGTGAACGTTATCGTATTGTCAAAGGTGCCATCAGTGTCATTGTTGAACTTACCGGAACTGATCCGGCCAGTCTCAGGACCCGATCCGCCGGATTTGCTGCCAAAGGGTACCGTACGCTTGCCGTTGCCTTGGGTGTAAATGAAAAACCCCTATCCGTCATTGGGTTGGTTGCTCTGTCCGATATGCCACGAGCTGACGCCGGGAAACTGATTAGCGATCTCCAGAATCTCGGGATATCGGTCAGGATGCTGACCGGCGATGCTCTTCCCATCGCTCAGGAAACAGCACGGCAGGTTGGTTTGTCCGGGACTATTTCGGGCACAGAGGAACTGGACTCACTTCAACAAACTGATCCTGCAAAGGCTTCATGTATTATCGAAGAAAGCATCGGTTTTGCGAGAATCTATCCCCAAGATAAATATAGGATCGTAAAAAGCCTGCAGGAATCCGGCCATATCGTTGGTATGACCGGAGATGGTATTAACGATGCGCCGTCTCTCCGGCAGGCAGAAGTGGGCATTGCAGTCAGTAACGCGACCGATGTTGCAAAAGGAGCGGCAAGTGCTGTCCTGACTCGTGAAGGACTGGGAAATATCGTCGATCTTATCCGGGTAGGACGGATGATCCATCAGCGGATGCTGACCTGGATCTTCAATAAAGTAGTAAAGACATTCCAAATCGTTGTCTTTGTGGTCGTAGCATTTCTCCTGACCGGACAATTTATCGTTTCGGTATTTGATGTTGTGCTCCTGCTTTTTGTTATCGATTTTGTTACACTATCACTCTCAACTGACAATGTGCGGGGATCGCAAAAACCGGACAGCTGGGATATATCGGAGCTGGTGAGATCATCGCTCGTTCTTGGTGTCCTTGTGGTTCTCGAATCACTTGTGATCCTTGCCGTCGGACTTGGACCACTTGGCCTCACCGGAAAAACAACGGCAATCCAGACGTTTTCCTTTGCCATTCTATTCTACTTTGGCATGCTCACCGTGTTTGTAGTACGGGAGCGGGGGCATTTCTGGGATTCTTTCCCGAGCAGGTCGCTTTTTCTTATCATGCTCGCGGACATGTGCTTGGTGGCTGTACTGGTGACCGTGGGGATTCCCGGGCTTACCGCAATTCCACCGGTTGATACCCTGACGGTTATCAGTATGTCGGTGTTCTTCTCGTTTGTTATCAATGACTTTGTCAAATATTTTATGCTCATGCCGGGAAAAAACAAGAAAACAGATAATATTACTAGTTAAGATCCGCAATCCAGTCACGGGTCATCATTACCGTTGAAAACCGCATAGCCTGAGTCACACAGATTGCCCGGTGCAATTCTTCAGCTTTTACCGTTCCAGCATTGTTGGTGATATCGAGTGTTCCTGTGGCGTCTGCAATGAACTGAACGGTAAATCCCCTTTGGAATGCCTGACGTGCCGTGGTGTCGCAGCACATCTGGGTCATATAACCAACAATAGTTATTTTGACTATCTCGTGCTGTTTGAGCCACGCGTCAAGCTCGGTGCCAGTGAAACTGCCAGGCAGGGTCTTTTCTATGCGTACATCATAAGGATGATTCCTTATTTCATCGAGAAGTTCAAATCCGGGTGTTCCCCTACGAAATGTCTTGGCATCCGGCGCAGTGTTCTCATGTTGGATCACGACAATGGGTATATGATGGTCATGTGCCGCATCCATGATTGAAAGGATTCTATTGATGCTGCCCTGTGGATAGGTAACCGGAAGGTTGCCAGTGAAATACTCGTTCTGAACATCGATGACAAGCACGGCTTCCTTTCCATCAGTTTTCCGGGATGCCGAAGATTTATCCGCCGCGAAAAACAGATCGCGGCTGATGATCATCTGGTAGAACTCCACCGGTTTTCCCTGGATCTCTTCCGTGCATTCTCCAACAACCTGAAAAGAGAGTGAGGTATAGAGATTTTGCGCCCGGAGATTTGTTTTTCGGACGATTAACCGGATTGACCAGATGTCCGGATGGGAAAAACCCTGCCGGAGTGTAAGGCGGGTGATTGTCTTACCTAGTCCATGTCCGACCCATTCAGGGTGTAACGCAATCCGGAACTCCGCACTTCCGCCTTTTTCACACGTGAGAATGGAAAAGCCAACAAGAGTCCCGGAATCTTCGGCAACAAATATCTCGGTTCCCTTTTTACCCACATACTCATCGAGCCAGCCTCGGTCACGCAGGGCGTAATCAAGCCCGGAAAATTCTGCAGGATAAGAAGGCCATGATTTGATGATGCTTATATCAGGTTCTTGCAAGGGACGCAGGGATATCATGCATACTATTTTTAGTGAAGATATTGAAAAGAGGTTTTGTTTTTATCCCCAATTGGCATGCGGTTGCGTCAACTGAGACCCTGCCGGTATCAGTATAACCTTTTTTTAAAACATTCCTAAAAGGCGTTTTTCTGTTTTTTAGATAATCATTTTATTTTCTCCTTAACCCTCTGCCATTATGGTATGTTTGCAACAATGAGATTTGTTTTCAGGTATTGTCATGGCACAGACTCTATTATAGGGAAAAACAGAAACAATTCCCATATTGAGGTAATCAATCATGAAAATCTTTAACAGCGCATTTCTGGGAAGGACGTATTATAAATTTACATTAGGATGGCAGATTATCAATCTTCCTCTCGCATTTATCGGGTATTTAACGTTTGCAAAAGTCTGGCAACCTACTATTGAATATTACAACATACCGTTTCTTCCAGTGCTTATTGGATTTCCCATCCTGCTCGCATTGATTGGTTTTGTAATCGGCGATCTGATGATCAAAAAGAAAGTGCAGGCTGAAATAAACAGTTTGGTCAACCGTGAGGCCAATCCACAGTTTTTTGAGTTGTGTGCCGATGTGAAAGACATTAAGGAAAAGCTACGGACTAAAGAATAAAAATTCTGCGTCGGTATCTCACTGGATTGCTGTACACTCCGGGTTTTGGTATGTATAGGGAAAAAGAAGTGTTCAGATAAGCAGGTTATTGGAAAAAAGATTATTGAGATTCAGTAGTGTTTGGGACAATGCATTGGAGTTCGGGCGGTGTGTTTTTACATTGACTAGTGTTTTCGCCACCATTCTGACAGGCATACCGGTTAACATTTGAATAATAGAAACTCCTTTCCTGAATCTGTTCTGCATCACATGTCGGCCAAACGATCGGCGTCGTCAGTGTCGGTAATGCCGTCACTTCCGTATATCCTCCAGTCGCTGCATTGTAATAATACCCCTGTTTTATCGTTGTTGGTAGCGGTGCAGTAGTTACCGTGGTATTGGGTGGTGCTGTTACAATCGTTGCTACAGACTGTCCGTTGTCACTGATACACCCGGCTACCAGAATCCCCGTAATGAGAAAAATAAAAATAATGTTATTTTGCATATTTCATCGATTATATTATAAGATGATAAAAGTATGACTTCACCTTGGTTCTGATAATTTAATAACCGGGCCTTTTGGCAAATTTTCTACAAGAGGGAATTCATATGTATCAAACAAAAAGAAAACACATTTTTTAGGGATTAAGAAATTATTATTGTGAAAGTTCATACCAAAAAAGGAGGTGTAAGATCACACCACCTTTGTTATGATGCGCCGACCGGGACTCGAACCCGGGTTTAGGCGTTGGCAACGCCTAGTGATAACCACTACACTATCGGCGCAGTGTGCTCTAAAGTGTGGTCATTCATAGAATTTAAGTATATCGACCTTTGGGGCATAAAATAGGCTTATTTACCTGTTAGTTTCCTCGTAAGACGGATTCTTATAATATGAGGCATCTTTCAGATTCAAATGCCATATCTTAAAGTAACGTAATCACTCTATCTATTGATCAATGATTCCGCTCTTCGTGGAATGCACGGGAAAACGCGTGGTCATTTTCGGGGGAGGAGAGGTAGCAGTACGGAAAGCCGGGCATTTTGCACGTGAAGCCGATGTCCTTATGGTCAGCCGGACATTCAGACCGGCCTGCCGGATGCTCCCGGTTCAGCTGCAGACGCTCAATACCCGGACTGCCGCGGATTCGGAGCTCGGGCTTATCATCGCACCTGCATTTCTTGTTATCGGCGCGCTTTCCGATCAGACCGAGAACAACCGGATTGGAGCGCTATGCAAGGAACACGGAGTCCTCTTCAACAATGCCGATGGAAAACCCGGTGATATCGTTATCCCGGCCATGACCGCTGGAGCGCATTACACCGTTGCGGTCAGTACCGGAAGCGGGAGCCCGGCAGTCTCCCGGTTCATCCGTGAGGAGATAGAAAAGCATTATCCTGCTATGGATGCCATGGTCACCCTTCAGCACCGGCTGAGGGCGGTGCTAAAAGAGCGCATGACAACCCCGGAAGTGCGCAAAAAAATTCTCTGGTCAGTCCTTCGTGACAAAACTATCTGGACAACTCTTGACAAATCCCCGGAACGGGCATGGGAACGGGTAGAGGAAAAGTATCTGTCATGAATAAGCATAGTTCGCGGATTGCGATCGCCGGCGTCAGTCACCATACCGCTAATGTAATGGCGCTTGAATCATTCAGATTTCCTGACGAACCAGCATTCCTTGCTGCAGCCAAAAAGAGATTCGGCGGCGTACTCCTTCTTCAAACTTGCAACCGGGTCGAGATCATTATCGAAGGCGACGCGCATTCACTACGGGATTTTCTTGAAAGCCAGCTGAGGTCGGATTTCTTCCTTCTTGAAGGCCGCGAGGCGCTGCACCACCTTTTCTCACTCGCTGCCGGTATCGAATCAATGATTGTCGGTGAAGATCAGATAATCGGACAATTAAAAAAAGCGGTCGCGGATGGCGAAGTTGCCGGTACGGCAAGCCCGTTCCTGACGCTCTGCATCAACAAAGCCGTTCATGTTGGTGTTGGCGTCCGGCAAAATACACGGATAAACCGCGGGGCTGTCTCGGTCGGGTCCGCTGCCGTCCTGCTCGCGGAAGCTGAAATAGGAACCCTTGAAGGTCGCCATATCCTTGTTGTTGGGAGCGGGGAAATGGGTCTTCTTGTTGCCCAGGCACTTGCGGCAAAGCAGCTGACTGCGATGTATGTCGCAAACCGGACTTTCGGGCGGGCAGTCAAACTTGCGGAAAAGATTGGCGGAAAGGCGGTCAGGATGAACGAATTATATCATTACATAACGCTCTCTGACGTGGTGATATCCTGCACGTCGGCACCACATCCGGTCATCCATAAGGAAGCGTTAAAAGAGGCTATGCAGGCACGGTGTTGGCCGGTCGAAGGTCATCCCCGGCCGCTAATCCTGATCGATATTGCCCAGCCCCGGGATGTCGAAGAAGGTGCAGGAACTATAGATGGTGTCAGGCTCTTTACAATCGATGATCTGCGGCAGGTCAATGAACAGACCATGAGCACGAGGAAGGTAGAAGCTGAACGGGCAGCGACCTATGTTAGTGAAGAACTGGATCTTTTCATCCGCCAGTTGCACCGGAAATCTGCCGATGATTGTATTGCCGCCCTTCACAGCTGGGCTGAGGCAGTCCGCTTACGCGAACGAAATAAGGCACTGGCACGACTTGGCGATACTGATGAACGCACTACAGAAATAATTGATGATCTCTCCAGGGTACTTACAAAAAAGATCCTTACTGATGCCACAGCCTCTATCCGGGCATGTGCGGAAGAAGGCGATCACAACTCAGCAGAGGCTCTTGTCCATGCTCTTACCCGGGGCATGCCCACTACAGAACCTCCTAAAAATGAAGGCTCGACAGAATAAGTAACTGGATAGACTCGGTAAAAATCACCGGGGTTATTAGCATTTTTAAAGAACATTCAGAAAAAATAATTTTTCCTCTAATTATTCAAATTTATTGTATGCCGTTTCCGCAAGGGACTTAAGGGTAGAGTACTGCGCGTCGGGGCCACTCATGCGTATCACTTCAAGAATGTTACCCTTGCCAAAGATCGTTTCGATGTATCCTTGCGGTGGGACACTTGTGCTGGTGGGCGAAGAGAATGGACCAAGAGCATTATTCCCGGTAGGAACCGTATTTACTTTTGGTGTGGCCGAGAAAGTATAGGTTTCAGGTCCAGTATTGGGCATCGGTAGATCCGTATAGATAAGCTCGGTTCCCTGACGATCAATAGAATTTGCAATGGTAACAATTTTGGGAATGTTTACTGTTGGATATACGGTGATGGTCTGGGTTATCAGCGTCGGACCTGATGTCCCGTTCCCCGGTAAGGAATACATGGCAACGTAGCCCTCCTCCCAGCCGAGATTTTGTGCATCTTGACCAAGTTCACTGATTGATTTCTGGCGGCCTGATACTTGTGTATAATTTGCGGGGAGATCTGCTAACGTAAATGAGAGCGGTGAGAGCGCTATCATGTTTGTTGTAGTAACGGTGACCTGAGTTGAACTGGTATTACCTTGTGCACCAGGAGAAGAAACACAACCTGCACACAGAACAATGGCACATACAATAAGGACAGGAACGAAAAATACAAGTTTCTGCATAAGATGTGATGAAACCGGAAACGCAATATAAGTTACGTCGTGGTCGCATTCTTACTAAAAAAGAGGGATTCTCCAGATAATATAACCATAAATACCATGCATCTGCAATCTGTACCTGATAACGTCCAAGGTCTGGTGCCTATGTTCCTTCAGCGACGAATGCGACGGGTAAGGTCCCGTAATGTCCAACCTCTCTTGCGTGAAACAACCCTGACAAAAAATGACTTTGTCGCCCCCCTTTTTGTGGATGAAACGGCTGCGGCCCCGGTACCTATTACCTCCATGCCCGGTCAGTTCCGGTATCCTGTTGGTTCTATTACCCCGGTAGCCGGAAAATTATGGGAACGGGGTATCCGGGCGGTGCTCCTTTTTGGGATTCCTGCCCATAAGGATGAAGCGGCTACCGGCGCCTATGACCCTGAAGGGATCGTGCAGCAGGCAGTACGCCGGATAAAATCTGCATATCCTGACATGGTGGTTATTACCGATGTCTGTGCCTGCGAATATACAGACCATGGCCATTGCGGGATTGTTGGCGGGACGAGGTGTGGTGGAAAAGACCTTTTAAACGACGAGTCCCTTCTGCTCATGAACCGGATTGCCGTAAGTCATGCTGAGGCCGGTGCTGATATTGTCGCTCCGTCCTGCATGCTTGACGGGATGGTAGCATCGATCCGGGCGGCACTGGATGATAGCGGGTATGAGGATGTCCTGATTATGTCATATTCGACCAAATTCTCTTCAGCCTTGTATGGTCCGTTCCGGGAAGCAGCGGAATCCGGGTTTTCTTTTGGAGACCGGACCACGTACCAGATGAACCCGGCAAACGCCCGTGAGGCATTCCTCGAATCGCAGCTTGATATGGAGGAAGGGGCCGATATCCTCATGGTTAAACCGGCCGGGCCCTATCTTGATGTGCTCGCCGATGTCGCAAAACTTGGTCTTCCGGTAGCTGGATACCAGGTTAGCGGCGAATACTCTATGATAAAGGCGGCCGCGGAACGGGGATGGATCAAGGAAAAAGAGACCGTACTAGAGATCCTTACCTGTATCAAACGTGCCGGTGCAGACCTCATTATCACCTATTTTGCGTACGATGCCTGCGGGTGGCTGGAATGAAAAGCCAGGAGCTGTTTGACGAAGCCCGTACCCTGATACCTGGTGGGGTATCAAGCCCTGTCCGGGCAATTAAACCGTACCCGTTTTATACGGCACATGCACAGGATGCCCATCTTTCGACCGTTGATGGCACAACACTCATCGACTGCTGTATGGCATACGGCCCCCTGCTTCTTGGTCATGCACATCCTGATATCAAAAGGGCGATTGCTGCCCAGCTCGAAAAAGGCTGGCTGTATGGCACGCCGATACCGTATGAACCGGAGTTTGCCCGTCTCATTACTAATGACCACCCTGGCATGGACATGGCCCGGTTTGTATCGAGCGGTTCGGAAGCTACCATGGCCGCCATCAGGTTGGCCCGGGGTTTTACCGGAAAATCTGATATAATAAAAATTGAGGGGGGGTTTCATGGCGCTCATGATGGAGTCCTGGTAAAGGCCGGATCGGGAGCCACAACCATGGGTGTACCTGATTCGGCAGGTGTGCCTTCGTCCGTAGTTGCCCATACCCGGCAGCTTCCCTATAATGATGCAGTGGCGCTAGAATCACTCCTTGCACGGGATCATGATATTGCTGCCCTTATTATAGAACCGGTACTCGGGAACATCGGTCCCGTGCTCCCGGAAGATCATTACCTGAAAGATATCCGTGAGATAACCAAAGCCTACGGAGTCCTTTTGATCTTCGATGAAGTTATTACCGGCTATCGCCTCGGTATCGGTGGAGCTCAGGTAATGTTTGGGGTAAAACCGGATATTACGACGTTTGGGAAGATTATTGGCGGGGGTCTTCCGATTGGCGCATTTTGCGGGCAGCGGGAGATAATGTCACTTGTAGCACCACAAGGGCCGGTGTACCAAGCCGGAACGTTCTCGGGAAACCCCCTTTCACTCGCGGCCGGGCTTGCAACAATCCGCTGGATCCATAATCACCCTGAAATATATCAAGATCTTGATGAAAAGACCCGGACTCTGGAAGAATCCTTGGGTAAAGGAACGGGATCGTTTGTGCGCATTGGTTCAATGTTCAAGTATTTCTTCCGGGAAAAAGTCCCAACGAATTACACCGAAGTAAAGGAATGTGATACCACTGCTTTTGGCAGGTTCTGGCAGAACATGCTTTCCCGTGAGATCTTCCTGCCCCCATCTCAGTTTGAGACCAACTTCATTTCGGTGGCACATTCATGCAAAGACCTTGAATCAATCGCCGGGGGGTACGCTGCGTGTCTATAAGGGTTGGAACCCGGGGCAGCAGACTTGCGCTTGCCCAAACGGCGACGGTTATTAAAAAGATCCAGTCTTTAGGCATTGAAGTCGAACAAAAAATCATCAGCACACAGGGTGATGAAATCACCGGTGTTCCTCTTCACGCTATCGGAAAACAGGGGGTCTTTGTCCGTGCCCTTGACGATGCGATCCTCAATAACGAGATTGATTGTGCAGTCCATAGTATGAAGGATATCCCTGCCATCCGTCCTTCAGGGGTAATTACGTCCGCGATTCTTCCCCGGGACTCCCCTGCGGATTTTCTTGCCTATTCCGGTCCTGTTTCGGCAGTAAGGATAATTGGTACATCGAGTACACGGCGCCGGGCCCAGCTCCTGCGCCATGATCCGGGTCTTGAAATTAAAGACCTCCGGGGGAATGTCGATACAAGAGTCAGAAAACTCAGTGAAGGCCAGTTCCACGCTGTTGTCCTTGCAGAAGCCGGCCTTTCCCGGCTTGGTATCCGGATCCCGGGTGAGCGGCTACCCCCAGAAACATTTGTTCCAACGGCAAATCAGGGAACGATTGCTGTTGTAAGCCGGGCAGATCCCTCCCTTATGGAGGTGCTCTCAGCTCTCGACCATTCCGTTACCCGGAAAGATGTCGCTATTGAACGTGCTGTTATGGAACAGATCGGTGCAGGGTGCTTTACCCCTATGGGCATTTACTGCAAAAACGGCCACCTTATCGCTGAGGTTCTTTCACTCGACGGTAAACGAACAGAACGTATCGAAAAAAATGTCGGCACACTTGATGAAGCACGGGCAGAGGGAACTGCGCTTCGATCAAAGGCAAACGAGCTGATTGCGGATGCATATCATACCCTTGGGATCTCCTTATGAACGGTAAAGTCTATCTTGTTGGTTCAGGACCTGGCGGTACAGGACTTCTTGCGCAGCATGCTGCTGAAGTTATTGAAATGGCAGATGTCATTTTTTATGACCAGCTGCCCGGAGAAGAGATCCTTTCCTCCCTCCCGGAACATGCTGAAAAGATTGATTGCGGGAAATACGGGGGCCGGCATACGCTTGAGCAACAGGACATTGAGTCCCTTATGGTCGAACGTGCACAAAAAGGCAAAATTATTGTCCGGCTTAAGGGTGGTGATCCCTTCCTGTTCGGGCGTGGCGGTGAAGAACTTGAGACGGTCCGGGCAGCCGGTATCGCAGTTGAGATGGTACCGGGGATTTCCAGTGCACTTGCGGTGCCGGCATCGGTAGGTATCCCGGTTACGCACCGGAAATATGCCTCGCAGGTTACTATACTCACCGGTCACGAGGACCCGACAAAACCCGCACCGGCACTAGACTGGCAGTTGCTTGCCCGGAGCCGGGGGACAATAGTAATCCTTATGGGTGTCGCAAATCTTGGTAATATTGCAAAGGCCCTTCTTGAGAATGGCAAAGACAGCAGCACGCCTGTTGCCATTATTGAGCGGGGTCTGCGAAAAGATCGCCGGGTGACAACAGGCCCGCTTTCAGCCATTGGAAAAATTGCCATTCAGGCTGAAGTAAAACCCCCGGCAGTCATTGTCATAGGCGATGTTGTCCGGTTATATGATCCACAGCAACCAGATCTGATTCCTCCGGGGGAGAGAAAATGATTGAACAGATTGACAGGTTTGAACGCATTATTTATATAATCCTCATCGTCCTTCTCGGTTTTGTCCTTATCTTCGCATTGATAGATATGCTTTACTTGATCATCACAAGTATCATTACACCGCCTGCAGGGCTTTTGACCAATCCCAGTATTGTTGCCATTCTCGGCGCATTTTTACTCGTCCTTATCACCGTTGAACTGCTGGATACAATGAAGGCTTACATAGCTGACAATGTGGTTCACGTTGAGGTGGTTGTGCTCCTGGCAATCATCGCCATCGCACGGAAAGTAATTCTGCTTGATCCGGCATCAGCTGACACTGGCGAATTAATCGGTATCGGTGTGATTATTGTCGGGCTTGCTGCTGCTTATTATCTCATTAAAAAAGCGGGTGTCCAGATTGGCCATGGCCTCCACACACCACCTCATGAAAAGATTCCAGGTAAAGAGTAAAATATATCCGGAATATTCCCGACCGGTTACCCTTTTTTCAGCGTTATGTTCTTCCGGGATAAATCAGGTATTTTCCTGCGTTGCGTTTGCAAAAAAACAGTTCTATTTCCTGAAACAATGCAGAGTGATTGGTCCAAATGGTTTTTCAGGTCATGGATTTTCCAGCAAACCGGTAGCAGTCTTCCGGAACATCTATCTCAAAACGCACACCCGTGCCAAAGTGCCCGCATTCTCTAATTGAAAGCCCGGTAATTGCGAGGATCTCCCGGCTGATAAACAACCCGAGACCGGTGTTTTTGCCAAAACCTTTTTCAAAAATTTTCTTTTTATCTGTTTCAAGAACGCCTGCCCCATCATCCTCATAAATGAGCAGCAGTCCTGAGCCTGATTTTTCGTATCTAACCGTAATATGGCGGACATGTTCACCATGACGTATAGAGTTATCAAACATATTCTCGAAAACTTTTTCAAGGAGTGGATCGGCAAATATTTCGAGATTCCCGGTTAAGATCCGAATCTCAATACCAGCTCGTTCCAGCACCGGTGAAATTAAAGCAATGAGCTGGTCGACATGATGCCATTGAGCGGCTTTTACCCCAATATCCTCGTATGTCCTGGTAAACTCTATCTGACGTAAGATATTATTTGCGACAATTTCCTCTTTGTCAATGGTTGTTTTCATTTCACCGGATTGATCCATCATCTTTGCAAGCTCAATGTATGCTAAAAGAGCAGTCAACTGGTTCTTGATATCATGCCGGGTTATACTTGAGAGCAGGTTTAGTTTTTTATTGGCGGTGACAAAAGCTTTCTGAGTAATATCGAGCTGGGCATTCAGGTTAGTTAATTCACGATTCTTGATGAGCGCCTTTTCCTCATATCTTTTAATTTCCTCTATAAGTTTCCAGATAACGATTGCAACAACCAGAAGGATAAGGGCGCGGAGAATCGGTTCGTAGGGGATTATTTCCGGCTCAAGCACCAGGCTTATAATTATCTGGAGACCGCCAAAGAACAGGGCGACGGCTATTGCCACTCTTCCGTACCAGAGCCCGGCAACAGCGACAATCAGGTAATAAAACTGTGTATATACTACCGTTATCCCAAAGAGAAAATGAACTATACCTTCGAGCAGAATGCCCAAAAGAATGAGGAGGATAAAGACTATCCGTTTCAGGTTCTCTTGTCCCCGAGGTATTTCTTCAGATGAACTGCTGTAGTTCAACACTTCTGCTCCAGCAATAATTCTCACAGGTTATACTATGATATCCCATATATATCTCACCAAATAAGTCAAAGGAATTTTTATCCGGTGTATTGCATTATTGCTGAAAGAATGGATTATCGATGGTTTTCCTGATTTTCTAAGCTACCTTTAGTTGAGAATAAAAGGGGATTCAGCTCAGTGATCTCATCTATCCAATCCAGATCTTCATACTTGGCCTGTTGTGGAGAATCGGTTTTACTACTGTTTTTCAGATCAGTACCTGATATCAGGTCATGTGGATGCAGTTTTTGGGAATTCAGTGGTTCATCTCCGATTTTAACCGGGGAAGGAGCATGGCGTGCGGTATTGTTATCATGCCAGTGTGAATCGTTCCGGTCGAAATACCAGGATCGTATCTGCCGGATATACTCATCAGAAGCAGGCTGACAGAGATATTCCGGAATATCAAATTCTGATTGCTGGACTCTTCGCTTAACTTTTGACCTACTGAGTATGGCCGGGATAATAACGAGCAGGAATTCAAGGGCTGTAAATAATACGATAAAGAAAAAAAGTACTAAATAGCCTGGATTTACCGCCATAATTATATTATTATACTTCATCTCCAAGTAAGGATTTTTCGGTCACTTTTGGAAACGATTCTTCTTTCGAACCGAGATCGGGATTTATCTCTAATGAGCGATTGATAGCACTGAACCGGCTTTTTGCTAGATATATTTTTATTATTCAATATCTTATTCAAAGAATTCATAAAATGTAACCTGTAAAAATCAATTTGTAGATCATTCCAAGTGATCATTAAAAAAAGCATCAAATAGTATGTTTAGGAATTATTGGTAAAATTCCCTGATAAAACAAGCATTAATACCTTAACACAACAAAATTTTGGAAGATGACCGACGCAATTCCAGCCGGTGGTCCGACTCAGGACGAAGTGATGGCACTTTCGATATTCAAGATGGGTCTGGGACAAACTGACACCATATTGGATCTCGGATGTGGCACCGGCAAAGTCTCAATCGCTGTTGCGGAACAGGTTAACAAAGTCTGGGCAGTTGATAGGCGTCCAGAAGCGATTGCCTATGCAGAATCTGCAGCAAAAGATGCCGGTCGGGAAAATATTGCATTTTTTTGTGGGGAAGGGCTTGAATTTCTTAAAACCGCGCCAGTGTTCGACTGCGCATTTGTGGGGGGTTCGCAGCGGATTGAAGAGATCCTCCCTATTCTCTCGAAGAAAGTCCGACGGGTTATTGTCGTAAATGCAGTCCTTGTTAGTACCCTTGCGACAGTGATAACTACGATGCAGTCGCTTGGAATCTTCCAGGAGGTAGTGCATGTTCAGGTATCCCGTTCACACATACTCGGGAAAAGTCTGATGTTCAAACCAATCGATCCGGTTTATATTATCGTGGGAAAAGGTGCTGCATGCTCGTAGGTCTTGGACTTGGACCGGGAAACCCGGAACTCCTGACGCTCCGTGCGGTCCGGCTTCTCAAAGAGGCCGATACCGTTTTTGTTCCGGGTCGAATTGCGGCTGATCTTGTCGCACCATACCGTGAACCGGTTATGCTTGATTTCCCCATGACCGATGACGAGCACCGTATCCGGGAATGCTTGGAATCAAATGCTGAAAAAATAGCTCCTGTTGCGCTGAAGGGACTTGCCGTTTTTGGCATTCTTGGTGACCCCAACTTTTTCTCCACGTTCTCGCGACTCTGTGAGATTATAGCCAAACACCATCCCGGCATTGAGTTCCGGACAGAACCCGGGATCAGCTCTATCACGGCATTTGCTGCCGCTGCCGGCATTCCTGTTGGAGGTGGATTTGAAGTGACAGACGGGGCAAACTCCTCTTCCCTGATCCGACTTAAAGCTCGTCACCCGAAAAAGATTATCGCCAATCTCCAATCCGAAGGGTACCGGGAATTTGTTCTTGTCGAGCGGATGTTTTTTCCTGATATGAAGGTATACCGGGGCGACGAGATCCCGGAGAAGAGCGATTACATGAGTGTCCTTTATGCGAGGCGGTAACGATGGTAGTCACACCCAAAGTCTGGTTTGTCGGTGCGGGACCGGGTGATCCTGAGCTTATCACGGTTAAAGGAAAGGTGCTGGTGAATACTGCCGACGTCCTTATCTACGCGGGGTCGCTCGTTAATCCGGCACTTGTGGAAGAGTCGGGTGCCCGGATAAAACACGACAGCTGGGGTATGCATCTCAACGAAATGGTTGATGAAATGGTGCAGTATGCCCTAGCCGGCAAAAAAGTGGTGAGGCTCCATTCCGGCGATCCCTCACTTTACGGCGCTATCGTAGAACAGATCGAAAAACTTGAAAAGCATGGCATCGCTGTGGAGATTATTCCTGGTGTATCCTCTTTATTTGCGGCCGCAGCAGCCCTCAAAACCCAGCTGACGCTCCGTGGTGTTTCAGAATCTGTCATTGTCACAAGGCCTGCAGGAAAAACTCTTGAAAAAGACCAGATAGAGGCATTTTCGCAGCTCGGTACAACCCTTGTGATCTTTCTTGGCACAGATAAACTCGATGAGATCACGGCAAAACTGGCGTGCCCCAAGAATACACCGGCTGCCGTTGTCTATCATGCATCGTGGCCTGACCAGAAAATTATACGGGGAACTGTAGCTGATATTGCAGCTAAAGCACATGATGCCGGTATTGAACACACTGCGTTGCTCCTTATCGGCGGCGTTGTGGGCACACGAAAAGAGGGGCATATTACCTCATATCTTTACTCATGAATGACACTGTCGTGATTTCACTGTCCCGGTTCCTGCCGGATGCCCGACGGATAGCGGTATTCATTGATGCTGACGTTCGGGAATACCATACCGGTATTTTTGCTGAAGTTTTCCCGGAGTTCCGGAGAATCATTGCATTGATGTCCATGGGCATTGTGGTCCGCAGTATTGCTCCGTACCTCAAAGATAAATGGGTCGATCCGGCAGTTGTTGTTATAACACCTGACTTTTTATACGCGATCCCGGTACTCGGGGGCCATCATGGGGCAAACGATCTTGCAAAAGAACTTTCCGGGCTTGGACTTATACCGGTGATCTCAACGGCGACTGAGGCTACCGGAAAGGATTCAGTTGAATCTATTGCCAGTCGCACCGGAAAAGATATTGTCAACCGTGACTCGACCAGGGCGGTGAATGCCGGTATACTTGACGGGAAGACAAAAATCTATGTAATACCCGGCCCTGGGATTGTCCTCGCAGGTCCTGATGTTTCGCTGCTTGTCCATAAGGGTGAATATGCCATCGGGATTGGTTGCCGGAAAGACGTAACAACTGAAGAGGTGACAACGGCAATACAGGAAGCTTTGTCTCTTGCCGGTATTGCCGTAAATGATGTCATGATCTTTGCAACCACAGCGAAAAAATGCAATGAAACCGGTCTCTGCGAAGCTATTGCCGCAATCCCTGCCAATTTAATATTCCTAGACGATGACACTATTAATGCAGAAGTGCCCTCAACACCTTCGAAGGCAAAAAAGATCGGCCTTGTCGGTGTTGCAGAGCCGTGTGCACTCGCAGTTTCCAAACATCGGGATATTATCATGAAAAAGAAAGTTTTCGGGAAGGTGACAATTGCCATCGCCCGCTAAATCCAATGGTCTGTATATTGTCGGGTTAGGCCCTGGAAAAGCAGAGTATATGACCGGCCGGGCTGTTGAGGTACTCGCTGACGTTGATTACGTGATTGGTAACGATAGTTATCTCGATGCTATTACACCGCTACTAGAAGGAAAGCAGGTCATCCGGAGTTCTATGGGTAAAGAAGTGGAGCGGGCCAAAAAAGCTATCGAACTTGCTCAGATTCATTCAGTTGCTATCGTTTCCGGTGGTGATGCCGGTGTTTACGGGATGGCCGGTATTGTTCTTGAGGTCCTTGAACATGCTGGAGCAACAATCCCGGTTGAGATTGTTCCTGGTGTTACTGCAGCAAATGCAGCCGCCTCCGTTGTTGGGGCTCCCCTGTCAGGCGATTTTGCGGTAATAAGCCTTTCTGACCTGCTTACACCTCTTGAGGTGATTGAAAAAAGGCTTGATGCCGTTTTTTCAATCGGTATTCCGGTGGTTATTTATAATCCACGAAGCCACGGCAGACCGGATAATTTCGCGCTTGCCATGGAACATGCCAGAAAATATTATCCACTAACTGTCCCGATCGCTATTATAAAAAATGCTCTTCGTAATGATGGTACCAACCCGGTTATCACGACACTGGGAGCTATCGAGAAATCAATTGACGAAATCGATATGCATACGACTGTCATTATCGGCGGGACAGAGAGCAGGATTTGGAGGATGGAAAACAATGTCAAAGGAATCATCACACCACGCGGGTACCACCGAAAATACCTATATTGATCCGGGTGCGACTACCCCGGAAGCATACGAGATATCAAAAACCTCCCGTACACTTGCCCGGAAAATGGTTGGCAATGTGACCTCTGAAGACCGGGTACGCCAGCGATGTTCTGTAGCCGTAGGCGATTTTGCTATGGCAGACTTACTCAGATTCAATGTCGATCCGGTGGAGGCAACCCTAAAGGCGCTCAGGAATGGTGCACCTATCATCACTGATATCCGGATGGTTCAGGTTGGTATCCAGAAAAAAGGTCACCGTTCTGAGATAGTGTGTGCACTTGATCATGGTGGTGATATCGCAAAGGAGAGGGGCATTACGAGAAGTTCTGCTGGTTTTATATCACTCCGTGACCGGGTACCCGGATCCATTGTGATTATTGGCAACGCACCCTCTGCCCTGCTTACTGTCTGCGAGATGATAAAAGAAGGTAATCGTCCAGCTGTTGTTATCGGCGCACCTGTCGGTTTTGTCAACGCGGCGGAATCAAAAACACTGTTAAGAACCCTGAATATTCCTTCTGTTTCCACGGAAGGAACCCGGGGAGGGACACCGGTGGCGGTCGCGGCGATCAATGAATGCATTACCCTTTTTATCGAGGAATCTACGACATGAGGGACCCGGTCACCGGTTTTATCTATCCAAAAGGCTGGGTGGAGAAGGTCACCGATCCTCAATCGCTCACTCTTGTTGAACAGGGATTTGCGGTGTTGACTGCATCAGGGACCATTCTCCGTCGAGGTTTTACCACCGGGACCACTGCTGCCGCCGCATGCAAAGCCTCTATCCTTTCCTTATCAGGTACTGTTTCACAAGTTACCGTGAAACTTCCCTGTGGTCTTGAAACAAATCTTCCAGTTTCCGCCCGTGATGGGTGGGCATCGTTAAGGAAATATGCCGGAGATTATCCTTCAGATGTCACTGCCGGTATTGAGTTTTTTGCAGATGCTGTAATCAACGAAAATGGCCTCACTCTTGTTCCGGGCTCTGGTATCGGCAGGTTTGTCCGGGACACACCCAGGTACCCTAAAGGAGCACCGGCGATAAGTGAAATCCCTCTTGCCTGTATTCTAACTTCTATGCAGGAAGCACTCAGGGACACTGGTCTCACCGGTGCCTCAGTTACCCTTTCGATCCCCGAAGGCGAACGTATCGCAAAAAAGACCCTTAATCCCCGTATTGGTATCGAAGGAGGAATCTCGGTGCTGGGATCGACCGGGCTTGTCGAACCCTGGGATGATCATCTTGAAGAGTCAGTCCTTACAAGGATAACCGCAGCGTCCCGCGTTGTTATTACTACCGGCCGGATCGGGCTTCGGTATGCACGTCTTCTTTTCCCGGATTCTGAAGTTGTGCTTTCCGGGGGAAGAATTGGAGAAGCATTATCAGTTGCGAAAGGTGATGTCATCCTGTGTGGTCTTCCAGCCCTTCTCTTAAAATATATCGAACCCCATATCTTGGATGGGACAGGGTACGAAACGGTGGAGGAACTGGCAGCATCGGCAGATTTTCTGCAGGTTGCGGATCCAATTCTTGCGGCATACCGGAAAAAACATCCCCAAATCCGGGTGGTCCTAGTTAACCGGGACGGAAAGGTTATCGTGGAGAGTCCATGAAAATTGTTGGTGTCGGGTGCGGACCAGGTATGCTTACCGAACAAGCTGCACAGGTCATCAAGTCAGCCAGGTTTATCTACGGTTCTGGCCGGGCTATCGATATGGTCCAAAAAATCATCCCGAAAAACTGCACCGTGCGGTCTATCACGGATTACCGGAACCTCTCCCAGTTTCCTGAAAATGCGGTGATCCTTTCTACGGGCGATCCCATGCTTGCCGGTCTTGGCTATCTGACCGGGGAAGTGATACCCGGTATCTCGTCACTTCAGGTAGCAGCCGCCCGGTTGCATATCCCGCTTTCCCGTGTTGCAGTCATTGTTGCCCATGGCCGGGGACATGACCGGGCTATGCAGGAAACCATTGAGGAACTCCGGCGGGAAAAAATTGTTTTTCTTATCGCAGATCCCAAATTTGACGTACGAGAACTCTATCGGCGTCTTGGTTCGATGGGACTTTCTATCCCGGTCAGGATTGCAATCTGCGAAAATCTCGGCTATCCTGACGAACAGATATTAACTGGCGATATTGTCTCTCCTCCTTATCCTGATGCGGATCTCTATTCACTGGTTCTCGGCCAGTTTGACGTGTCTGGTAAGCGGTAAACAGGAAAACGAATGCGCTTTAGCAGTGATGGCTATTTATCTTTAATAAAACAAGAAAAAGTATGGATTTTCAAAACCTTAAAACCCCGAAGGTTAAGGGAATACTGCTTGGCATCATCGTTGCGTTCATTGTGACCGTAATTGGTACACCCCTCGGGTTTGCCCTGGTTGTAGGCATCATCTTTGGTGTGATAGCCTATGTTATCTTAAATGATGCAAATATTGTAAAAAAATTTGGGAAAAAAGCGACGTGAAATCGATATTTTTTTATATCATGATCATTCATCGGTTTCCATTCAAGCGTGGTGATATCGGTGACATTCCCGTTGCGGCTCGCATCGATCATCAGACCCATCAATTCAGCCGATTGCGAGCGGAGTTCGGCTTCGGTGAGAAGGTCTTTTCGGTAGGTAATCGAAATGATCTGTTCACGCATCCAGTCTTCAAGGATCTCCTTTTCGTTATTCGTGAAGATATCAATCAGTTTGCTTTTTGTTTTGCCATTTTTGTTGGCCTCTTTAAATTTAATTATGTTCTTTAAACACTGCGAACCCATCACACGGGATGCCATGGTGGAAGATGCCCCTCCTGCCATTGCATGGGCTGTGTGTTATCCGTATTTGTTACTTGAATCATCTGTTTGTGATGTTAAGGGACGTGGTACTTTGCAGTTTTTGCAAGATTACCGGGAAAAATAGAGTGATCTTCCCTATGTCCTTGTGCTTCTTCGTGACTTTATCAAATATTCTTTGTAAGAAATGGTGGCACAAAGTTACGACAACACACAAGAATCTATTGCGCTTCCTGATCATGGAGATTTTTGTTTCTGGCATGCTGTTAGATAATCTGCCTGGACATATGTTCTCAAAATATCAGATCGTGTAAGAAAACCGGCCAGCATATACGGTCTTTCCGGTCGTACAACCGGCATGTGATCGAAGTTGTGGCCGACCATGATGGCGAGAGCTTCCTCAAGGGTATCATCAGGGTGGATGACCACTGGAGGGGAAGTCATGGCCTCGCGTATACTGGGATAGGTCTTGTCTGCTACGCGGAAGGAGCTCACGTCGCGGTTCGTCACGATCCCGACAAGCCGGCCGTTTTCAACAACGGGAAAACCGGTATGCCCGGTCTGTGCCATAAGGTCAATAATTTTTCCCGGTTCGTCAGAGGGGAAGAGCGTGATCACCGAGTCACGCGGGGTCATGGCATCCCGGACAAAGATCCCCTCAAGTGTTTCGTGATCAAATTCGCCCCGGTGGGCACCGGACTGTGCCTTTGTAGGAACCTGGTCCCGGAAGATGGTCTTTTCCCCGGTGAGCAGGTTGGAAACTGCGACAGCGGCCATTGCCGGTATCAGAATCGAAATGCTCCCCACCATCTCGACAACCATGATCATAACTGCAATGGGCGCATTTGCCACCGCCCCGAACAAGGAGATCATGCCAACAACGATAAACACGGGGATCGTTTCCAGTGGCACATACGCCGGGAAAAACAGGTGCATAATGATACCAAGCGCTGCCCCAACTGATGCACCGATAGTAAGCCCCGGGCCAAACACACCGCCGCTTCCTCCGGAGCCAAGGGTGAGAGATGTTGCGAGAATCTTGACAAACGGCAGTAGCAGGATCACTGCAAGGGGGAGCAGGGAATAGAGCATGAGCTGGTCAAAACCGTAACCAGAACCAAGTGCGGAAAGACCGAGTGTCTCTGCCTCCGGGGAAATGAGTGCAAGTGCAGTGACCATTATGCCGAGGAGAACCGCACCCGATACCGGTTTTAAGTACAGCGGGAGGTTATACCGTTTGAATACCTTAGCAAACCAGTCGCGGCTCCCGTAAAAGACGAAAATGTAGAGGAGCCCGAATGCCGCACATAAAATGCCGAGCACAATAAAAAGGGGGATCTGCCACAGAGTCCACGTGAGAGGAGTGAGCGAAAATATGGGTGCGTAGCCTTCGAAAAACCCGAAGATCGCATAACCGATAACTGATGCCATGAATGCCGGAATAATGGCATCGGATTCGAAGTCCCGGGTGTAGAGGACTTCCGCGGCAAGCACCGCTCCGCCAAGCGGCGCTTTGAATATGGTCCCGATCCCTGCTCCTATGCCGGTCGTAAGTGCAATTCTTCTCTCTTTTGGGGAAAGTCCCAGCATATCTGCAACGACAGACCCGAAACCCGCCGAGATCTGTGCCGCAGGGCCTTCCCTCCCGGCACTTCCTCCCGTTGATATGGTGAGGATAGCCGTGACGGCCTTGAGGACAGGAACCCGTTTGCGTATCCTGCCATCACCATGGAACGATTTTATCGCTGCATCCGTGCCATGGCCTTCAGCTTCCGGCGCAAACCGGGTTACCAGAATTCCGGTCATGACACTGCCAAATATGAGTATCGGGATCAAGAGGAAGAGTGCATGGGGTGCCGACCACAGGCTGATAGTGGCAACGCTCTGGCCTTCCTGCGGGTAAACATATTGCAGGATATACCCCATGAAAAATGCAATTCCCCATTTGAGACCCTCGTAAAAAAGAAGAGAACCGAACCCGGCAATAACACCAACTACTATTGCGATGATAATGATCCGTTTTGTTGGCGTAATACCCGGAGGGAGAGAAAAATTCATGTGTTCAGTAGTTTTTTACTTTTTCTCCCGATTGTATTTCAGGGTTCTTATTAATGGTCAGGGAACTTTTTTGAGATACTGTTCTTTTATTGGGGCATTCATCACAAGGATATAATTCGAGCTTGGGTACTCTGTTGGATTTGTATCCCCAAAGAAGAAGTCCGGCCCGGAGCCGGATGATAATAGGTCACCTTGTGAGGGTTGTGTTGTTCCGGGTTTTGCTGCCCGGTGGCACACCTTAGCCCGATACCGGTTTAGTTTTCACTGACTTCCACATGCCGGTGATAAAGAAAATGAGCGCAAGCATGATGAACCCGAATTGTGAAGCATCGACAAACGGCTTCTGGAGAATGTCGGAGAAAAAAAATATCCATCGCATCCAGAATCGTGTAAATCAGGAGAAAGAACAGCCCTGCGAGAAATTCAGTTTTTATTCGCTTGCACATGGTCCAACAGAAATGCATTAAAGACCGTTAATTCCTGAATCTCTGATGTGTTACCTTCGATCCCTGTCAATCTGAACTTTTCCTCAAACTGGCTTGGCTCAGCGTATCGAGGCTTTCCCGGTCAAGAAATGTTGGGAAGTGATGAACTAATGTGCTGCCAGGGAGGTTTTCCGGCGCCGGGTTTCTGGATTTGGTACGGGTCCCTGCACTTTTAGTTGTAGACATGGTTGCTCACTGGCTCTGCATCTGAAGAAAGAGCTTAATATAGTGTTACCTGAAAATCAAAAATTGAAACATATTTTGCATCGAGCTGTGAAGGTCAATTTCGCTGACCCGGGTAATTCCTGCCCTCATGATGGTTTTTCCCCTTGTTCTGTCTTATCACGAGATTTTAACAAGGTAAAAGCGGGGCATTCTCTGAATTGGGCAGACTGTTTTGAAATTTAACTGCCATAAAAGGTATAAAAATAGGGTAATATGCTATTTTAACACCTAAATCTAAAGAAGATTTACGGAGTAAAAAATGGCAAAAATTGCATGTCCAAAATGCAATTCAAAAAAGTTATACAAACTGCAGAGTGGGAAAAGACGTTGTTCGCGATGCAGATATGAATTCATTCCTCACAAATTGCCATTGACATTTTCACGAGATGAGTGGAAGCAAATTATTCATCTCTTTCTCATGGAACAAAGTTCGAACTCGATTAGTGAACAGACCTGATTCGAGCAAAGACGGGTACTCAGAGCATTAACCAAGATTCGATTGGTGATGACAAAAGACATCCCGGAGATCTTCTCCGGTACCGTTGAAGTCGATGAAACCTACGTAGGAGGTCAATGGAAGAACAAACGAAAAACAATCCGGGACAAAGGAACCAAACGAGGACGAGGGACCAAAAAACAACCGGTATTCGGGATTCTCTGTCGCAATGGTACTGTTTGGGCCGAGGTTGTAGATGACGTTGAAGCGGATACTCTTCAACCTCTCATCTCACAAAAAGTATCAACTGGTTCTGTCGTCTGCTCTGATACCTGGAAAGCTTATACCGGGATCGCTGCACGAGGTTATGTCCATCGTCTTGTCAATCATGGTGAACGACAGTATTCTGACGGAAAAGGAAATCATATCAATGGGTTAGAGGGATTCTGGGGTTACCTGAAACGAAAACTTGCGTCGAAAGGAGGTATTCGTAAAGAGCGATTACACCTCTTCTTAGGAGAATACGTCTGGAGATACAATCACAGGACCTCGCCAGAAAAAATAAAAATGCGAAAAATCATTCAACTGTTAGAACAGTTTAGGTGTTAAACTGGTAGTTTACCCTAAAAATATTATGCTAAAAGGTTATGTAAAGCCTTCGGCATTTTGTCATTTTTCGGCTTTGTAGAAAACCTCAACCACAACAAGCAGAGAAAAAATTCCCATGAATCTTGT
>Ga0326727_10007759_pt1 | contig 27945 bp, 26 predicted proteins | sample MB2enrmetagenome_FD_207643 | JGI IMG/M metagenome (GOLD analysis project Ga0326727, IMG submission 207643) | Lab enriched peat soil microbial communities from McLean, Ithaca, NY, United States - MB29MY | ecosystem: Environmental > Terrestrial > Soil > Wetlands > Peat | place: USA: New York...
AGATGGGGTATTGTTCAACGAATTGTGTGAGTTGATTGAAAAGAAGCTTTCGGATAAAGGGTTAAGTCGTTAATGGGGTTTGTAGGTATGGCAGTTCTCAGGCAACACCCGGCGGTTTTGATTGCTGGATCGGAGTATTATGGGTGAAGTGGAAGATACATCAAAGGATCGAAAAAATAATTGATGCAAAGGCTATTATCCGATAATTGCAAAACACATCCCCACCTCACCTAAGACACCTCAATCCATCAACACACCATTCAAAGCCGCCGGGTGTTGCCATTAGACGGGTATATTTGTAGCATAAGAACTGGTGTCGAACAAAGCAACAAACAAACTTCTGTATTCCCATTTGTTTTGCCGCAACATTCACCTCAATCAGACTTAGCTCACATTACTCATCATTCTAAATTTATCGGCAAGGACTGCTATGAATTCAGAGTTTGTAGGTCTCTGATCAACATTCATAAAATATCCAAAAATCATCCTTAGGGTATCATTTTTTCCACGTTCCCACGCAAGCTCTATCGCATGACGTATTCCCCGCTCTACCCTATTGGGCTCTGTATCAAACTTCTTCGCAATACCAGGATATAGGTCCTTTGTTACCGATCCTAATAAACCGACGTCCTCCACCACCATCACAATTGCTTCTCGAATATATTGATACCCTTTAACATGCGCTGGAATACCCATCTGCTGCATTGTCGCGGTCACTTTATTAACCAAATTGAACTCGGTTCTCGTAGTTGTTATGTTCGACGAATTCGAAGTAAACTGGGTAGGAGTGGGCGTCGACATATCCTGAGTTAAAGATCGGATACGTTTGCTAAGAACATCTAAATCGAATGGTTTAAGAATAAAGTCGTCTACACCGAGCTCCATTAGATGATGTGTAAGTGATTCCTGTCCAAAAGCAGTAACCATAATAATTCGAGGACGTTTCATAGTTGTAAGCGTATTAATACGTTCTAATACGCCTAATCCATCCAAATGCGGCATCACTATGTCAAGAATAATCAAATCTGGGTCCATGGTTCGAATAAGCTCCATAGCTTCTATCCCGTTATAAGCTATACCAACTATGCTTAGATCTTCTTGACCTTGAAGAAAATTTTGTAGCATTTTACAAAAACTACGGTTATCATCTACTATAATAATTTTTATTCCCTTACACATTCGCCGACATCCCGCCTTAAGTACTGTATTCGGGCCACAAGATTTATTTTTGCCACTGTTTTTTGGGGCCAGTGTCGTTATTATACGTTACAGGTAATGTCGAAATCACAATAAATACGGCGGCTTCGAAAAAAAGTTGCATGTGTTTCGCGCATTGAAAAAAAAGCAATCCAAAAATTGGCGGAAGAGATGGGAAAGATCAATTCTACTAATTAAGTCTCCGGAATTTGCTTGTTCAGAAGGTCAAGGTGAATACAATTCCCCGAGAATCTAGCGAATAGATGTATTCCTTTTTGCGCGTATTGTGGTAATATTTAAGCAAGGGAGTTAAGCGCTAACCTGTAATTCGAGACCGATGGAAAGGATTGTAAGTTTAATTCTACTGGGGTACAATTACTGAGAGGTTCAGGAAAACAGTTATTAGTTAGGCGCAATTGTGGGGAGGCAAACGATGCTTGGTGAAAAAATATTTGCGGCATTGAAAAGTAAGTTAAAGGTGTTGGGGGGGATGTCTTCAGACTCTGACTCAGCCAATCTAATATCAAGAAGAATTTTCCTAAAGACATTTATCGGGACCGCGACCGGTTTATACTTTTCTAGTTTTTTCTTTTTAAAAAATGACGCCAAGCCAATAAGTCATCAACCGGCTTTAGTTATTGCTGACGAAGTCCAACCGTCTGAACCGCCCCAGCCGTCTCAGCTTACAATCAGTAAGCCCTTTATTAATGCAGTTAATCACCTGGAAACCCCGACCTATGATCACTCGGGGCAGACGGTTCATCCCAGCGTTATCGATTTTAAGACAGAATATGGGCTGGAAAGTTGGGGCGGATTTCGTTACTGGATGGCCTTAACTCCTTTCCCTAACTTTAAGAGTGCCTTTGAAAATCCGAGCCTATTAGTGAGCAAGGACGGATTAAAGTGGAATAATCCGCCCGGCGTTAAAAGTCCGTTAGTTCCCAAACCGCCAGGCGTGGTAAATCGCAACTACAATTCTGACCCGGACTTGGTTTATGACCCGGATCGTAACATTTTAATTCTATATTGGCGCGAATATAACGAAGCCGCTTTTGAAAAAATCTGGGTAAGTAATATCAGTCCAGATTACAAGCAAAGCGACAAAATCCTCTGCTTTGAAAAGACTTGGGACGCCAAAACCGGATTGGTGCTGTCTCCGGCGGTTTGGCGAAAAAGTGCCAAAGAGTGGTATATGTGGACTACTGACGGGAATGTGACCGTGCATTTATATACATCGGCCGATGGCCTGACCTGGAGTTCAGGTCAGCCTTGTATTGCTCCCTGGGATACTTGGAATGGCGGGTATATTCCCTGGCATATATCCGCCAAACCCAATCACCTGGAACAAAAAATTGAATTTTTGATTGCCGGGTGGCCTAACAAAGGAACGATTAACGATTGTCAATTGCTCTATGCCAGCGCACCGATGTCACAACCCAAAGAGCTCAGTATGCCGCTTTCCGGAACATTACTTAACTCGGCTGCGGGAGATCAATGGGACAATGGTTACATTTACCGGAGCAGTTTTGTTCTGGAACCTGGAGATTCGACTAAATTTCGCGTCTGGTATTCTGCTTGCTCGAAGAAAAAAACTTGGCATATTGGGTATATGGAAGGAGCTTTGGGAAGTATTCCGGCAAAGACGCAAAAAGCATAAAGAAAGGTTTATATGGTTTGTTAGAATTCGCTGCAGAAGCATACAATGGGGAGGAGAAGACAGCCTGTCCTGAAATTAAGGGCAGTGATAGGCAGATTAATTTAAATAAGCAGGTCCGTTACTTGCTCTTGTGCTATCCGCTAAGGTATAATTATGAAAAGTTCTGCACTTTGGAGGGTTCAATGTTTGAGTATTTTCAACCGACACTTCAAGCTCCTTCGCTCGATCGGATTTCTATTGAACAACTTGTTCAGGATGGGATCAGAGGGCTAATTATTGACTTGGATAATACCATGACCCCCTGGAACGATGTTGAAGTGGGTCCTAGAGTGGCAGAGTGGTTTATGAAACTTAAGGTCGCTGAAATTCAGGCTTGTGTTGTGTCAAACAATAAAGAGCGTCAGCGTGTTGCCGTTGTTGCTGAACGATTAGGGATTCCTTTTGTATTCCGGGCAACAAAGCCGCGGGGAAGGGCGTTTCGAGCAGGAATGAATCTTTTGGGAACAGGGCAGGAGGATACTGCTGTTATCGGAGATCAGTTGTTTACAGATATACTGGGCGGAAATCGTCTCGGCCTCTACACGATTTTGGTTACCCCCATTAACGATCGTGAGTTTATAGGAACACGCTTTATGCGCCAAATGGAGAAGGTGCTTGTATGGATGATGAAGCATTTTGCTTCAGCAAAGCCCTTCAGTCCCAAAATACATTAAGCATTTAGGGAATGGCCTGCCATTCCTTTTTCTCTATTATCTCTGGGCAGATTTCAACAAACTTGTAAAGGAATGTGATAAATGGAGAAACATTATGCGGTCATCGGGCATCCGATTGAGCATTCACTCTCTCCAGGGATGCACAATGCCGGGTATAAAGCCTTAGGGATTGAGGCGGAGTACCAACGCTTTCACGTGGAGCCCAGTCATTTGGCAGAGGCGGTAGAAGGTCTTTGGGCGTTGGGGTTTTCCGGCTGGAACGTAACCCTTCCTCATAAAGAACAGATCATTCCCCTCCTGGATACGCTTACGCCTCAAGCTAAGCGGGCTGGGGCTGTCAATACGGTGAAAATCCAGGAGGGGCAGCGGATCGGTCATAATACGGATGGCGCTGGGTTTGTCCGTTCTGTGGAGGGAGAGCTTAAGGGGTTTAAGGGGAAAAAAGCGGTTCTGCTCGGTGCGGGCGGAGCCTCCAAAGGGATTGCCTTAGCCTTGGCTGAGCAGGGGATGCAATTGCATATTCTTAATCGGACGCTTGAAAAGGCCGAGGGCTTGGCTCGGGTGATCCAACGCGAGGGCGGAACGGCCACTTGGGAAGGGTTTGCTCCAGGAGATTGGCTTGAAGATGTCGACCTTTTGGTGCAGACGACTTCGGCGGGCTTGCACGGTGAGCCTTTCCCGTTTTCGGTACAGGGGATTTCGGAACAAGCGCTTGTCGTTGATATAATCTTTAACCCCAAGGAAACGGCTTTGCTGCTTGAAGCAAAAGAACAAGGGTGCCGGACGCTGAATGGATTAGGGATGCTTCTTTATCAAGGGGCTTTGGCCTGGGAGTTCTGGTTAGGTGGACAGGCCCCTGTCGAGGTGATGTGGCAGGCCTTGCAGGAACAACTGATCCAGCGGATGGCTTCTAAAGCTTAGGGTACAAAGGAAGAGAGCAATGAGCGAAGCGAGGGACAGTAATCAAGGATTTACGCTGCTGGAAATTTTACTTGTTTTGGTACTGTTATCCGGTGCGGGTTTTGTTCTGCTCATTAAGTTGCCGATCCACTTGGAGAAGGAACAGCTCGCCTTGGCGACTACCCAATTACTGGAGGAAATTCGGGATGTCCGGCAGGCCGCTTTGGCAGAGAATAACTGGTATGAGGTTAAATTTTATCCTCAAAACGGAGATCCCTATTATCAGATCTTTCGTCAAGGCACAAGGGTAAAAGAGGTTCATTTGCCAAAAGGACTCCAGTTTGTTGATAGACCGGGTGATTTAATGATTAATGCTTCAGGACGAAGTGTCGGTATGACCATCGCTTTAACAAACTCAGCAGGTGAGCAGAGGAGTGTTGTTGTCGCTCCGGTGGGCATGCGGATTAGAGAACGGGATTAGAGAGAAGGGATAAATAGTGCGTTTTTTAACGGCAGGGGAATCACACGGTCAGAAATTAGTGGGAATTATTGAAGGTCTTCCGTCGGGATTGAAGATTTCCAAAGATAGCGTCGATGAGGCCTTAAGAAAACGGCAACGAGGCCCTGGGCGCGGTGGCCGAATGGCCATCGAACAAGATGAGGTTCACCTGATTTCTGGAGTGCGAGGAGGATTAACTACGGGAGCCCCGGTCGCTTTGGAAATCCTGAATCGTGATTGGGAGAACTGGGAGAAAATCATGGCTTGGGGAGCAGAGGCTGACTTAGAGAGTCGTAAAGTGATAACCCCTCGACCCGGACATGCCGATTTGACCGGAGCTCTTAAATACCGCACGGAAGTTCGGAATATCCTCGAACGAGCCAGTGCCCGAGAGACTGCCATGCGAGTTGCGATTGGCAGTATCGTCAGACAAGGGTTGTTTGCCTTAGGGGTAGAGATCAGAGGGCATGTCCGGGCGGTAGGCGGTGTTCATGCGGAATATTCTGACGAGGATGGGTATTGGCAACGCGTAAAACAATCAGAGTGGTCCGTGGGGGACCCTGCTGCCGAACAACAAATGGGACAACGGCTGATTGCCGCTCGGGAGCAGGGCGAATCCTTGGGGGGACTGCTGGAGGTACAAGTTCTTAATCTCCCGGCAGGACTGGGTTCCCATGTCCAGTGGGATCGAAAATTAGATGGGAAACTGGCCCAAGCGGTTCTCTCTGTGCAAGCGATTAAAGGGATCTCCTTTGGGCTGGGGTTTGAAGCGGGGGAGCGAATGGGCTCAAAGGTTCATGATCCGATCCACTATCGTCAGGGAGAGGGCTTTCGAAGAGGTTCTAACCATGCCGGAGGGATTGAAGGGGGCATGAGTAACGGGGAACCGATTGTCCTGCAGGCGGTCATGAAGCCGATTCCTACCTTGTACCAACCGTTAGACACGGTGCATCTGGAAACTAAAGAGGTAGTTAAGGCCAGTGTGGAGCGTTCCGATGTCTGTGCCGTACCGGCCGCCTTGGTCGTTTTGGAACATGTGGTGGCTTGGGTGATCGCCGAAGCAGTGCTTGAGAAATTCCCGGCGGATAGCTTTATCGAATTGCAAACGGCCTGGGAAGCTTATCGAGCCTATTTAAGACTTTAAACTTGGAGAGGGTGATCTCTATGCGCAACATCGTTCTGCTTGGATTTATGGGTACAGGTAAAAGTACGGTTGGTAAGCACCTGGCGCATTCTCTTGCTTGGGATTTTGTCGATACCGACTGCGAAATTGGAGAAGTAACCAACTTGAGCGTGACTGAAATTTTCCGACGTCATGGGGAAACCCGTTTTCGTTCCGAAGAAAGGATTGTGGTCGCGCGACTAAGTCAGCAGGAGCAAATGGTGATTGCGACGGGCGGAGGGACTGTGTTAAATCCTCAAAACTGGGAAGCTTTGGCCCAGAATGGGATTATGATCGGTCTTCATGCCTCGATCGAAGCGATTCTCAGTCGGATCGGACATAAAAATGACCGCCCGCTCCTCAAGGGTTCCAGAGAGGCCATTGAAAAATTATGGTCTGAACGGCAGGCCTGTTACGCTCAGGCTGATTTCACGGTGGATACGTCCGAAAAAAATATTGACGAAGTGGTCAACGAGATTTTGGCACGGCTGGGGGGAAGGATTAATAATGAGTTTAGAGGAATTGCCAAAGATTGAAGTTACGGCGGGGAGACCGTATCCCGTGTTTTTAGGAGCGCCCCTCGAAGGGTTGGGGGAGTACCTTCATTCTCAAATGGAAGGTTTGGAGCACATCCTGATTATTACCAATCACGCAGTTGCAGAGCTTTACGAGGCACGTCTCAAGCAAGGGCTTGCCGACTATCGTGTGAATTTATTGACAGTCCCGGCTGGAGAGACGGAAAAGTCGCTGGAACGGTTAAGTCAGCTAACGACAGCTGCCCTGCGCTGCGGTGCGGACCGTCATACGCTGGTTATTGCTCTGGGAGGCGGTGTAATCGGGGATTTGGCTGGTTTTTTTGCCAGTGTCTTCATGCGCGGGATTCGCTTGATTCAGGTCCCAACCACGTTATTGGCGCAAGTGGACAGTAGCATTGGCGGGAAGGTTGCCGTGAATCATCCGGCCGGGAAGAATATTATTGGTGCCTTTTATCCTCCGCGGGCGGTTTGGACAGATTTCACGACGCTGGAAAGTTTGCCGTGGCAAGAAGTTGAAAATGGTTTGGCGGAAAGTATTAAGCATGCCCTAATTGCTGATTTGGAGCTGTTTGATTTTTTTGAAACACAGCAAGCAGGTCTTAAGCAGCGGGATGCTCTGCTTTGGAGGGAAATGGTGACCCGGTCTTCCTTGGTCAAAGTGAGGATTGTTTCTCAAGACGAACGAGAGCAAGGTATACGCGCCTTATTGAATCTGGGCCATAGTTTCGGGCATGCCTTAGAGACGAAGATGAACTATCGCGGCGTGACTCATGGGCAAGGAGTCAGCATTGGCCTTGTGGCAGCGGCTTATTTAGCAAATGCTAAAGGGCTTACGACCATGGATGAGGTCGAGAGAATCAAGAATTTACTGAATACCTTTGGTTTACCAACTGAGATTACGCTTCAAGAGCCAGATCCGCAGGTTTTGCTGCAGCTTATGCAGGCGGACAAGAAAAACCAGGGCGGGCGGAAAATTCTGATTCTGCCCCAAGGAATCGGGCGAGCGGTTATTGCCAAGGATTGTACGGACTCGGAGATATTAGCGGCCTGGAAACAGGTGATTAAGTAGGAAAGGGCCCGATGGCGTGCCCTTTCCTTTTTTAACGGAGCCTACGGAGACAGTGGGTGAGACAGAGGGGACGGTTCTCTTGTCTGGCAATTCAAGTCAGACAAGAGAACCGTCCCCTCTGTCTGCGAGAACCGTCCCCCCTGTTTGTTGAATTCGAATTGCCCCTCCAACTCATTGATTGGCGGATTTCGCTTCCTGGGATTCGACCTCTGGAAACAACATGAGGGCAAATTCGATCGTCTTTTCGGTGGTATATTGACTTGAAAGATACATCATGAATTATCATACTCTTAGCTGATTGGATTATTTGGCAAAATTGTAAATATAAAATAAATAAGCCTAACCGTTAATATTGGCAGGCGTATTAGTTACTCTGGTGATGAGAATAATTGTATCTTGACGAATTACCGGTCTAAAGTACGCCAAGCAGTTTCATGAGTGCTTGAGGCTCGGCTCGTCTGCTCGAATTGAACATTGAAGTGTGTATTGTGCAATTGTCATATTAAGTAATGCCGATTGCACTTTTTGGCATTAGCAAATAAAGATAAGATATATGTGAACTATTGTTCAGTGATGGAGGTGCTATATTATTTGTTCAATTCGAATGTGAGATCCTTATGCTTTATATACACTCGAAACATTAGTTGAACTTCAAGTACACAGACACAAAATAGTTCAAGCACTGTACACAAACGTTGTCAGTAGCTACCCAGGATAAAGGAGGTTGTATTGTGCTTTTGAAAAAGGTGTTAATTGTTGATGACAACGAGGGAATTCGTCGACTTTTTACGGAAGTTCTAACTAACGAAGGTTATTCAGTTGACACAGCAGCCAACGGTTTGCTGGCTTTGGCCAGAATTCGAGAATGCTTGCCATCGATTGTTCTTTTGGATTCAAAAATGCCGATTATGGGAGGCATGGAAGTCCTAAGTGAAATCTCAATCTCATATCCAGACTTACCAGTCATTTTAATTTCCGCATATACAGACCAAAGAGACGTAAAAGTAGGTCTAGAAAGCGGTTTAGTCAAGCATTGGATATCAAAACCGTTCTCCTTAACTGAACTCATTGAAATATTACATTCACTCAACATTTGATACCCTGCTCGGTAAGTAGCGCATTTTGTTTTTGAGTTGAAGACATCAACCTATTTGAATACATATCCGACAGTTGAACATTTGCTTTAGGATGATATAGTCTAAAATATAGCTTACCTATTGTAATATGGATAGTACTTAATGGCACCAAATTGAATGCCAGAAGCACATCGTTGATTTCAACCTGAATCAATCACTGCCTTCCAATTGATACTTTCAAAGTGTATGTGGGGGACTTCGACAGGGGGACGGTTCTCTTGTCGAAGTCTTCAAAGGGCAATTCCAGAATTGCCCCTACGGAGCAGTGTTCTTTTAGGAATAATTGTAGTACTTATTGGAAAAATTTGAAATTTATTTAGAGAGAATAGCTAATGGTCGTATTTTTGATAAAGATACGTCGAGGAGGCAGGAGTTTCAAGGTGAATAGAGAAGTTACAAAAGGAAAATTGAGGCAGTTCAACTATATCCTCAGACATGGTGGTGAAGATTATTGTAAATACGAACAAAATGTGGACGGAAGAGAGGATAAGGCAATCTGGTTTTACATTATGGGAACTTCTGCTGGTTCTCTTGCTGATGGGAATTCTCTTGACTTCAGTAACCCCTCATTTCGGTTCAGCGGCAAATCAGGTTCGTCTGCGGGTTGATCTGGCCAACAAAGAAAAAATTGAAGGGGCTGCCCAACTTTACCGGATTGATGTCGGAACTTATCCGCTAAATGTTGCGGATTTGGTTCACTCGCCAATGGGTGTGAGCGGATGGCGTGGCCCTTATTTGAATGAAATCCCCAGAGATCCTTTTGATTCTACTCATGGTTATCAGCTCGATGCTCATGGGCAAGTTAAACAGGAATAGAAGCATTGGCCTTTGCTGGGAGAAGGAAGGGGAGAAGTCCCTAGAAAATTATTTAGGGAGGAGTGACTACGAAAAAATCAAAAGAAATATTTAATGATTCCCGAGGATATGTGTTATTTGATGTACTGCTGGCTTTATTCCTTTTTTCCTTAGGGTTTGCTGTGCTCTTTGGTTTGACAGAGAGTGCCGTTTACGAATCGCGGCAAGCCGCAACCCTTATGGAGGGAGCAAATCTTGCTCAGAAGAAGCTGGACCAACTGGCGGTCCACGCTTGGCATGAAAATTTTGCTCAGCAGGCTTGCCTGCCCGGTGGAACGGTGGAAGGAAACGAAGGTAGATTCCGTTGGCGGATAGTATCGAACTGGGATGATAGCCCACAACTTTTGAGAGTCCGTGTGGAGGTGGAATGGACTGAACGAGGAAATCCTGTCTGGTACAAACTGGAGAGTCTCTATGCTGTTGAGTAGAGATAAGTTTTATTCAGAATGTGGTCTCACGCTCTTGGAAGTTTTATTTGCCTTATTAATCTCCGCTATTTTCCTGATGACTGCGATGCGTTTATTAACGGATCAGTGGAGGGGGGCGCGTGCCTTAAAAGATCATTTGGAAGCGCACTATGCGGTTATGACAGCCGGGAAAACCGTCTCTGATGTGATTCGGATGGCGAAGACCGTGGAGTGGGTTAAAGATTCGGCAACCTTAAGGGTCTTGCCGATGCCGGATGAAACGAATCCCATACCTACCCTCGACTCCTATTTCATTGAGGACTTAGATCGGGATGGAATTAAAGATCTTTATTGGAAACACGCGGGAGTTTCTCAACCGATAGCAAGTTATTTAACAAGTTGGGAATGTGTGGAGGTGGAACCGGGGTTGTGGGGCATTTTATTGGAAGTGAGTGTCGATGGACAAAGTTTGACGTGGCATGGGGGAGCGCGGAGACGGACTTATTCTCCGGTATCTTTATTAAGCACAGAGCAAAGGGCTATGCCAGTCTTCTTATCCTCCTTTTATTGATGATTTTATCAGGCTTGGGGATGGAGGGGTATCTGAAAGCCAATGCGGAGAACCGCATGGTGAAACGGGTTACCCAAAGCCTACAGGCCCTTTACGTGGCTGAAGGGGGAATTGAGTGGGCAAAAGCCCATCTGCTGGTTAACTCCGAACTGCGGCAGGGGAGCTTAGCTTTTGTTACAGGACGGGTTGATATCGTGATTGAGTTGAGTGGAGGGGGGTTCAAAGTGACTGCTGAGGGACATTCGGGCCTGGCCGTTCGAAAAGTTGAGGAAATTATTCAGTTAGAGACCGGAAAGTGGGTTTTGAAGGGCTATCAGGAGCTACATAGATAGCCATGAAGAGACAGCCTGAATTGGGACAGTTTTTACTGGCAAATGGCTATATTGACGATCGGGCATTGACGGCGGGATTGGAAGGTACGCTGGAAAATGGAGAGTCGATTGGTGAGGTTCTGGTGCGAAGGGGTGTCTTGCCGAAGGCGAAGTTAGAGGAGGGGGTTCGCAGATATCTGGGTATCCCGGAAATTTCTCTGACCCAAGTCATTATTGACCCGGGAGTTGCAGGGCTAATCCCCGAAGAAATGGCTCTTCGCTATACTCTGATTCCGTTTGAACAGTATTTCGGGATTTTAAGAGTCGCCATGTTAGAGCCTACCAATGAACGTGCCCTTCGGGATGTTCGGATGTACACCGGGTTAGAGGTTGAGCCGGTCTTTGCCAAGCAAGAGGAAATCCAAGCTGCCATTCGGCAGTGTTTAACGGTGGAGCAATCGGTTGCTCGACTTGCTCATTTCGCAGACAGAACCTTTGAGATCCAGGCTGCTTGGCTGAGCAATTTCACCGAAGTCGATTCTCAGGAAGAAGATGCGCCTACGCTCAAATTGGTCTACTCGATGCTGCAGGAGGCGGTTGTGCAAGGGGTAAGTGATATTCATTGGGAGCCTCGCAAAAATGATTTTGTGGTGCGCTTTCGAATAGACGGTAAACTCATTAAAAAGCATGTCCTTTCCTTGCGGGCTGCTCGAAGTATTGTCTCTTGTCTAAAAGTCATGGCGCAAATGGATGTTGCTGAGCGCCGAATTCCTCAAGATGGCCGAATGACGTATAGTGTCGGGCTTCGCCAGGTAGACATTCGGATGTCCTCAATGCCTATTGTTTATGGAGAAAAAATTGTGGTGCGTATTTTAGACCCGGAATTGGCGCAGCGTCCGCTCAATGCTTTAGGAATGCGTTCCGAGGTTGAAACGGGGGTACATGTCTTATTAAAACGTACGAACGGTTTAATCTTGGTTGTCGGACCAACGGGAAGCGGTAAAACCACGACCCTTTATGCCTTGCTCAGAGAACTAAATGCCGAAGAGCAAAACATCATCTCCATTGAAGAGCCTGTGGAATACCAACTTCCGGGGGTAAACCAGGTTCAAGTCAATCTTCCGGCCGGACTTAGTTTTGCCGTCGGCCTGCGGCATATCTTGCGTCAAGATCCAGACGTGATCATGATCGGTGAAATTCGTGATGAAGAAACAGCCAGAATTGCTGTCACCGCTTCGCTCACAGGGCATTTGGTTTTGTCAACGCTCCATACCAATACAGCCGCCGAAGCATTGACTCGACTAATGGATATGGGGATCGAACCGTATCTCCTGGCATCGGCAGTCAGTGGGGTTTTATCCCAACGCTTGGTTCGCCGGTTGTGTGAACATTGTAAGATGACCTATCCGGTATCTGCGGCAGAGAAAAGAACTCTTCGCTTACCAGCAGCTATTACCCTTCTTTATCGTTCCACTGGATGCTCAGAATGTCTGGAAACTGGGTTTCGGGGCAGGATTGGGATTCATGAGTTTTTAATATATAATCAAGAGATCAAGGCACTGGTACTTTCTCGCCATAATTCTCGGGACATTGAGCAACAGGCGATGGTTTCGGGAATGCTGACAATTTTGGATGATGGGCTGTTGAAGGTGGTCCAGGGGCTTACGACTGTGGAGGAAGTACTGCATGCTGTTTCGGGAATTGAAGGGTAAGAGGAGCGAAGAGCGATGATTTCACTTGAAAAACTATTGCAAGTAGCAGGAGAACGGAAGGCTTCGGATATCCATTTGACAGTGGAGAGTCCGCCGGTTTTACGGATTGATGGTTCCCTGGTTCAGATTAAAACGGAAAAACTTTCTCAGACTGATTTAGAAACCTATGCCCATTCGCTGATGAATGAACAACAGGCCAAACGATTTGCTGAATATGGCGAACAAGATCTATCCTATAGTTTGCCGGGAGTCGGACGATATCGAGTTAATGCCTTTCGACAGCGGGGGTCTATAGGAGTGGTGATACGTTTGATTCCCTTTGTCATTCCCAGCCCGGAAAGTTTGGGACTGCCACCGGTGAGTATTGAGTTGGCGAAGTCCCATAAAGGGTTGGTGTTGGTGACCGGCCCCACGGGAAGCGGCAAATCGACCACCCTGGCAGCGCTAGTGGATTATATTAATCGTACAAGGGCTTGCCATATTGTAACGATTGAAGACCCGATTGAATATTTACATCGGCATAAATTAAGCTTAGTGAATCAACGGGAAGTCGGAAACGACACTATATCATTTGCCAATGCCTTGCGGGCTGTATTGCGGCAAGATCCGGATGTCATTTTAGTGGGGGAGATGCGAGATTTAGAAACCATCGCTACTGCTGTGACAGCCGCAGAAACCGGGCACTTAGTTTTCAGTACGCTACATACGAATGATGCGACCCAATCGGTGGATCGGATGATCGATGTTTTTCCAACCCATCAACAGCAGCAAATCCGCGTGCAGCTGGCTGCTGTTTTGCAAGGTATAATGTCTCAACAATTGTTTGCTAGGGCGGATCATAAAGGGCGTGTGGCGGCGATTGAGGTTATGTTGGCAACACCGGCGGTTCGGAGTCTGATTCGAGAGGGAAAAACCCATCAACTGCCTACTATTATCCAGACAAATGCTAAACTGGGAATGCTGACCATGGATAAAGCCATTATGGAGTTGGTTCAAAAGGGCCTTATTTCCTATGAGGTTGCCCAAGAAAAGTTACAGAGTCCCGATAGCTTTAAAAGATGAGCCGGCAGCGTTATGTATGGAAAGCGGTCGACGAGCAGGGAATAATTCAGCGCGGCGTCTGGGAAGGGGACCAAATTTCAGAGGTTCAAACCCGTTTAAGGAATGAAGGGTATTTTCCGGTGGCGATCCGAACAAGCAGAACTTGGCAAAGCCTATTTTTACCGTCCAGGAGCAATTTCCAGGAGAGTTATTTTGCCCGCCGCTTGTCGATCTTGTTGGAAGCAGGAATTCCTCTCCTGCAAGCTTTGGAGATTATGACCGTTCAGGAAGAAAAATCTACATTCCGCCTGGAACAATGGCAGAGTATTAAGAAACGAGTGGCCGAAGGCAGTGACTTATCGGAGGCCATGTCTCTCCTGAATCCAGCCCCTAACTCCTTCGTCCTCTCTATGGTCAAAGCAGGAGAATATACCGGAACGCTGGGAAAAACCCTCAGCGAAGTGGCTGATGAGTCCGATCAGGAATACATCTATCAGCAAAAACTAAGGGCTGCTCTTGCTTATCCAATGCTCTTGCTTTTGGCTGTGGTCATCGTACTTTGCGTACTTTCGGTTTGGGTACTCCCCATGTACGAAAAGCTCTTTATGGGTATAGGCGCCGAATTACCTTTGTTGACCAGAGTCATTTTTGCCTGCGGTCGCCAACTCCCTATGGCTTTGTGGAGTGGATTGGGGTTAATTACCAGCAGCCTGCTGGTTCTGAGGCTCACCGGCCCGGAGCTTTGGAAAATGCGCTTGGAACGCTTGCTGGAACGCCTTCCCCTGGTGGGGAAGGTCTATCTCCTCCGTGATTTGGTTCAATTCAGTCGGATTTTGGAACGCTTGTTAGCTGCTGGGATTCCCTTGCTGGAAGCGCTGCGTTTAATGGCAGGCACATTGCGTAGCCCCGAGATACTGGAGTTAACGAACCAGCTCGTGTTGGGTGTTCGGCAGGGAAAACGCATGGCCCCTTTACTGCGCAGCAGCAAGGTTTTTCCCAAGGAGGGGGCGGAAATGATTGCGGTCGCTGAGGAAGCAGGACAACTGGATCGAATGCTCCACTATATCACCCAAATGTTTCGCCGTGAGCTGGAGGATCAGCTTGATCGTTTAACGCGTATGCTGGAACCGGCACTTATTCTCATTTTAGCGGGATTAATCGGTCTGGTTGCCGGAGGAGTTATGCTTCCGATTTTCGATATCAGCTCACATCTGGAGTAACAGAAGTCGGAAGTCCGAGGAGAGCAGTTGAAGTAAGGGCCGCTATGGCTATGAAGGAGGAGCGTTGATGAATTATGTCAGGCGTGAGAACGGGTTTACCCTAATTGAGGTGCTGGCCGTGGTCATCATTGTTGCTGTCTTGGCTGCTATAGCGATCCCTAAATTGGTGTCAAGTACCGTAAATGCACGTCGACAGGCGGATGTAGCGACGGCACACGAGCTTAAAGCGGCCTTGGATCGCTATCAACTTGATTATGGAGTGTATCCTAAAACTGCAGAATTGACGGTGGTTAATGGAGCCGTGGTAAGTGCGAATCTCATTCCCAAATATATCAATAAATTAGACAAATCAACGACACAGCAACTTGTTCCTGATGCTAACAAGGGGTTTGGACTTGGTGCGCTTGTAGTTAATCCTACGGATCCCACGCAATTTAGCATTCCGAATTCCGCAACGGTTGCTAATCCGATAATGATTTACCTGTCCGGCAACGGCTTGGCGGCTGAAGTCCGAGCGTATGATGAAGGTTTAGATGATGTCCTATGGTCATCGGCCAATTAGCATGAAGTGATTCGGACGAATCAACCTCAACATAGGCGCAGAGATCATCAGAAAAGAGGACATGTCATTGGATTTAATAAGTATAACAATCGGGCTGTTGGGACTTCTGATTGGCAGTTTTCTGAACGTAGTCATTTTTCGTGTGCCACGCGGCGAATCCATTGTTACTCCCGGTTCCCACTGCCCGGCTTGTGGACATGTCTTGCGGGCTTGGGAACTTATCCCGGTTATCAGCTTTCTGATCCAGAAAGGGCAGTGCCGCAATTGTCAGGCGCCTATTTCTTGGCGTTATCCCATTGTAGAACTTCTTACGGGAACCCTCTTTTTAATTACGGCAACGTTAAGTTTAAGAATAGAGACCCACCCGGCTCGACTATTCTTAAACCTGGTTTTTGTGGCTGTGCTCGTGGCTTTATCTTTCATCGATTTGGATACATTCCGTTTGCCGGATGTGCTGACCCTTCCGCTGTTGGGAGTTGGCATACTTGGAGCTTTTCTCATACCGGGAACCCCAAGCGGCTGGGAGAGTGTGCTCAGTGCCTTGGGCGCAGGGGGAGTATTCTGGGTTATTGCCTGGGTCTATCCGCAGGGAATGGGACTTGGGGATGTAAAACTGGTTGCTGCCATGGGTGCTTTCTTAGGCTTTCCTTCTATCTTTCTTGCCGTTTTTCTGGGGAGTTTTGGGGGAGCATTCCTGGGAATCTTGCTTATTTTGGTAGGCCGAAAGCGCTTTCGGCAGCAGATCCCTTTTGGGCCCTATCTGGCGCTGGGAGCAATTTTAACGTTATTTTGGGGAACACAAATTTTAGACTGGTATTGGACGTGGGTTTGACGCGAGGCGCGAGGCGCGAGGCGCGAGGCGCGAGGCGCGAGGCACGAAGTGCGAAGTACGATGTACGATATTGAACTGCGAACTATGAAGCACGAATTCGAGCCTCGCGCATCGAGCTTCGTGCCTCGCCAAAGGGGTGGTTTTCTATGGGAAAAAGCTTAGTGGTTTTTGAATTGACGGATGGGGAGATTAGGGCCTTTTGGTTTTCAGTCCATTTTTTAAGGAAACAAGGTCACAGTTCTAATGTCGTCAAGTTCGACCGCATTCCAATCCCGACCGGAGTTATCGAGCAAGGGAATGTACGGAACGAAAATGTTTTAAGCGATATTTTAGCAACTTATGGAGCACAGCACTCCAGTGAATGCCGGAGGGCGTATTTAGCAATTCCATTGCAACAAGGGTTTATTCGTTTATATACCTTGCCCTGGATTCCTAAGCGGGATAGGAAAACGGCAATCTCATTATTGGTCGATGAGGAAATCTCCATTGCCAGGTCGGATTTACTCTATGATTTTCTGGTGTTATCTGAAGAAAAGCACAAAGTCCTCCAAATTTTACTGGGTTCAACACGACAAAGTTTAATTAATCAGTATGTTATGATCTTTGGACAAGCGGGATTTAAGGTCGTCGGTGTAGATTTTGCCTTTTCAATCTTAGGACAATCTTTAGGTTTTGAACCAAATGAAGATGTGCTTTACCTTCAGGGCGAATTCGGCTCATGTCAAATAGTTTTGTTTCGGGGAGCGGTCCCGGAAAGTGTTCGTTGTTTGTACCCTATACGGCGACCCGCCCAGCTTCCTTTAACTGGAATGGATGAGGAGGGTGAGAACGGGCGAGCAGAAGAGTGGGGCAACGAGCTTCGGCGGTTTCTCTTGTATTACAGAACACAGCATCCTGATCTCAATCTACAACGCTTGGTTTGGAGTGGGGACTCTGAGGCAGAGTTCCTGGCCCGTGGATTACTGATGTCAGGCTATTTCTCAGCGACAGAACAAGCTGAGTTAAGGGATGTTCCCGTTTCCTGGCAGAAGGTCCTTGAGAGAAATAAGGGACGGGGCGAGGTGGCGATAGGGTATGGAATAAGGATTTTGGCTCGTCGTCCAGAGCTCAATCTTTGGCGCCGGCCGAACTTGGTCCTGACGGTTCAAAGACGGTACCGAGGGATGGCGTTGTTCCTTGGCGCTCTTTTTCTGATCGGAACGATGATTTGGTTTTTAATTTATCACAGGGTGTTGTCTTTACAACAAGAGGTTGAACAGCTTTCGCGCCAAGGTGCTAGGCTTGCGGTCCGTAACAAACATCAGGAGGAACTCGAAACGGCCTGGAATCAAGTCACAAGTCACTCGGAGGGAATTGGGGAAAGTCTGGCTCAAATTCAAGCTATGCCAGCTTTGCCGGAGGCAGAGTTAAAGATTGAGCAGGTGGTTTACAAGCAAGGCAGTATGTCTCTACGGGGAAGCGCCAAGGATGCTAGGAGTGTTCAAGCCCTGATCCGTACCCTGCGGACCAAAGGCTGGGAGCAACTTGCTTTGTCCAGTTATAAACTGACAGCCCTGCCCAACGTGGAGTTTTCTTTAAGTGCTCTGCGTGAACGAGGTGGAATGGAACTGGTCAACCCGACAGAGGACCTACCTGAGAAAATGTTGACGAACGTGGGTCCAGCTTGGGGTGGGGGTGGGTAAATATGGCTTATTCCCCAAACGAGATCAATCTTCAACGCTGCGCAAACCCTTCTTCCAGTCCTCTAATTCAACGTTTTTCACTGCGTAGTATGAGAGGGATTGCCGCGGGGCTTTTGCTCTGCTCTGTTTTGGGATTTCTGTTGCTTTGGCGACCGACCTATCTTCAATTGCGGTCCTTAGAGAAGGAGAAAACCTATTGGCAACAGGTGTTGAGGACAGGGGCTACGAACACCAACCCGGACATCAGAACGTTGAATATTCCCACAATGGACCAGTTGCCGGACATTATAGAGCAGTGTCGTGGTGTATTCGCTAAAGAGCAAGTGGACGTAGCCGGCTTAAATGTTGAACGGTTTGGTGAGCGGCGCGAAACCGGCCATGGAACAAGTCTGGATTACAGTTTAGTTCGCTTACATTTACGTGGAAGCTGGGAGAGAATTGTCAGCTCACTCCAAGCCCTTGAGGGGACACAAGCGGGTAACATTCATCTTCAGGAAGTAGTTTTAGACGCCGAAGGCGGTGAAACACTTCTCCGGATTTATTTCGGCACGGGGGAGTAATTTTCAGGGGACGTTCAGTTCAAGGTCCCTACCCAGTCAAGGGGATGAAAGTAGGCTGTAAATAGGGAATAGCAAGCTTTATAGGTAATGGTTGGAACGAGACATTCCCTCTCTTTCATAGGTTAAGGAGAGGAGGGGATGGATAGTGGGTAAAGAATACAGCATTCAACCTGGGGATAATTTCCATGATTTGGCACTGCGCTGGGGAGGGACCTGTGATGATTTCTTGTTGGTCAATCCGAGTGTTGATCCACTGAAACTTCAAATCGGACAAAAAATTGTTCTCCCGGAATTCAAAGGATTACACAAAGGGCAAGAACTCTATGCAGATCTCAGTATGGAGCACGGACAAGAATTTGTTGGGGAGTATCTTGATGACGTCCAAATGGAGGTCGAAGGAGTTCGTCTTCGGCTGCGACGCCTTGGCGAGCCCAAAATTCCTCACGAAATTCACTTTATTCTCCCACGTACCGAGATCCGTAAAATTCAACCGGCAGGGGATGGTGGGCCGTCAGAAGTGCAAATTATGCTCAGCAATTTGGATGTTGTGCTCTCTCCGCGTCTGATGAGCGGTAAAGGAGATACTGCGGAGCAGGCTAAACCGGTGGGGCAACCTCAAGCTCAGCCCCAGCCCCAAGCCCAAACGCAGGCCCAAGTGCCGCAAGTGGCTCAACAGCAGCAGTTTCAGGCCCAACATGCCCCGCAAGCTCAAGGGCAACAACCGCAATTCAGCGCATCTCCTCAATTTGGTCAGGGAGCGCAACCAGATCAGTCTTTGGGGTTTGTTCAGGTACCGGAACAACCACGCTGGCGTATGACGTTTCCCTTTAAAAAGCGATGAGCAGAGAACTTCGATTGCGCCTCGGTCCACCCTGTAGGGGCAATTCCTGAATTGCCCCTACAATAGTTCCCATAGTTAAGTATTGTTTAAGTTGGCTTATTGGTGAAAATACTATGCTACAGTGGGAATTTGTGATAAAATTTTGGGTATGTGATGAGGAAGTGATAAATTGGCAAGTATATGGGTTTTTCATGGCCCTAATTTGAATTTATTAGGACTGCGTGAGCCGGAACATTACGGGTCGCGCACCCTGGCAGAGATTAATCAGGAAGTGTTAGCTGTCGCTAATCAGGTGGGAATAACCGCGGAATGTCGGCAAACGAATCACGAGGGAGATCTCTTGGACTGGATTCAAGCCTTAACGCCGGCTGACTTTTTAATTCTTAATCCCGGGGCTTGGACGCATACAAGTTATGCGATTCGGGATGCCATTCGTGCGGTAAGGGTTCCGACGATTGAAGTTCATCTTTCGAATATTCACGCGCGGGAAGCCTTTAGGACCAATTCGCTGATTGCTCCGGTCTGTATCGGACAAGTTTCAGGCCTGGGTGCTGAGGGTTATGTTCTAGCGATGCGCTATGCCCTCGACTACCAAGGTCGTCGAGAAAAGGCCTGATGTGTTATGTTCAAACCACAAACAACGTACAATGAAAAGAGGATTTTTGGCATGGGTCGGTTAGAGCGGATGCGCCAACAGATGAACAAAGAAAAAATCGATGCCTATGTGGTTCGCCGTCCCGAGAATGGACGGTATCTTAGCGGGTTTTCCGGTGGGGAAGCAACCCTGTATATTACCTTAGAAGAGGCTTTTCTGCTGACGGATTTTCGGTACATAGAACAGGCCAAGGCCCAGGCCCCTGAGTTTAAAATTATAAAGACAGGACAGGACCATTTTGCGTTTTTGGAAGAAATTGGGCTCAAGGCCCAGCGCGTTGGTTTTGAAGGAGACTTTGTCACCTATGCTGACTTTGGACAGCTGCAAGCTGCCTTCCGACAAGCAGAGATGCTGTCTTTACCAAACCTGGTTACTTATTTGCGCTCTGTAAAAGATAAGTCGGAGATCGAGTTGATTCGGCAAGCGGTTCGCATTGCGGATGACGCTTTTGCTGAAATATTAAAGACCATCGAAATTGGGCAGACGGAAGCTGAGATTGGTCTGAACTTGGAAATCTCTATGCGGCGGGCCGGTGCCAGTGGCGGTTCTTTTGAATTTATTGTAGCTTCCGGTGTTCGTACGGCAATGCCTCACGGAGTAGCCAGTTCGAAGCAGATTCGATTGGGTGAGTTTCTGACCATGGATTTCGGAGCAATCTATCAGGGTTACTGTTCCGACATCACCCGCACTGTGTTTTTGGGCAATCCTGGGGAAAAGCACGCAGAGGTTTATGAAACTGTCTTGGCGGCCCAAAGGGCAGGGATTAAAGCAGTTGCACCCGGGCGGGTCGGAAAAGAAGTGGATGCCGTAGCTCGTAAACTGATTGAAGAAGAGGGCTATGGGGATTATTTCGGACATGGTTTGGGACACTCCGTGGGACTGGCCATCCATGAAGGGCCAAACCTAAGTATTCGAGAAGAGCGAGTGCTTGAACCCGGCATGGTCATTACCGTTGAACCGGGTATTTATATTCCGGAGTGGGGTGGCGTTCGGATTGAAGATATTGTTTTAGTGACTGAAAATGGGTGCGAAGTATTGACACAGGCCCCAAAAGAACTCATTATCTTAGAGTAAAGTTTGTGGGCTTTCTAAGTATTTCTTTTTAGAAAGGGACAAACTAACTATACAAGAATTATTAGGAGGAAAAAGACATTTATGATTTCATCAAATGATTTTAAGACAGGTCTAACCATTCAGTTAGATGGGGATGTATTTTCGGTGGTTGAGTTCCAACATGTTAAACCGGGTAAAGGCGCAGCCTTTGTTCGTACTAAACTGAAAAATGTTAAAACGGGTGGCGTCGTAGAGCGAAGGTTTAATGCCGGAGAAAAAGTGCCGAAGGCCCACGTTGAACGGCGTGATATGGATTATCTCTATAAAGACGGCGAACATTTTGTGGTTATGGACAAGGAAACTTATGAGCAAACTTCTCTGACGGGAGAGCAAATCGGAGACGGTGTCAAATGGCTGAAGGAAAACATGACCTTAGGGGTACTATTCTATGACGTAGAGGTTATCGGAGTTGATGTGCCCAATTCGGTTCAGCTTATCGTAACCGCTACTGAACCGGGAGTCAAAGGGGATACAGCGACCGGCGGTACAAAACCCGCGACTTTAGAAACGGGTGCAGTGGTTCAAGTTCCATTTTTTGTTAATGAAGGGGATGTGCTCATCATTGATACCCGGACAGGAAGTTATGTTCAACGGGCTTAACTAAAGAAGCCGAGGTCGGAGTCCGGGGAAGTGGATAAACTTAACGACATGATATCACCTCTTATGGGGCAAACTTAGTTTAGTTGCTACCATTAGGAGGTGATTTTTTATGCTATATTCAAAAACGTCAAAGCTCAGCGTAATTCCTCTCGGAGGAACCGGAGAAATCGGAAAGAACTTACTTGTTTTCGAATATGCGGATTCTATTGTAGTTATTGATGGGGGTGTCAAGTTCCCGGATGATGAGCTCTTGGGCATTGATTTAGTGATTCCGGATATCACTTATTTGGAGAAAAACCGAGATCGTCTTAAAGGAATCTTTATTACACATGGGCACGAAGACCATATCGGCGGGCTTCCTTTTATTTTGCCGAAGTTAAATGTTCCGATTTATGGTACAAAATTGACGTTGGGGCTGGTACAAGTTAAGCTTCAGGAACGAACCCCTTATCCTGAATCCCTAATACATATTATAGAACCGGGCGAACGTATTCAGGCCGGAGCTTTTGAAGTTGAAGCGTTTCGGGTAACTCACAGTATTCCGGATTCCGTGGGGTATTCTTTACTTACTCCGGTAGGTCGAGTTGTCTATACCGGGGATTTCAAGGTGGACTATACGCCGATCGACGGTCAAAACATGGATCTCGGAAAACTTGCGGCCTGGGGGGAGGAAGGGATCTTGGCCCTGCTTTGTGACTCGACCAATGCTGAGCGTCCGGGTGTTACGATGTCAGAAAAGGTTGTTGGGAAAACCTTGCGGGAGTGGTTTGAGCGGGCCGAAGGAAAAATTATCATGGCCTCCTTCGCCTCGAACGTCCATCGGATTCAACAAGCGATCGATGCGGCGGCGGATATCGGGCGCAAGGTGTGTGTTGTAGGAAGAAGCATGGAAAACGTGGTTCGTACGGCAACTGAGTTGGGATATTTGAAGCTGCCCGGTGAGGAGATCCTTATTGACAGCTCTGAGGTTGGAAATACGCCTCCTCACCAGTTGCTGGTTCTAACCACGGGGAGTCAGGGCGAGCCCTTAGCTGCGTTGACAAGGATGGCCACGAGCAGTCATCGACAAATTAATGTGCTTGCCGGAGATATGGTAATTATTGCGGCAACACCAATACCCGGAAACGAGAAACTGGTGGGCAAGACGATTAATCATCTTTACCAGATCGGGGCGGAAGTTGTCACTAAAGAAATGGGACAGGTTCACGTGTCCGGACACGCTAACCAAGAAGAACTCAAGCTCGTGATTCGTCTTGCTCGTCCGCGGTTTCTCATCCCTCATCACGGCGAAATTCGACATCAGGCTGCTTTACGCAGGATCGGTCATACGCTAGGCTATGCGGATCGGGATATTGCCTTAACTCAGTTGGGTTCTCGCGTCGAGCTTTCGTCGGAGCGGATGGAGTTCGGAGAGCGTGTGGAAGCAGGAAGCGTTTATATTGACGGACTTGGTGTTGGCGATGTGGGACAGATTGTCCTGCGTGATCGTCAACAATTGGCTCAAGATGGTGTGGTCGTGGTTATTGCTGCACTTTCGAAGGGAAAGCCCTATAAGCTTATATCCGGACCGGATATTATCTCGCGAGGGTTTACATTTATGAAAGAGGCGGGAGAACTGGTGGATGGAGCTAAGAAAGTAGTGGGTAATACTTTGGAATTTCAACTGAAGCGAGAGCAAATCGAATGGGGTGCCCTGAAATCTGTTCTTCGTGAAAGCCTCAGCAACTATTTGTGGGAAAAAACCCGGCGAAGGCCGATGATCTTGCCAGTGCTGCTGCAATCTTAGGGCAAATGTAAAGACTTTAGCTTTTAGGGACTTGAGCGCTGCGGACGTTGAGAGGCGACCGCGGCATTTTTATTTTACTACAAACAACGACGCAATATTGATAAATTCATCTTTATATGCTAAAAACTTCTCAACATATAAAGGAATATCAAGATTGTTGGAGAATACATCCTGCAGGAAAGGAGTCCGTGCGAAATGGAGTTTAATCATAAATGGAACTTATGGCGGGTCACTCCACTGAGAATGACCATTCTTTACGTACTGAGCGGGGGATTGTGGATTCTCTTTTCAGATAGCTTATTGGGCTTAAGCGTGACGGATCATGGATTGCTTATCCGGTTATCTACGGTTAAAGGTTGGCTTTACATAACTGTGACGGCAGCTCTGTTTTATTTCCTTTTTCACTTAGGGTGTAATACCCTTCAGCAAGCAGAGAAAGCTCTTCAGAAAGAGCGGGAACAATTGGTGCGGTATCGTCTTTTGGCTGAGGATTCAATGGAGATCATTGTATTTATTCGTCCGAACGGACAAATTATCGATGCTAATGAAGCCGCTGTGAAGCGTTATGGTTATACTTACGAGGAATTAGTTCATCGGTCAATTCAGAATCTTTGCTTAGCAGGGGATCAGCTTGAAGTGGAGGATTTACTCCAAAAGGCACTGGGAGGAGTCCAAGTTGAGTGCCTGCACCTTTGCAAGGATGGGAGTGTTTTTCCGGTCGAATTCAGTGCCAAGGGGACAATCTATAATGATGACCAAATTATTGTCAGCATCATTCGCGATATTACAGAAAGGAAAAACACAGAGGCGTGGGTTTGGCTGGAGAAGGAGCGGGCCCAAGTCACGCTGGATTCTATCGGGGATGCAGTGATTACCACTGATGTGCATGGGAACGTGGAGTACCTCAACCCCATCGCCGAGGAGCTAACCGGGTGGACAAATACGGAAGCGGTTGGACTAGCCTTGGAAAAGGTCTTTCGGATTGTCAGTGAAGGAACTAGTGAAACGCTTGAAAGTCCGATTGTCAGGTGTCTGCAGGAGGGCTGTATTGTGGGTTTGCCGGATCATACTGTCTTAATCAACCGAAAAGGGCAGGCCATCGCCATTGAGGACTCAGCCGCTCCCATTCGTGACCGAAACAGAGCAGTGATCGGAGGAGTTCTGGTTTTTCATAATGTCAGTGATAAGCGAAACCTTATTAAAGAACTGGAGCATCAAGCTCACCATGATGCCCTCACTGGGCTTCCAAATCGTCTCCTTTTCAATGAACATTTGGCTCAAGCCTTAGCACAGGCCAAGCGCAAGCAGGGTAGACTTGCCGTCTTGTTCTTGGATTTGGATCGCTTCAAACTCATTAATGATACGATGGGGCACAACCTTGGTGACCTGTTGCTTAAGATCGTTGCGGAGCGTATCCGGGAAACTTTGCGCGAAGGAGATACGCTGGCGAGACAGGGTTGGGATGAATTTTTGATTCTCCTTCCGGAGATTTGCCATGAACAAGAGGCCGTCACGGTATCCCAACGAATTCTGGGGGTCTTTGCCCAACCTTTAAGCCTTGATGGTAATGAGGTTTACATGAGTACGAGCATCGGGATTAGTCTTTATCCCACCGATGGCAGCGATTTGGAGACTTTAGTGAAACAGGCGGATACAGCGATGTACTATGCCAAGGAACAGGGGCGCAACAATTATCAGTTCTTTATGGCAGGGCTTAATATTAAGGCCAATGATCGGCTTTCAATCGAAAACAGTCTGCGTAAGGGTTTGGAACGGGGTGAGTTTGTCCTTCATTATCAGCCTCAGGTTGATTTGGAAAGCGGGTTTATCGTAGGCATGGAGGCTCTGATTCGCTGGAACGCAGCTGGGCGGGGAATCGTTTCCCCAGCGGCCTTTATTCCCATTGCGGAGGAAACCGGCTTGATTGTCCCAATCGGAGAATGGGTATTGCGGACCGCCTGTGCCCAAAATAGGGCTTGGCAAGAACAGGGATATCCGCTGATGCGTATGGCAGTTAATATCTCAGCTCGGCAATTTAGAGAACCGAATTTTATCAAACTGGTGGCGGGAATATTGCAGGAGATTGGCATGGATCCGAAGTGGCTGGAGCTTGAAATTACAGAAAGCATTGCGATGGAAAATGGCGAAGCTTCGGTTGCCATGTTGAATACTTTTAAAGAGTTGGGTATTCGAATCTCCATCGATGACTTTGGAACCGGATTTTCTTCGCTTAATTATTTGCGGCGTATGCCGATTGATACCTTGAAAATAGATCAGTCCTTTATTCGGGATATCAGCACCGGTGAAAATGGGGCGGAGGTTGTAACGGCTATTATCCAGCTTGCGAAAAACCTTCGTTTGAAGGTGATTGCTGAAGGCGTGGAGACGAATTCTCAATGGTCTTTTCTCAAGAACAAGCAGTGTAATGAAATGCAGGGGTTTCTCTTTAGCAAGGCGGTTACTTCTGAAGAAATGGAGAAGTTGTTTGGTCAGCCAATAAATGAATAGGAATGAAACTATAATAATAAACTTGATTATTAGGTTGTAGACAGTCAAATGTATGATATATTTAAACCGAGAATGGAGGATATAGCCAGATCGAGAAAAGTAAGGAAAATGCCCCTTTTATTCCCTGATGGTTCCGCATTTGCGGCATGGGGGTCTGCCCTGAAAGAAGAATCCATTTTATAGTTGAGAAGCAATCAATGAGTCATTTAAATAATGCCAAGCGGTAAAGAAGCTCAGGAAAAAACCTTTTCCTGAGCTTTTGTTTCTAAATAGGTTTATTGGCCTCATTAACTATCACAGAACTCCCAGTAATCTTACTACAGCGGTAAGCAACATGGAAACAGCGTACACCGACGCTGTCGGAAAAACGGCCAAGTATACTGAACTTCCCAAGTGTTGCCCTTCCGATTCTATCTTCGTAAGCTTCGTTAATCAGCCAGACGCCGTTTTACGCAGATCCGTTGGTGTTAGATAATGCAAAGAACCGTCCCTATTTGCGTCCAAGCCAGAGGAAGTTTCTCTGCTTAGAGAGCACTTTTAGTGGAATTGCGTCAATGAGTGCAGTTGATAAGGCGTTAAGAAACGCAACGGTTCACTTGCAAAAAGCCCAGAGGTTTTGCGTTTTAGCCTTATCGACAAACGAATAGCAATGGAACGGGTGCGAACACGATAGTCTCCAGTGGTGAGTATCGCCGAAGCCGTTAATCTCCAAAGTATACCTACCGGCGTAGGATGCAGAGAAACTTCCTCCTCTAACTTTTTGCAGATTAATCATGTCTAAAATTAAAAACTAAGACATACCTTCTATCAAGGGGGGACAATGACGTGTCGCTACATTACACGCTATCTGTCGTTCAGGCTCCTAAACTAAGCCCGAACTTACCTAAGCCCACGACCTCTCCAACGATGGGGAACTTTTGCGGACCGGATCAGAATGTGACCTTGTGGGCGGATATGGCCAGATGGTTTGGTGAGGATGTCCGTTCGATTTTAGACAATATCAAGGCAGTCACCTTGCACGAGGTTGAGGAACTACGTTTGCGAGTGGGTCAGCCGCTCTTGATTCGGACGTCAGACAAGGATCTCTTTTTAAACAGAGAAGGGGGAGTAACGAGCCCGAACAGAGCTTATTTCGTCAAGCGGGAAGATCTGGCCTGTGCCTTAGAACGGATGACTCATAGTTCGGTTTATGCGGCGGAAGAAGATCTCAGACAAGGTTTTTTGACTCTTCCCGGAGGAAATCGAGTCGGGGTGACGGGAGAGGCAGTCTTACAACACGGTCAAATCCAAACAATGAAGCATATTTCTTCTTTAAATCTGCGGATTGCGCGGGATATTTGGGGACGGGGCTTAAAGATCTTACCTTTGCTCTTGGGGGCTGACGGAACGTTTGGTCACACGCTTTTGATTTCACCGCCACGGGCCGGAAAAACAACTCTGCTCAGGGATCTTATTCGTCTAATCAGTAATGGGGTTCCCCAATTAGGGTTAAGCGGTCTGACCGTTGGTGTCGTGGATGAACGTGGAGAACTTGCCGGGATGTGGCAAGGGGTACCGACCTACAATCTGGGATATCGCACGGACGTTTTGGATGGTTGTCCAAAAGCCAGGGGGATGAGCATGCTGGTTCGCTCAATGGCCCCTCAGGTTCTGGCAATGGATGAGCTCGGTCATGATGACGACGTTACCGCTTTGAAGGATGCTCTGCGTACTGGGGTGCGGATTCTTAGTACAGCCCACGCGAGTTCTTTAGAGGAAGCGCGAAGCAGACCGACAATAGCTCATTTGTTAGAGCAAGGAGTATTCGAGCGGCTGGTCGT
>Ga0326727_10007760_pt1 | contig 27944 bp, 18 predicted proteins | sample MB2enrmetagenome_FD_207643 | JGI IMG/M metagenome (GOLD analysis project Ga0326727, IMG submission 207643) | Lab enriched peat soil microbial communities from McLean, Ithaca, NY, United States - MB29MY | ecosystem: Environmental > Terrestrial > Soil > Wetlands > Peat | place: USA: New York...
GCCACCGAGTTTGCCGCCCTTGCTACTGTGCAAATAGCTGCGTTGAGCACTACCCAGATCGCGGCCTTTTCTTCCAGCACTCTTATGGGCTTGGCCATAAGCCAACTGGCGGCATTGTCCTCCACGCAGCTTGCGGCCTTGACCTCAACCCAGTTAGGTTCCCTCACAACGCAACAGGTCGCGTCGTTTAGCGCCACCCAGTTGGCCGCCCTGACCACTACCGCGATCGGGGGCATGGCCAACACACAGGTCGGGGCATTGTCCGCTACGCAGCTGTCGGACTTGACGAGCACTCAGATCGCGTTCCTGTCAGCTACCGCGGTCACCGGACTTACGACAACCCAAGTGGCGGCCCTGTCTGCCGGGCAACTTTCCGCCCTGACCAATACCGAGATAGGCGCCATCACTGACAGTCAGATAGCGACGTTGACGCAAACGCAGATCAGCAGTCTGACCACGACGCAGATCAGCGTTCTTTCCGCGGACCAGATCGGCGACCTCACCCCCACCCAGATCGCCGCGCTCACCACCACCCAGATTGACGCGTTCACCCCTAGCGAAATCTCCAACCTCACATCAACCCAGGTCGCGGCCTTGCAAGTGGCTCAGCTTGGCGAGTTCACGACCACCCAACTAGCCAGCCTGACCACCACGGCGACAAACGGTCTGACTCTTACCGATATCAATGCACTGACCACCAGGCAGATCGCCGGCCTGTCCTCATCCCAAATCTCTGTGTTCTCCGAAACCCAGCTTGGAGCCCTGAGCTCCACACAATGGGCGGCACTGAGTCCGACCGCGATCAAGGGTCTGATGAACTCGCAAGTAGCCGAGTTGACCACGACCCAGCTGGCAAGCCTGTCCACCGATCAGATTGCCGCCCTCACGACTAGTGCGCTCAGCGGGCTTACGACCACCGGGATCAGCGCGATTGGCGTTAACCAGCTTGAAGCGCTGTCCGTAACCAGCATCGCCAGCTTGGCCGCGACGCAACTGGCGGCACTAAGCACGGAGCAGCTTGAAGGCCTTTCCACCGCCCAGATCGCCGCCTTGTCGACAGCAGCCGTCACAGGCCTGACTTCGAGCGAACTGGCAGCCTTGACCGGGGACCAGTTCAACGCCTTGACGTCCGCCCAGATCAGCGCTTTGACCAATACGCAGCTGCAAGCGCTCTCTACGACCCAGCTGCAAGCTTTTTCCACCGCCCAGCTGAATGGTATGACGTCCACCCAAGTCGCGGCCTTGTCCGCCACCCAGCTTTCCATCCTCTCGGCCAGCCAACTGGCGGCACTCTCCATTACTGAAATCGGCGGGTTAGGCACGACTGAAATTGCGGCCTTGACCACCACGCAACTCCAGTCGCTTACGGCCGGCCAGATCAGCAGCCTGAGCACTACCCAGGTCGCTTCCATGACCACCACCCAGCTCAGCGACTTGAGCATGACGCAGCTGGAGGCCATTGCCCCAACCGCTCTTGCGGCTTTGAGCACGACCCAGATCGCAACGCTGAGCGCCACCCAGATATCGGCCCTGACCACCAGCCAGGCAGGGGCCTTGACCAGCACCGAGGTGCAAGCGTTGAGCTCAACGCAACTGGCCGCTCTGTCCACCAGCCAAGTAGCGGCGCTCACCACCACGGCAGTTGCCGCCTTGACCGAAACCGAACTTTCGGAATTGACTACAAGGCAGTTGGAGGCCCTGAGTGCTACACAATTCGGCGCGCTGGCAGACACCCAGATTGGCGCCTTGACTACGGAGCAACTCGGCGTTCTGACCACCATGGAGATTTTCGGCCTCACCGAATCTCAGGTCGCCATTTTGAGCAGCACCCAGTTGGCTGCCCTCAACTTCACGCAAGTGGGGATGCTGACCAGCACCGCCATCGAGGGCCTAACGTCGACCCAGCTCACGGTCCTGTCCACGACGCAGCTTGGCGCATTCACGCCCACCCAGCTTGGCGCGCTCACCACAACGCAACTTTCTGAGTTATCGGGCAGCCAACTCGCCTCGCTCACGACAACCCAAATCATGGGCCTGACCGGCGACGAACTTGCGGCTCTCTCCGCGACTCAGCTCAACGCCCTGACCACGACACAGCTTGGCGTGCTTTCCACCACCCAGATTGGCGCCCTGACCGGCACTGAAGTGGGCGCCCTGGCCGCGACGCAGCTTGGTGTGCTCACCGCCACGCAGGTAGCGGCCCTGGGGACGACGGCCGTAATCGGACTGACGAGCACAGAGATGGGGACACTCACAACCGATCAGCTCGCAGCCTTGACCCCGGACCAGATCGGAGCGTTGACGACCACGCAGATTACAACGTTGACGGCCACTCAGCTTGGGGCCTTGACGGCCACCGAAACCGACGGGCTGACATCCACCCAGGTAGCCACGCTCACCACCACTCAGCTCGCCGCCCTGAGCACGACCCAAATCATGGCTCTGTCCACCCGTGCCGTGGTAGGGTTGAGCGCGACGCAGCTCGCCGGCCTGACCACCGACCAGCTTGGCGCTTTGACCCCAACCGAGCTGGGAGCCCTGACCACATCCCAGACGCAGTCGCTGGCGGCCACGCAAATCGCGGCCCTAACCACGACGCAGCTGGCTGGATTGACGGTCACCCAAATTGGCTCGCTCTCTACGTCCCAGGTAGGGGCGCTCAGCACGACACAGGTGGCCGGGCTGACAACAACCCAGGTAGGTGGGCTGACCTCGACCCAGGTGTCGGGGTTGACCCTGAGTCAGCTTGACGCCCTGACTACGGATCAAATCGTCGGGCTATCCACGACGGCCATCGCGGGCCTAACCGCCACCGAGTTCGCCGGCCTGACAACGAATCAGATGGCGGCCATTACCGCGGACCAGACAGGGGCACTGACCACCACGCTGATCAGCGCACTCACTCCAACGCAACTGGCCGCTCTGAGCACAACCCAAATCGCCGGCCTGAACTCAACCGAGGTCGGTGTGCTCACTACAATGCAAATCGGGGCGCTCACCACCACCCAGGTGGCGTCCTTGTCCACCACTGGCGTTGCCGGTCTGACGGACACTCAGATCGCAGCCTTGACAACGGAGCAGCTGGCGGCGCTGACGACCACCGAAATGTCATCCTTGTCCACCACCGCACTTGCCGGCCTGACCGCTGAAGGTGTCGGAGCTCTTTCGACGACCCAGCTCAGCGGCCTCTCGGCCTCGGGAATCGCGGCCTTGAGCACATCGGTGATCTCCAGTTTGACGACCGACCAGCTCGCGGTCTTGACCGCCACCGAACTCAGCGGGTTGACGGCCCCTCAGGCAGCGGCCTTGACCACCACCCAACTTGCCGCCCTGACACCGGCGCAAGTTGCGGGGCTTTCGACAACGGGAATCGGCGGTCTGACCGGGACCCAGGTCTCGGCTCTGACCACAACCCAACTGGCGGCGCTCACCACGACCGAAATTGGGGCATTGTCCGCTGCTGCGGTTTCGGGGTTGAGCACCACTCAACTCGCTTCCCTGACGACCAGCCAGTTCGAGTGCCTGTCACAAACAGGCGTGGCTGGCCTGTCCGCAAGTCAGGTTGCCGGTCTGACCACCACGCAGTTGGCGCTACTGACCACAACGGAACTCAGCGGCCTGACCGAAACCCAGGTCTCGGCCCTGACCGCGACCCAGTTCGAGACTCTGACGGCCACCCAAATCGGTGCGTTGTCGGCGGAAGCAATCACGGGCCTGACCGCAACGCAACTCACCGACATGACGACCAGTCAGCTTAGCGGCATCACGTCCACGCAGATCAGCGCGCTGACCGACACCGAAGTAGAAACATTGAGCACCACCCTGATCGCGGCATTGACGAACGTCCAGCTTGAGGGGCTTCAACGCATTCAGGTGCGCTCCCTGAGCGACGCACAACTCTCTGCCCTGTCTACAACTCAGATAGCTTCGCTAAGTGGAGCCCAGATATCCAGCCTTACCGGTGTCGAATTGCAGGAACTCTTGACAACCCAGTTGGCAGCACTCACTTCCACGCAGGTCGGAGCTCTGACATCCACCCAGTTCGGCTACATGGCCCAGACCCAGATAGCTTCTTTGGCAGCGGGGCAAATATATGGCCTTACCACTACCACGATAGCCGCGTTGACGAATACCACCATTTCCAGTTTGACAACGACGGAGATAGAAGCGCTCAACGCAACGCAAATCAATGCTTTCACCGCGACGCAATTGGCCAGTATGACTTCAGCACAACTTGCCGCATTGGCGAGCGCCTTGTCATAACGAAGGTTGGGAAAACAGTTCGGGGGGATGGTGGTTTACCATTTGCTAGAACCCAAAACCGCTTTGAGTAGATCGTAGTTTAGCATGCCCCGGTGTGCCGGAACCAGTTTTATTTCATATTCCTAATAATATGTTTATATTTGATACTTGTCATTTTATTATATTTGTGTGCATGTTATAAGCATGGTTAAACTTAAAATTTTTCATACAAATACTACGAATATACGCATTGAATGGTATACTATGTGGGTTTTTCTTGCGATTTAAAGCTTAACGGTGTAGATTAACGCACCGGAAGTTCGGTCCCGGTTTGTTACTCACAAGGACAGGAACAGCACGATGGCAAACGACATGTTCTCTCCGGCGTTGCTTCAGTCGATGGTGAGCACACTGAGCGTGCCCGACCTTATTCGAACAGCCGAAACGCTTAAAAAGAGCGGCCAGACAGCTTCCATGGGTATCGCCTATGCTTCATGGATTCAGCACAATCGAAATGATCCGCTCCTCTACGCCGTTCTTTTTAACTATTCCGTAGTCCTTTCGGACTATGGAGATCTGGATAAGGCGCAAGAATGTCTCGAACAGGCGATCAATATCAACCCGGATTTCATGCCTGCATATATCAACCTGGGGCGTATTTTCGAACGGCAGGGAAAGACTGGATTGGCAGTCATTCAGTGGTCCGCCGCGCTGGCCAGGATGGCTGCCATAAACGGCGCCGAGGTCGCGCATAAGATAACAGCCCTCAACCAGAGCGCCCGAACGCTCGAGGCCTTGAACCAGGACGAAGCGGCTGAAAACATGCTGCGGGAGAGTCTGGAGATCGATCGGCAACAACGGGAGGTCATCCAGCACTTGGTGGCGCTCAGGCAGCGGCAATGCGAGTGGCCTGTGCTTTTCTCCTCCGAGCGTGTGGACCGACGCGTTCTGTTTGAAGGGATGTCGCCACTGTCCGCCGCGGCCTATGCGGACGACCCGTTGCTGCAGCTGGCATTGGCCGGTCACTACAACAGGCTCGATGTCGGCACGCCCGACGGAGCCATGTTTTCCTGGCCGAAGGCGAGTGAAAAAATCTCTCCGCTACGTATCGGCTATCTTTCTTCGGACTTGCGTGAACATGCGGTTGGTTTTCTGATGTCCGAAGTATTTGGACTGCATGATCGCTCTAATGTAGAAGTATACGCCTACTATTGCGGAATTGAAGCTCACGATTCTTTGCACGAAAAATTCAAGAATGCAGTCGACCAGTGGGTTTCGATCAGTGATCTAGACGATGCAGAAGCTGCAAAAAAAATTGCTGACGATGGAATCCACATCCTCGTCGACCTTAATGGCTATACCCGCGATGCACGGCTGAAGTTGGTCGCCATGCGGCCAGCACCGGTTGTCGTGAACTGGCTGGGGTTTCCAGGAACAATGGCTAGCCCATATCATAACTATATAATCGCTGACGATTGGATTGTTGCAAAAGATCATGAGATATACTATTCGGAAAAAGTTTTGAGGCTGCCTTGTTACCAGCCAAACAACAGAAAACGCACCATTTCAGCCGATACGCCGACCAGAGCCAGCGTCGGACTTCCTGAAGATGCAATGGTATATTGCTGTTTCAACGGCACGCATAAAATTCACCGGTTTACGTTTGACCGCTGGCTAGTGATTCTCGCCAAAGTTCCCGGAAGCGTCCTCTGGCTGCTTGACAGCACTGAGGCGACCAACAGGCGTATGCGCGCCTACGCCGCTCAACGTGGGATTGCCGAGGAGCGGCTTGTTTTCGCGCCTAAGGTCGCCAATCCCGCGCACCTAGCACGCTATAAACTGGCGGATTTGTTTTTAGACACGACGCCCTATGGTGCGCACACAACCGCCTCGGACGCACTTTGGATGGGGGTGCCGGTGCTTACGTTAAGCGGCAGATCCTTTGCCTCCCGGGTGTGCGGCAGCCTCGTGCGCGCGGCTGGAATTGGGGATCTGGTCTGCACGACGGAAGAGGAATACATCGAACGTGCGGTCAGCTTCGGTAATGACACGGCATTATTGCAACCTTTTCGCGAAAGATTGAACGTCGGTCGGGACTCCTGCGTGCTGTTCGACATGCCTTTACTGGTGCGACAGCTCGAAGGGCTGTACAACCACATGTGGCTAGAATTTTCCCAAGGACAATTGCCTCGACCGGATATTTCTAATCTTGATGTGTACCTGGAGGTTGCAAGACAGGTGAATCACGAGGAGTTAGATGTCCAGATGATCGATGATTACCATGGGTGGTGGGTTGAGCAGTTGGGGCAACGGCACAGGTTTCGGCCGATTGGTCCCGACCGCCGGTTGGTCTCAGACCCCGCACTGGCATTTCCCGCTTTGTGAAGAGACTGGCGGTTGCGCCTGCGTCCTCTGAACCACATATGCGATGACCAGGGAGGGCGCGCATCCGTAAGGAGACGCCCGGACCACGGCATCCGCTAGGTACACTCGCAATCCGCCGTGCGGCCGAACAGGCGGGCGAGCCCTTCCGTCACTTCGATACTCCGGCGGCCTGTCTCCTTGAAGGCGGGCCGCTTTCCTTCGTAAGAGACATCCGAATTCATGAACGCATGGTAGGCACGGCGTCCAATCCGTGCTACTGGAGGATAAATTCGGAGAGCCCCGCTTGAAAGGCCGACGAAGGAATGGAGGCAACCCATGGTGACCGTAGGATTATTTGTCCGCTTGGAGGCCAAGCCGGGAAAAGAGGCCGATGTCGAGAATTTCCTGCGCGGTGCTTTGCCCTTGGTACAACAGGAGACGGGGACGACCGCGTGGTTCGCGATTCGTTTCGGTCCATCGACGTTCGGCATTTTCGACGCCGCTCCGGACGAGCGGGGCCGCCAGGCGCACCTCAACGGCCAAGTGGCCGCGGCCTTGATGGCCAAAGCATCCGAGCTGCTTGCCCAGTCGCCCGTCATTGAGAAGGTGGACGTACTCGCAGCCAAGCTTCCCGGATAGGAGCATTCGTTCCTGGACGAATACCAACGGATGGACTCGGACTACAGTTGGCCGTCCGCATCAACCAGAACCGGCAGAACCGGCAGAACCGGCAGAACCGGCAGAACCGCAAAAAAAGACTGGTGCCCTGGCCGGTGGAACGCCTTATGGAGAGCGCCATGACCAAGATCAACGTGAACGGGCAGGTCCATGAGGTGGATGCTGACCCCGACATGCCGCTTCTTTGGGTGTTGCGCGATGTTATGGGACTTGTCGGGACGAAATACGGATGCGGGGCCGGCTTGTGTTGGGCTTGCACGGTGCTCCTGAACGGCAAGGCGCGGCCGTCCTGTTCGACCAAGCTGCGGGTGGTCGGGGACCAGGCGATCACCACTATCGAGGGCATCCCCTGGGACCATCCGGTGAAGCAGGCCTGGATCCGGGAGCAGGTGCCGCAGTGCGGGTACTGTCAGCCCGGTCAGATCATGCGGGCTGTAGCTTTGCTTGGCGAAAATCCCGATCCCGGCGACGGGGAGATCGCCAAAGCCATGCAGAGAAACCTCTGCCGGTGCGGCACCTATGGGCGCATCAAGGCGGCGGTCAAACGCGCGGCCGAGGCCATGCGGTCAGGCCCGGAAAAGGCCGTCTCCAGTGGAGACGATTTCTTCCCGGCTTCCGCTACGGCTAAGGGGCGAACCTTCGCCCTGAATCCTTTCGTGACCATCGGGGAAGATGGTCTGGTAACGGTCGTCGCCAAGCATGTCGAACTCGGTCAGGGCAGCCATACCGGCCTGGCCACCCTGGTGGCCGAGGAGCTTGATGCCGACTGGAATATGGTGAGGGCCGAATCCGCTCCCGCTGACGAGAGAATCTACAACAACCTTCTGTTCGGCCCCATCCAGGCCACTGGGGGCAGCTCGTGCATCGCCAACTCCTACGAGCAGTACCGACGGGCCGGGGCCTCGGCCCGATCCAGGCTGGTCATGGCCGCGGCCGGTGTTTGGGGAGTGCCGGCCGGGGAGGTCGACGTAGAGAACGGCCTGGTGCGCCATGCACCGAGCGGTCGCCAGGCCGGGTTCGGGGCACTGGCCGAGGCGGCGGCGGGCCTGCCCGAGCCCGGCCAGGCGCGGCTCAAGGAGTCGGCAGACTTCCGCCAGGTGGGCAAACAGGGCCGGCGCCTGGATGTGGATTCCAAGGTCCGGGCCACGGCCCGGTACGCCGTCGATGTCCGCCTTCCGGGAATGCTGACCGCCATGGTGGCCAGGCCGCCGTGCTTCGGAGCCAGGGTGAAGGGCTTCGATGCGGCCGCGTCCCTGGCCGTGCCCGGGGTTGAGCGGGTGGTCGAAATCCCCCAGGGTGTGGCTGTGGTTGGCCGGGACACCTGGGCCGCCAGGCGTGGTCGGGACGCGTTGCGCGTGCAGTGGGACGACAGAGCCGCCGAAAAGCGCGGCACCCCCGAGCTCCTGGAGGATTACAAGGCTCGGGCCGCCACCCCCGGCCGTACGGCCAGGGCCGAGGGCGATGTGCTTAAGGCCCTGAACGAAGCGGAAAAAAAACTGGAGGCGCTTTTCGAGTTTCCCTTCCTGGCCCACGCCCCCATGGAGACGCTTAATTGCGTGGTGCGGCTTGAGGAGAACGGCTGCGAAATCTGGGCGGGGGACCAGTTCCAGACCCAGGACCAGGCCAACGCGGCTGCTGTCGTCGGCCTTGATCCTCGGCAGGTGAGGATCAACACCCTTTTCGCGGGCGGAAGCTTCGGGCGCAGGGCCAATCCGCCCTCGGACTACATCGTGGAGGCCGTCCATGTGGCCAAGGCCCTTGACGGACGGGCCCCCATCCATCTGGTGTGGACCAGGGAAGACGATATACAAGGCGGACGCTACCGGCCCATGTACGTCCACGCCCTGCGGGCCGGGCTGGACGAGCAGGGAAATCTGGTGGCCTGGCTCCAGCGCATTGTCGGGCAATCGATCCTCACCGGTTCCCCTTTCGAGGAGGCCATGGTGCACGACGGAATCGACGTCACTTCAGTGGAAGGGGTCCAGGACATGCCCTATGCCATCCCTAACCTGACCGTGGAGCTGCACACCACCGACACGGGCGTGCCGGTGCTCTGGTGGCGGTCGGTGGGCCATTCCCATACGGCCTTCGCCAAGGAAGTGTTCCTGGACGAGGCGGCCGGCGCGGCCGGCCGCGATCCCCTGGAGTTCCGCCGAGCGCTTCTCGCGGATCATCCCCGCCACCTGGGCGTGCTCGATCTCGCGGCGGAAAAGGCTGGCTGGGGCTCGCCCCTGCCGCTCGGGCGCGGCCGCGGGATGGCGGTGCACAAGTCCTTCGGCACCTATGTGGCCCAGGTTGCCGAAGTGGCCGTGGACGAGGACGGATCGTTCAGGGTGGAGAAGGTGGTCTGCGCAGTGGATTGCGGCACGCCCGTCAATCCGGAGATCATTCGGGCGCAGATGGAAGGCGGCGTGGCCTTCGGCTTGTCGGTGGCCCTGGGGGAAGCCGTCACCCTGGACTCGGGGCGGGTGCAGCAATCGAATTTCAAGGATTACAACGTGATGCGGTTCGACCGCATGCCGGATGTCCAGGTGCACATCGTGTCCTCCACGGAACCACCCACCGGGGTCGGCGAGCCGGGAGTTCCGCCCATCGCCCCGGCGGTGGCCAATGCCCTGCGTGCGGTCACCGGGAAAAGTTACCATCGGTTGCCGCTTCTTGATGTCTAGAGGGATTGGTCTTTCAGAGTGGGCCGCATCCCAAGGATCTCCACGTTATTTCGGAATATGTGTTTTGAAATTAATGAATCCTTATATGCGACCAATAAAACGAAGCAAACCATCCAGAATTGTCAGGGGGTGAGGCGGGCATCCGGGAATATAAAGGTCAGCTGGAATGATCCTGTCAGTTCCATCGTTTGCCTGGTCATGACCGATATAAGGTCCGCCAGCGATGGCGCATGACCCGACGGCGATCACGATTTTCGGCTCTGGGACGGCTGCGTAAGTCTTTTCCAGAGCAAGCCGCATGTTGTTTGTTACAGGTCCCGTGATCAAGACTCCATCGGCGTGACGCGGCGATGCGACGAACTGGATGCCGAACCGGCCCAGGTCCCAGCCGACGGTGCCCAGCACGTTCACGTCGGCCTCGCAGGCGTTGCAGCCGCCGGCGCTGACCTGCCGGAGCTTGAGCGACCGGCCGAACAGCTTCAGAAATTTTGCTTCCAGGGCGGCGGCCAAGGGCAGCTCCCGCTGATCCTGTTCCAGCACAAGGTCGGCGCGATGGCGCACGGCCATTCGATGGTCCCGGGTGTAGGCGATGGCTCCTTCCGGGCAGGCGCCCCGGCAATCGGCGCAGAAGAGGCACTTGCCCAGGTCGATGCGGACCTTGTCCGTCACGGTGACGGCCCCCGTGGGACAGGCTTCGGAGCAGGCGCGGCAACAGTCGACGCACTTCGCGGCGTCGATGGTGGGGCGTCCGCGAAAACGATCCGGCAACTCCGGCGCAGGGCCGGCCGGATACTTTATCGTGCGGTGGCCTTGCTGCAGCCTGGACAATATAACCTTAAGCATGGCTCATTCCTTGTTTGCTCGCGCGCTCTTCACGTCCGCCCCGCTCAAAGATCATGTCCGCAGTAGGACAAGTTGAAGCTCTTGTTGCAAATCGGAAAATCGGAAATCTGCTGATTGCGCATGGCGTAGGCCAATCCGCTCCAGTTGTGGAATGACGGATCGACGATCTTGTAGGAACAGAAGCGGCCCCTGTCGTCGGTGATGGCCACATGGCACACCTCTCCGCGCCACCCTTCGTTGATGGCCACCGCCAGACGGTTGGGCATCAGTGGACCCACGGCCGCCTGCTTTTCGCCGGCTGGAAGGGCGTGGAGCTGCTCGCGAATGAAGGTGATGGAGTGCTGGATTTCAAGCCAGCGGACATAGGCGCGGCCGAAAACGTCCCCGCTCTCATAGGTGAAGACGGGGATATGGGCGAAACGGTACGCCCCTGACGGCTGATCGCTTCGGGAGTCGATCGCCAGGCCCGACGCGCGCGCGGCCAGGCCCACGATCCCCAGTTCAACGGCCATGCTCTTCGGCAACCGGCCGATGTTCTCGAAGCGCGCCATGGCCGAAGGTGTGTCCCAGAGGAGATTGACGGCCACGGCGGTGTCCTTCTCGGCCAGATCGATCCGGTGTAGCAGGTCGGCCACGCGGGCGTCGTCGACGTCGAAACCGACCCCACCGGGGCGCACCATGCCCCGGCCGAACCGGCTCCCGCAGAGCAGCGCGGTCATGTTCAGGAAATCGCCCCGGATGCGCCCGCAGAAGCTGGAGGTGGGCAGGAACCCGATGTCGCCCGCCAGCGCGCCCAGATCTCCCACATGGTTGGCCAGACGCTCGAGCTCCAGCGCGACCGCCCGAAGAGTTTGGGCCCTGGCCGTTTTCCGGCAGCGGGCCAGGGCTTCCAGCACCTGGCAGTGGCTGATGGTGTGGGCGACGGTCGTGTCGCCGGCCAGGGTCTCAGCGTAGTGTATCGATCGCTTGTCCGGTCCGCCCAGCAGCGCCTTTTCCACGCCGCGATGCTGAAAGCCGAGCGCGATTTCCAAATGGAATACCTGCTCGCCGTGGCACTGGAAACGAAAGTGTCCCGGTTCGATGATCCCGGCGTGCACCGGGCCGACGGCCACTTCGTGCACCTCGTCGCCCTCCACCCGGTAGAAGTCGGTGACGGCCGGGAGAATGGGGGCGCCCTGCGGGCGGTCCCAGGCGTCGCGATGCGTCCATGATGGGTGGTACCGGACGGGCTTGAACCAGGGATGACCCACGGGCTTGAGCCCGAACTGCTCGGCGAGCTCGCGCTCGAAGAGATGCACTTGCGGGCAACGGGGCGTGAGCGAGGGGAAGCTGTCGCCTTCGATCTCGGTACGCAGGACATGGAGCCTGTTCTCGTAAGCGTTGACCAGGACTGCGTATGCCTGGGTGACGTCCCGAAGCGGCGACGCGGCACCGAAAAGGGCCGCGACGCGCAAGCCCCCGTCCACGGCCCAGGCGATGACGGCCTGGAATTCAGCCAGCCCGAGGAGCGGGACGGTAGCGAGTTCGATGGCCTGGGCGTTTGCCAAGGTTACCATGTGAGGCATGTTCTGGTTCATGGCATGACCTTCAAGGAAAGAACGGCGTCGTTGAGCAGGGAGATGAGTTGGGTGGGAAGATACAATCCCAGCATCAGGACCAAAGCCATCAGGAAGAAAACCGGCATGACCGTGAGCATGCCTTCGCGGTAGGGAGTGCCGTGGGACGGCGCCGGCGTGCGGCCTTGGACGACCGGAAGCACCGTCGCCCCCATGCCGATGAAGACAACCAGTAGGAGCAGAAGAAAGACGCCGCCGGTGGCAAAACGTCCGGCGTCGAAGGCTCCGTTGAGGATGGAGAACTCGCTGATGAAGGGGCCGAAGGGCGGAGAACCGGTGATCGCCAGAAAGCCGGCCAGAAACAGCGCCCCGGAGTAGGGCAGCCGGCGTAGCGCGCCGTGCACCTGGTCGATGCTCTTGCTGCCGTAGGCCCGGTGGATGTTTCCGGCTGAAAGGAACAGCACCCCCTTGGTCAGGCCGTTGGTGATCACGTGCAGCAGGGTGCCGAACAGGGCGGGGCCTCCGATGCTGAGTCCGATGGCCAGGATGCCCATGTGCTCGACGCTGGAATAGGCAAGCATTCTTTTGAAGTCTCGCTGTCCGACCATGAACAGTCCGGCCACGACCATGGAGAGGACGCCGATCAGCAGCAGGAGCCGTGAGATATACACGCCCTCTCCCGCGGCGTCGCAGATGTGGTACACCCTGAGCAGGGCCAGAAACGCGCAGCTGGTGACGCCCCCGGCAAAGATCGCTCCGACCACGCCCGGCGCCTCGCCGTAGACGTCCGGTTTCCAGGTGTGCATGGGGGCCAGGCCCATCTTGGTGCCGTAGCCCACCAGCAGCAGGACGAACGCCGCGTGCAGCCAGGGTTTCGAGAGCTGCGGGGCGTTGCGCAGGAGGTCATCGATGACCAGGCTGGGCTCTATCCCCTGGTGGAGAGACGCGTAGGCCAGGAAGAACGTTCCAAGCAGGGCGAGGGCGATCCCGACTGAGCCGATGAGGAGGTACTTCCATGTCGCTTCGATGCTTTGCGGCGTCCCATTGAAATAAATGAGCGGGGCGGTGATGAGGGTGGTGGTTTCGATGGCCACCCACAGCAATCCCAAATGCTGCGACAGCGACACCAGGCTCATGACGCTGAGAAAAGAGATCAGGCAGACACAGAACACCCGGTTGGCCTGGTTGCGGCGGTAGTGCAGGACACCGACCGCGTAGAACGAGCAGAACAGGAAGAGCAGGCTGACCATGGGCAGTACGACCCGGCCGAGGGCATCAAGCTTCAGCCAGGCAGAGCCAGACGCCAGCTCCGGGTGGATCAGGGAGGTCGCGGTCAGGCAGGCGTGCGCAACGGCCGCGACGGGCAGCAGCCATGGCCGTATCCGATTCGACTGTACCAGGGCGGCCAAGGCGGCCATGAAGAGGGGCACGGCGATCAGGGCGAACTCCATGGCATCATTCCTTGAGGGTCACCAACCGGCGCGTGTCCATCGACGAGAACGCCCGGTTGATACGGTTGGCGATAATGCAGATCACGAAAATGCCGACAAAAAGGTCCAGCAGCGCGCCGAGTTCGACGATGTGGGGCATGGCCTCGATCAGCAGCATGCCGAAGATGTAGATCCCGTTCTCCAGGACAAGATAGCCAACAACCTGCGTCAGGGCCTTGTACCTGGTTGTCAGGATGATGAATCCGCTGAACACGGTGGCGATGGATGTCGGCACGAGCAGCTTGCCCACGTGCTGGCTGGCCAGGGGCAGCTGGTTGGCGAAGAGCAACGCGAACGCCGTGGCTACCGCGCCCAGGATGATGGAAGGCAGGAGCCCGATCATGGGCTCGATTTCCCGTTTGATCTGAGCCTCGCGCAGGGCGTGCACCATGATGAGGGGAATGGCGATGCCCTTCAGGGCAATGGCCATCACCGCGATCAATACATCGGGGAGCGTCAGGCGTTGGTGCATGACGAAGGGGATGATGCCGAGCAAGGCGCCCTGCGCGGACACGGTCTGGATGATGGTGTTGATGCGGCTGGTCCCGAGCAGGAGCAGGTTGAGTACCAGCACGATGACCAGAATGGCGTTGAGGTAATTGTCCATGGTGTCACCTGATGAGTAAAAGGAAACCGAAACCACAAGAGATCAAGGCAAAGACGAGCAGATAGGGTACGTGTCGCATCTGAAGCCTGGCCATCACCGATTCCACGACGCCGATCGCTACGGCCAATCCCAGCATCCCGGCGGCGAACAGCGGCCAATCGAACCAGTGCGGGGCCGAAAACGTGGGGGTGACGACGTGCAGCAGCACATTGCCGATCACGAACAGCTTCAGGCTGGCGGTGTAGAGGATCACGCCGAGCAGCGGTCCGCTGTGGTCGAGCACCATGACCTCGTGGATCATGGTCAGTTCCAGGTGGGTGTTGGGATCGTCCACGGGAATCCGGCAGTTCTCGGCCAGCAGCACCACGAACAGGCCGATGGCTATCAGGATCAGGGGAGCGGTGGTCGTCACGGTGGAGCCCACCGGAGCGCGCAGCATGTCGGTCAGCGTAAGCGAGCCCGAGATTTTCGCCAGCACCAGGAAGGCGAAGAACATGGCCGGCTCCGAAAAACAGGCGAAGGTCACTTCCCGGGCCGCGCCCATGCCCTCGAAGGAGGACCCGGTGTCCAGCGCCGCCGAGGTCGTCAGGAATCGCGCCAGTCCGAAGAGATAGGCGAAGAGGATCAGGTCGCCGGTGAAGGCGAAGGGAGCTTCGAACTGGCCCAGGGGGGCCAGCAGCCCGGCCATCGCCACCGCGACCAGGGTTATGACCGGCCCGGCAACGAAGATCCAGGTCGTGGTGCTGCTCAGCACCATGCCTTTGCGCATGAGCTTGAAGATGTCGTAATAGAGCTGCAGCAGGGGCGGGCCGACGCGGCCGCCGAACCAGGCCTTGGTCTTGTTGATCACGCCCGGAAGCAGGGGCGGCATGAGCAGCAACAACAGCACATGGATCATTGTGTCCATCGTGAACACCCTCACAGAGCTCCCCACAGGAGGAGAAACAACATGATCGCCAATATGTAAGCCAGGTACAAATGGGTCTGTCCTTGCTGCATCACGCGCAGCCTCGAGAAGCATCCGGCACAGAAACGGAAGAACGGCGCTGCGAACCGATCAAGGACCACGTCCGGGACGGTGCTCTTGAAACTGTCGCGATCCGGAAAAAGGCCGTGCAAGGACGGCCGGCTGGAAATCGGATGGATGACGAACGCGAACAGGAGGGCGAGCGATTGGACGAAGGATGACCCGGTATACTGAATGCGCGCGGTCGGCCGGGCGTAGCCGCAGCCCCAGGTGGGCGTGTCGCCGGCGATCTTTGTCCGTTTGAGCATTCTCAAGCCCAAGACCAGCGTTGCCGCCACGATCATGAAAAGCAGACCCAGCATCGACACCCGGGACAACGGAGCGAACGCGGCCAGGGACATGTCCCCTGGTTCGGCCACGCCCCTCCAGGTCAGAACCGCCCTTTCCAGAATTGGGGCGGCGGCCATCGGATAAAGGCCCAGCCCCAGGCATCCGGCCGCGAGGGCGGCCATGGGCAGAAGCATGACTGGCCGGGGATCGTGCGTCCGGCCGGCCGGGTGGCTGCGCGGCGAACCGAGAAAGACCGTGCCCAGCAGTTTCACGAAGCAGGCCACGGCCATCGCGCCGATGGTCGCCAGAACGACCGCCGCCACTGCCACCCCGGCCCCGGGCCTCCCGGCCGCCGGGTCCAGTCCGTGAAAAAATCCCAGGTACAGCAGCCATTCACTCGCGAATCCGTTCAGGGGGGGAAGGGCGGAGATGGCCGCCGCGCCCACGAAGAAGAGGACCGCCGTGCGCGGCATGCGTTTGCCCAGGCCGCCGAGGAGGTCCATGTTGCGGGTGTGCGCCGCATGGATGATCGCCCCGGCATTGAAAAACAGCAGCGACTTGAACAGGCTGTGGTTCCAGACGTGCAACAGCGCTCCGCACAGGCCCAGCAGGATCCAGGCCGGATGGCCGAGCGCCCGGCCGAGCACGGCCAGGCCCAGGCCCATGGCGATGATCCCGATGTTTTCGATGCTGCTGTAAGCCAGCAGCCGTTTGATGTCCTGCTGGCCCATGGCGAACGCTATGCCGGCCAGGCCGCTCACCGCCCCGACAGCCAGGAGCGACCAGCCCCACCACGCCTGTGCGCCAGGGAGCAGCGCGGTCATGCGCACGATCCCGTAGATGCCCATCTTGAGCATGACGCCGGACATCACCGCGGAGACATGGCTCGGGGCGTTGGCGTGGGCTCCGGGCAGCCAGACGTGCATCGGCATGAGCCCGGCCTTGAACCCGAAGCCGGCCAGGGCCAGCACGAACATGGCCCCGGCCAGGCCCGCGGACATCCCCTGGACTGGCTCCAGCAGGAACGATCCCGTGGCGTGGCGCCACAGGGCGAACATGGCAAAGAGGCAGAGCGTCCCCATATGGGTGGCGATCAGGTAGACCCACCCCGCCTGGCGCACATCCGGATTACCCTCCTCCGCCGTGGCCGCGAAATAGGCCGAAACGGCCATCACTTCCCAGGCGATCAGGAAAAGCACGCCGTCGTGGACGATGACCACCATGGCCATCGCTCCGGCCAGGAATCCGCAGGACACGTCGAGCCGGCGTCCGCTCCACGGATGATCGGACTGCTTCCAGTATCCCCAGCCATAGAGCGAACCGAGCGCGGGCACTACGAACACCGGCCCCAGGAACAGGGCGCTGATCGGATCGACGGCCACCGCGAACCGCCCCCAGGGAAGAAACCATGGCAAGCTCAACGCTTGCGGGTCCGCCGCTTTGAGCGCCGCCGCTATGCCGCACAGCCCGAGCACGCTACCGGCCGCCATGAGCGCCGTAGCCACCCTCTGGCCCGACACCGATCGGGCCGAAAAGATGCAGCCGAACAGGCCACTTAGGGACAGCAGCGCTATCCCTGACAGAATCATCCCGACGCTCGACATTACGACTTCACCTCAGTTGGACCATGGAAATGCTGCAGGCATGCATGTTTTCATTCAACGCATAAACAAGAGAGAGTAGAATTCTTTGATCGGCATCAGGGCGCACAGCATCACGAGCAAGGAGATCAGGATATACAAGACATATTGTTGGGTCAGCCCCTGCTGGAACCGATGAGCCCAATGGAACCCTCTTGCCAGGAAACGGCAGGCGGGAAGGAGCATCCGATCCATCACCGCATCGTCAACATGGCTGTGCATCTGCGACGACCGAGGGAACGCGCCCTCTATCCGGGGGAAATGCACGTGCGGACGCAGAACGGAGCGGAACGTCATGACGATCATCTGCGCGAAGGACGAGGCGGTGTACTGAATGCGGGCGGTGGGCAGGGCGAAGCCGCAGTCCCAGGTGCCGATCAGGCTGGCGCCGCGACCGCGCAAGGCCACGGCCAGGCAGACCAGGGTGACCGCCGAGGCCAGGACGATGGAGAACCCGCTCAGGGCGGCAATCGGCGTCAGAGTTTCGATTCTCATGGGCGCCTGGCCCATTCCGAGCATCCAACAGGCTATTGCGGCATTCAGGAACGGGCTCGCCAGCATCGGGGCAAGGCCTATCAGGGCGCAACAGGCGGCGAGCAGGACGATCGGCCCCAGCATGGAAGGGGGAGACTCATGGGCGCGGGCGGCGGCGTGGGTGCGCGGGTTTCCCAGAAAGACCACGCCGTAGACCTTCACGAAACAGGCGACAGCCAGCGCCCCGATCAGGGCCAGCACCGGAATGGCCAGAGCCAGGCCTGCCCCGCCCGCGGAGTGCGGGGCTACGGTGGTCCGCAGCAGGCCGACATAGATGAAGAATTCACTCACGAATCCGTTCAGCGGAGGCAGGCCGCAGATAGCCGTTGCGCCCAGCAGGAACAGGGCCGCCGTCCAGGGCATGGACTTGGACAGCCCGCCCAGATGGTCGATTTCCCGGGTGCGCGCCCCGTGCAGGACCGATCCGGCGCACAGGAACAGCAGCGACTTGAAGAGGCTATGGTTCCAGACGTGGAGGAGGCAGCCGGCCAATCCCAGCACCACCCACTCGGGGCGTCCGGTCGACCGCCCCAGCATGGCCAGGCCCAGGCCCATCAGGATAATGCCGATGTTCTCGACGCTGTGGTAGGCCAGCAGCCGCTTCAGGTCGTGTTGGCCCAGGGCGAATACCACGCCCAGCAGGCCGCTGACCACCCCGAGCAGCAGGATCAGGCCGCCCCAGCCCACCGGGGGGGCGGGCAGGAGCGAGAGCATCCGAAGCAAGCCGTAAATGCCCATCTTGAGCACGACCCCTGAGAGGACCGCCGAAACATGGCTCGGGGCATTGGCATGCGCGCTCGGCAGCCAGAAATGCAGGGGCATCATCCCGGCCTTGAGGCCGAAGCCGAGCAGGGCCAGCAGAAAAAGGGCGTTTCGGACACCCTGGCTCAGGGCCAGGGAGGAGCCGGGAACCAATTCGAAGGAGCCCGTTGCCCACCGCCACAGGACGAACATCGCGAACAAGGCCAGGGTGCCGACGTGGGCGGCTATCAGGTACATCCAGCCGGCCCGGCGGGTTTCGGGGCGATGATCCTCCGTGGTGATCAGAAAAAACGCCGCCAGGGCCATCACCTCCCATCCCAGCAGAAATCCCATGCCGTGCCTGCTGATGACCAGCAGCTCCATGCCGGCCATCAGCAGGCCCCAGAAGAACGGGAGTTTTCGCGCGGACCGGGGATGCTGGCCCTGGCTCCAGTATCCTAAACCGTAGATTGATCCGAGGCCGCCGACGAGAAAAACGGGCGCCAGGAAGAACGCGCTCAGGCCGTCGATGCCGACGGCAAAGTGGCTCGCCGGCGGCCAGGGGAAGACATGCGTCGCGCTCCCCTGGGCTCCTTGGCCGGCCAAGAGTCCCGCCAGGCCGGCAACGGCCGCGCCCGTCATCATCAGCGCGGCGACATACTGCCCCCACGCCGTGGATTTGGGGAGACACAGCCCCGGCAGTCCGCTGGCGGCCATGAGGCACAGAGCCGCCAGGATCAGGTCCAGTGCCACGGAGAACCCCATGCGGACTCAGAGACGGCGGTACTCGGCTTTCCCACCCGGGTTACCTTGCGATGGGGACGGCGTTGCCGCTGCTCAACGCGGTCTGCGCCATCTCTATGCTGGAAAGTGTCTCCATCAGTTCCTCACGGGGGGCTTGCCGCTTCAAGGCCGCTTTGAAGGCTTTGTCCTGGAGCGCGAAACTCAGCCGCGACAACAGGTGAAGATGGGCTCTGACCGTCGGGCTGATGAGTGTAAACAATATGTTTACGGGCTGGCCGTCCGGGGCTCCGAAATTGATCGGATGCTCCAGGAAGCAGAGCGAGATGGAGGGTTGGGTGACATGGAGAACGACCGGATTGCGCACATGGGGGATCGCTACGCCGTCGCCGACGCAGGTGGAACCGAGAGCCTCGCGGGAGAGCAACACCTGATAGAGGAATTCCCGGTCGACGTCCTCTCCGGCGGGAAACGAGAAGGTGTCGATCACCGCGCGCAGCACGGAGGCCTTGTCGTTGCCCCCTACATGGTAGGAAATTCCGCCTGCCTTCAAACTTTCAAGGAGACTGGGCAGCAGCTCTTCGTCGGACTCAACTTCACGATAAACGTCTGGAGAGACCATCATGCGCTGGGACGAAGCCCATTCCAACAATTCAACGAGATTGAACCGGTATTGCTCGTTGATCATGTAATAGGGGATGCTCTCATGCTTGATCCAATCATAAATTGTTTTTTCCGGTACTTTCAAAATTCTTGCCGCGTCGCTGACCAATATTTGCATCTCAACTCCCCACCAACATTGAACAGTCAAAGTCTGGTTGGCAGAATACTCGACGCTTTCGAGCGTTCATGTGCGAAACAATATATGTTTATAAAACTTATATCACACAGTGTTGTTTTTCAAAAAGAACGCCGAGCTATGCCTCGGCGTTCTTGCTGACATAAACACTGTGTGACAATGCTATCAATATGTTGAAGTATTTCTGAAAACAGCGTAACATTCTCACCGTCTCCACGGATCTTGTCATAATCTTGAAAGCGACGACACCATATTCTTCCGCGTAATGCTGTCATCAAGGGAATATGGTGAGATCACATTAACATCGATCTTCATTAAGAAATGGAGTTTTCAGACCCTGTTCTGAAGTTTTTTTTGTATTTCTTATTCACTATAACCCGGCGGGAAAATGTGTCAATATTTGTTTTCGTAAACAAAAAGTTTACTAAGAAAACAAAAAGTAGACAAAAACTCTTCTTAACAGGTTGTGCGCAGTGCAGTCCCCCGCCCGCTTACCCACGCATCCTGCGCCACAGGGTGGAGCGGCTGACCCCCAACACTTTTGCCGCATCGCCCACGCGGCCGTTGGTTTTGGCTAAGGCCTCCCGGATGCGGTCCTGCTCCGTTAAGGCTTGTGCCTTGACTGGCTGGTGCAGAGACGTTTTGAGCGGCGCATCGTCCAAAAGGGTGCGGATCAACTCTCCGGAGACGTTCTGTTCCCGATGGGTGGCCGCTACACGGACCATGACGTTCTGCAACTCGCGGATGTTGCCCGGCCACTGATGGGCCCGCAACTCGCGCAGGGCGGCCGGCGAGAGTGCGTGCCCTGCGTGGCGGGTGGTGGCCTGGGCCAGGAACCTAGCGGCCAGGGCGGGGATGTCCTCCAGGCGCTGGCGCAGCGGAGGAAGGCCCAGGCGCAGCACGTTCAGGCGATAATAGAGGTCGTCCCGGAAGGCTCCGGACGCCACCAGAGCGCCCAGATCCTTGTTGGTTGCCGCCACGACACGCACATCCATGGGGATAACCTGGTCGCTGCCCAGGCGCATCACCTTCTTCTCTTGCAGGACACGCAAAAGTTTGCCCTGGGTGGGCAAATCCATCTCTGCGATTTCATCGAGAAAAATCGTTCCGCCGTGGGCAAGTTCGAACAGGCCGGGCTTGCCCTTCTGGCTGGCCCCCGTGAATGCTCCGGGCATGTAACCGAAGAGTTCGCTTTCGAGAATCTGCCCTGGCAGGGCTGCACAATTTATGGCCACGAACGGCCCTGAGCGCCTGACGCTGGCCGTGTGGATGCCCTGGGCGAAAAGTTCCTTGCCGGTACCGGTCTCGCCGTGGATGAGCACCGTGGCCGAGGTGCGCGCAAAGTCCATGCCCATGGCAACGGCCTGGCGTACGGCCGGACTCGAGCCAAGTATGTCCTGAAAACGCGCGGTGGCCACGTGGCCCGAAGTCATGATGCGTTTGCGCACTGTTGCTTCCATCTTCTGAATCTGCCGCACGTCGTGAAACGTGGTCACCGCCCCCACGGTTTCGCCCCGCACAGTGACGGCGGCGGTGCTGCACATGATTTCCTGGTCGAAGATCCGCTCTATCTGTCCGGCCTCCCCCTGGCCTGTGGCCAGCACACGGCCAAGACCGGATTTTGGCCAGACTTCCGCTAAGGGCCGTCCCAGCGCGTCGGCCTCGGTCAGGCGCAGAAGACTGCCCGCCACGGGATTGAACACCGTGATAACGCTGTGTTTGTCAACAGCCACGATGCCGTTGTCGGTGGAGGTGAGCACGGCCCGCATGAGTGAACTCTTGGCCTTTTCCACCCCCCGGCCATGTGCGATGCGCTTGGCCTCACCCACAGCGGCCAGGATGCTCTGGGGGCTGCTTTCCACAGGCTGGCAGGGCACGTCCAGGCCCTCGGCGATAAGCGCCATGATGTAGCCGCCCACCACGACTTCCGCCCCGTCATCCCTGGCTGCAAGCACTGCGGGCCCTATGTCCTCCTCCCGTGTCCACGCGTACGCGGCAACGTCCACGCCAAGCATCCGCCCGATCTCCCGCGCGCCGTCAGCCATGGGCGGGAAAGCCACCACGGCGATACGCCGGGTGCGCAACCCGGCTTTGTGAATGGCCGAGAGCAGGTCGAGACTCGAGGTCGATATGTCCACCACGGAAAGGTCCGGCAGGGCAGTCTGGATGCACCGGGCCGTGGCCCCGCGCGAGATGACTACCTCCACTCCGGCGGAGGCCAGATTCCTGGCCACCCCGACCGCGCCGTCCATGAGCCCCACGGTCAATCGGACATCGTCGTGCGCCCCTTGGAGAATATCCCGGGCGCATGCGAGCATACACTCGTTCAAGGCTATAAAGGCGATGGTGCTCATGGATGTTTCTGGTGTGCAACATTTTGCGACAGTATGCAACAATTTGAAACATACCGGTTTCAAAAGCAGAATGCAACCTGTCAACCTGCATATATAATTGTCTGTTTTTGTTGGAACGTTTTCTGCTCCTGTGAGTTGAACCGATGGGAATCGAATGAATCGAATGTCCGGCAGAATTTGGAGAAGACGCCAAACACCAAGGAGCCGTGCATGCAGCTGAACTGGAAGGTCATCTTGCCTCTTGCCGTCGGGGGGATACTCTGGATCGTTCCCACGCCTCAGGGCCTGCAACCCTTTGCATGGCACTACTTCGCCCTGTTCGTGGCCGTGATCGTCGCGCTGGTGGTGGAGCCCATCCCGGCCGCCGCAGCGGGGCTCATCGGCGTCACCATGGCGGCCGCCATGAATCTGGTACCCGCCCAGCAAGGCGTTGCCCCCACCCCGGCAGACGCCGTGCGCTGGGCCTTGTCCGGCTTCTCCAACGGCACTGTCTGGCTCATCTTCGTGGCCTTCATGTTCGCCATGGGCTACGAAAAGACCGGGCTGGGCAAGCGCATCGCCCTGGTGCTCATCAAGAAGCTGGGCAAAAGCACCCTGGGCCTGGGCTACGCCGTGGCCCTGGCCGACCTAGTCCTGGCCCCTTTTACCCCGTCCAACACCGCGCGCAGCGGCGGGGTGATCTTTCCCATCATCAAAAACATTCCGCCTCTCTACGGCTCTACACCCGAAAGCGGCGCACGCAAAATCGGCGGCTACCTGATGTGGACCGCCCTGGCCACCACCTGCGTCACCAGCACAATGTTCCTCACGGCCCTGGCTCCTAATCTGCTGGCCATGTCGATCCTGGAGAAGACCACCAAGCTCGCTCTGGGCTGGACCGAATGGTTCGTCTCCCTGGCGCCGGCCTGCGTTATTCTGTTTCTGAGCCTGCCTTATCTGATCTACGTGATCTATCCCCCCGAGATCAAACGCAGCGACGATGCCCCCAAGTGGGCCGGGGAGGAACTTGCCAAGATGGGTCCCCTCACCTCCAAGGAACTCACCATGGCCGGCTTGGCCGTCTTCGCCCTGGTGCTGTGGATCTTCGGCGCCCACCTCTTCGACGCGACCACCGTGGCCCTCATGGCCCTGTCGTTCATGATCCTCACCAAGGTGGTCAGCTGGGAGGACATCACCAGCCACAAGACCGCCTGGAACGTGCTCTGTTGGTTCGGCACCCTGGTGGCCCTGGCCGACGGACTGGGCAAGGTGGGCTTCCTGAAGTGGTTCGCAGCCCTGGCCGCCGGAGCCATGTCCGGATTCTCGGTGAACGCCCTCATGGTGGCGCTCGTCCTGCTGTTCTTCTTCGTCCACTACATGTTCGCCAGCCTGACCGCTCACACCACGGCCCTCCTGCCCGTGATCCTGGCCACGGTCATGAGCATTCCGGGCGTTCCCATGAAGACCTTCTCCATCCTGATCTGCGCCACGCTTGGCCTCATGGGCATCCTGACACCATACGCCACCGGGCCCAGCCCCGTGTATTACGGATGCGGCTACATCACCCGCAAGGAGTTCTGGGTCCTGGGCTTCCTCTTCGGGGTGATCTTCATCGGCGTCTTGATAGCGGTGGATTTTCCCTACATGCTGATGCTTGGGCTCTCCTAGGCCAAACGCCAACACCACACACGGGGGACGATACTCATGAACGGAAAGATAACCGTGATAGGGGCCGGCAACGTCGGCGGAGCCGTCACCCGCAGGCTCATCGAGCGCAAGCTCTGCAAGAAGGTCGTGCTGGTGGACAGAACCCCCGGCAAGGCCGAAGGCATCGCCCTGGACATCCTGGAGGCCAGCCCCGTGGATCTGCTGGAGCCGGTATGCGTTTCGGGCGACGACATGGAACAGACCCGGAATTCAGACATTGTGGTCCTGACGGCCGGAACCACCCGCAAGGAGGGCATGACCCGCGACGACCTGCTTCGGATCAACGCGGGCATTGTGCGCGAATGCATATCCAAGGCGGCTCAGTACAGCCCCTACGCGTTCTACATCATCGTCAGCAACCCGTTGAACGTCATGTGCCACGTGGCCATGCGCGCGGCCCAGATACCGCGCACCCGCATCTGCGGCATGGCGGGCATCCTGGACGCTTGCCGCTTCCAGTACTTCATCTCCAAAGAACTCGCCGTCTCCGTGGAGAACGTGCAGGCCATGGTGCTGGGCGAACACGGCGAGGACATGGTGCCCGTGCCCCGCTACTCGACCGTGGCGGGCATCCCGGTCACGGAGCTCATGCCCTCGGAAAAGCTCCTTGAGCTCATCAAGCGCACCCGCGACGGCGGGGCCGAGATCATCCGGCTCATGCACACCAGCGCCTTCTACGCCCCGGCCTCGGCGGTGATCCAGATGGTGTCCGCCGTGGTCATGGACAAGAAGAAGATTCTGCCTTGCACCACCTACCTCACCGGCGAATACGGCATCAGCGACACCTTCGTGGGCGTGCCCGTGAAGCTCGGGGCCAACGGCGTGGAGGAAATCCGGGAGATCGAACTGACGGACGAGGAACGCACGGCTCTCCTCAAGAGCGCCGAAAAAATCAGGACGCAACTGGCGCTCATCGGCGAAAGCTGCTGACCATACCGACGGCCCCTGGCCGGATAACGAAATACGACGAGAGAAGGAGCTTGCGAATGGACAAGCACGAGGCCCAACGGTCCTTGACGGACACCATGGCCAAGTTTACCGCCTACGTGGGAAAACACCTTCCCCAGGACGTACTGGAGAAGCTGGCCCAGCTCAGGGAGGGCGAGGACAGCCCCCTGTCGCGGGTGGTGTACGACTCCATGTTCGAAAACCTCAAAGCCGCCGACCGCCTGAACCGACCTTGCTGCCAGGATACCGGCGTAATTCAGTACTTCATCAAAGCCGGGGCTTCCTTCCCTCTGCTGGGCGAGTTGCGGGAAATCCTGGGCGACGCCGTGCGCCAGGCCACCCGCGAGGCGCCTCTGCGCCACAACGCGGTGGAGACTTTTGTGGAAAAGAACACCGGCGACAACACCGGCACCCGCGTTCCCTGGATCGAATGGGATGTCGTTCCCGGCGAGGACGCCGTGATCGAGGTCTACATGGCGGGCGGCGGATGCAGCCTGCCCGGTGCTGCCAAGGTGCTCATGCCCGCTGCCGGATACGAGGGTATCGTGCAGTTCGTGTTCGACGTCATCACCTCCTACGGGGTGAACGCCTGTCCGCCGCTGCTTGTCGGGGTCGGCGTCTCCACTTCGGTGGAGACGGCGGCCATGCTCTCCAAGAAGGCCATCCTGCGCCCCATCGGCACGCGCCATCCCAACCCCCAGGCCGCCGGGATGGAACTGCTGCTGGAAAAGGGCCTCAACGAGGTGGGAATCGGCCCCCAGGGCTTAACCGGAAATTCCACGGTGCTCGGGGTGCACATAGAATCATCGGCCAGGCACCCCTCCACCATCGGCGTGGGCGTATCCGTGGGCTGCTGGGCCCACCGGCGCGGCACCATCCGCATCGCCCCGGATATGTCTTACGAAATACTCTCGCATAAGGAGGCCGCGCTGTGAAAAAGGTCCTGAAAACACCCATACGCAATGAGGACCTCGAGACGCTGCGCGCGGGCGACGTGGTGTACCTTGACGGCCTGCTGGTCACCTGCCGCGACGTGGGCCACCGCAGACTCATCGAACTCGGCCGGGAACTCCCGGTGGACCTCAAGGGGCTGGCCATCTTCCATGCCGGTCCCATCGTGGCCAAGGACGGCGACGGCTGGAAAATGATCTCCATCGGCCCCACCACCAGCATGCGCATGGAACGCTTTGAGAAGGACTTCATCGAAAAGACCGGGGTGAAGCTGATCGTGGGCAAGGGAGGCATGGGCGCGGACACCGCCGAAGCCTGCAAGCGCCACAAGGCCGTGCACGCGGTGTTTCCGGGTGGCTGCGCCGTGCTGGCCGCCACCGAGGTGGAAGAGATCGAGCGGGTGGAATGGCAGGACCTGGGCATGCCCGAGGCCCTGTGGGTGTCCCGCGTCAAGAAGTTCGGCCCGCTCATCATCTCCATCGACACGCTGGGAAACAACCTCTTCGAGAAGAACAAGGCCGAGTTCAACCAGAAGAAAGGTCCCATCATCGAGGACATCAACCGCCAGGTGCGGTTCATAAAGTAGCGCGCCGCAGAGGGCCCGGACGGGTCCCGGCAAGGAGAGCATCATGAAGCAATACAAAATAGCGGTGATTCCCGGTGACGGCATCGGCAAGGAACTGGCCCCCCACGGCGTGCGCGTTCTTGACGCCGCGGCGGCTGCCTGCGGCAACTTTGGCCTCACGTACGAATACTTTCCCTGGGGCTGCGAGTACTATCTGGAGCACAAGGAGATGATGCCCGCCAACGGCCTGGACATCCTCAAACCCTTCGACGCCATCTACTTCGGCGCTGTGGGCTACCCGGAACTGGTGCCCGACGACATTTCCCTGCACGGGCTTCTCATCAAGATCCGCCTGGGTTTCGACCAGTACATCTGCCTGCGGCCCTGCACCCTGCTGCCGGGCGTGCCCACGCCGCTTGGCGGCAAGAAGCCCGGCGACATCGACTTCATCACCGTGCGCGAAAACACCGAGGGCGAATACGCCGGCGCGGGCGGGCGCATGCACCCAGGCCAGCCCATGGAGCTGGCCATCGAGACCTCCGTGTTCACCCGCGTGGGCGTGGAGCGCGTCATACGCTACGCCTTCGAGCTTGCCAGGTCGCGTCCGCGCAAGCTGCTGGCCAGCGCTACAAAATCCAACGCCCAGAAGCATACCATGACCTTCTGGGACAACATATTCGATGAAGTGGCCAAAGAGTATCCGGAGGTAAAGACCGAGCGGGTGCTGATCGACGCCATGGCCGCCCGTTTCGTGCTCAAACCCGAATCCCTGGACGTGGTGGTCGCTTCCAACCTGTTCGGCGACATCCTCACCGACATCGGGGGGGCCATCACCGGAAGCCTGGGGCTTTCCGCCAGCGGCAACATCGACCCCGAACGCCGCTACCCGTCCATGTTCGAGCCCGTGCACGGCTCGGCCCCGGACATCTACGGCCAGGGTGTCGCCAACCCCATCGCCATGGCCTGGAGCGGGGCCATGATGTTGGACTTCCTTGGCGAGAAGCGTGCCGGAGCCTTCATCGAAGAGGCCATCAAGGCTGTCACCGCCGAGGGCAAGATGCTGACGCCCGACCTTGGCGGCACGGCGAGCACCACCCAGGTGGCGGATGCGCTGATAGAAAAGATCCGGGCTCAGGTGAGGGCTTAGGTATTGCGAGTACGGGACGGCGGGTTAGGCTGGCCATCGCGTGCGCATGAAAATGGGCCTTACGAGAATTGCTCGTAAGGCCCTGTAATGTT